>Ga0209769_1000002_pt1 | contig 118578 bp, 97 predicted proteins | sample LauGreSuBDMM15DN_2_FD_187569 | JGI IMG/M metagenome (GOLD analysis project Ga0209769, IMG submission 187569) | Freshwater lake microbial communities from Lake Michigan, USA - Su13.BD.MM15.DN (SPAdes) (version 3) | ecosystem: Environmental > Aquatic > Freshwater > Lake | place: Lake Michigan...
AGGCCATTCAACATGTATTCGGAGACCACGCTTACAACCTGAACATTAGTTCTACAAAATCCATGACGGGTCACCTTCTAGGAGCCGCAGGAGCTATCGAGGCTGTAGCGTGTGTTTTAGCGGTCCAGAATGATATAGTTCCACCCACCATTAATCACTTTACCGATGACCCCGAGCTCGACCCTAAGCTCAATTTTACTTTTCATCAACCACAGTCCCGCACAGTAAATATAGCATTATCCAATACCTTTGGATTTGGAGGGCACAACACCTCTGTTATTGTAAAGAAATATAAAGGCTAAGTTGCTTAAAATACCCCTCTTCAAAAAAAGAAAATCTAACGAAGAGCTACTTGTTATTCGTTTTGTATTGTCTCAGTTTGGTTATAAGCCCCAAAACGTTTCTTTTTTTATTCAGGCCCTAACACATAAAAGTTCGCTAACTGATTATGAACAGTTGGCTGCCAATGAACGATTAGAGTTTTTAGGAGACTCTATTTTAGACGCTGTTGTTGCCACTTTTGTGTACCATAAATACCCCGAAATAGACGAAGGCCAGCTCACAAAAATTAAATCGAGAATCGTAAACCGCAAATCACTTTCTATAATTGGAGAGCGCATGGGCATAAGAAAACACCTGATTTATAGTCAAGGCAGGAGTATCAATTTAGCCGGTCTAGAAGGCAATGCCTTTGAAGCTTTAATTGGTGCAATATATTTGGATGGAGGCTTTGAAAAGACACAAAAAGTTTTACAAAATACGGTCTTCAAAAAGCACCTGAACTTAAATAAACTATTGGAGGAGGAGTTGGATTTTAAATCAGCTCTTTTTATATGGTGCCAACGCAAGAAATTAGCATTGGTATTTATTCTCTCCAATGAGCAAATCATAGAAGGTAAGGTCGTCTATGAAATGAGCGTGCAAATCAATCAGTCCATCTACGGCAAAGGCAAAGGCAACTCTAAGAAAGAGGCTGAACAGGCAGCAGCAAAAGAAACCCTCACCTTAATGGGAGAAATTTAGTTGACTTATATTTTTATTGAAATTTGTAGTACCTTTGCAATATAAAAGAACACAACATGACTTGGACAACCTTCGTATACAAAATTGGTGACCTATTTCAATGGTCTTTTGGCTTTTTTGAAATGATTCAAAATTACTTTAATACAGCACTTATTTTACTAGGTTTTTTTGGTTTTTATTTTTGGATGCGTACGCAAAACCGCCTAAGCGCAAAATCCAATGTTCCTGTCGAGGTTAAAGACAACCAAGGTTGGTACAAAAAAGAAGGTCAACAACTCAAATAAATCTTACGGATATTACCTTATATAAAAAAAGGGCGGTCATTGACCGCCCTTTTTTGTTGGGTTTGAAAATACTTATTTAGTGGAAGTAAGTGAAGCACCTAAAAACTCACGGTTCATACGAGCGATATTCTCTAAGGAAATACCCTTAGGACATTCTACTTCGCAGGCACCAGTATTTGTGCAGTTACCAAACCCTTCTTCGTCCATTTGACGCACCATGTTCAGTACACGGTCTTTAGCTTCTATTTTTCCTTGGGGTAATAGCGCGTACTGTGATACTTTTGCACCAACGAAAAGCATGGCAGAGCCATTTTTACAAGTTGCAACACAAGCTCCACAACCAATACATGCTGCGGCCTCAAATGCTTTGTCAGCATCTGCTTTTGGAATTGGAATAGCGTTGGCATCCATAGTGCGTCCAGAAGTATTTACTGAGACGAATCCGCCTGCTTGCTGGATGCGGTCAAAGGCCGAACGGTCAACGACTAAATCCTTCACAATTGGAAATGCGCGCGATCTCCATGGCTCTACATAGATCGTATCTCCATCGTTGAAGCTGCGCATATGTAATTGACAAGTAGTGGTTGCACTTTGCGGACCGTGTGCACGACCATTAATGTAAAGGGAGCACATCCCGCAAATGCCTTCACGACAATCGTGGTCAAATGCTACAGGTTCTTTTTGCTCATTAATGAGTTGCTCATTAAGTTGGTCGAGCATTTCTAAAAACGAGCTATCCGTAGATACTTTATCTAGACTGTAGGTTTCAATACCACCTTTCGCATTGGTATTTTTTTGTCTCCAGATTTTGAGCGTAATATTGATAAATTTTGAAGCCATGTCTATTTATTTATAGTTGCGTGCTGCAATTTTAATGAACTCATAGTTGAGCACCTCTTTATGAAGCACTGCTTTTGTTGCGTCGCCATCTTGGTATTCCCAAGCAGCTACATATTTAAAGTTTTCGTCGTCTCGTAGTGTTTCCCCTTCGCTATCTTGGTATTCTTCACGAAAATGCCCTCCACAGGACTCCAAACGATCTAAAGCATCTACTGCCATGAGCTGCCCCAGCTCAATTAAGTCTGCAACGCGCAGCGCTTTTTCAAGCTCTATATTCATTTCATTGGCATCGCCAGGCACATATACATCTTTGTAGAATTCTTCGCGCAATGCGGCAATTTCTGCAATAGCAGTATTTAAGCCAGCTTCGTCACGAGACATACCTACTTTGTTCCACATGATGAGACCCAAGCGCTTGTGGAAGTGATCAACAGATTTGCTGCCTTTATTGGAAAGGAGGCGGTCAATGCTCGCTTTTGTTTCTACCTCTGCTTGTTCAAATTCTGGGGCGTCAGTAGCTATATTACCCGTGCGAATGTCATCAGCAAGGTAATTAGAAATGGTGTAAGGCAAAACGAAATAGCCGTCTGCTAAGCCTTGCATGAGTGCCGATGCACCAAGGCGGTTAGCGCCGTGGTCAGAAAAATTTGCCTCACCGGTTACAAAGCAGCCTTCGATGCTACTTTGAAGGTTGTAATCTACCCAAACACCACCCATTGTGTAGTGAACTGCTGGATAAATTTTCATAGGAGTTTCGTATGGATTTTCATCCGTGATTTTTTGGTACATCTTGAAGAGATTGCCATACTTTTCTTCGATCCATTTTTTGCCGAGTTCCAAGATTTTTTCTTCGCTTGGGTTGTGATCACCCAATGCATAAGCAGACTGACGGCCTTTACTTTGAATTTCTGTTGCAAAATCTAGGTAAACGCCTTCATTGGTGTCATTAGCTTCGATTCCAAGACCAGCATCGCACCTTTCTTTAGCAGCTCTTGAGGCTACGTCTCGTGGCACAAGATTGCCGAATGCGGGGTAGCGTCTCTCTAAGAAGAAATCGCGGTCTTCTTCTGCAATTTGTGTGGGCTTCAGGCGCCCCTCGCGGATTGCTTCAGCATCTTCTTTTTTCTTAGGAACCCAAATGCGCCCTGAATTACGCAATGACTCAGACATGAGGGTGAGCTTTGATTGGTTGGTGCCGTGTACAGGAATACACGTTGGGTGAATTTGAACAAAACAAGGATTGGCGAAATGAGCCCCTTTTTTGTGTACTTTCCAGGCTGCAGAGACATTGCTGCCCATTGCATTGGTAGACAAGAAGTATACATTTCCGTAGCCACCAGAGGCAATTACAACAGCATGAGCAGCATAGCGCTCGAGTTCGCCAGTAACAAGGTTTCTAGCTATGATTCCGCGTGCTTTACCATCGATTTTAACAAGATCCATCATTTCATGACGGTGATACATTTTTACGCGGCCAAGGCCAATTTGACGAGAGAGAGCGGAGTAAGCACCTAATAAAAGTTGCTGACCTGTTTGCCCCGCAGCGTAAAAGGTTCGCTGAACTTGGGTTCCGCCAAATGAGCGGTTGTCTAAGAGACCTCCGTATTCGCGCGCAAATGGGACACCCTGTGCAACGCATTGGTCGATGATATTGCTCGACACTTCGGCAAGACGATAAACGTTTGCCTCGCGTGCGCGGTAGTCACCACCTTTGATGGTATCGTAAAACAGGCGATAAACGGAGTCGCCGTCGTTTTGGTAATTTTTTGCTGCGTTGATTCCGCCTTGTGCTGCAATAGAGTGTGCTCTACGCGGTGAATCTTGGAAACAAAACGCTTTAACGTTGTAACCCATTTCACCTAAAGAGGCTGCAGCGGAGGCGCCTGCCAAACCTGTTCCGACCACGATAATATCGATTTTTGGACGGTTGTTTGGCGCAACCAATTTCATGTTATTCTTGTGATTGGTCCACTTTTCTGAGATTGGACCCTCTGGAATGCGCGAATTTAATGTTGACATAGCCTAATTCCTAGTTGTTCATGTAAATAATAACAGGGATGATCGCAAATAAAAGTGGAACAACAACCGCAAAGCCGGTTCCAATTATTTTGATCAATGGGGTATATTTGGGATGGTTGATTCCAAGGGATTGGAAGGCGCTTTGAAAACCGTGCAAAAGATGGTAGCCCAAGACAATCATTGAAATCACATAAAAAAATACGGCAAAAAGTGCGCCTTCGTTTTTACTTTTACTAAAGAAATCCATGACTAAACCGTGAAGGTCTCTGTAGCCTTCAGCAACTTTAACATTGGTGCCTTTGATATAGAGATCAGTGCCTTTTTCTATCACATTGTTTTTGTCTTTGGGAATAGGTTGAATGCCTGGAACATGCGTATAATAAAGCTCTGCATTGGCAGCGCCCATCATTGGATTGTCCATTTCTAGTTTATATGTATGAAGCGGAACATCTTCTTTGATTTTCATCTTCCACCAGAAATTGGCCATGTGTGTAGCGAGGAATACTAAAATAAGCGTGCCTAAGATAGCCATGCTTCGGCTTGCTGAGCTTGAATTAGCCCCTGGCTTGTTTTTGGCATAGGGGATTGGCCTTGCTTTTTTGTTTTGAATGGTAAGTGCAAAACCGTCAATGATATGAATTAGGACAGCTGCATAAGTGACGTAAGAGAGAATTTTGATAAATGGATTATGCCCCATGAAGTAAGCATATTCGTTAAATGCACGCCGCCCCTCTTCTCCAGTTTTGAGAATAAGTTGAAGGTTTCCAAGTAAATGGCCGACCAAAAACGTACACAAGAATAGACCAGTTAGGGCCATAAAGACCTTTTTACCGATAGAAGATTTAAAAATTACAGAATTACTCATAAGAAGCTATCATTTGTAGTGACGCAAAGTTAAGTCAACAACATTTAAATTGTAACAAATGTTGCGAATATAATCTCTTTAATTTAGCTATTTAGAACAATTATAGATAGCTCAGCAAACATTGGCGCTCACTCACTTCTAATTCAACCATTGCTCCCAGTAAGAGGGCCTGATTATCATCAAGATGTCCTGCAGGAAAATCAAAGCAAATCGGAATTTTACGATAGTCGAAATGTGCTAAAATAAGTTCTTCGACTGACTTGCCAAATGGAATGTCGGTGTCTTCTAAATCTGTTAGGCCACCAATAATTAATCCGCTGATTTGTGTCAACGCTCCATTTTTACTCAATGCGTAAAGCATGCGGTCTATGTGGTAGAGATGCTCGGCTAAATCTTCAATAAATAAGATGGCGCCGCTAAAATCATAGTGTTCGGGTGTGGCGAGCATACTGTAAACGATACTTAGATTTCCACCAATTAGGGTGCCGGCCGCTTTCCCAAATTTATTTTGACGATGAGGAGCAATAGCAAATGGTGTTTTCTCACCGAATAGAAGTTCTTTGAGCCGGTTTTTTGATGCAGCACTATTTTTTTCAATGTTGAGTGCCATTGTTGCATGAATACTTTGTATACCTACCGACTGAATTTTATGATGCAAAACACAGATGTCCGAGAATCCTATTAACCATTTTGGTTCTCTAATGAATTGTGCCCACTGTAGGCTATCTAACAGCTGAATGCTGCCATAGCCACCTCGCGCACACCAAATAGCTTTTACATCAGGATGGTCAATACCCTCTTGTAAATCTGCCAAGCGCTGATGCGCTGATCCTGAAAAATAATGGTGCCTTCCGGTTAAATTTTTACTTCTAATGGAACGTAAACCTATATGATTTAGCCATTTTTCTGCTGCAAGTATATATGACTCTTCGATTGCTTTGGCAGGAGCGCAAAGATAAACGAGGTCGCCAATTTGTAAAGCGGGTGGAGCGATTAAATTCATGCTTCTAGGAGTGCGCTTAAGATTTTTAAATCGATGGGGCTGGTTATTTTAATATTTTCTTCGTTGCTCATTACAAGAAGCGGTCGGATTCCTATGGATTCTACAACACTTGCATCATCTGTAAAAGCGGGTTTGTATGCTTGCAAATATGCTTGCTTGAGCGTTTGAGCATCAAAACACTGCGGTGTATGCACCAGGTAATACTTCGTTCTGTCTACATACTGAGAATTGGTTAAATTTCCTTCACGAAGAGAGTCTTTCAACCTCATTACCGGCACGACTGCAGCAGCAGTATGAAGCCCCGCGAAACACCTTTCAATAGTGGTGCTACTCACTAGCGGCCGCACGCCATCGTGAATACCGATTTGATCGCCTGTGCAGAGGTTGAGCGCATTTTGAATGGAATGAAAGCGCTCTTGCCCACCATCAACTAATTCGTGTGGAATTTGTATTTGATACGCCAATAATAAACCCTCCCAATAACTTATCCATTCTTTGGGAAGTGTAATGATGAGCTGAGCAGTTGGGTCAAAAGCAAAGAATCGTTCCAATGTATGAATCAAAACAGGTTTGCCCCCAAGGAGCAAAAATTGCTTTGGAAGCTCAGTTTCCATGCGCTTGCCAATTCCGCCAGCAGTAATGATGATGCTTTTTTTCATCTGGATTCAAAGATAAACAAACTAGAGTTGTGTAAACGGAAGTAACTTTAACTTTCCTGGATAAAGATCTATCTTGAATTCACGTCCTACCATATACTCCCCATCGGTTTCGGCGTGTAAATGTTCTGCTACACCTCGCAAATAAATAGGGAAGGAAATCTGCAAATAATGTGCTTCTGTGTGTTTGATTTTCTTTCCTCTTTTGACCTTAAGCACATTGCTCAAATAATCAAATAATGAAACTTTTCCTAAAAGGGTGAGCTTGAGCTTTCCATCATTGATTTGCGCATCGGGGTGAATATGTAGCCCATCACCAAAAATACTTCCATTGCAGAATGCTGCCAAAAGTAGTTCGCCAGAATAATGGAAATCTTTGGTTTGTAGCTCGACAATGGGTCTTTTGTACCTTAAAAAGGTCTTTACAATAGCCAAGCCATAAGAAAAGTTCGGACCAAAATTTTTTCGAAATTTCAGTAGTTCTAATACCACTGCGCCTCCAAAGCCAATATCAGCGATATTCGCGAAATAGCGTTTTTCATCGGCGGTTTCTAGAACGCCAATATCGAAATGTTCAAATGAACCACTTTTTATGTTGTTGATGAAGTCATAGGTTTGAATAAACCCAGCCGATCTGTAAAAATCATTGCCGGTGCCATTTGGAAGGATACCAAGAATTGGTTGAAATATAGGATTTGGATGCGAACAAACACCATTGATGAGCACGTTAAAAGTGCCGTCACCACCAACGCCAAGTAAATGTGTGCAATATTGTCCCAAGGAATGAATATAAGTGAGCGCGGCTTTAGAATTTGTGCTCTTATATAGATGAAATTGTTCACCAAAGTGACGCTTTAACGCAACTAAAATTTGGTTGTTCTTGGCGTTAATTTTTTTGTTTCCGTTTGTAATGCAATAGATTTGATGCATGCACCAAATTACGCAAATATTTTAGTATTGAATTTGCAAACTGCTTGATTGCTGCCACTGTTGCTCATTGAGCAGGCCAGTTACAAAATAGATATAATAGCCTGCAGCAAGTTTTTCACCTCCTAGGTTGGCACCATTCCACTGGAAGTTTGGGTCGTTATTTTTAAATACAACATTGTTTTTGGTATCCAAAACCACAATGCTGAAGTCCAAGACCTCGAATTCATTCCAGTCGATTTGGAGGGTTTCATTTTTCCCGTCACCGTTAGGGGTAAAGATATTTGGAAGTACAATACGTATAGGCTTTTCAGTTTGTTGACCTTGATTTACAACCTGATTTTGTGTGTTTGTAGGTGTTGTAGGTTGGGTGTTTGCACTTTGTGATTGAGCAGGCGTGGGTTTTTGAGTAGGAACCGGAACAACAGAATTTGAAAGTAAATGATCTTGTAAAACATGTGGCTGTTTGATAGCATCTTGAATAGAAACCACTTGATTTTGAGCAGGTTGATTTTCAAGTGCTGAGTCGTCAATAGGAGGAATATTCACCTCTACAATGGTTTGATTGGTAGTGCTTGACTTTATACTACTTTCTGTTTGTATTGATCTTGAAGGGTTTTTGTTGGGCTGAGGTGTATTGAATTTTTGCTCTTGATTTATTTTTTTGGGTTCTGTTTGAGTTGTTTGAACAGTTAAGTAAACAGCCACACCAACGATAGAACTAGCAGCCACACCAATAAGCACTTTAGTTAAAATACCGAGCCCTGCTTTGGCACTTCCAGTTCCAATAGATGAAGAAATAGACGACCACAATGCGGGGTCTACCGAGATGTGGTGGTCTTGGAGGCCTTTGGCAAAGAGTTCTTTTATGTTGTCTTTTTGGGTCATTTAATCAATGTTTTCTATACGGTCTTTCAAATAGGCCCTAGCACGCAAGTATTGTGTTTTGGAAGTGCTCTCAGTAACGCCAAGTTGCTGAGCAATTTCTTGATGTGAGTAGCCTTCTATTGCAAAGAGGTTAAAAACAGTGCGGTAACCATCTGGCAGGGCTTGTACCAATTTGAGGAGGTCGTCGGCCATGAGTTTTTCTGCACTAAAACTATCGGTAGAAAGTTTGTGGCTAACGTCGTCAATGGAAACATCCGTTAGTAATTTTTTGTCTTTACGAAGTTGGTCTAAGCAGGTATTGACTGCTATTCTTTTGAGCCAACCTTCAAAAGCACCCTCCGATTTATAGTGGCCGATATTGGCAAATATTTTAACAAAGGTATCTTGCAAGACGTCTTGTGCACGCATCTGGTCTTTTATATAACGCAAACACAGGACGTAAAGCTTTGGGGCATAGATGTCAAACAACGCTTTTTGAGCCTTTGGACGAGCAGCAACACAACCTTGTATGAGTTCTTGTTCATCCATAACTCCTTAGCCTTGACGTAATATATTTTGAAAAAGTTGCATGCGCTGAGCAAGATAGCTTATTTCTTTTAATTTCGTGATTCATCTTAATGCCATTTGAAGCCATGCGACACGCTATTTATACATTTGTCATCCTTTTCCAGGTGCAGTTTGTTTTTACACAAAACGCAAAAGTTGTGCCTCTTATTGCTGAGATTCAACTCAATGACCGCTTGCAAATTCAAGTGAGCGCATCTTTAGCAAAGAAAAATCCGAAAGCCCCTATTACCATTTACAATGGCAAAGAAGTGTACCAATTATCCGTAAAAAAACGGCTAGGTGACACCATCATTTATCAATTTCCTGCGCAAGATGCAGAATGGAGGCTCACTTTTGCTCATGATTTGTCAGAAGCCAGAGGCTGGTGGATCAACTACAATAAAAAAGTTCCGGTTCGCTATCCTATTCATCTTCACAATGGCATTTTGAAACAGCCCGAACCTGCTCCAAGCCAGCTCAATATATCAGGAAAATGGCGAGTTGTTTTTAATCCTAACACACCGAATGAGGAAGTTTTAGTGGGTGTATTTGAACAAAACATTGGCAATTTCGTAACGGGCAGCTTTTTAAGTGAAACTGGAGACTACCGCTATCTGAATGGGTATGTCGTTGGCAATGCCATCCATCTACAAACTTACACAGGTTATTGGGCATTTGTAGTTGAGGCTACACTGCAAAGTGCAGATCAAATGATGGGTAACTTTTACAGCGGGGCATCCTACAACGCTCCTTTTGTAGCTTATCGCGATTCAACAGTTCAATTGCGCGACGAAAGCAGCCTGACCTACTTAATTAAGCGGGATGAACCGCTTGTGCTGCAAGAGCTCATCAAAATGAATGGAAGAAAGAAAACAATAGATTTTTCTTCCCAAAAAGAACTTACGCTTATTCAAATAATGGGAACGTGGTGTCCGAATTGTTTGGATGAGACCAAATTGCTGCAAGCGCTGCATGCCGAATACGGAAGCAAAGGGCTTCATGTAGTGGCTTTAGCTTTTGAAGTAGGCGCTGACACCAAAAAACAAAGAACGCGCTTAAAGCAATGGGTTAAATCGATGAAGGTAAGTTATCCGGTTTATTTGGCGGGCACATCGAGTAAGGATGTTGCTTCCGCGCGCTTTCCTATGCTAAACGGCATCATGAGTTTTCCAACGTCTATTTTGGTGGATCAGCAAGGAAAGATCATTGCAATTCATACTGGCTTTAGTGGGCCAGCAACAGGAGAGGCCTACACAGAACTCGTTAATAAATATCGCCAAGAAATTGACAGCGCTCTAGAATTAAGCAAGCCTTGAGAGCCGTTTTTTATCTGCCCATTAAGAATGGGTACTTATCGATGTTTTTGAGTGCGATACTCGTGCCTCGTGCTACTGCTCTAAGCGGATCTTCGGCAATGTGAACGGGTAGTTTGGTTTTGGCAGAAATTCGTTTGTCGAGACCACGAAGCATGGAGCCTCCACCAGCAAGGTAGATACCTGTTTTGTAGATATCAGCAGACAGCTCTGGAGGGGTCATTTCTAGTGCACTCAAAATAGCTTCTTCGATTTTAGAAATGGTTTTGTCGAGCGCGTGGGCAATTTCTTGGTAAGACACCATGATTTCTTTCGGAATACCGGTCATTAGATCTCGGCCGCGAACGGCGAAATCTGCAGGAGGGTTTTCTAGTTCGGGCAGTGCTGCTCCGACTTCAATTTTGATTTGCTCGGCAGTACGTTCACCTACTAGGATATTGTGTTGACGACGCATATATTCTTCGATGTCGCTGGTGAAGTCGTCACCAGCAATTCGGATAGATTTATCACATACAATACCGCCAAGGGCAATTACGGCAATTTCAGAAGTACCACCGCCTATGTCGATGATCATGTTGCCCATAGGCTCTTCAACGTCAATACCAATACCAATTGCTGCAGCCATTGGTTCGTGGATGAGGTATACTTCTTTGGCGCCAGCATGCTCGGCGGAGTCTTGAACGGCGCGCTTTTCTACTTCTGTAATACCGGAGGGGATACAAATAACCATACGCAGTGTAGGGTTGAATAGTGTACGACCAGGGTTGATCATTTTGATCATGCCTTTGATCATTTGTTCGGCACTTTGAAAATCGGCAATTACGCCATCTTTGAGTGGACGAACTGTTTCTATGAGTTTGTGCGTCTTTCCATGCATTTGTTGGGCCTTGCGTCCGATAGCAACCACCTTACCTGTTTGGATATCTTTGGCTACAATTGAAGGTTCGTCGACAACAACTTTGTCGTTCCAAATAATCAGGGTATTTGCCGTACCGAGGTCGATGGCAATTTCCTGTGTAAAAAAATTAAAAAGGCCCATGTTAAGCGCTTATTGGTTTTTGTAATTTATTCTTATTCGTAGAAGACGTTCAAAGGTTACGTTTGTAGCTAATATTTATGAAAATAGCCATGTTTTATTTAATGTTTGAAATGCCGCACGCCCGTAAAGACCATTTTCATTTGATTTTCATCGCAATAAGCAATTGATAAATCATCTTTAACAGAACCACCTGGTTGAATAACTGCGTTGATTCCTTCTAAGTGTGCAATTTCGACACAATCTGGAAACGGAAAAAAAGCATCGCTAGCCATCACGGCGCCCTGTAGATCAAAGCCAAATGATTTTGCTTTGTGAATGGCTTGTTTGAGCGCATCTACACGAGAAGTTTGACCAGTACCGCTGGCCAATAGCTGACCTCCTTTTGCCAAAATAATGGTATTTGATTTAGTGTGCTTGACGAGTTTGTTAGCAAAAAGAAGATCGGTAATTTCATCGGCACTTGGTGCAATTTTAGTTTTGACCTCAAGTTGCTCAGGGCCTTCGGTGGCCATATCGGCATCTTGGACTAAATAACCGTTTAAAGCGCTGCGAACGAGTATCGTTGGAAGTTCAATGTTATTTTGAACTAAAATGATGCGGTTCTTCTTGGACTGTAAAAGTTCTACAGCCTCTTTTGAGTACGCTGGAGCGATAAGCACCTCACAGAACAAATCATTGATTAAAATAGCGGTATCTAACTCGACTTCTTGATTGGAAATGAGAATTCCACCAAAAGCGCTAACGGGGTCGGCGGCAAGGGCGGCTTGATAGGCGGCTTTGAGTGTAGGGCGAGTGGCTAGGCCACAAGCGTTGTTGTGTTTAAGTATGGCGAAAGTGGGCCCGTCTTGCTTGAATTCTAACATGAGGCGTACAGCAGCGTCTACATCAAGTAAGTTATTGTAGGATAACTCTTTACCGTGTAATTTTGTAAATAGTGCCTCGAGGTCACCAAAGAAAACACCTTTCTGATGAGGATTCTCACCGTAACGCAACGGGCTTTGCTTTGCTTCGCTAATTTTTAGATTGGCGCTTTTGCCATTCATGAAATATTGATGAATCATGGTGTCATAGTGAGAAGACACATGGAAGGCTTCGGCTGCAAACGCCTTGCGTTGTGCTAAACTTGATGTGGCGCCCTGATTGTTGAGAATTTCGAGTAGTTCGGAATATTGCTTTACGCTCGGAACAATAAGAACGTCATTATAATTCTTGGCTGCAGCTCTAATTAAAGAGACGCCACCAATATCAATTTTTTCGATAATGTCGCTGTGCGTTGCGCCGGACGCAACGGTTTGATCAAAAGGATATAAGTCTACAATAACCAAGTCAATAGGCCCCAATTGATGTTCAGCCATATGGGCTTGATCAGGCGCAAAATCTCTGCGATTGAGAATTCCACCGAAGATGGCAGGGTGCAAAGTTTTGACACGACCACCTAGTATTTCTGGAAACTTGGTTACTTCTTCAACGGCTGTGACAGGAATACCCATTTCTTGAATAAAAGAGAGGGTGCCGCCGGTTGATAAAATTTCTACGTGGTTTGCATGTAGTTTTTCTACAATGGGAACTAAGCCATCTTTATAGAATACTGAAATGAGGGCGCGTTGAATTGGTTTTTGAAGGGTCATGATATGTTGCAAAGTGCAAAGGTAAGGGGTATAATTAAAAAGGCCTGCAATTGCAGGCCTTTTTATTGGTTTTTTAAAACACAATTAGTTCACTTCGTTCATGAATTTACGTTCCACATACAACCGGCTGGCGCCGCTTCTATCCGGAACACATTTAGTTCACTTCGTTCATGAATTTACGTTCCACATACAACCGGCTGGCGCCGCTTCTATCCGGAACACATTTCACAACCGTCTGGGTCATCGAGAGAGCAGGCAATGGCTGCTTGTTGGTCTTCGACAATTAGCGCGGCTTCAGGCTCTTCTGTGACGGTTTTCTCAACGGTAAATTTGATAGCATCGGTTGCGGCTTTGGTACGCAAGTAGTACATACCTGTTTTGAGTCCTTTTTCCCAACCGTAGAAATGCATGGAGGTGAGCTTACCAAAGTTGGCATTTTCCATGAAAATATTGAGAGACTGGCTCTGACAAATATAAGCACCGCGATCTGCAGCTTGCTCAATGATGGCTTTTTGAGAGATTTCCCAAGCGGTTTTGTATAGATCTTTTAAGTGCTGCGGAATTTCTTGGATATTTTGTATTGATCCGTTAGCGGTCATGATTTTTTGACGCATGTCTTTATTCCAGAGGCCCTCGCGAACGAGATCTTTTAGTAAGTGCTTGTTGACGATGATGAATTCGCCGGACAATACACGACGTGTGTAGATGTTCGAAGTATAAGGTTCAAAACATTCGTTGTTACCAAGAATTTGAGCTGTGGATGCCGTAGGCATTGGTGCAAGGAGCAGTGAGTTACGCACACCGTGTTTTTTCACTTCCGCTTTGAGGAGGTCCCATTCCCAACGGTTAGTTGGCGTGACTCCCCACATGTCGAATTGGAAGATGCCTTTCGATACAGGAGAACCTTTGATTGTTTGGTAAGGACCGTCTACTTTGGCGAGGTCCTTGGAAGCGGTCATGGAAGCAAAGTAGATGGTCTCAAAAACTTCGCGGTTGAGTGTGCGGGCTTCTTCTGATTCGAATGGGAAACCAAGCATAATGAAGGCATCTGCTAAACCTTGAACGCCCAAACCAATTGGACGGTGACGCATGTTGGAGTTGCGCGCTTCTTCTACAGGATAGAAGTTGTTGTCGATAATGCGGTTAAGGTTTAGTGTTGCCTGATAAGTAACTTCAAAAAGTTTGTCGTGATCAAAGGCGCCTTCTTCAGTTACAAATTTTGGAAGGGCAAGTGATGCGAGGTTACAAACAGCAACTTCGTCAGGTGCGGTATATTCAATTATTTCGGTACACAAGTTGGAAGATTTAATCGTGCCGAGATTTTGTTGATTTGATTTAGAGTTGGCAGCATCTTTGTAGAGCATGTAAGGGGTGCCGGTCTCGATTTGAGACTCGAGGATTTTAAACCATAGGTCTTGCGCTTTGATGGTTTTGCGCCCTTTTCCTGCTTGCTCGTATTGTGTGTAAAGCGCTTCGAATTCAGCGCTGTGTGTATCGGAAAGACCGGGGCATTCGTGCGGGCACATCAGGGTCCAGTCTCCGTTTTCTTTGACGCGTTTCATGAAAAGATCAGGAATCCAGAGTGCGTAGAAGAGATCACGTGCGCGTTGTTCTTCTTTACCGTGATTTTTTTTGAGGTCAAGGAAATCGAAGACATCGGCATGCCAAGGTTCTATGTAGATAGCAAAAGATCCTTTGCGTTTACCCCCGCCTTGGTCAACATAGCGCGCTGTGTCATTGAAAACACGAAGCATTGGAACGATTCCGTTAGATGCACCGTTGGTGCCTTTGATGTAGGATCCGGTTGCGCGAATATCGTGGATAGACAAGCCAATTCCGCCAGCAGATTGTGAAATTTGCGCACAAGATTTGAGGGTGTCGTAGATGCCGCTGATGCTGTCTTCTTTCATGGTCAGCAAGAAGCAAGAGGACATTTGTGGCTTTGGCGTACCGGAATTGAAAAGCGTTGGCGTGGCGTGAGTAAACCAACCTTCTGACATCAAATTATAGGTTTTGATTGCCGATTGGATGTCTTCTTTGTGAATACCTATGGCAACGCGCATTAACATTTGTTGTGGACGCTCTACGATTTTGCCGTAAAGGCGCATGAGGTATGAGCGGGTTAATGTTTTGAAGCCAAAGTAGTCGTAACGGAAGTCGCGGTCGTAGATGATACTAGAGTCGAGCACTTCTTTGTTATCCATGATGATATGATAAACGTCTTCTGCAAGGAGCGAAGCAGGTTCGTTTGTTTTGTTATCAACATAGTGGTATAAGTCATGCATGACCTCAGAAAAGGTCTTCTTCGTTTCTTTGTGCAGGTTTGAAACGGCAATACGCGAAGCGAGCAAGGCGTAGTCTGGATGATCAATTGTTTTGGCGGCTGCAACTTCAGCAGCAAGGTTGTCTAGCTCTGTTGTGCTCACACCGTCGAATAGGCCTTCAATGACCTTCATAGCGACAGCTTCAGGCGATACAAGCGGGTCTAGACCGTAGCACATCTTGATGATGCGCGCAGTAATTTTATCGAATTTAACGGACTCAGTTTTTCCGTCTCTTTTTGCAACGTACATATGCTCCTTATATTAGTAGTTAGGTTAGGATTAAAAATCTTCATCAAGGCTAAACGCTTGATTTTCTTTGCCGGCTAGCACTCCAGCTTTTTGGTATTCCCCGACTCGTTTCTCAAAGAAGTTGGTTTTTCCTTGAATGGAAATCATGTCCATGAAGTCAAAAGGGTTGGTGGCGTTGTAAACGCGTTCGTTTCCGAGCTCAACAAGAAGGCGGTCTGCAACAAACTCGATGTATTGACCCATGAGATCGCTGTTCATGCCGATGAGTTTTACAGGGAGCGCGTCGGTAACAAACTCTTTTTCAATTTCGACGGCATGTGTAATGATTTCTTGTACTTTTTCTTTCGGCAGTTTATTCACTAAATGCTTGGTGTAAAGTAGGCAGGCGAAATCACAGTGTAGCCCTTCGTCTCTAGAGATAAGTTCATTGGAGAAAGATAGGCCTGGCATTAAGCCGCGTTTTTTGAGCCAAAAGATAGAACAAAAGGAACCGGAGAAGAAAATGCCCTCAACAGCAGCAAAAGCAACAAGGCGCTCTGCGTAAGAACCTTTATCTATCCATCGCAATGCCCAGTCTGCTTTTTTGCGAACGCAGTCGACTGTATCGATGGCGTTGAAAAGGTAATTTTTGTCTTGGGTATCTTTGATGTAGGTATCGATGAGAAGGGAGTAGGTTTCAGAATGGATGTTTTCCATTGCAACTTGAAAACCGTAAAAGAATTTGGCCTCGGTGTATTGTACTTCATTGAGAAAGTGCTCTGCTAAATTTTCATTAACGATCCCGTCAGAAGCAGAGAAAAATGCCAACACATGCTTAATGAAATGACGTTCGTCGTCATTGAGTTTGTTTTCCCAATCGATAAGGTCAGGAGAGAGGTCAATTTCTTCAGCAGTCCAGAAGCTAGCCTCGGCTTTTTTGTAAAAACTCCAGATGTCATCGTGCTGAATTGGAAATAGTACGAAACGGCTTTTGTTTTCTTCGAGAATAGGTTCGTGTAGTGTTTTTGTCATGGTTTTGGCGTTGCAGATTTTAAATTAAATCAGGGTTACAAAAATTGTTAAAATTCAGGCTCAAATCAATTAAAGAAATTAACATTTAATCACGGTTTTCAACACTGAACTGCGCAATCCTTTCACTGACAAACCCTTCAGCGGATTTCAACAGGCCTTGGAAAGATATTCACAAGTTTTCGCGTTGTTATTTGATAATTTTTCTGAAGAAAATTGACTGTGCGTAGCATTAAATTTCGTATGAAAAGAAAGCTCAATAAAGTTAACAACAAAGCGTTGAAATTGTGCAGCACATTATTTTCACTTTTGAACAGCAAATTGTTAAATCCACAAAATGAAGACCACTTATATTCAAAAACTCGGATTAGTCCTTAAAAATTACACGGATGGATTGGGCCATTTGGTTTTTACAAATAGTTGTTTGCATTGCAATAAAGAACTTGTTCTTCAGGAGCGTTATTTATGCTGGGTCTGCTGGGAAGGATTGGAGAGAACTTTTTATGACGAGCAAAAAGCACCCACTATTTTGGATAAACTTTTTTGGAATAGAGTTGAAGTTCATCATGTTTGCGCTTTGTACTTTTATGACAAAGGACAGGTGAGCCAGTCTTTGATACGGGCATTGAAGTATGAATTCAAGGCACCCTTGGGGATCTACCTAGGCGAACACATGGCAAAGCACTTACAAACACATCCAATATGTGCTGTGGACGCAATTGTGGCGGTCCCAATACACCCAAAAAAAAAGTTTGCAAGGGGCTACAATCAAAGCGAATTATTGGCAAGGGGCATTTCGAATGTTTGGGGAGCGCCCATTTTAAATAGTATTGCCCACAAACGAAAGCATACGGCAAGCCAGACGACGAGAGACCGTTTTGGACGTTGGGAAAATGTACAGAATCTGTTTGTGGGTGCCGCACGAATAGCCAATTATCGCCATGTGCTCTTAGTAGACGATGTCATTACTACCGGTGCAACATTGGAGTCTTTGACCAAAGCCATTAAAGCAGTAGACCCAACTATTCAGATTAGTTTACTTAGTTTCGCTTTTACGAAATAACGCATGAAACAAACGGCATTAATTATAGGCGCAGGTATTGCAGGAACATGTTTGGCGCATCAGTTGCGCTCCAAAGGAATAGCAGTTCAGATTATTGATGAAGGAACCAATCATTCGAGCGCCATTGCCGCAGGAATGGTAAATCCGATGGTTTTTCGGCGCATGAATAAATCTTGGCGCCTAGATGATTTTCATCCTGAGGCAGAAGCATTTTATCAAGCAATAGAAAAAATATTGGGTGTAAAACTTTATCACCCGTTGGTCATCCGGAGGTTTTTTTCATCTGAACAAGAACGAAAGCTTTGGGACCAAAGAGAAAAAGACCCCGCTTATGAGGCTTATTTAGAAAAGTTGAGCCCTCAAGATCTTCAGCACCAAGGCGCAAACAATACCTTTGGTAGCGGGCGTGTAAAAAAAGCATTTTGGATAGACGCTGCCAAATATGTCGAAAGCCACGCCGCCTATTTTAAGGAAAAAGGACTGCTAATGAGCACTCGTTTTGAAGCGCAATACTGGCAACCCCAACTACGTAAATATAAGGACACAACATACGATTTTGTCATCTTTTGCATGGGTTATTTGCAAAAAGAGGAGCCAACTTTTGGTTATCTACCATTAGAACAAACGAAAGGTCAAACCTTGTTGATAGAGAGCGCTATTTTACCAGAGAATGAGTCTTTGAACCGAAAATGTTTTGTTTTGCCATGTGGAGACAAGCGCTTTAGGGTTGGATCTACATATGAGTGGAACAATCCTACACTGAACCCCACCGAGGAGGGTAGAAAGGAATTGCTGGCTAATTTGGAATCGTTAGGAACGTATGATCCAAAAGTTGTGGGCCATTTTGCAGGCGTGCGGCCGACAGTTTTAGATAGAAGACCATTAATCGGGGCACACCCCAAATGGAACGATGTATTTGTATTTAACGGTTTGGGAGCTAAAGGCTATTTGATGGCACCCACTCTTGCACGAGAACTTGTTGCACACATCACTGAAAAAACGCCCTTAGACCCAGAAATAAATATCAGCAGATTTACGGTCAAGAACGTGTAATCAAAGCCTTGTTATGTGCTATAGATTCTGTATTTTTGCAACCTATGAAGCACATCCGCAATTTTTGTATTATTGCCCATATTGACCACGGAAAAAGCACGCTAGCAGATCGCTTGCTCCAAACCACAGGCACCATCTCTGACCGCGAGATGCAAGCCCAAGCCCTTGACGACATGGACCTCGAGCGCGAGCGCGGCATTACCATCAAGTCGCACGCTATTCAGATGAGCTACAAGCACGAAGGTCAGGACTACATTCTCAACCTCATAGATACCCCAGGGCATGTCGATTTTTCATACGAAGTTTCGCGCTCAATTGCGGCTTGTGAAGGCGCACTGCTCATTGTCGATGCCTCTCAAGGAATAGAAGCTCAAACCATATCTAATCTGTACCTTGCTTTAGAACACGACCTCGAAATTATTCCTATCCTCAATAAGATGGATTTGCCCGGCGCTATGCCAGAAGAGGTTTCTGATCAAATCATGGAACTCATCGGTTGTGACCTCGAAGATATCATTCAGGCCTCTGGCAAAACAGGCCTTGGCGTTGACCTTATCCTCGAGGCGGTAGTAAATCGTATTCCGGCGCCCAAAGGCGATGAATCTGCGCCCCTTCAGGCCATGATTTTTGACTCCGTATTTAATCCTTTTCGCGGCATTATTGCCTATTACCGCGTGAAGAACGGAGTTTTAAAAAAAGGTCAAAAAGTACGCTTTTTGAATACTGGCCGAGACTACAATGCAGACGAAATCGGCATTCTCAAAATGGACCTCTCTCCAAAAACAGAGGTGCGCGCAGGAGATGTAGGTTATATTATTTCAGGAATCAAAGCTGCAAACGAAGTCAAGGTAGGAGACACCATTACAGGTTCCGATAACCCTTGTGAGATACCAATTAAAGGTTTTGAAGATGTAAAGCCTATGGTCTTTGCCGGGATTTATCCGGTAGATACCGAAGACTACGAAGAACTCCGTTATTCGATGGAAAAGCTCCAACTCAATGACTCTTCATTGGTGTTTGAACCCGAGTCGTCAGCGGCGCTTGGCTTTGGCTTTCGCTGTGGTTTCCTCGGGATGCTCCATATGGAAATCATACAGGAACGGCTCGAGCGTGAGTTTAACATGACGGTAATTACGACTGTCCCGAACGTATCGTATAAATCCTACATGAAAAAAAACCCCGACGAGGTCACGATTGTCAACAACCCCTCCGAGTTACCCGACCCTTCTGGCATGGATCGTATCGAAGAACCATATATCAAAGCACAGGTCATTACCAAAACAGAATATGTTGGTGCCATCATGACACTTTGTATCGAAAAACGAGGAGAACTTCAAAATCAAGTATACCTAACCCAAGACCGCGTCGAGATCACCTTTGAAATGCCACTTGCTGAAATCGTCTTTGACTTTTATGATCGTTTAAAATCAGTTTCTCGAGGTTATGCTTCTTTTGATTACCATCCAATTGGTTATAAAGAATCAGATTTGGTAAAGATGGATCTCTTGCTTAACGGAGAGCAAGTGGACGCTCTTTCTGCTTTGGTTCACCGAGGCAATGCATTTGACCTCGGCAAAAGAATTTGCCTAAAGCTTCGTGAGCTCATTCCGCGCCAGCAATTTGAAATACCTATTCAGGCCGCTATTGGCGCTAAAGTAATTGCCCGCGAAACCATCAAAGCACTCCGCAAAGATGTAACGGCAAAATGCTACGGCGGAGATATCTCCCGCAAGCGCAAACTTTTAGAAAAACAAAAGGCAGGTAAAAAACGAATGCGTCAAGTGGGCCGCGTAGAAGTGCCACAAGAAGCGTTTTTGGCTGTCCTCAAACTCAATGATTAACCCCTTAAATACAAGAATATGCAAGCATTAGTTTCTGCACACTCCGGACTGCGTTGGATCGCACTTCTATTATTACTCCTGGCCATTATCAATGCTTTTACAGCAAAAAATTACGAAAAGAAACACCGCTTGGTGAACCTCTTTACCATGATTACTTTTCATACGCAGTTGGTGCTAGGTATCATTTTGTATTTCATATCAGATAAAGTTCAATTTACAGAAGGATGGATGAAAGAAGCAATGTATCGTTTTTATGGCATGGAACACCTCACTGGAATGCTTTTAGCAATAATAGCCATCACAATAGGGCATAGCAAGTCCAAAAAAGGCGCAGATGCTGCGGCTAAATTCAAGGCCATTAAACTTTGGTATGTCCTCGCGCTTATATTGGTTGTGGCTTTCATTCCTTGGCCGTTTCGTACAGAATTAGGAGCAGGATGGTTTTAAAGAACAGCATTATTTTGAGTTGTTTGGTATGGCTTACGGTTTCCTGTCAAGAATCAGCCCAACAACAAGATCATTTTACCAAACAGACGCCTGCGGAGCAAGGCGCAAGTCTTTACAGTATGCATTGTGGCCAGTGTCATGGTGAAGACGGCCAGCTTGGCGCTAGTGGCGCAAAAAACCTAAGTACATCCCAGCTCTCGGACGCACAAATTGTACAAATCATCAAAAATGGCAAAGGCGCTATGCCAGCCATGAAAGCGCTATTAGAATCAGATGAGAACATCAATCTTGTGGTGAGTCACCTTAAAGGCCTTCGTCGTTAATGCAAGGACACGTAACCGTAGATGCCGTAGAAGAACGCTGTATTCTCGTGGGGGTCATTACATCTGAAACCTCAGAAGAGGTGGCTCAAGAACATATTGATGAGCTGGAATTCTTAGCCGAGACCGCCGGTGCCATTACCGTAGAAAAGTTCTTTCAAAAACTGCCTTACCCGAATCCGCGCACCTACGTTGGAACCGGAAAGCTCGAAGAAATCAAGCAATACATGAAAGCCCTCGATATCGAATTAATTATTTTCGATGACGAACTCAGCCCTTCTCAATTGCGCAATATTGAACGCGAACTCGAGTGCAAGGTATTAGACCGAACCATTCTTATCCTAGATATTTTTGCAAGTAGAGCCCGCAGCTTTCATGCCAAAACACAAGTAGAGCTTGCACAATTACAGTACATGCTCCCAAGGTTAACACGAATGTGGACGCACTTGGAGCGACAAAAAGGGGGAATTGGTTTACGCGGCCCTGGAGAGTCTCAAATTGAAACAGACCGGCGCATTATTCAGCAGCGTATTGCGCTCATGAAAGAACGCTTGCGCGATATCGATAAGCAAATGACGGTTCAGCGCAGCAACCGCGGTCAATTGGTTAGAGTTGCTCTTGTGGGTTACACCAATGTGGGCAAAAGCACAATAATGAATATGCTTTCTAAATCAGACGTATTTGCCGAAAACAAACTTTTTGCAACCTTAGACACGACTGTTCGAAAAGTGGTTATAGACAACATGCCCTTGCTGTTAACAGACACCGTTGGTTTCATCAGAAAACTTCCCCAACAACTCATGGAGTCTTTTAAGTCAACTTTAGATGAGGTTCGAGAGGCAGATTTACTTGTACACGTTTTGGATATTGCACATCCTAATTTTGAAGAGCATTACGATGTCGTGAATGAAACACTTAACGAAATAGATAACGCTGAAAAGCCCACCATCATTGTCTTCAATAAGATCGATGCGTATCAGCCACCATTAGCTGTACTTAATGAACCAGAAGAAGACATCAGAACACTAGCGTCTCTTCAAAAATCTTGGATGTCAAAAATGGGCAAAACCAAATGTGTATTTATCTCGGCAACTGATAAAGAGAATGTAGAGGAGCTCAAAGAAGTGTTATATGAAGAGGTGAAAGCTATTTTTAAGATAAGATACCCGTATAACAATTTCTTGTATTAGTTTTTTCAAAGCCTTATTTCGAAAAGCATTAACCAACAACCAATTCAAGGTCTATTTGTCGTTTTTTGGTACTGACTTGATCGATACGTACCTTAACGCGGTCACCAAATTGATAAGTGCGTTTGGTTTTAGAACCTACTAACTGAAATTTTTCTTGATCAAAATAAAAACGATCGCCTGGGATTGCTTGCATAGGCACCATTCCTTCGCAAAAGTTTTCGTCCATTCGGACAAACATACCGTGTTCGGCAATACCTGAGATGGTTCCTTCAAAAACCTCCCCTACAAATTCCATCGCATAAAGGGATTGGAAAAATTTGGTCGATTCTCGTTCTGCTTCAGCTGCCTTGCGCTCATTTTTTGAAATGCGCTGACAAATGGCACCAAGTTCGGCGCCATACTTGTGTTTTTTTGTAGTGAGTTCTTCTTGTAAAATCCGATGAACTACTAAATCAGCATACCTTCGAATTGGCGAGGTAAAATGTGAATAATGCTTAAAAGCAAGGCCGTAGTGGCCAATGTTGGTGGTCTCATAACTGGCTTTAGCCATAGAGCGAATAGCCATAGACTGAACCAAGGAAAATTCATTTTCACCACGAATTTCTTCAAAAAGTGCATTGAGGTTTTTTGCAATATTTAGCGGATCGTTGATGTCTACTTTATGTCCAAACTTTTCTATAAATACGGAGAAGAGCTCCATTTTGGACGGATCTGGGGTATCGTGAATGCGGTAAATCATGGGGAAGTTCACCTTCTCTTTCTTGTTAGGAGATAGGAACTCTGCAACCTTTCGATTGGCTAATAACATGAATTCTTCGATGAGTTTGTGTGCGTCTTTGGAAGTTTTGATGACGACCCCTTCAGGGTTGCCGTGGGTATCAAGTTTAAAGCGCATTTCTTCTGACTCTATACTGAGCGCGCCTTGTTTGAGGCGTTGATTGCGGTATATTTTGGCTATTGCGTCTATTTTTCGGAGTACCTCTTCGTGATCGCCTGGCTTTCCTTCAAGAATTTCCTGGGCTTCTTCATAGGTGTAGCGTCGGTCTGAATGAATGACGGTTTTGCCATACCATTCTTTGTAAATATTACCATTATGGTCGAGTTCAAAAACAGCTGAAAAAGCAAACTTGTCTTCATTGGGTCTTAGAGAGCAGGCTAAATTACTTAGTTGTTCTGGGAGCATGGGCACTACTCTGTCTACTAAATAAACCGAATTTGAACGCAATAGCGCTTCTTGATCCATAGCAGATCCAGGACGAACATAGTGACTCACGTCTGCAATATGCACGCCAAGTTCAAGGTGTCCGTTTTCCAAGGCTTGGTAGGAAATGGCATCGTCAAAGTCTTTGGCGTCAAATGGATCTATGGTAAAAGTTAGAATGGGTCGAAAATCTCTTCTTTGCTCAATTTCTTTGGCGTCGAGATCAATACCAATGAGCTCGGCTTCGGCCATAACAGCATCTGGGAAAACAGGATTGATGCCTTGATTGTACAGAATGGATAGCATTTCTGTTTCATTGCTTCCGGACTTCCCGAGCCTAACAAGTACTTCACCATATGGTTTTTCAGCACTTTTGGGCCAAACTGTTATTTTGACGAGCGCTTTTTCACCATTTTGCGCTCCGTTGAGCTTATCCAAAGGAATTTTGATGTCAACTCCAGAACGCGCGTTATCTGGAATCATGAGTGCGTCATTGTTGCGAATTTGAATGGTGCCTACAAATTGAATGCGGTCGCGTTCTGTGATTTCAGTGACTGCACCTTCGTCTCTGTTAGACCCTTGCTTAAAAACGCGAACTTTGACGGTGTCACCGTGAAGCGCTTGACCTATGTTAGAAGGCCCAATATAGATATCTTTTGGATGCCCTTGCACTGTAACAAAACCTGCGCCGCGTTGGGTAATGGAAATGGTGCCTTCTAAGAGAGAATCGGCACCCGCTAGCTTGTAAGTGTGGTGGTTGATGCGTTGAATAGCATTTTTGTTGGCCAACACACTGATAGAATCGAAAACAATTTGTCGTGATCTGCCATCTCTGGCATCGAGTAAGGTACAAACTTGTTTGTGCGTGAGCTCAACGCCAGGATTTTGCTCAAAGATGCGCATTACCAAGGTGGTAATACCTGCTTTTTTTCTGGGTTCCTGTGCTGAGGGGGCTTTAGATTTGCGCTTGGACATTAGTGTCTTACAACCAATTTGCGCGTAATGCTTTTAGAACCTGAGGCTTCAAAAACAAGAAAGTAAACCCCGCTGTTGAGGTCACTCACATTGATTTTTCGGTTGGACGTAAGAACTTCACGAGTAATGACATTACCTAGTGCATCGACCATTTTCAGGTTTAGTTGGTCTGCTCCTGAAAATTGAATATTGACATATTCTGTACTTGGATTTGGCGCAACTGTTATACTCAACTCTTCTTTTAGTGTGGGCTTTGTGGCAGCAACGTAGTCTACAACTAAATCTACGGAATCTAACATGGTTAAACCATTGGGTGTAATGTAAAAACGATAATGTGCTTGCCCAAACGTATTGTCTTCTGGGTCAATGGATATTTTCATTTTGCCGTATTCTCCATCATTAATTGTAAACAATACAGATTGAGTACCTGGTGAGGTCCATGGGTTGGTATTCATTTGACCGGAAGAATAACAAGTACCACCAAATGGGTCGGTGGAGTGACCCCAACAAAGGGCGTCTGTCCATCCGGCAGGGACAGAGAGTTGTTTTCGGGTAATACGCCATTGTGCAGCAGAACCCGTGTTGTTGATGACATCAAAGGGAATATCAAAAGATGCTGAAGATGGCGCAACTACAGTGTGTGTTTGGCCTGAGATATCGTTGGTTTGACCATCGAGATGGATTACAATATTGTTTTGAGCGAGACTTGCAAAACTTATAGTACAAAGAAGAGATAGAAATAAGGCTTTCATAGAAAGTAATGTAATTGTTCAAAAATAAGCTTTTCCTTGCACTTATCAAAATTTAAGCCATTTTTTGCATCGCCGCTTTTTTCTTACTTTTGAAAGCGGCAAGGTTTTTGCCACGCCCTTGAAAATTCGAATTATGAAATTTTTTTTACTCCTTTTTTTTACAGCTTTATTTTCTTTAGCTCTTCGTGCGCAAGAACCAACTGCCGAGACGTCGCTTAGTCAGAAAAAAGTCCCATCGGTTAAATTAGTGGATATGTCCGGTAAGGCAGTCAACACCGCAGACTTGACCTTGAATGGCCCAGTCATTATAAGTTTTTGGGCCACCTGGTGCGCGCCCTGCAAGAAAGAACTAAATACAATTCACGAACTCTATGAAGATTGGGTGGAGGAAACAGGCGTTACGCTAATCGCTATTGCAATTGACGACGAAAAAACGAAAAGCCAGGTTGCAGTTTATGTCAATGGCAAAGCTTGGGACTACACAGTTTTAATGGATCCAAATTGGGATTTCAAAAGAGCTATGGGTGTCAATAATGTACCACACACATTTTTAGTGGATAAAAACGGGAATATCGTTTATTCTCACAACAATTATGCGCCTGGAGACGAAGAAAAACTGTACCAAGAATTGCTCAAATTGAGTGCAAAATAATCTATGAAAAAAGCACGCACGCTCCTCATCTTGTTATTGTTCAATAAGGTTGCTTTTGCGCAAGGTAATATTACCGGCAATATGGAAACCGTTTTTCAGTATCTAAACGAAGACAGCATCATCAATGCCAAACAACCTGTCCAAAAAGGCCTGATGAACTCTTACATGAACGTTTTTTATACCCAAGGTAATTTTAAGGCGGGTATGCGTTTTGAGTCTTATCTGCCCCGAATTCAAGGATATCCCAATCGATTCGATGGAACTGGAATCGGTATGCGCTATGTGGGGTATCAAAATGATTTTGTCGATGTAACGTTGGGCACGTTCTACGAGCAATTTGGAACAGGTTTGGCCCTGCGCACTTATGAAGATCGAAATTTGGGCTACGACAACCTACTCGATGGCATGCGCATTGTTTTACGACCTGGCAAAGGATTCGTGCTTAAAGGTGTCTATGGCACGCAGCGTTTGTCATTTCAGCAAGGCCAAATTGTACATAGTGAAGGCTTGGTGCGCGGAACAGACGCTGAGTGGCACCTTAACGAAGGCTTAGCAGTCTTAAAGGATAAAAAGTTAGACGTCGTAATAGGCGCTTCTTTTGTAAGTAAATTCCAAGAAGACAACAATCCAGAATGGGTTTTGCCACAAAATGTGGGGGCTTATGGAGGTAGAGTTAAACTTACTTATGGGAACTTTTACGCCGATGCAGAGTTCATTCAAAAAGAACAAGACCCTTCTTCAGACAATCAATACATATACAATTACGGCCATGCAGCCATTTTTAATTTGCGATATACCCAAAAAGGGTTAGGTATACTATTGTCAGGGAAATCCGTAGACAACATGAGCTTCCGTTCTGACCGCACCAAAGATTTACAAGACTTGTTAATCAATTTTTTACCCTCGCTGAACAAAACACATACATACAATCTTGTTGCCACATTGTATCCCTACGCAACACAACCTTTAGGTGAAGTGGCCTACCAAGCAGATATTCTCTATACTTTTAAAAAAGGCACGCAGCTTGGCGGAAAATACGGCACAACCCTAAGTCTCAACTACTCCACCACTTTTAGACCTGAGCAAACTTCAAACGGCATTGACTTAAATGATTCTTCAAGGGTTGTTTACCAAACCCGTCCGTTTGCAATGAGCGATAGCTTGTATTGGCAAGACATCAATTTTAACATCACCAAAAAAATCAATAAAAAGTGGAGCGGGATTCTAAGTTATTACGACATTAAAATCAACAATGACGTCGTTAAAGTCAGTGATGCGCAAGGCATCATTCATGCGCGCATTGCAGTTTTAGAAGGGACATACAAAATCAATACCCACCACGCACTGCGTTGGGAACTACAAGGCATGTGGGTTCAAAGAAACGAAGAGGGGATCAATGACAAAGGTGATTGGGCCACTGCTCTTGTGGAATATACGATTTCTCCGGGCTGGTTTTTTTCAGCAATGAATCAATACAACTATGGTAATGACGACCTCACCAAGCGCGTGAATTACCCCATAGTTACCTGTGGGTACATCAAAGATGCAACGCGCTTAACCGTGTCTTACGGACGACAGAGAGCCGGTTTATTCTGTGTAGGGGGCGTATGTAGACCTGTGCCAGCAAACAACGGACTCATGATCAATTTAACGCACAGTTTTTAATATGAAACAAGGAATTCTTTTTTTATTGTTTGCAAGCACCTTTGGTTTGTATATGTTGCCTTCTTGCGACCGCGTAACGAATCCGTACCCGCCAAGCGTCAACCTCGAGCTAGACACAACGCTTTATCCTGGCAATTGGTCCGACTATTTGGCAATCGAATGGCCTAACTTTACAGCAAATACCAATACAGATCGAAATGTATTAATCGAAGATTTTACGGGGCATAAATGTATTTTTTGCCCAGCAGCAGCAGATTTGGCTCACCAGTTGCAGCTGGCAAATCCGGGAAGAGTGCACGTTGCGTCCATCCATGCAGGTGTAGACGGCATTGGTGATTTCCAAAGTGTAGATGCTACTTATACCTTAGATTTTACAAACCCTGATGGCTTATTTATTGGTTCATGGTTTGGCTCCAATGATGGTGGTTTTGTAGGCAATCCAAGAGGCCCGGTTAGTCGTGTAATAAACGGAGGCACTATTTTTCAGAGTCCTGGGCAGTGGTCTTCAATGACAAGCACACTTCTTTCGGAAAATAACTTAAAAGTAAATATTCAGTCCGCACTTAATTACTACCCGAGTACGAAAGGAGCGTTTTTACACGTTGAAATCGACAAAATAGACCAAACATTAACAAACGATTTGGGCATAGTTACTTATTTACTGGAAGATTCATTAGTGGGCGATCAAAAAATGGCTGACAACTCCCATAATTATAACTATGTCCACAGAGATATCCACCGCCGAAACCTCAACAACATGCCTTTTGGGCGTCAGTTAACAGCTGCAGATATATTGAATAACAAGTATTATATCAATTATAGCTTTGTTGTTCCCAATCAATTGGATGGCAATTATAATGCAGAAAACATGCACCTATTGATTTATGTTTACGATATGTCAACCTTGGAAATTTACCAAGTCATCAAACAGAAAATTCAATAATGGCATTGCGGCAACAACTGATTCAAAAACTTGAGCAGCGGCTCTCTCCTCAGCAAATTCAGCTGATGAAATTGCTGCAAGTTCCTACTATGGAACTAGATCAACGCATCAAGCAAGAATTAGAAGAAAACCCAGCCTTAGAAGAAGGGCAAGAGTTAATGGAAGAAGATTTCGACAATGAAGAAGATTTCGACTCCGACTCCGACGACAACGATGACGACTTCGACATTTCAGATTATTTAGACGATGACATTGCCGATTATAAAACGCAGGCCAATAATCAGTCTAAAGACGACGAAGAGCGCGTGATTCCTTTATCGGGAGAGCAGACTTTTCAGGAAAGACTCACCGAACAGTTACATTTACTTTATCTAGATGAAAAGCAATTTATAATAGCGGATGTTATCGTTGGCAACCTCGATGAATCCGGGTACTTGAATCGGGCGATAGAAGCAATTGTCGATGATATTGCTTTTTCGATGAATATGGAAGTCAATGAAAAAGAAGTAGCTAAAGTCCTTACTTTAGTACAAGAATTGGAGCCCGCTGGTGTAGGTGCAAGGAATTTACAAGAATGCCTATTGCTACAGCTGCGCCGCAAACAAGATGGCGATATCGTGCGCTTTACCGCATTGAAAATTATAGAGAATTTTTTTGAGGAGTTCACAAAGAAACATTACGAGCGCATTGCCAAAAAACTTGAAATTGAAGAGCAAGATCTCAAAGAGGCAATAGATGAAATATTGCGCTGCAATCCAAAGCCCGGGGGCTCTATGCGTGAGGCCGCTAAAAATCACCAGCAAATCATTCCCGATTTTACTGTAGTAGAACACGAAGGCCGTATAGACTTGAGTTTAAACAGTAGAAATGCACCTGATTTAAAAGTCAACCGCGATTATGAAAACATGTTGCGCAGCTATGCTGAGGGGGCAAAGAACTCAAAATCCGACAAAGAAGCGTTTCAATTTGTAAAGCAAAAACTCGATGGTGCAAAATGGTTTATTGACGCAATTAGACAGCGCCAACAAACGTTGTTATTAACGATGGGCGCTATATTGGAGTATCAAGAGGCTTATTTCTTAACTGGAGACGAAACCAAGTTAAAGCCAATGATTTTAAAGGATATTGCAGATATGGTAGAGCTCGATATTTCTACGGTTTCTAGAGTGGCCAATTCGAAGTATGTTCAAACAAATTATGGCATTTTTTCGTTAAAGTATTTCTTCTCAGAGTCTTTATCCACGGATAGCGGTGAAGAGGTTTCTACCCGAGAAGTTAAAAAAATCTTATCTGATGCAATTGAGGCCGAAGACAAGCATAGCCCACTGACGGATGAAAAATTAATGGATTTACTTAAAGAAAAGGGGTACAACATTGCTAGGCGAACAGTTGCAAAATATCGTGAACAGCTTCATATTCCCGTAGCTAGAATGCGTAAAGAACTATGAAATTTTTAGCTCATTTTTTTTCATGGGTATTTTTACCCTTGCTTATGCCTTCCTACGGCATCCTGATCAGTTTATTTGTGCCAGCGTATAGCACGAATATCGAAATGACAAGCTTATATTTCGCCCCAATTGAGAGCAAGTGGGCACTCTTCACTATTTTCTTTTTATTTAGTGTAGTGGCACCGGGCGTGTCTTTTATATTACTGCATCGCTTTAAAGTCATTAGCACTATAGACATTGAAAGACAAGGTGAACGAAGCTTGCCCCTTGTGATTATGTTAGTGTATTCTTTGGTCTTATTTTTCCTTCTTGTTTACAAAGCTGGCGCTGGAACTTTACCTCGTTATTTTTATGCTTTACCGTTATCGGGAGTTGCCGTTACCAGCATTTTTTTACTTATTAATCGTTGGATTAAAATTTCTCTACACGGTGCGGGCGCCGGCATATTACTTGGTTTTTTGATCATTTTTACTCGGGCTCAAGATGCTTTTAGTATATGGTGGGTATTGAGTGCTTTATTGGCAGCCGGGCTTACAATGGCCGCAAGGCTTTATTTGCAAAAGCATACTTCTTTAGAAGTTTATACCGGCTTTATTTTTGCCTTATTGATCACCGCAGGAATTCATCAGTTTTTATCGTAATAGCCATGAAAAACCTATTTTTTCTTTCGCTCTTGAGTGTATTATTTACGTCTTGCGTAGACTTGAAAAAAGAGCCATTAGTAAAAAATGTATCCCGATTAAACACCAAACTTGAGCAGATAGAAGCGCGCTCAAAAGACAGCCGTATGGATAGCATTTCAAATATAAAAATCAATACGATTCAAACAGAATTGCGCATTAAACAAAACCTCCATTTGGATACCATCAACATCTACTTAGCCAAACAACTCGACGCCTACAAAGTCATGAGAAAAAGCATCAAGCCTCTAATGCAGCAGTATTTACAATTGCGCACTGTAATAAAAGAAGAAAAACAAGTCCTGAAACGTTTGGAAAAGGATATTCAAGAAGGAAGAGGGGCGCGTCATCGTTACGCTGAGTATGTCCGTTTTGAACGTCAAAAAGTAAATCAAATCGTTGAACTTTTCAGGGAATTTCAGCGCTCAAAAGCGGTTTTTTTCCAAGACTACCAGCGTTTATACCCTCCGATAGAAGCATTTTCTTATTCCCTACTTCAAAAGAAGCAAAACAGATAATGCACGCCAGAATCTTATTTTTCTTGTTGATATTCATGAGCGCTTGTGGCTTGAGTGCCCAAAGTGCAACTGACTTACAATTAGCGCAGTATTATTACAATAACGCTGAATTAGATAAGGCCTTAGGCTATTATGAAAAAATTTATGTACAAGATCAAAGTAAGGCCATATTTTTACCTTATCTGAACTGTTTGCTCGATCAAAACGATATCAAGACGGCTGAGAAAGTTCTAAGAAAGCAAATTAGTCTCAACAAACAAGACTATGAGGTGCGGTTGTTAGCAGGTCAATTCTATGAAGATCAAGACGACCCCAGTAAGGCAAGAAAAATCTATGACGAACTTTTGTCTGAGCTCGGGCCAAATCCTGGTCAAACAATTGCTGTATACCAAGCATTTGCAGCAAAAGGAATGTTGGAGCGCGCAAAACAAGCGCTGGATATAGGTCAGAAATTAAGTCCTTCTTATCCTTTTAATTTTCAATATGCCGACTACTTTGCAATGGTTGGAGACAAGCGTTCTATGTTGGGTGCTTATTTGGATTATCTTGCGCAACAACCGAGTGTACTTCCTGCCATTCAACAAGCTATTGGTTCAAGATTGGATTTAACCGTAGGTTCGGGCCCTGATTATATGTTGGCAAAAGAAGTCCTCTTGCAGCGGGCGCAGCAACTCAATGCACCCATTGTATTCAATCAAATGCTGATTTGGTTATTTGTACAAAATCGAGATTTTTCAGGAGCGGTAGTACAAGTGATCGCACTTGATAAACGCATGAAGAGCGATGGCTTGGAAGTACTTGAATTGGGTCAAATTTGCGTAGAGAATGGAGCGTTTGAACAAGCAAATCGTTGTTTTCAGCACGTCATTGATTTGGGTCCGGAACAAGTCAATTTCTATGAGGCGCAGATAGCACTTTTAAATAGTAGGTTTGTTCAGGTTACCCAACTTAGAAATTTTAATACGCAAGAAATCGAGCAGTGTATTACTGACTTTGAATTGGCCTTGGAGCGCCTTGGTAAAGGACGGGCCACATTTCAAGTCTCCAAACAACTCGCAGAGATTCGGGCATTCTATGCGCAACAAATAGAAATAGCAATTCAAGAATTACAAGATTTGATGAAGCTTCCAGGCCTTACAGACATGCAACGCGCTCAGGCAAAGATGCTCTTAGCTGACATACAGGTGCTTGGGGGCGATATCTGGGAGGCCTCTTTAATGTATATGCAAATAGACAACGATTTTAAATTTGAGACGATTGGCGCCGAGGCAAAATTTAAAAATGCAAAAATATTTTACTACGATGGTGAATTTGAATTCGCACAGGCCCAGCTTAATATTCTCAAAGAAGGTACTTCGCGTTTTATTTCAAATGATGCTATTCAGTTGTCGGTTTTCATCACAGATAATTACGGTTTGGATAGCAACTACCAAGTAATGCTTTGGTTCGCAACAGCAGAGCGCATGATTGCTCAACACAAATATGATTCTGCATTTGTGTTATTTGACAGTATACAAATTGCTTTTCCATATCATGCGCTTTCAGATGAAATTTTACATCGCAAAGGACAAGCAATGGAGCAACAAGGGCAATGGCAACGAGCCCTTGGATACTATGAAGATTTACTAAAATTGCACGCGGATGATATTTTAGCTGACGACGCGCTATTTCGAATGGCCGAGATCAACGACCTCATTTTGCTCGATAAGGTTTTGGCAGAAACGCTATACAAACGATTGCTGATGGAATATAAGGCTAGTTTATATGGCTCAGAAGCAAGAAAGCGCATCCGCCTCTTGCGAGGAGATGCGCTATCGGAAAGCGAGGAAATCTAAAATTTAGAGGTTGGGCATCTCTCTTGTGAAAGACGGGATACCCGTAACGTCCATTCCTGTGATCAGTAAATGTATGTCGTGCGTGCCTTCGTAGGTAACCACAGACTCTAGGTTGGCCATGTGGCGCATCATGGAGTATTCACTTGTAATTCCCATACCACCGTGTATTTGACGGGCCTCGCGGGCAATATGGAGGGCAATCTCGACATTGTTGCGTTTGGCCATGGATATTTGTGCGGAGGTTGCCCGCCCTTCGTTGCGCAGTTGACCGAGACGCAAAGTAAGGAGTTGCGCTTTGGTAATTTCGGTAATCATTTCTGCTAATTTTTTTTGAATTAACTGAAATGCACCAATAGGAACATTGAATTGCGTGCGTTCCTTCGAATATCGCAACGCTTGATCATAGCAGTCCATAGCTGCGCCGAGCGCTCCCCAGGCAATACCAAATCGTGCAGAATCAAGGCAACTTAATGGTGCACCAAGGCCAGACCGACCGGGCAAAATATTTTCTTTTGGAACCTTTACGTTGTCGAATATGAGCTCGCCGGTGGCAGATGCCCTCAAGGAGAGTTTGCCGTGCATTTCAGGTGTAGAAAAGCCTTCCATTCCGCGCTCTACAATAATACCATAAATGCGTCCTGTTTCGTCTTTTGCCCAAACAACTGCGATATCTGCAAAGGGCGCATTGGAAATCCACATTTTGGCTCCGTTCAAAATGACGTGATCTCCGGCATCTTTGAAATTGGTGATCATGCCGCCGGGGTTGGAGCCGTAATCAGGTTCTGTGAGGCCAAAACAGCCCATCATTTCGCCTGATGCCAGTTTGGGTAAGTATTTTTGCTTGTGCGCTTCTGATCCGTATTTCCAGATGGGGTACATAACCAAAGAGGATTGTACAGAGGCCGTAGAACGCAAACCGGAATCACAACGCTCGAGTTCTTGCATAATGAGCCCATAAGAAATTTGATCGAGGCCAGGGCCGCCGTATTCTTCGGGAATATAGGGGCCAAACGCACCGATTTCTCCAAGACCACCTAGAATGTGCATTGGGAAAGTTGCTTTTTCGTAGTGCTCGTCTATAATTGGCGAGACTTCTTTTTTAACCCATGCTCTTGCGGCGTCACGAACCAATTTTTGCTCTTCTGTGAGCAAGTCGTCCATGTTGAAGTAATCCGGGTGTTGATATAAATCGGTTTTCATGTTGCTTGATTTGTGCCACAAAAGTACGCAATAATCTGAGCAGCTGTAGCACGCAAATTTGAATTATTTTTGTAATCTAGTTTCTATACATGCAAAGATTTGAACTGATTGAAAAAGCTTCTCAAATGAACAGCTATTTGCTATTCGTTTCCTTGCTTTCGTTAACTTTCATTGCCTATGCGCGAATGAGCACGCCTGATGCATTGTCTTTATCTTGGAAACGGTTTTGGAAACTGAGTCGGGCAGAGAGTTTTGGTTTTGACGATGAAAAAATAAAACCTCAAACACAATCTTTATTTCTCGGAAATTTTCTGGTTTCATTTAGCTTAATTACTTTTCTTTATTTCCAGGCTTATATTCAGAAAACAGACGCGTTTATTATTGCAATTGTTTTTGTGACGGGTTTTATTTTGTTCCAGTTATTGAATTTTCGTTTGGGCTTGCTTCTCACTGATAATTGGAAATTAGTGAGCGGAATCGCTGAGATCAATAAACAAATTTGGTCCTTCACAGGCCTGATTTATTTGGCACTCTCTTTTCTCTGGTTAATTAATGGGCTGCCCGCTGACTTGTTGAAATACTGTTTTGTTCTTGTTTTCTTTGCAGCCTATGCATGGCGCATCATTAAAGCATGGAGAGCTTGCGTTCAGGCAAATTTGGAATGGTATTATTTAATTGTGTATCTTTGCGCCTTGGAAATTATACCGATCCTTTTTGTATCGAGCTGGTTTTCCGCAGCATACCAATAATTAAAACAACAACTTTGGCTATAAAGACCATATTAGTTTCTCAGCCGAAACCAGAAGGCGAAAAATCTCCCTACTTTGATTTAGCTGAGAAATACAAGCTCAAAATAGATTTTCGACCATTCATTAAGGTTGAAGGTGTTGACCCCAAAGATTTTCGTTCCCAAAAAATTGATATCTCTGCACATACGGCTGTTATTCTAACGTCAAAAGTTGCAGTGGACCATTTCTTTAGAATGGCTGAGGCCGTTCGTTTTGAAGTGCCAGATACCATGAAATACTTTTGCATCACAGAAGCAGTAGCGCTCTATTTACAAAAATATGTTACGTACCGCAAGCGCAAAATTTTCTTTGGTAAGCAAACCATTGACGAGTTGGCAGAGTTAATGAAAAAACAAAAAGGAGAGAAATTCTTACTCCCTTGTACTGACATCCTCAGAGACAACATACCGCTCACGCTTGAGAAATACAACATTCCTTTTTCAAAAGCCATTCTGTACCGTACAGTTGCCGCTGACCTCTCTGATTTAGAAGATGTCTATTACGATATGCTGGTATTTTTTAGCCCAGGAGGTATAGAATCTTTGCTAAAAAACTTCCCTAGCTTCAAACAAAATTCAACGGCAATTGCTGCTTTTGGCCCAACCACGGCGAACGCTGTCTTGAGCAATAACCTTCGCCTTGACGTGCATGCTCCGCATCCGAAAGCACCCTCTATGGTAGGGGCCATAGAATTGTTTGTCAAAGAACAACTTAAGAAAAAATAAAACCAAAGTATAGGTTTTGTTACCTAGTATTTTTTGTTTTGCCCAGATTTTCCTTATCTTTACTTAAACTAAATACTTTTTACACATGAAAAAACTATTACTCTCAACTGCTATATTACTTGCAGGTGTTAGTGCGAATGCGCAGCTAGCTCCAGGTAGTGTTGCCCCTAACTTTACCGTGACTGCCTATCAGCCATGGTTATCAACCGCTGGCTCGGCTAGCAATGGTTCCTTTACTCTATACGATTATCTGGATCAAGGATACACCGTTTTCTTAGATGTTTCTGCTACTTGGTGTGGTCCATGTTGGAATTACCACCTCAATGGTGCTTTAGAAGATATCTACGCTGCACATGGCCCTTCTGGCGCACCAGGAGTTTCTTCTACTACAACAGACGACGTTATGGTTATCTGGATTGAAGGCGATGGCCAAACTGCTGACGCTACGATGCTAGACGGATCAGGCTCTATCGGCAACTGGATTGAACCAGCTGCTGGTAATCAAATTCAATTCCCAATGGCTAACCCAGCATCTGCTCTAGCAAACACCATCAACAATGATTACGCAATCGCATACTTTCCAACAATCTACCGCATTTGCCCTAACCGCATTATCGAAGAAGTTGGTCAATTAGGTGCTTCAGCATTGTATGCAACTGTGCCTGCTTGTCCGCCACCAGCATCTGCACCTGCAGACGTTGCTGCGTTGAGCTACACTGGTGCAGCAGTTCATTGCGAAGGTGCTTACACGCCATCAGTACAAATCCAAAATAACGGTACTTCTCCACTAACGTCTGCTACTGTGACTATCACACAAGGTGGCACAACTGTTTCTACAGGTACGTATAGCGGTAGCTTATCTACTTATGGTGTTGCCAACGTAACGTGTTCGCCAATTGCCAACTTTACAGGTGGCGCAATTGTTTGCACTGTTACAACCGCAGGTGATGCATCTGCAGCTAACAATGCTATGAATACAAACGTTGCTGCTGCTGCTAATGCAGTATCTCAGTATATTACGGTAAACATCTCTACTGACTACTACGCTTCTGAAACCTCTTGGGCTATTAAAAGTAGTACAGGAGCAACAGTAGCACAAGGTGGTGGCAACTGGAACGACATGACTACAGGCCAGCCAGGCTTTACAGTTCAAGCTCCACAATTAGTTACACTCAACCCAAGCCAGTGTTACACTTTCGAAATTACTGACGATTACGGAGATGGTATCTGCTGTGCTTACGGTGATGGTGCTTACTCTTTAGTAGACGCAAACGGAACAACAATTGCTTCTGGTGGTGAGTTCGGAGAAATCGATACACGCGCTTTCAAAACAGGTGCTTTAGGAATGGATGAGTTAGCTACAATCGCAATGAATGTATATCCTAACCCTGCTTCTTCTGAAGTAAATGTTTCTTTCGAAGCTACTAATAACGATTATGCAGTTTCTTTAATGGATCTTCAAGGTCGCGTTATTGCTGCTAAAAACATGACGAATCTTAACGGAACACAAGTTGTTTCTTTCTCAACTGAAAACGTTGCTAAAGGAAGCTACATTGTAACTGTTACTGTAGACGGTCTTACAACTACTAAAAATGTAGTTATCAAATAATTTCTCTTATAAGAAATGAAAAACGCCCTCCAACGAGGGCGTTTTTTTTTGACCTTTGTTTTATGTTTATCCCTTTTGAATCGAAATTTCAACTTCTCGCTTTACCAGAGCGCTTTACTTTCCCATTTTACTATGACATCCATCCTATGGCGAAGCACGCCGTAGATTTATTGCAGCATCGTTTAAAATCGGAAAGTTTTGGCCATGATTTTGGTTTAGATCGAAAAGAAAGACTCGGTGCCATAGGCAAAATGTTTGGGGTCTTAGTAGTCCAGGACAATTCTGGGAATTTAGGATATTTAGCTGCTTTTTCTGGCAAGCTAGGCAATTCAAATCACCATTTTGGTTTTGTTCCACCAGTATTTGATATACTAGATGCACAAGGTTTTTTTCGCAGAGAAGAAGTAGAGATCCACGAGCTAACCATTCAATTAGAACAATTAGAGGGATCCAACGAATTAGACAAGTTAAAGGGGGCCTTTCAAGTATTTCAAGTAGAATGGGAACAGCGAATAGACGAGGTAAAACTTAAACAAAAGGAGTCAAAAACCATACGGGATATCAAACGCAGCGAAGCACTTGTTCAAGATTCGGAAAACATAGAAGTTCTTGAAAGCCTACTTCGCGAAGAAAGCATGCATGAAAGCCGTGCCCTGAAGGCCTTAAAAAAACAAGCCCAAAAGGAGTTGTTTGCTCGTTCAGAACAATTGCGCTTATTCAAACAAGAAATTGAACAATTAAAAGCCAAGCGGGCGGCCCATTCTGCAGAAGTTCAGCAGCGGATTTTTGAACGCTACACGTTTTTAAATGCCTTAGGCCAGACCCAAAACGTACTCAATCTTTTTGCTGAATCACCACCAGCTGGGGCTGGCGAATGTGCTGCACCGAAGTTATTGCAATACGCCTATTTGCACGAATTGAAACCTGTTTGCATGGCAGAATTTTGGTGGGGAATGTCACCAGATTCCGAGGTGCGTATGCATGGTAATTTTTATCCATCGTGTAAAAGCAAATGTGAACCCATACTAGGCCACATGCTGCAGGGCCTTGATGTGGACCCAAATCCGATTACGGCAATTCATCCTGCGAAAGAATTAGAAATTATCTATGAAGACGACTGGATTGTGGCGATCAATAAAAGTCCGGAATATTTGTCTGTTCCTGGCAAGAACCCTCAGCCCAATTGTTTGGAGGACCTCAAAAAGCGTTATCCCGAGGCAGATGGTCCGGTATTGGTTCATCGTTTAGATATGTCTACGTCTGGAATCATGTTAGCCGCTAAAACGAAACTGATGCATCAACGTTTGCAGCGACAGTTTGTGCTCAGAAAAGTACAAAAGCAATATATAGCAGTATTGGCGGGTATTACGACACAAGGAGAAGGAGAAATCAAGTTACCTTTAAGAGTTGATTTAGAGGACCGCCCAAGGCAATTGGTCTGTTACGAACACGGGAGTTATGCGCATACTACCTATGAAGTTCTGGAAGTTGCCAATGGAGAAACGCGCATCAGGTTATTGCCAAAAACTGGCCGCACCCATCAGTTACGCGTTCATGCGGCGCATCATCTTGGTTTGAATTGCCCAATAAAAGGGGATGATTTATATGGGCAAAAAGCAGATAGATTACATTTGCATGCAGCCAAATTAGGCTTTTATCATCCGCACTCCAACGAGTGGATGGAAATCAATTGTCAACCTACTTTTTAAGCTCTTGGCTCTTGCCAATCACCGTATTCTTTAATGAGCTCAACCAAGGCTTCTACCGCTTGTTCTTCCTCAATATTTCTTTTGACAATCGTTTTTTCTTTATAAAGGTTGATCTTGCCTGGGCCGGTTCCGACATAGCCGTAATCGGCGTCGGCCATTTCGCCTGGGCCATTCACAATGCAACCCATGATGCCGATTTTGAGGCCCTTGAGGTGCGCGGTGCGTTGCCTAATTTTTGCTGTGGTGTCTTGCAGGTCAAAAAGTGTACGGCCACAAGACGGGCAAGATATATATTCTGTCTTCGAAATACGCGTTCTGGTTGCCTGAAGAATTCCAAATGCTGTAGAATTGATGTGTTGAGCGCCTAATTCGGCATTGAGCCAAATACCATCGCCAAAACCGTCTATAAAGAGCGCGCCTGCGTCTGCTCCGGCAAATAATTGGAATGTTTCAAGTTCGTCGGTTTCGTATTGATAAGAGAGAATAACTGCGTTTGGAATGTTTTCCTCTTGTAATTCGAGGAAAAAACGACGGTAAAGTTGTGTTTTATTGCTGTATTTGGTATTGAGAATAACGACTGCTTTTGGTAGTGAAGCCAACAGCGGTGGAATGTTATCTTCTGCTTCGAGAGGGATAAAACTTACTTGTTCTGAAGAAATAAGATCGAGTTGCTCACTTAAAATCAAAGGATAGTAGCCAGGTTTATTGATATATTTTGCTTGCCAAAGCTCAAAATCGATAATGACTCCTAAGGTGCCGGGCACTTCAAAATCGAGCTCATTACTTCCGATATAAACGTAATCTGCTGCTTGATCTTGGATATTCCATTTGTCTAGCGGAATGCTGTATTGATATCCAAAACCAAATAAATGAGCGGGTTTGATTTGTTCAACATAGGAAAGATCAGCTAATACAACAGGCGTGTTTTTTCCGCCGATATTATGAAAGACCTGGCTTTCTCTTTTGCTGTACTGAAATGGCGAGTAGTGTAGGTTGCTTGCTGGAATTTTAAATTCAAATACAGTGTAATTGTCGTATTTGGCAATGAGTTTTTGGGCAACGGGAATCTCGGCTTCCGGAGCTTCTGTAAGTGAAACTCTAATGGTGTCTCCAAGGCCGTCTTCTAAGAGCGCGCCAATTCCGACTGCAGATTTGATACGACCGTCTTCTCCGTCGCCAGCTTCTGTTACGCCTAAATGCAGCGGATAAACCATGCCATTTTCGAGCATTTTAGCCATGAGCAGGCGGTAGGCCTGAACCATGACCAGTGTGTTGCTGGCTTTCATGGAAATCACAATTTGATGAAAGTCGTGTTTTTCACAAATGCGAATAAATTCAAATGCAGACTCTACCATCCCTTCTGGGGTGTCGCCATAACGACTCAAGATGCGGTCTGAGAGCGAACCATGGTTTGTTCCAATACGCATGGCAGTGCCGTTTGCTTTACAAAGGAGAACCAATGGTGTGAATTTCTCTTCAATACGATCGAGTTCTGCTTGGTAGCTGCTGTCGGTGTAGTCGATTTCTTCGAATTTCTTTTTGTCTGCGTAGTTACCCGGGTTAACCCTTACTTTTTCTACGATTTCAGCTGCGATTTCAGCTGCGTTTGGTGTAAAGTGGATGTCTGCTACTAGCGGGGTGTTGTAACCTCTTTGAACCAGGGTTGCTTTGATATTTTTGAGGTTTTCGGCTTCGTTTTTACTCGGGGCAGTGAGCCTCACCAGTTCGCAACCGACGTCTATCATACGAATCGACTGCTCTACAGAGCCTTCGGTATCCATGGTGTCTGTGGTGGTCATGGATTGCACCCGAATAGGGTTTTGCCCGCCCAAGCTAAGGGTTCCGATTTGAACTTCTTTAGTTAAAACGCGCGTGCGTTTCCACGGGTCAAGACAATAGCGCTGCATTTGTTTTATTTAGTCTAACAAAGGTAAGGAATCAATTGTTTGTGCGTTCTTTGTTAGAAAGGTTTTCAAAAATAGCAAGTATCTTTATTCCATGAAAAGTTATTGGAAGCCGTTAGATCTTCGCATTCAAATTGTCTTTACCCTTTTGGTGTTGAGCTTTTTTTATGCCTTCTGGCAGCACTTCACAAGTGATATTTTACCAATCCACGAGTGCCGTAAGTCAGACTCTTTAACGCAGGCCATACAATACATGAGAGGCGCTACTTTTCTTGAACCACAAACCAATTGGATTTCTCCGTCAGGAAATAGAAATGCTGCTGCTGAGTTCCCGATCATTTATTATTTTCTTGGCCAAATTTGGAAAATAACGGGCTATAAGTTGTGGATTGCAAAGTTGCTCAGTTTATCAGTTTTGAGTGCGTCAATTACCTCTTTGCACCAACTTTTGTTTTGGTATTTTAATTCCAAGAATAAAGCACTTTTATTTGCTGCTATAATTTTTAGTGCGCCGGTATTGGTTTATTATACGGATACCGTTATGCCAAATGTTTATTCTTTTTCGTTTTTTCTGCTGGCGGTAAGTGCCTGTTTCGCCTATTTGCAAAATAGAAACCGAGGCAGCTACTTGTTATTTACGCTTTTTTTAGCATTGGCGATACTCATTAAAGTGACGGCACTCATTGCTGTTTTGGCATTTATTGGCGCATTCTTCTTCCATGTACTTTTTGCAAGAAGTTGGAAACCGTATTTAACAGACCATCGATTTTATTGGCTTTCCGCGAGTACCTTGACTGCACTTCTCGTTACTTTTATATGGTACAAGTATGCAATTTGGTATAATGCCTTTTATGGCGCTACTATTTTTTCTACCACAATTAGGCCAGTTTGGGAGGTGAGTCTCGAAGAACAAATGAGAATCATCAAGCTAGTGCTTACCGAACATATCAAAGAACTTTACCATCAAATGGTTTTGGTACCGTTGGTTATTTTAGCTTTTTGGTCCTTATTTAAAAAAGATATTCCAGCTTTTTTGCGCTGGTTAATTGTGATTAGTTTTCTAGGGCTAATTGCCTATTTCATTTTGTGGTTTTGGGTTTTTGACGTTCATGATTATTATTTCATTGAAGTCTTATTTGTGCCACTCGTTTTGTTAGCCATCTATATGAAATACGCCTCATTGTTTGTACCAGCTGCCAAGTGGAGAAGCTGGATTGCAATAGTTGGTCTTTCACTTATTTTCCTGAATACTGTTTCTTATACCCAGGTTGCTGCCGGACACCAAAACAGTATTGTAAAAAATACGCCCTTTATTTCGTCGTTCATTAAAGGCAATTGGGGCTGGTTTTATTTTAATCATCAAGACCATTTAGGCCAGCTGCAAGAACAGAAAGCCCGTATTCAAAAGGAAATATTGACAACAGACACGGTGTTGTGCTTCTCAGATCCTTACCCAAATGTGCACCTCACGGCAATAGAAAGAATCGGATACACCAATTATAACTTATCAAGAGAATTGCCGTTCGCTCCCCAGATTCAAAGCTTAATTCAGAAAGGGGCGAATAAATTGTTAGTTTTCAAATCCGAGAATACGCATCCGGATATTCAAGGATTTTTATTAGACCTCAGTTATGAGCAGGGCAATATTCAGATATTTGACTTAAAACGCTATAAACATTAGCTTTTGGATTGAGCGCGTGCTAATTTTAAATAAAAAGTAGTTCCGGATCCTACCAAACTCTCAAAACTGACTTCACCATCGTGTTTTTCGATAATTTGACGCACGACACTTAAGCCAATGCCAGACCCTGAAGATTTGGTGGTGAAGTAGGGTGTAAATATGCGTTCTTGTTGTTCCAAAGGAATGCCAACACCGTTGTCTTTAATGGAGATCACCACCTTATTTTCTATTGTTTGCACGTCTATAAAAATCTGAGCTTCAGCTATGCTATCGGTAGCTTGTTTGGCATTGAGCAAAAGGTTATGAAAGACTTGACCGAGCATCTCTTTGTCTGCATTGATCCAAAGCGCTTCTTCTTTTGGCTGAAAATTAATGAGGCGAAGTGTTTCATCGAAAATCTCGATATTTTGAGTAATAAATGTATGGAGTTCTATTTTTTCAAATATAGGTTCTGGTAATTTGGCAAAGCGGGCAAATTCGTTCGCCATTCTGGCTAAAGCATCAATTTGTTCGATGAGGGAGGGTAGGGTTTTTTGTGCAAGTTGATTAGCATCTGCATCTTGAGCATCCATTTTTCGCAATAAATGCTGGATGTTCAATTTCATTGGGGTGAGTGGATTTTTGATTTCGTGTGCAATTTGTTGGGCGAGGTCTCGCCAGGCACTCTCTCTCTCACTGCGCGCAATTTGGCCAGCAGCAAGCTCGAGTTCAGTTAATTTATCATTATAAGCTCTTACAAGCGCGCCAATTTCGTCGTCATTTTGATAGGTTATTTTTTGATTTTTTTTACCTAGTTCTAAATTACGTACTGATCTTGAAACAATTTGTAAAGGCCCAATTAGCCAATTGCTGACTACCAAAGCAATCAATATGGAGAGCGCCAAGAGCAGCACAAAAACATTAATGGCCGCCTTAAAAAACTGTTCAATTTGTTGTTCATAGGCTTCTTGTTGACCGAAGAGCTGAACATTAACAAAACCAATTTGCTTCAGTGAATGATTGACTATAGGCAAATATGCACTACTGTAGTTCAGTTGCCCAATTTGGTCTTGATGCGAGAAAAAACTTTGGTTGGCGCCGATGAGCGCATCCATAGCCCTTGGGTTCATATGCTCGCCTATAAGGCCATAAGCAAACAGCTTGGGTCTGGATGAAGCAATTAGAAATCCGTCGCTATCAAAAACAAAAAGATCGGTTTTGAAGACTTTTGATAGTTTGGCTAATTTTGTTTCTAGTGCTTTAGCGCTCACTGTTTGGTCAAGGGTATCCAACAAAATAGTTTGGGCTTTTAATTCGGCTTGCACCGAAGAAAGCTTCTCTCTTAATGCCTGCTTTGCGTAATTTTCAAACTGTTGACCGATAAAAACTGAACTGCCTAAACCATATAGGAACAAGGAAACTGCTAAGATTAACAAGAAGGCGAGTTGCACTTTGAACGAAAGCGACCACCGCAAGGCCTTGTTGTTAAATATGGTTTTGGTGATGTTGTTGGTAATTAAGATCAATCCCCAATAGACGAATAAAAAAGCAAAACTCGTCACATTTGTAAACCAGCCATTTGTTTCAGAGGAGATTATAATTGCTGAACCTTTGTCTTGTTGAACCAGCACATGAGAGAACCCATTGTGTTCGAAATGGCTTCGGTTTGCCGCGCTGCTTTTGAAAGCAGAGAGCAGATTTGGATAATTAACAGCCCCTGTTTGGTGAATAAGTCTTCCTTCGGCATATTTTCCGATGGCGTATGATTCTAAGCTGTTAGAGATGCCAGCTTGGTCTGAAATGAGCAAGCGCGGAAAGCCAATTTCTTCAGGAATTCTTTTGGAGACAAGCGTAATACCAATCGTTTTTTCCGCTTTTAAGCGCAGCAAGATGACGTAACTAAGCCCCTCTTCTTCATGGGGCATAAAAAAGAGTCCGTCTTGAATATCTGATGCTTCGCCATGTTGTTTAACGAGCGTTTTTAATCTATGAAGCTTTAGGCTATCTGCTCCAAAGCAAGGCTTATCGTTGGCGTCATATATATCGGCATCGATATCAAAACCGTCCCATACACCAGTGAAGAATTTTTGGGTCAGCAGGTGTTCGAAGCCTACTTTGGTAAATTGTTTTTGTAGGGTATCAAACGAGCTATTCAACCATTTTTCTGCTGAAATTTTAGACGCGGTCTGAGCATATGCTAATTCTAGATTGATATTGCGTTCTATGGCTAATTGTTGCGCAAAAAGTTTACGATTGTCAATGTCTTTTTTTGCTTGTAAGTTTTGTAAATAAAAGGACACAATGGAGGCTGTTACGCTTAATATAAGCACCTCACTACTTAAGCGGCGCCATGATGTTCTTTCGACTTTTTGAAATACGAATTGAATGAGAATGACACATACGGGTAGTAGATCAATCCAGTTTTGTTCTTGTATCAATAACCAAAGAAACGGTAAGATCAGTAAACCTATTTGTAATTTATAAGATGGAAACCAGCGCTGTTTTTTATGAATAAAACCCCCAAGGTGAACTGCTCTTTGAAAACAATAGAGATAGAATCCAATTAGCGCAAAGAAAAAGTAGGAGGTGAGGCGAAGGTCAAAAAGGTGCTCAAAACTTAGTGGAATGTTTGAGTGCTCAATGACGATTTGTAATTGCTTTAGCACCCAAAGCCAAAGTAAAAAGGGAAGAAATATAGCAGCTATATTGCTCCACCATTTGTCAATATCGCGAATTAGGGCACTTATTATGCGAAATCCAAAAACAATAAAAATACTATTCACAGCAAAAGCAAAGAAATCTGGATTCCATTCATTGTATGCAAAAAAATCAGCAGCAAACCAATCGTTACTTTGCCAATTAAGGGGCCATGTAATTTCGTACAATATAGTGCGAGTTACTACTAGGGCAAGCAATAGTACAAGGTTACCAATCCAACCTTTTTCAACTAAGGTTTGGAATTGATAAATAATACAGAACAGTGCAATTAACAGGTAGAAAGCCCCCCATTTGCTTTGGCTAGACTGGCTATCTTGCGCTAGGGGACTTGCATAGAAAACAATATCATTTTGTTGATTGTAAATGGCAAATTTGCGTTCACCATTTAATTGAACATCAAATTGTCGTTTCCAAAATGAAGGGTTATTAGCCTTCAGATAATTATTGGTGAATTCATATTTTTTGAGCACACAAAAACTGACGCAACATGTAATATTATCTTTCTTTAGCGTTGTACTGTAGTAATAGCCATTATTGAGTTGAATTAGTCCATTTCCCGGAAAATTTGGCGTTTTATAGCGTCCTATTGGCAGCTGATTGGTACTCCATCCAAAAAGCTTGTCTTTTTCATAAAGATGATAGGTGAGCTCTCTGGAATTAGGGAGATTTTTGCCTTCTTCAAGGCTATTCAAAACATATTTAGCTTGAGATTTTCCGGCTTTTTCAAGAGTGGTGAATTGATCTTGAATTTCGCTAATTGAAAACCGCAGCTCTCGACTCGAAAAAAAGGAAGACATCCCTGCTATTAAAAACAAAAGACCAATTAAACTGAATTTCCAAGTTCGAATAAAAGAAAATAGCGCGTGCATTGTTAAAAGCGATCAGGCACCAAGGTACGCAGTTGTTCACTTAAACGCAAGAAATCTTGGTCGGCACGATGGTCATTAGCGTAAACAAAGTTTGCGGCACCTCTATAAGGAGCAATGAATTGTTCATAGCAAGGCAGCACATGGTTTTCCCATTGATAAATGATTTCTGTGCGCTTATAGCCGCGTGTTTCTTGGTCTCGGTAGATGCGCCTATCAAGTTGTGTAGTGTGGTCCACATCAACAAAAATGCTGTAATCTAATTGGGCAAAAACGTCTTGATAATGCAGTGTAAATAAGCCTTCCACAATAATGAGCTCACTTGGATGTATGGTCAGAAGTACATTTTTACTGCCTTGAACATTAAAAAAGTATTCGCGAACCTCTATGGGCTCTCCAGCAATAAGCTTTTGAAGATCTCCAGCTAATTTGTGTGAATCAAGTGCTGTTGGAAGGTCAAAATTGACGATTCCGTTGGCATCTTTGGCCTGCTGTTCAAGGGGTAAGTAGTAGTTGTCCATGGAGAAAACAGCAGTACTTGCGCCTTGAAAAGTCTCGGATAGGCGATGAAGAAGGGTGGTTTTTCCAGCGCCGCTTCCCCCACAGATTCCGATTACAAAAGGCCTACTCATGTAACAAAGATACAACTTGTGAGCTACTTTTTTCGTCTTCTAAATTTGTCTTATACCTTAAAAAACCTTATTTTCGAAATGTTAATTTTTTAAGTCCTCTCCATGAAATCGTTTTATACTCTTCTTTTCATTTTTTTGACCAATGTAGTTACAGCGCAAATCCAAGGACTTGGTGGCTGGCCTACTTCCACCAAATTATCATTAGATCAAAAAACGATTGTCCGTTGGGATTATCCGCAACCAAATATTGCTGCTTTACAAGCTGAAGACGCGCAAGTAGACAACAAGGGGCTTGCACCATGGCGCTTTGGTTACAACAATTACACCAATATTTCTACTGCCAATACTGGCACTTGGTTGGAGTTGCCAAATGGCGCGCGTTTGTGGTTTGTTCGTGTGAAATGCGACGGTGCACTTACTGTCAACCTTACTTTCGAACAAACAGTGATACCTGACGGCAACCAACTCTTTGTTTACAATGGACAAAAAGACTTCATCCTCGGGGCCTTTACGCAACAGCACATTTACGATGGTCAGCTCGGTACAGAACTCATCCCTGGCGAAGAAGCGATAGTTGAGTACTATGTGGCGCCAAAAAATGAAATTGGACACATTCAATTGGGCACGGTAACCCACGGCTACCGCACAGCCAATGAATTCATGGAAAAAGCATTTGGTAGTTCAGGCGCTTGTAACATGAACGCAAACTGCCCTGATGGCTTGCCCTGGACCCCTCAACGAAATAGCGCAGTCATGCTCGTGTCGGGGAGTAGTGGTTTTTGCTCTGGAGCCCTTATTAGCAATACCCAAAATGACGGCAAACCTTATGTACTAACTGCAAACCATTGTTACAGCAATCCTGCAAATTGGATTTTTCGTTTCAATTGGCAATCAGAAACTTGTTCGAATCCTGGCACGTCGCCAAGTTTTCAATCTTTAAGTGGGGCAGTATTACGCTCACGTCGAACACCCTCAGATTTTTGCTTAGTAGAAATTACAGGGGGTTTGGACAATGGGACCGTTCCACTGGACTACAATCCTTATTTTGCCGGGTGGGATAACTCTGGAACAATACCAACTACAACGGTTTGTATACATCATCCGTCAGGCGACATCAAGAAAATAGCATTTGACGACAACCCTGCAACAATATCTCAAGCAATGGGCTCGTCTGAACCTAACTCAACTTGGACGGTTCAATGGGATCGAAATACAACAACTGAGGGGGGCTCATCGGGCTCACCATTATTTGATCAAAGCGGCCGAATTATCGGTCAGCTTTGGGGCGGAGGTGCTTCTTGCATGAATTTAAGTGCCCCCGATTACTACGGAAGGGTGCTCAGTTCTTGGGAGCCAGCAGGCAGTAACAGCACCAATCAGCTCAAACACTGGCTAGACCCCCTCAATTCTGGGGCGGCATTTATCGACGGATTCGACCCAACCAATTCGACTAGCCTTGCTTTAGATGCCGCACTGTCTGGGGCAAGCATCGTAGAGCAAGCTGTTTGTGCAGACAACTATTTGCCGAGCGTTTCTTTATTAAATATTGGCAGCACAACGCTAACTAGCGCTCTTATCGAATATCAAATCGATAATGGACCCGTACAACAATTGAATTGGTCTGGATCTTTGGCCCAATGGCAAGTTCAAGTTATTGATTTACCTATGGTGCAGCTAGCCACAGGAAGCCACACGTTCACCGCTACGGTAAGTAATCCGAATCAAGCGCTCGACGAAAACGCAGCTAATAACCAATCTATCTCTAGCATTAATATTACAGCTGTGCCTGAAACAATAGATCTACTAAAAGTGACGTTACTTACCGATAACTACGCCGATGAAACTTATGTTGAGTTGCGCAATGCAGCAGGTGTGGTCGTGTGGTCAGAGGGCAATGAAAACGTTGCCGGTAATTTTGGTACGAGCAATTTTCCAGCACCTACAGACCCGACCAATCCACTTCTCGAAAACACTACCTATAACTACGACATTCCGCTGAGCGTATTCGAATGCTACACTTTTGTTCTTTATGATTATTACGGTGACGGCATGGCAGCTTCTCAATGGGGTGGTATCGATGGTGCACTCTCCCTTTCTGACAATAACGCTGTAACTATCTATACCTTGCCAGCTGCTGATTTTGGAGATAGTACTGCCATAGTTATTCGCCATATCGACGATGCAGGATTAGACCCTACTACTTTTAATTTTGTATTAGCACCAAATCCAGTACAAGCTGAACTCTATTTAAATTGGTTCAATCCAATGCAAGTGCGTATTCAAGTATACGATATTTGCGGCAAACTACTCTTGAACAAAGAGGAGGATTCTAATGCTACACAACTCGATATTCAAGCCTTGAGCGCAGGAACTTACCTACTCCAATTGAGTAATTCGTCTGGCGCAGTGGTTCAGCAGAAATTCGTCAAACAATAAGATTTCTTTAGATGAGCGGGCTCTACTTGCACATCCCGTTTTGTCGCAAGCGCTGCACTTACTGCGATTTCCATTTTTCTACAACTTTTGATAATTATAGAAGTAGTTTAATTGCCGCGCTTGTTCGGGAGCTCATATTGCGCAGCACGGAGTCAACAGCCCCGCTGCAAACCATTTATTTTGGCGGCGGAACACCTAGCATTTTAACAAGTGCAGAACTCGGTCATATTTTTGAGGCCGTGCATCAACATTACAAAGTAACTTCGGATTGTGAAATATCATTTGAGGCGAATCCGGAGGATATCAATCAAAAGAATTTGGAAGCTTGGAAAGCAGTTGGCATAAATCGTTTGAGTATTGGCTTACAAACTTTTTCGAATGAAGACTTGCTTTGGATGAATCGAGCACATCAGGTAAAAGATGGCCTTGATGGTATAAAGCTCGCCCAAAATCTTGGCTTTGATAATATAAGCGTCGACCTCATTTACGGGCTTCCAGGACAATCTTTAGCCGCTTGGGAGGCTAGCTTAGCCGCGGTTTTTGAGTTGGGAGTCCAACACCTTTCGGCTTATTGCCTAACCATTGAACCAAAAACAGCGTTGAATCATTTAGTGCGCAAAAAGAAACTGCAACCTGCTGACGAGGTGCTGCAGAGTGAACAATTTTTAAGTCTTCTTGATAAGTCAAAGGCCTTTGGATTTGAACAATATGAAATTTCTAATTTTTCGTTAAAAGGCTTTCATTCTAAACACAATAGCTCCTATTGGAAATTTGAACCATATATTGGAATCGGCCCTTCAGCTCATTCTTTTGACGGTGAAAAACGCCGCTGGAATGTGCGCAATAATACAACTTACACCAAAAACGTTGGTAAAAATGAAACCTGGTTTGATTGCGAATATTTAAGTAGCAACGAATACCGCAACGAACAAATTTTATTGGGTCTTAGAACAATTTGGGGCTTGGACATACGCACCTTAAAATCTGAATTTACAACAAAAGAAAAAGCGCAAATCGAAGAATTTACGCTTTTGGGTTGGTTATGTTGGGAGCAAGATCAAATTACACTTACTCAAGAAGGTAAATTGCACGCAGACGGCATTGCCGCGGCGCTTTTTCGATTAGACTAACAAAATTCGTCGTAGGCAGCCTGAAGATTAGCCGCAATCATTTGGGCACTACCACCTTCGATATGGTGTCTTTCTAAGAAGTGCACTAATTTCCCTTCTTTAAACAGCGCGATTGACGGAGAAGAGGGCGGATATGGCAAGAAGTACTTTCTAGCCTGAGCAACTGCGTCTTGATCCACGCCTGCAAAAACAGTGGTAAGTTTGGCGGGCGCTTTGTCGTGTTGAATGGAGAGTTTTACACCAGGGCGCATATTACCAGCAGCACAGCCACAAACAGAATTAACAACTACAAGCAGTGTGTCAGTATTTGCGGAGATGGCAGCGTCAACAGCGGGTGCATCTAATAATTCTTCAAACCCTACTTTAGTAAGGTCTTCTTTCATGGGTTGAACAAGTTCTATTGGATACATATCTATTTTTTCACAAAATTAAGAAAGTCTTTAAGAAGATATGTCATTGAGGTGTCATTTCTCAAGGTTTTGCAATAGCCATGAAGCAGTTGGCTGCTTTTTAATGTCTTGTTTTGCTGCAATGCCAAATACTTCTCTAAATGTAGCGCTTTTGTCGCGCATGAAGGTGAGGTAACGCTTGAATTGTTGGGCGCTATGGTAATTTGCGCTCTGTTTGATTATGGATAGACTCATGTAGTCTGCGTAGCATTTATTTTTTTTATCTAAGGCAAAAGTAAAGCGCCTTTTTTTGGCAGCTTTTTTTAAGACATGCAGATAGGTATCGTACCGACATAGTAATAATGTGTGCAGCAACTGATAATTGTCAAAAGCGAGTTGATGGTCTTTGAATCTGCGCAAGAGGGTTTTGTAAGTTTTGTTGAGTTGTTGCTTGTTTTCTCGACCTCGATATGCATAGTTGAGATGCGCGTTTAAAACGGGTTGTGCTTTGTTATCAGCTGCAGACCAGAGGTAATGTGCTGAAAGATCTCTAAAATGACGCACCTTCACGACGGAGTCTGGTAGGTATGATACGCCAATTGGAATAGCCGCAAAATCGGCCTGATGAAACTGAAAATCTAAGCCAGTAAGTGCCTTTTGTGCTTGTAGGCCGTCTAATATGACAATGTCAAAACCGGGTTCCCAGGGCTGTTTTTGAAGCGCTTTTCGAATTTGATGGGGGCTAAGTTCAATAATGGTAAGGTTTAAATTTCTGCGCTTGCCTATTTTGAATAGCACTTGTTTTTGCGCATCTGTCATGAAGTTTTGTGCGACTGTTAGCTGGTTTTCAGCATGGGGCTGGGCTTCTTCTATGGCACAGCCTGTAAAGAGCAAAAACAAGAATATAAGTAGCAAATTACGCACCGGTAAGTTTTTTGATTTCATTGAGTTTGAGCAAGGCTTCTACTGGTGTAAGCGAATTGATATCGGTCTGGACGAGTTCGTCGTGAATTTGTTGCAGCACGGGATCGTTGAGCGCAAAGAAACTCAGTTGTACGTCTGGTGTGATGTTTTGAACTGCAGGTGAGATTGATTTTTTGTTGGATCCGGTGCCCACACTTGCGTGGCTGGCTTCAAGGTCCTTGAGTACCGCCTCTGCGCGTTTGACTACAGGTGCTGGCATGCCTGCGAGTTTGGCCACATGTATACCAAAGGAGTGCGCTGATCCGCCGGGCACTAATTTTCTTAGAAAGAGCACTTTTGACTCCAGTTCTTTTACACTCACATTGAAATTATGAATGCGTTCAAATCGATTTGCCATTTCGTTGAGTTCGTGGTAGTGGGTGGCAAAGAGTGTTTTTGATGTTGCTTTTTGGTTTTCGTGAAGGTATTCAGCAATAGCCCAAGCAATGGAGATGCCGTCGTAGGTGCTTGTGCCTCGACCTATTTCGTCGAGGAGGATGAGACTGCGCTCCGACACGTTATTGAGTATACTTGCGGTTTCATTCATTTCTACCATGAAGGTAGACTCACCTGAGGAGATGTTATCTGAAGCGCCAACACGGGTAAAAATTTTGTCTATAATTCCAATTTGTGCAGATGCTGCAGGTACAAAACTGCCAATTTGAGCCATGAGCACAATCAGCGCAGTTTGGCGCAAAATAGCGCTTTTGCCACTCATGTTGGGCCCGGTGATCATGATAATTTGTTGTTTGTGGTTGTCTAGTTGGATATCATTGGCAATATAACTCTCTCCGATAGGTAAACGTTTTTCGATAACAGGATGCCTACCTCCTTTGATATCGAGTTCATATCCATCGGTTAGTATGGGCAAACAATAGTTTTCCGAAAGGGCAACTTTGGCAAACGAGAATAGGCAGTCTAGTTGAGCAAGGAGCTGTGCGTTTTTTTGAATCGGGGCAATAAAATCAGCCATAGCAAATAGGAGCTGTTGGTATAATCGTTGCTCAATTTGCACTATTTTTTCTTCGGCACCGAGGATTTTCTGTTCGTATTCTTTGAGTTCTTCAGTGATGTAGCGCTCTGCTGACACCAGCGTTTGCTTGCGAATCCAGGTTTCGGGTACTTTATCTTTGTGTGTGTTGCGCACTTCGATGTAATAACCAAATACGTTGTTGAAGGCTATTTTTAAGCTTGAGATACCTGTGGCTTGTATTTCGCGTTCTTGAATTTGTTCAAGGAAGTCTTTGCCATTGGTGGAAATCGAACGGAGCTCGTCTAAAGTTGCGTCTCGTCCATTTTTAATGACTGCACCTTTTCCGATTTGGACCGCAGGCTCTGGGCTAAGATTGGCCTCTATGAGTTCTATAAGTTGTTGGCAAGCGTCTAGGTTTTGCAATAGCATTTGCAGACTCTTATTCTGCAGCGGGCTAAGGAGTTCGTGAATGGGCTGAATTTGTTGAAGCGTTCGTTTGAGGTGCTGAACTTCTCTTGGATTGATTTTACCAACTGCAACTTTAGAAATGAGCCTTTCGAGGTCACCGATTTCACGTAGGCGGGCATCTAGGTCGTGGTGTATTTCTTGGGTGTCTTTTAATACAGCTACAACTTGGTGTCTTTCTTCGATGGGTTGGCGGTCTTTGAGCGGCAGCACCAACCAGCGTTTGAGCAAGCGCCCTCCCATTGGGGTTTTGGTTAGGTCGAGTACCTCTGAAAGTGTGCTGGCGTTTTCGTGGGGGGAGTGCACGAGCTCAAGGTTTCGAACCGTAAAACGGTCTAGCCACATGTAGCGATCTGGCGCAATCTGAGCTATGCCGGTGATGTGCCCGAGTTGTTGTTGTTGGTTTTCTGAAAGATAGTGGAAAACCGCCCCGGCGGCAATGATGGCAAGCGCTTGTGTGTCAAGGCCAAAACCTTTCAAGGAGCGGGTTTTGAAGTGTTTGTTGAGTTGTTCGCGCGCGTAATCAGCTCCAAAAACCCATTCTTCTAGCCTGAAATGAAAGGCGTCGTTGCCAAAGAGTTCGTGGACAGCGCTGGCTTTATTTTTTGAGTAAATAATTTCGGAGGGGCGAAAGCCGCTGATTAGTTTATCGATGTAGTTAGCGGGCCCTTGAGCTACTAGAAATTCTCCTGTAGAGATATCTAGAAAGGCTGCGCCAATTTCATTTTTTTCGAGGTGAAGCGCACACAGAAAGTTGTTGGTGCGTTGGTCTAGTACTTGATCGTTAAAAGCAAGGCCTGGTGTGACCAGTTCAGTAACGCCTCTTTTCACGATGGTTTTGGTCATTTTGGGATCCTCGAGCTGATCGCAAATAGCGACGCGCTGCCCAGCCCGAACCAGCTTAGGTAAATAAGTTTCCAAAGAATGATACGGAAACCCTGCTAATTCCATTTCTGCGGCTGCTCCGTTTTTTCTTTTTGTTAGAATAATGCCAAGAATGCGACTTGCCTTTATGGCGTCGGCGCCAAAGGTTTCATAGAAATCACCCACCCTGAAAAGCAGCATGGCTTCGGGGTGGCGGGCCTTGATTTGATTATATTGCTTCATCAAGGGTGTTTCGGAATTTTTTGTTAAGCTCTGTGCTGACACTTGATTTTTTTAGATAAGTAAAGATAGGCCTTTTTAGCCCTGTACTTTGGGCTACTTTTCCACAATTTTGCAGTATTTTTGAGCCATAGATGTCAGCAAATCCTTCAAAAAAACTAAAGCTTTGGGAGCTCAAGCGTGTAAACGAAGCCGACTTTAGAGCGCAAAAAAAATTCCCGCTTGTTTTGGTATTGGATAGTATTCGCTCACTTAATAACATCGGTTCATTTTTTAGAACTGCTGATGCCTTCAATGTCGAGCTCATCTATTTATGCGGCATTACAGCTCAGCCTCCTCACCGAGACATCCATAAAACAGCCCTTGGCGCCACAGAAACTGTTAAATGGGAATACCGCTCCTCACTGCATGAAGCGTTGGATGAGTTAAAAGCATGCGGTTATGCTATTTGTGTAGTAGAACAGGCAGTCGAAACCACCCTCCTGCAAGAAGTAGAAGCCATAGAGGCAAAAGGGTTTGCTCTGGTTTTTGGCAATGAGGTAGATGGTGTAGACCAAACCGCGCTGGACAGGGCAGATCATATTATTGAAGTCCCACAATTTGGCAGCAAACACAGTTTAAATGTGAGTGTTTGTGCAGGAATTGTTCTTTGGGAATTTGCAAAAAAATATTTTAATTGACCTTTACAAGGAGCAGTTCACCCTCTTTAAAAACACCAAGTAATTGATGCTTTGTTAGGGTTTTTAGGGAGGTGTCCCAAAGTTTATTGCTGATGTCAAAATGCGCGCGCAACGCACTCAATAAAAGTTGTTTTTCTACTTGCATTTTTTCAAAAATTGCTTTTTCTGTTTCGGATAGCACAATTTTAGAACCTTGTGTTTCTGGGCGCATTTGCGGAAAAAATAAAACTTCTTGAATCGAAGGATTATTCGTTAGGTACATAATAAGGCGGTCCATCCCGATACCAAGGCCACTGGTTGGCGGCATGCCGTATTCTAGCGCTCGCAAGAAGTCTTGGTCAATAAACATGGCTTCGTCGTCGCCGCGTTCTTGTAGTTTGAGTTGTTCTTCGAAGCGTTCGCGTTGGTCAATAGGGTCGTTGAGTTCAGAATAGGCATTGGCCACTTCCTTGCCGCAAACCATTAGTTCAAAACGTTCGGTAAGGCTTGGGTCTTCTCTGTGCACTTTGCAAAGCGGCGACATCTCTTTTGGATAATCTGTAATAAAAGTTGGCTGGATGTATTTGCCCTCACATTTTGCACCAAAAATTTCGTCGATGAGCTTGCCTGTCCCCATGGTTTCATCAACCTCTATGCCCATTCCTCGGGCAGCAATGCGCAATTCGTCTTCGCTTTTACCTGCAATATCAAATCCAGTAAAATCGATGATGGATTGGCGCATGGTAACGCGTTTGTAGGGGGCCTTGAAGTCGATGGCGTATTCTCCAAATTGAGCAATTGTTGTTCCATTGACTTCTAGTGCACAAAACTCGAGTAATTGTTCAGTGAAGTCCATCATCCAGTTGTAGTCTTTGTAAGCAACGTAAATTTCCATTGCGGTAAACTCTGGATTATGAGTGCGGTCCATGCCCTCATTGCGGAAATTTTTTGAAAACTCATAAACACCATCAAAACCACCAACGATCAGCCTTTTGAGGTAAAGTTCATTGGCAATGCGCATGTAGAGTGGGATATCAAGCGCGTTGTGGTGTGTCATAAATGGTCGGGCAGATGCACCGCCAGGAATGGCTTGTAAAATGGGGGTTTCGACCTCCATATAACCTGCGCGATTAAAAAAGCTGCGCATGGCATTGAATAACTTGGTTCTTTTGATAAAGACGTCCTTGACTTGACGGTTCACTACGAGGTCAACATAGCGTTGACGGTAGCGCAACTCTGGATCTGTGAATGCGTCATGAATTATTCCTGCAGCGTCAGTTTTTGGCAATGGAAGTGGCCGTAAAGATTTGCTGAGCAACAGAAATTCAGTGACGTGAACTGAAATTTCTCCAACTTGTGTTCTGAAAACGAAACCTTTAATACCTAGAAAATCACCGAGGTCGAGCAACTTTTTGAAAACTTCATTGTAAAGCGTTTTGTCTTCACCAGGGCAAAGTTCGTCTCGGTTGAAGTATACTTGGATTCTGCCAGAAGCATCTTGAATCTCAGCAAAAGAAGCCTTGCCCATAATGCGCTGCGAGAGCATGCGCCCTGCCAAACAAACCTGTTTGCCGTCCTCAAAATTTGCTTTGATGTCTTCGGCAAAGGCATCTACTGGGTAGAGTGCTGCCGGATAGGGGTCAATACCGAGGTCGCGCAATTTTTGAAGCGATTCGCGGCGCAAAAGTTCTTGTTCGGAAAGTTCTGAATGGCTCATGAATATACTATTGAGTCTGCAAAGATAGGGTTAAAAAAAATTCTAGGTATTCTTTGCAACGTATGACCTAATTCTTCGTTAGAAGATTATGAAATTTTGGTTGCGGTTCTTTAAGCGTTTTTTTATGATAGTGTTTATCATGCTAACAAGCATCTCTTTGGTATTGTTTGTTTTCGAGGACCGTATCATTAAGACAGTCGTTGCACAAGCGAATACGCACCTAAAAGTCCCGGTAAAAGTTCAAGAAATAGAATTGCATTTTTGGCGTACTTTTCCACGGATCAGTGTAGCGTTCAATAAGGTCTCGATTGCCGACCCGCTGCAAAAAACGGATAAGCTGTTGCAAGCTGAACAAATAAGTCTGCGCTTTAATCCCTTCGATATTCTCGCGGGCACCTATCAGATCAAGCAAATTAGCGCATTTAATGGCATTGTTCAAATCAAAGCATACAAAAATGGCCAAACTAATTTTGACATTTTCAAGAAAAGTAAGGCAAACACCACCCCACTCAACGTCGAATTAGAATCTATATTTCTGGAACAAATACGCGTGGAGTATCGGGCACAAGAAACCAAGCACTTGATTCGTTTAGCCATCCAAGATGTCAATTTATCGGGAAAATTTTCAGCTCAAAAAACAACCTTAAAAGCTCTCGGAAACGTCCATTTGACCAGCGTAAAAAAGGGTCAAGTGACCTATCTGCATCATCAACCTCTTGTTTTTGACCTTTCTCTTTTGGTTGACCAAACAAAAGGTCTTGTTAGACTCCCACAAGCCCAAATCAAAATTGCCAACTTGCCATTTTTAGTTGACGGAGAATTTACACCCCTTTCGAGCAACTTAGATGTCCGTACTGCAGATGTTTCGCTGTTGCAATTGGTAAAAACGCTGAGCCCTGCCCAATTTTCACAACTCAAGCAAATTAAAGCCCAGGGCAAGGTTGATTTTCAATTGCACTTTCACTCGAGTTCAAAAGAGAAAAGCCCTCGAATCGACGCCTATTTTGGTATCAAAAACGGCCGACTAACTGAGCCTAAATTCGGAACTCAAATCAAGGAATTAGACTGCTTTGGTTCGTATCACAACCTTCCTTTTGAAAAGTTTGTGATGGAGCGTTTTAAATTCAAAAGTCAAGGCGCCCAATTTGCAGGGCAATTTCAATTACAAGACTTTTTACACCCACAATTAAATATATCAGCTTCGGGGATAATTCCTTTGGCTTTGGTACAAGCATTGTATCCTCTTCCCCAAATAGAAGCCATCAACGGAACTGCTAAGTTGCGATTGAATGGTCAGTTTGCCCAACAAGACCAGCAGCAGTGGAGAACCAAACAGATGCGCGGTAGCCTACGCCTCCAAGCAGACTATATCCAAACAACCGCACTTCAAAAACGATTTACTTCCTTCTTTGGAGATATTTCTTTTCAAAATGACGATTTGTTAATCAATCAGATCAAAGCACAGCTTGGCAGTAGTTTATTTGAGCTGCGCGGTGAGTTGCCAGATGTGGTAAAGTCTTATACCCAAAATGGTTTGCAGCAAATAAATGGCGTCTTAAAGGCAGACCGAATAAATTGGACTGATTTCGATACGAAACCGAGTTTAAATAAGAGAGACTGGATCTTGCCCACTGGCATAGAAATGACCATGCCATTTGAAATCAATACATTGATATATGACCGCAAAGCATTGAAGCAAGTCAAGGGTGCTTTAGCGATACATCCAAGGCAAATCAACTTGACTCATCTTCACTTCGGACATGCGCAAGGCCGTTGGCAGGGCCTCGTTAAGCTCAGTGAAAATAAGCCATCAAACTTTTCTATATTCACGAGCGGATCAGCTAAAAATGTTGAACTTCAGCCTTTATTTCAGGATTGGAATAATTTTGATCAGACTGTTCTGACGCATGAGCACCTTTCAGGAAAAGGGCATTTTGAATTTGATGTAAATACCAATTACGATTTCTTTGAGGGTATAGACGAAGCTAGTTTACGTGCTCAATTTCATTGTCGGATCGACAACGGACGCCTTTATCAAGCCCCCCTCATGCAAGACTTGGCAAGTAGCCTCACATTTGGAAAAGGCAAAGCCATTCTTGGTGCAAGAAATCAGGCAGCGTTGCAGCAAAAACTCAAGGATGTGAGGTTCAAAACCTTGGAAAATACTTTCACGATTGCCGAGCGTCAATTGCGCTTCAAAAAAATGCATATTGGCTCTTCTGCGCTAGACCTAGACTTAGTGGGGCAACATAGTTTTGACCATGCTATCGATTACGCAATTGGTTTGCGTTTTCGTGATTTATTGGTGCAAGAAACCCAAACCGAATTTGGTGAAATTACCGACGACGGAACCGGTGTTTGTTTGTTTGTTCGGATCTCAGGTACGCTAGACAAACCGGAAGTAAGTTGGGACCAAAATGGCAAAAAAGAAGCGGCCAAAGCACAATTTGAAAAAAGTCAGACGGAGTCTAAAGCCATGCTCAAAACAGCATTTGGGTTCTATCAAAACGACCCAAGTGTTGGTAATTATGAGCAAAAGAACTTGCCACATGAAACCATAGAACTTAAATTCAAAACAAAAGAAAGTGCGTCAGAAACAAAAGTAAATTCTGGTGCAGCACCTGCAAAGAATGGTAAGTTACAACAGAAACTTGATAAGTGGAAGCAAGAACAACAGCAAGGAGCGGAGGTAAATATCAAAATAGGGGGTTAGCGTTACTTGCCTTTGGCAAGAATACCAGTCGTTGAATATCCTTCCACAAAAGTAATGGTTTGAACGGAGCCTCCGTACGATTTGACGATATCAGAACCAACGATATAGTCTTTCGCCTGAATATTGTTTTGCTCAGCATTATAATCTGCACCTTTAAGCAACACATCCGGTTTCAGTGTTTCAATGATTTCGAGAGGTGTATGTTGTTCGAAGAACACAACAGCATCAACAAAACTGAGGGCACTAAGCACCATTGCTCTTGCAATTTCAGGGTTGATAGGTCGGTTAGGTGCTTTTTCAAGAGCTTTGACCGATGCATCGGTGTTGATGGCAACGATGAGGTGTTGAGCAGTATCTGCCGCTTGTGCCAAATAACTCACGTGGCCTAAATGAAAGATGTCGAAACAACCATTGGTAAACGCTACTGTTTCGCCTTTCATGGCCCAAATATTTCTGAGTCGCAGGGCGTCGTCCCAGCTGAGTATTTTATTGTTGAGATTTGAAAGTCTCTTGCTCATTGCGTTTTTAAGAGAGCAAGTTAGTTTGTTCGTTAGGAAAAACCAAAGATGGCTTGAAACTTTTGGCTTCTTCGAAATCCATCATGGCATAACCAATGATGATGATGATGTCATGGATGGCTACTTTTCTTGCCGCCGGACCATTGAGACAGATCATGCCGGTTTGACGTTCACCTTTGATAACATAAGTTTCGAAACGCTCACCATTATTGATATTGACAATTTGAACACGCTCACCTTCGATGAGGTTGGCGGCGTTCATAAGATCTTCATCTATGGTAATACTACCAATATAGTTGAGGTCGGCTTGCGTAACACGAACCCGATGTATTTTTGATTTGAGGACGTTGATATACATAACTTGTTGCGCGGCAAAATTACATCAAAGAACCGATTCACACAACATATTGTCGATCAGTCGAACTTCTCCGCAAAAGGCAGCAATGCAACAAACCTGAGTTGCTTGCCATTCGCTACAGCTTTCGAGGGTATTGGGATCGACAATTTCTAGGTATTCCAACACCAGACCAGCTGCTTCGATGATAGAAATGGCTGCGTTTTTTACCTCATCAATAGTATTTTTACCCGCATTATTTTGCACATAATGCAGCGCTTGTGAGATGGATATTGCTTTTTGTTTATCTTGATGGCTCAGTCTTAAATTTCGGCTACTCATGGCCAAACCATCGGTTTCTCGAACCGTCTGACAACCAATTATTTCGATTCCAAAGCCATAATAGCTATTGAGTTGACGGATGATCGCGAGTTGCTGATAGTCTTTTTGTCCAAAATAAGCTTTTGAAGGCTGCACCAAAGCAAATAAATGATGGACAACATGCACAACTCCTTCAAAATGCCCGGGTCTTCGCGAACCTTCTAAAATGCTGCCTATTTGCCCTAAAGGCATGGGCTTGTAGGGCAAATCCTGCGGATACATTTCTTCTTCATCAGGTGCAAAAATAACGATGTTGCGAAAGTTGGAAAGGCGCGCTAGATCTGCCTCAAGCATTCTTGGATATGACTGTAAATCAGTACTTTGGTTAAATTGTTTTGGATTGACAAAAATAGAAACAACCACAAAATCATTGGCAGTGCAGGCTTGATGAACCAAGGATAAATGACCATCATGTAAAGCACCCATGGTTGGAACAAAACCAACTTGTTGTTGGCTGGCTCGCATTTGCTGGCGCCAGTTATTTAATTCTTGTCTGGTAACAAAGATCTGCATGGCTTCGTCTCATCTAAAATTTGAATCGGTCAAAGCTATTGCTTTTTAGGATAGTTCAGGTTTATTTTGTAATTTTGCTAGCATACAACTATAAATGGAAAAGAAAAAAATCCTATTTATTTCTCAAGAAATCTTTCCTTTTTTACCTAAATCTGAAATTTCAGGAAGCGCTCGTCGCATTTCTCAAGCAGTTCAAGATGCTGGTAAAGAAATCCGTGTTTTTACACCCCGTTTTGGCGCAATTAATGAAAGACGTCACCAACTCCACGAAGTCATTCGTTTGTCAGGACTCAATATTTCTATTGATGACCATGACCACCCACTCATCATAAAGGTAGCCTCTATTTCGGCTGCTAGAATGCAGGTTTATTTTATAGACAACGACGATTATTTCAAGCGCAAAACTTGTTTGCAAGAAGAAGACGGCGCATTTCATCCCGACAACGACGAGCGCGCAATGTTCTTTTGTAGAGGTGTGCTTGAAACTGTAAAAAAACTCGGTTGGCAACCCGACGTTATCCATTGTCATGGTTGGTTAACCGGTATTATGGCTTTGTATATTAAATTCATTTTCAACAAAGACCCACACTTTAAAGAAACAAAGGTTGTATACAGCCTCTACAATGAATCCTTTGATCAACCCTGGGATTCCCGCTTTTCAGAAAAACTCACATTTGACGGTTTCCCACCGGATTTGGCAGCTGCACTCAAAGACACTAGCTGTACAAATCTTACCAAGGTCATTTTAGCACATTGTGATGGTGTCAATATTGCCAGTGAAATCCTAGACGCTCCATTGCAAGCGCTTTATGATGAGGCCACCATTCTCAAATTACCTTATTTTGCTGAAGAGCACCAAGGCAAAGAACTTTCTGCTTTCTTTGACAAAGTTATTGACTCTGCTGTTCTTGCCTAGAAAATGAAAATTTTTAGCATACTTCTGCTCGTATTGTTTTTTGCTGCTGCTTGCACTAAAAATGAAAACAACTTAGGTAAAGATATCATCGATCCAAATGCCCTCTTAAATGGCATTACGACCGACACTTTTGAGCTCTACACTTATTCCATTATTGAAGATTCTACCGAAACCAAAAATGCATCTAATGTACTACTTGGTTCTTACATCGACCCAAAATTTGGAAAGGTAGCGGCATCGATATATACTGAGCTTCGTTTACCTGGCCTAAGTCCTAATTTTGGAGACCCCTCTTTAATTGTTATCGATTCCTTTATTTTGGCGCTTGAATATGTAGGTTACTACGGAGATTTAACGCCACAAACGTTTGAGGTTTTTGAACTCTCAGACTCTATAGAAAACGCGGCGGATGTCAAATACTATCAGTTTTCTACGCTAGCAACTAATAATACCAATTGGGTAGCCAATGGCCAAGGCACAATTAGCCCTGACCCTATAAATGATGCTGTGGTAGCAGGCGCTGAAGTAGACCCACAATTGCGCATTCACCTCGATACCAATCGCGCATGGGATTTCATCAATGAAGCCACTGCCAATTCGGCTACTTTTGCGTCTAATGCAGCATTTCAAGATTTTTTCAAAGGCCTTAAAATCACGACCAATACCCCAAGTCAGACCTCCGGCAAAGGCGCTATTCTTTATATGGATCTAAACAATAATCCAGCGTCTAAAATGACCATCTATTTTAAGCTAGATGGCGTTTCAAAAACCTATGACTTCACGATTAATTCGAATTGCGCAGACTTCACGCATGTTGAGCACGATCAGCAAAACACTCCCGTTGCAGCGCTACTCGCCGATACCACGCTCGGTCAAAAATCATTTGTTGCGCAGGCCAATAAACTTCGGGCTATGGTCAAAATTCCCGGTCTAGATCAATTGCCTAGCAACATTATCATTCATCGTGCAGACCTCAGTTTGCCCGTGCAGTTTCAGACAGGATATCGCTACAAGCCAGGTTCCCGTGTCACTGCGGCAAGTAAATTAGCAGCTACTGATGTTTACTATACTTCCTTAGGTATAGCTGGTCTCTATTCAGATGTCACTAAACAATACGACCTCGACCTCAGGGCCTACCTCCAGTCTCTCGTAAACGGAAAGCTAGAAAATACCGGAATAGTGATATCACCATTATTTTTCAGAAATTCAGCAGAGCGCATTGTTTTCAACGGAGTAGAAACCACCAACAAAAAGAAACCCAAACTCATCGTTACCTATACAACCTATTAATTATGTGTGGAATCGTTGCCTATATTGGTAAAAACGAGGCTTATCCGGTCGTGATCAAAGGCCTCAAAAGATTAGAATACCGCGGCTATGACAGCGCCGGCGTAGCTTTATTAGACAACGGAGACTTAAACGTATACAAGCGTATGGGCAAGGTGCAAAATCTCGAAGATTTTGCTGCAACTCAAAACCGAAAGGGCCATGCAGGAATCGGCCATACACGTTGGGCCACACACGGAGAACCTTCCGATGTCAATTCCCACCCACACACCTCAATGGATGGCAAAATTGCGCTCATCCATAACGGCATCATTGAAAACTACGATATCCTCAAGAAAGAATTGATCAAGAACGGCTATACCTTCAAGAGTGAAACAGACACTGAGGTTGTGGTTCATTTGGTAGACTACATTCAAAAGAAAGAGAACGTATGGTTTGGAGAAGCACTTCGTTTGGCACTCAACCACGTTGTTGGCGCTTATGCCATCGTTGCCATTTCTTCTGACTATCCGAACCGTCTGGTTGCGGCACGTAAGAGTAGCCCATTGGTAGTCGGTATTGGTTCAGACGGCGCTTATTATTGTGCTTCTGATGCTACACCAATTGTTGAGTATACCAAAAAAGTTGTTTACCTTAACGACGAAGAAGTTGCAGTGATTGACCTCGAAGAAGGTCTTAAACTTTACGATATCGCCGATCAGCAAAAAACGCCATTTTTTCAGGAGCTAGAGCTAGAACTTGAAGCCTTAGAAAAAGGAGGATACGAGCACTTCATGCTCAAAGAAATTCACGAACAACCCCGTTCTATTTTAGATTGTTTTAGAGGGCGCTTGAATTCCGAAGAAGCATGGGTAGCACTCGGTGGTATCCGTGAATACGAGCAAAAAATGATTTCGGCCAACCGCCTCATTATTGTGGCTTGTGGCACCTCTTGGCACGCTGGTTTAGTGGGCGAATACCTCATCGAAGACCTCGCCCGTATTAACGTAGAAGTTGAATACGCAAGCGAGTTTCGTTACCGCAACCCCATTGTGAGTGAGAACGACGTCGTAATCGCCATTTCGCAATCTGGCGAGACCGCAGATACACTTGCTGCCCTAGAATTAGCCAAATCAAAAGGCGCAACTATCCTAGGAATCTGCAACGTTGTGGGTTCTTCAATTGCACGTATCACCGACGCAGGTTCTTACACACACGCTGGCCCAGAGATCGGTGTGGCTTCTACCAAAGCATTTACCGCCCAAGTTACAGTCCTCACACTCATGGCCCTTTCATTGGCTCAAAAGAAAGGCACAATTTCAGAATCCAAATTCCGTCAGCTATTGGCAGAACTCGAGGCCATTCCAGAAAAAGTAAAACGCGTTCTTGAAGCTGACCCAGATATTGAAAAAATTGCTGCTATCTACAAAGATGCTGCCAATGCGCTTTATCTTGGCCGTGGTAGCTCTTTCCCAGTTGCCCTTGAAGGCGCGCTCAAGCTCAAAGAAATTTCTTATATCCATGCGGAAGGCTATCCAGCGGCAGAAATGAAACACGGCCCAATTGCTTTGATTGACGAAAACATGCCAATTATTGTGATTGCTACCCAAGGCACCTCTTATGAAAAAGTGGTTTCCAATATCCAAGAGGTGAAAGCCCGCAAAGGAAAAGTCATTGCTATTGTCACTGAAGGCGATGAACAAGTCCGCAACATGGCCGACCACGTCATCGAAATTCCTGAAGTAGACGAATTCTTAGTGCCTCTTGTAGCAACCATACCGCTCCAACTCCTTTCTTACCACATTGCCGTCATGCGTGGTTGCAACGTCGACCAACCAAGAAATTTGGCGAAGTCAGTTACGGTGGAGTAGGTTTATTTGAAGCGATTCAAATAGTTTCCAAAATACGAGCTAATTCCCAATCTTTATCGGTAACGATATTCCCTGCATCGTGGGTGCTCAATTGTACCTCTACCGTGTTGTACATGTTGGTCCATTTCGGATGATGGTTTAGTTTTTCTACCTCAGCACTAGCCTTCTGCATCCAATGCATAGCATCCAAAAAGGTCGAAAAGACAAACGTTTTGTGTAGTGCGTTGTGTTGCTCAGTCCAATGGTTCATGATCTAAATGTATTTAATTGGTTCGTTTTTGATGGAACGGAAGCTCAGTAGCTTCTTCCATAGACGTAAACGCCGACACCAGCCGACATCAGTTCAATCATGTCATCTGTAATGGCTTCTGGTATGGCAAGGCAACCAAGGCTTCGGCCTAGTTTACCGTGTTGTTTGAGATAAGACTCATTGGCATAGGCCGCTCTATGAATGACGATATCTCGCATACGGACGTTCGAGTTTTTTCTTGGATCTAAACCGTCAAGTCTAACGGAAAGATCGTGATCGCCGCAGTAAGTTTCGGAGGTATGATACAAGCCCAAACTCGACTGAAAACTTCCTTCGATATTTGAAAATTTTCTCGGATAAATATCCCCGGAATTTAAGCCATGAGCGACAAACGTTTTTAATAGGAGTCGTTTTTGTATTAAATCAAAAAAGTAAAAACGATTTTTTGTGGATGCCTGGCTGTAGTCTACGATAATCAGTTTGTCTTTGCATACGGTGCTGTCTTGCGCAAGGAGCTGTTGCACACCTAGCTTAAATATGGTATAGCTGAGGCTTCGGTCTCGCTGCATGCTTTGCAGGTAGATTTCTTTAATTGCTTGCTCAGTCAACGATGTTTTTTGTGCAATAAGTTGGTTATAGCAAAGGCTAATAAAAAACGAAAAGTAGAAAAGCTTAGCGCGCATTTGTTAAGAGGAGATGATTGGTTAAAGGTACTAAAAAACAAAAAGGCGCCCAGATGAAGAATGATTTTTCAGTCATATTATCACCTCATTTGTTACCTTTGTCTATGCAAGAAAAAAGAGGCATTGCCATTTTAGGGTCTACTGGTTCTATCGGTACGCAAGCATTAGAAGTGTTGGCGGCATACCCTGACTATTTTGATTTACAGGTGCTGACCGCAGGTAAAAATGCCGACTTACTCATCGAGCAATCGTTAAAATTCCAACCGAATTCGGTTGTCATTACGGACGAAAGTCAATATCAAAAAGTAAAAGATGCGCTTTGGTCTGCTGATATTCATGTATATGCCGGTCAAGAAGCACTTTGCCAAGTGGTAGAATCAACAGAGGTAGATACCGTACTTACCGCATTAGTGGGTTATGCGGGGCTCAAACCAACAATTCATGCCATAGAAGCAGGGAAAACAATTGCTTTGGCAAACAAAGAAACGCTTGTTGTTGCGGGTGAATTAATTACCAAATTGGCTAAAGAAAAAGGCGTTAACATTTATCCTGTAGACTCTGAGCATTCTGCTATTTTTCAGTGTTTGGTCGGAGAATTTCAAAATCCGATAGAAAAAATTTACCTCACCGCTTCTGGCGGGCCCTTTCGTGGCTTTACCCATGAGCAACTTCAAAGTGTAACTTTAGAACAAGCGCTAAAGCATCCAAACTGGAGTATGGGCGCTAAAATCACTATAGACTCCGCAAGTCTAATGAACAAAGGTTTGGAAGTCATTGAAGCCAAGTGGTTATTTGGTTTGAAGCCCGAACAAATCGATGTCATTGTACATCCTCAGTCTATTGTGCATAGCTTGGTGCAGTTCGAAGACGGTAGCATGAAGGCACAAATGGGCTTGCCAGACATGAAATTACCCATACAATTTGCCTTGACGTATCCGTCGCGTTTCAAAACAGATTTTCCGCGCTTTAATTTCATGGATTATCCGCAGCTTACCTTTGAGCAGCCGGACCGCAAAGTATTTAAAAACTTAGATTTAGCCTACCGCGCAATGGCTGCACAAGGAACAGCAGCATGCGCGCTCAATGCAGCCAATGAAGAGGCAGTGGCGGCATTTCTAGACAGGAAAATATCATTTTTAGAAATTGGGCAACTCAATGAGTTTTGTATGCAAAATGTTGCCAATATCTTGAATCCGCAATACGAAGATTACGTGGCCACTGACGCAAAAGCTCGGGCCTTTGTTCAGGATCAGTTGGGCAAATAACAAGTTTTAAAAATTGGCGCGCAATTCCATGCCGCCCGTATGCACAACCGGAAGCCCTTCCATGAGGCGCCCGCCATAATTGAGACTTAACAGGAGGTTTTTACCGACAATTTTTTGAAAACTCAAGCTCCAAGTCCAATTGGCGCCGGGTCTTAAGCCTTCTAGCATCTCGTACCCAACAGCAGAAAGCGACGCTCCCGTAAAATCGAAATAGACATATTTGAAAGATCCATTGAGGCTTCCATTTTGGCTGCGGTTGATTTTCCAAGTTGTTTCCACAGATTTCGATAAGGCTTCTTGTCCGCCAAAAGCCAGTGCGTTTAATTTATGTCCGATACTTCCTATAATGGTTAGTCTTACAGCAGAACCTTCTTGATAAATAAGTTGCGGTTTCAATTCTTTAAACTGAATAATAAAGTTTCGGCCGCTTGTATAGTCGGCAAGTGAGCCAGACTCGCCACTGATCAGCGTGGTTTCAAAGGCAAGGCGAGGGGAAATATTTGCACGGAGGTTGAGTTGTTTTTTATACAGACTGCGTGCGTCATAACCGCTGGCCAGTAGCATTTTGGTTTCTTGCTGCAACCAATTGTATTCAGCACTAAATACTTTTGCATTGCGGTTAAAAAACAATGAATTTGAGAACTGCGCATTTGCAGATTGTAGTGTAAGTTCTGAAATATCTGCTGCCAACGGATTGACCCACTGCCAGGTATTGGCATCTTGTAATTTGCGTTGAATACGTATTCTAGTTTGATTTGAAAACTTCGACAAGATCCCTAAAACTCCTTGCCGCTGCCGCCAAAGTAACTCAGGCCGCCAAAGAACGCTTTGGTTCCATTCGTTGGCAAATACAGGCGCGTAGCTGGCACTGGGTACAAAAACACGGATGTAATCGGCTTGGTCGGCATATATGGCTTGTTCAAATTCATTGAGGTCTTTGATGCCATCAGCGTTGTAGTCTATCCATGTATAGATACCTTGGCCGTCATTGACCCTAATGTATTGAAAACGCCGTTTTTGTTCGAGTCCTGAACCTAATTCGTAAAATGTATTGAAGGTGAGCGCATTTTTGAAATAGCGCGCATTGTAATCAAAACGTGCTACTAAACTTTTTTCTGCTGTCTGATTGATCAAAGCTGAATCTAGGATTGCAAGTTGTCTTGCACCCAGTAGAATTTGGAGGTTTTGTTTGCTATTTGGTTCCCACTTGAGTTCTAAACCAGTGGTTTGGGCCTTGGCGGCAAGTTGCAGTAAACTGTCAGGCCGCCAGTCATAACGCTCACGGTAAAATACTTTTAAATGCAGTTTACTTGAGGTTTGAAGCGCAATAAACGTCTGGGCATCATAAAATTGATAGGAATTGGCTTGGGTTGCCCCTGAAAACTGGTTCCATTCGTGGTCGTCTATCCAGCCAATTTTGAACATACCGAGTTGTTTGCTGAGTTGCAAGCGGTGCCTAATAAAATAATTTTGGTTGTCTTGAACTTGAGAACGCAGCGCCGATGCATCCCATTTGGCATCCCAATTATTTTGTTTCCAATTGCCGTCTGTAAATAATCTATACCCTTGAAAAAGGGTATCAATAGCTAAAAATTGCCCAATCAAATTGATTTGTCCTCTTGAACTATGGCTTAAATTTTGTCTGAAGTCCATTTGTCTTTGTGACCCTAAAAAGTTTTGGTTGCGGATATTCCAGTCTCGGTCAAATTCTACAGCCCGAAACTGCTCGATAGGTTCAAATTGGGCATTCAAATACAAGTACTCCAAAGTTGTTTCAAGGTTGCGTTTGTTGCTGTCGATTAGCGTTGTTTGCTCAAAGCGCAAGCCACCTTTCGAGGCTACACCAAAATTATTTGCGTCGTCTAAAGATGAAAACAAATTGAGGTCAGACTCGCTGAGTGCGTTTTCTGTGTAAAGCGTTAAGTTCGGATGCAATTGATAAGATATCCCGGCACTGGCCATTTGTTTTCTTTTGGGCGTTTGAACCCTTCTAATTGGTGCAAAATTTCCTTGTGATATGCCATTGACAGGAGCAATCCATTTATAATAATTTCCCGCTGCGCTCACGCCACTCAGTACGTAGTCTCCTTGGTTTGGCCCTACTTCAGTAAACGTGCTGCGGTATAAGGCTTGCTCAGGGTCTACACTGAAAACCAGAATATTTTGGTAGCCCATGGTGTCGATGAGTCTATACATATTTGCATTTTCGAGGTAACCTGATGAGTCATAACCTATGACAAATGCTTGGTTGAGTTGATCGCCAATGAGACTCAGTTGCAGTAGTTGCTCGGTCGAGAGAAGCTGCTGTAAGGGCTGGTTTTTTAGATCTTGTTCTTGATAAAGTGCCACCCAAGTTTTGAGTTTTGTGCTTTCGTAGCGCGTGGTGTGTTGTAGCAAACTGCGTGCATAATTTTGATCGGCGTACTGAAACTCTGCTACAATTCGGCTGTCTTTGGTAATAAGATGTCTAGAGGTAAAAGTGAGTTCGGCGCTGGCATAATCAATGATATAATCAAACTCTTGACCGCGTTGCATGAGTCGACCATCAATATAAATTCTTTCTGTACCTGCCAGAATTAAAATAAAGGGCTCGTTGGTTGCACCGGTAAGTCTATAAGGCCCCTGTACTGCCTCTAAACCCTGAATAATTTGCCTTTGAAACTTTCCTTTGGATAGACCCACGCTGCTTTGTGTATAGAGCTTTGCCCCTCTATCTGTTTGCCAATTATACTGTCCAGTAATGCCTTGTCCACGTTTGCGATAACGCATAAGTTGTCCATCTGGTTTGTCTATCCAGAAGTCGCCAGCGGTAATTTTGAGCTGTTCATTGTGTATTTGTATAAAGACTTGGTCGAATTCACGGAGCTGGTTGGTGGTGCCTGAGGCTTGAAAGGGAATATTGGCATCGGACAGCGCTGCTGTCAGCGTCAGGTTGGAGGCGATTTGGCCGTTGAGTTGAAGGTTGAGCGCTGAATTAAGCCCAAGGCTTTGGTTGTTTCCAAAACCAATACCACGCGCCAAGCTTCCGCTTTTGTGCAGTGCGCTACCTCCGAATAAATCAGTTGTGGAGTTTGTTTCAATCTGAAACTTTTCTCGTTCTTTTTCTAGATTTATACCAGGTGTATTGGTCCTAAGCGTATAGCGCTGAAAACTTTGCTGAAGTGCAAAGGGAAAAACCTGAAACCGCAAGTATATCGTATCCGTAGGTGTGGCAATCCATTGAAATATATTTGTGGCACTATCTAAGCTATAGTCTTCTTTGCGAAACCGAATGGTATCTGTAAAATATGGAGAACTTGAAAATTGCAGCGATGGCGTATAGATGCTATTGCTGTCTAAAAAAACGGCTTGCTGCGTTGGTGCCAGACAAATGACTTTTTTATGCCCTTGACTATAGCCTGTAAGCACAAAGAATTGGCAAGATAATAAGACAAGTAAACAAAACTTCAAGAAGCGTTTCATGGGCTAGGACCTCTTATTAACGTCGATTTTGCCCAGACATTGCGTTAGTCGATAACTGAAAAACCTGTATACGCTTGAAGAGCCTTAGGGATTTGTATACCGTTTGCTGTTTGATGGTTCTCGAGTAGTGAAGCCAAGATGCGAGGGAGTGCCAATGCGGAGCCATTAAGGGTGTGGCAAAGGGTTGTCTTTTTATCGTCTTTGAAGCGCAATTTTAAGCGGTTGGTCTGAAAGGTATCGAATCTAGATACAGAACTTACCTCGAGCCATTTTTCTTGTGCTGCGGAGTATACCTCGAAGTCGTAGGTGAGCGCAGAGGCAAAGCCCATATCGCCGCCACACAAACGTAGAATGCGGTAAGGCAGCTCGAGTTTGTCGAGTAAGTTTTTGACGTGTTCTAGCATTTCGTCGAGTGCTTTGGCCGTGTTGTCGGGGTGTTCGACGCGTACAATTTCTACTTTATCGAATTGGTGCAAGCGGTTGAGGCCACGCACGTCTTTGCCATAAGAACCGGCCTCTCTTCTAAAACATGGTGTATAGCCACACATTTTGATAGAAAAATTGTCGTCTGGCAAAATGACATCTCTGTAAATATTGGTGAGCGGAACTTCTGCAGTTGGAATAAGGTAAAAGTCGTCTTCTTTTACGTAGTACATCTGACCTTCTTTATCTGGAAGTTGGCCTGTTCCGTAGCCACTTGCTTCATTGACCATATGTGGTGAAATGAACTCTTCATAACCAGCAGCAATGGCTTCGTCCAGGAAAAATTGAATAAGGGCGCGTTGAAGCCTTGCCCCTTTACCGCGGTAAAATGGAAACCCAGCACCTGTTACCTTGACACCTAGTTCAAAATCGATGAGTTTGAATTTTTTGGCGAGATCCCAGTGTGGTTGAGCTTCAAATCCAAATTGAGGTATGGCACCGGCTTCGAATATGTTTTGGTTGTCTTCGGCATCTTTACCCTGAACAACGTCTTGATGCGGCACGTTTGGAAGGGTATAAAGTAGTGTTTGCAGGCGGTTTTCCAAGGTGTTGACTTGTTCTTTGAGCTCAGCCTCTTGGGTTTTTAAAACACTTGTTTTTTCTTTGAGTGCTGTTGCTTCGGCTTGTTTTCCACTTTTGAAGAGTTCGCCAATAGAACGAGCTAGTTGGTTCATTTCGGCAGCCACTTGATCGAGTTGGGTTTTGGCCGCGCGCCAGTTTTGGTCGGTTTCTAGGATGTCTGCTATGGTTTGACTTGCATCGATATTTCTCTTGGCCAAACCTATTAGAATGGTTTCTTTTTCTTGACGTATCCGTTGAATTTCTAGCATATATACTCGATTGTATGACAAAAGTAAGCAAATACGCTCAAAATGACGGATGTTGTCCATACTAAGCTGTTGATTATTCCTTGAAAAGCGTGGCTTGTACGTGTAGAATTGCGCTAATTTTGGAAGATGAGTTCGCATGATGTAAAAATTGTAAATAAGAGTAGGCATCAAATGCCAACTTACCAAACGCCAGGCGCATCTGGAATGGATGTATGTGCACTTTTAGACACGCCGCTTACCCTTGCGCCAATGCAGCGCGCTTTGGTTCCTACAGGTATTTATATCGAGATGGACCAAAGTTTAGAATGCCAAGTAAGGCCACGTAGTGGTTTGGCCTTGAAAAAAGGGCTTACCGTTTTGAATACCCCAGGTACCATAGATGCTGATTACCGCGGTGAAGTTGGCATCATTCTTGTCAATTTGTCTTTAGAACACGTCACTATCACCGACGGCGAACGCATTGCACAACTCGTATTTTGTAAAGTAGAAAAAGTAAACCTGATCCAAGTCCAAGAACTAGACACCTCGGAGCGTGGCTATGGAGGTTTTGGTAGCACAGGTTTGAAATAAAGATATCATGAAAGTAATAGTCCCTATGGCGGGTCGTGGAAGCCGACTCAGACCCCACACACTCACAATTCCTAAACCTCTTGTTCCGGTCGGTGGAAAGCCAATTGTACACCGTTTAGTGGCTGATATTGCACGCGTATGCGCTGAGCCCATTGAAGAAATTGCTTTTGTGGTAGGTGAATTTGGAGAGGCGGTAGAAAAGGAGCTTTTGGCTGTTGCTGAAAGTCTTGGAGCCAAAGGAAGCATTCATTATCAGCTTCAAGCCCTTGGCACTGCCCATGCTGTTTTGTGCGCAGCCGAGGCCTTGGATGGCCCAGTTGTGGTTGCTTTTGCCGACACACTTTTTAAAGCAGATTTTAAAATCTCTAAAGAAGATGAAGGTATTTTATGGGTCAAGCAAATAGAAGACCCGAGTGCATTTGGTGTGGTCAAGCTCAATTCGGACGGTGAAATTATAGACTTTGTAGAGAAACCGCAAACCTTTGTTTCGGATTTAGCCATGATTGGCATTTACTATTTCAGAGATGGCGCACGCCTCAAGCAAGAACTGCAATACCTCATTGATCATGCAGTCATTAAAAGTGGTGAGTACCAGCTACCTGATGCACTGCGCAGACTTACCGAAGCAGGTGTAGCTTTTAAGCCAGGCACCGTTGAAGAATGGCTAGATTGCGGCAATAAGGAGGTGACGGTTCAAACCAACCAGCGCGTACTTGAACACGACCTCGAAGCAGGCCGCTTACAAAATTTATCTGCTTATTTATCGGATAGCGTCATTATTCAGCCTTGCTATATTGGGCCTAATGTGCATATTGAAAGATCTATAGTTGGCCCTCATGTTTCTTTGGGAGAAGGAACAGTGCTTAAAGACGTCAATATTAAAAATTGCATAGTTGGTGCTCAGACCAAGCTGTTTGATGTCAATTTAGCAGGCGCCATGATTGGTTCCAATGCGCAATATACGGGCCGCTCTAAAGACCTCAGTCTTGGAGATTTTAGCAGTGTTCATGAATAAGTTGTTTTTCGCCCTCGCTGTCTTTGCATTGGCTTCGTGTAAAATGCACGAACCCGCCGCACTTACCCAAGACCCTGCATACATTCGGCAGTTTCATAGTGGCGTGCGCAACATGCTCAATGAACAGCACGAGGCAGCAATACTAGATTTTAAAGCGTGTTTACAAAAACAGCCAAAAGACGCGGCTGTTCATTACGCTCTTTTTCAGACCTATCTCAAGCAAGAACAATATGAAGCAGCGGCCTACCACACTCAACAAGCTGCCGCACTAGACCCCAATAATCTGCATTATAAGCGCGAGTTGGCTTTTATGCTCCAACAATTAGGTAAAGCGCAAGAAGCGGCTGCAGTTTTTGAAGGACTCCTCAAAGTAGCGCCCAAAAATATCGACTATTACAGTGGTGTGCTTAGGTGCTACGACCAACTTCAGAAACCTGCGAAGTCTTATGGTGTTATACAAAAAATGGAGCAACAACTCGGCGAGAATCCAAATACTGTTCTTGAAAAGTTTCGGTTGTTGCAACAAATGGGCAAAGCTAAAGATGCAGTTGCTGTGCTCGAAGCGGCGCGTGTAAAGTTTCCGTCCGAACCAAGTATTCTCGCCAATTTAGTTGATCACTATTTTAAAATGCAGGATTATTCGGCAGGTTTTGGCATACTCAAAGACCTCGTTGAAGCGGATCCAAACAATGGAGTTGCCTTACTCATGTATGGTGAAATGCTCTGCCGTTCAGGTAAGGTCGAAGAAGGTAAAAAGTATTTGTATTCAGGTATTTTAGCCGATGGTGCAAGTTTAGATCAAAAGATGAATATTTTGATCATGTTGGTCAATGAAAACAAACAAACAACAGTTGAGCCAAAATTAGAACCGCTCGTACTGTACATGACTAAAGCCTACCCAAATGAAGCCAAAGCACACTCCATTGCCGGCGATTATTTTTATGTTGTTGGCCAACCGCTAGCAGCCATAGAGAGCTACCAACAAACGCTGCGCTGCGACCCTAATTTGTATCCAGTTTGGAATCAGGTCCTCATTTTAGAATTTGAACAAGGCCGTTGGTCTGCGCTCCAAAAAGATGCAACGGCTTGCGCAGAACTATTCCCAACCCAAGCCCTACCTTTTTTCTTTAAAGGCCTTGCGCTCAATCGGATAGGTTCTTACACAGCGGCACTTGAAAATCTAGAAGCAGCACAAGCCGTTTTGATTGGAGATAAGGCCCTACTAGCAGAGGTTCTGGCTCAAATTGGTGTGGCATATTTTGGTCAAAACAACCATCCAAAAGCCCTCGCTCAATTTAAAGAAGCGATGCAGTTGAGTCAGGGCAGCCTTTTAATTGAACTAATTTATCTTCATGAACTTGCTAAATATCTTATTGAAGCCAATAAAACAAATGAAAGATTAGCAGAATTAGTACAGCAGTTTCCTACTAATCCTCGTTGTCATTATGAATATGCCTATTCATTTTTTCAGTTAGAGAACTTTAATAGCGCCCTAGCATCACTGCTCAAAATTCAAGATCAAAAATTTATAAATAGCTCGGCTCATCAGGAATTACTGGGTGATATTTATTTTAAATTGGGTCGAGAACAAGAGGGTATTGCATGCTGGCAAAATGCCCTTAGCCTTGGAGAAGGAAGTAACTTACTAAGCAAGAAATTAACTAAAAAAAGTTATGTACAAATTCCTTAATTTATCTTTTTTCGTTTGCTTTTTGCTCGGTTTACAGGCATGTAAGGCTCCTGCTCTGGTAGAAGAGGTAAGGCAGTTTGAGAAATTACCCAAAATAAAAGACAAAGAACTTTTAGACCGTATCGATAGTTTATCGCACAAGGAGCCTCAAACTTTCTATAGTAAACTCAATGCTACCTATAAAGATTTAAGCAAACCTGATGACCAAAGTGAAATCTCCTTGAAAACCTCTATCAAAATTGTTAGCGATAGTGCAGTATCAGCTATTATTACTTATGCTAAAATCCCAGTCGTAACTGCTCTTGTAACACAGGACACCCTTAGCGTTGTCAACAAGCGAGACCGTTGCTATACAGTGGCATCGCTAGCCTATCTGAAGGAATTATTTGGAGTCGATTTTTCTTATGAAAATATCGAAGAGATCTTGTATGGCAAACCACTAGATTACCAATTGTCACAAAAATATTTTGTGGACAACGACCCCTTTCATTACAGCGTCTCCACACACAAAAAACGCGATCGTAAAAAACCAGACCGCAAACAAAAGGATGACCTCATGATTCAGTATCAACTTACCGATGACGCTAAAGCACTCAAACAAACGCGCATTTGGAGCCTAGAAGATACAACTGAAGTAAATGTGATTTACTTAGAAAGGCAGCAAATCAATGGCTTTGATTTACCTGTTAAAGTTCAAATCCATATCAAAACGCCAAATAAAGCATTGACACTCACCTTGACCTACGATCGTGTCGAGGTAAATGAACCCCAAGAATTGATCATCGTCATACCAGATAGCTATGAAAAATGTGATTAACCTACTGTTATTTTTGAGTCTGACATGGCATTCTTTTGCCCAACAAGATCAAAAACAACTCAAGCGCGAACAACAAAAATTGGAGAAACGTATTTCCAATACTAAAAAATTATTGAGTAAGGTTAAGAACAACAGCCAAGCATCTCTGAACGAAATCCGACTTATCGAGAATCAAATCAAGAGCCGTGAGGCATTGGTTAATCTTTTCGATAACCAAGTGCGTACTGCTGAAATGAAAATCGTTCAGAAAAAAATAGAAATCAAGCGCTTGCGCGCCAAGCTCAGTTCCTTAAAGGACCAATATCGGAAAATGTTTTTGTATGCCTATAAGCACCGCGGAAACTATAATAAAGTGATGTATTTGTTGGCTTCTTCTGATTACAACGAGGCATTGCGCCGAAATCGTTACCTAAAGAAAGTAGCAAAAGTTCAGCGTAAACAAGCAGCGCTCATCAAACAACATCAACAACTTATTTATAAAGAAATCAACCAGATCGACAAAGAAAAGCAAATCAAGCAGCAGGCCTTATTAGAAAAGCAAAATGAAAGGCAGCTCATTGAAAAAGACAAAGTAAAGAAAGAGAAGTCTTATCAAAAATTTAAAAAAGAGGAGCAAGCCTTGGTAAGTCAACTCAAAGAAGACGAGCGTAAAAAAATTCAACTCAAAAAGCAAATAGATGCTGCCATTCGGGCAGATATCGCCAAAGAACAAGCACGCGAAGCAGCCAGGAAAGCTGAACAAGTGAAAAAACAAGAGAAGACCCCAACTACAACCGCTCCTACGAACAGCCCTGCTACTGCGGCCACCCCAGCCCCAAAAAGAGTTGCTACGCCCGTATCTACAGAAGGTGCTGCAATTGGCAAGAGTTTTGAAACCAATCGGGGCCGACTACCATGGCCAGTAGATAACGGTAGTGTCACAGAAAAATTTGGTAGAAATTACCACCCCACATTGAGTGGTATTGAATGGAATAATAATGGTATCGACATTACCTGCAATAAAGGCTCCCGAGTTAGGGCGGTATTTGAAGGTGAAGTAACCACTGTATTTTCAGTACCAGGAGCGGGTAAAGTTGTGATTGTGAAGCACGGTGCGTATCGGACGGTTTATGGGAATTTAGCTGAAACTTTTGTTGGGGTGGGCAGTAAAGTATCTACCAAGCAAGCCATTGGCACCTTACTCAACGACGATGGTGTTTCAGTTTGCCATTTTGAAGTGCACCAGGTAGTAGGTGTTAACCCAATTACGCTCAACCCATCTCTTTGGATTGGGCGCTAGTTTTTAGTTGGTTTTCATAGACCAACCACATGGCGCAAATTCCCCAAATGGGGACTGCCGCCTTATCGGTATCCAAATAATTATTAAGGAACGCATGGATAAAATAAGTGCTGAGCGCCATTATTGTGCTTAATACAATAATTCTATCTTCTTTATTTTCCTTTGGTAAGCGATGATACAACGTAATTCCTGTATAAAACATAGCTGCTACAACTGCAATTAAACTGAGCATACCAATGAACCCAGTCTCCGCTAAGGCTCCTAAATACTCGCTATGCGCATTGCCCATATCCCCAAAGTTGGTAGAAATAATGGTGAGGTTTTCTGGCCTCTGAAATGGTGCGTATTCAAAGGCATAGGTGCCTGGTCCATAACCCATAATTGGCCGTTCTTTGAACATTGCAATTGCACAACTCCAGCGGTTGATTCGTTCTAGGTTGGAGGCATCGGTTGAAATATTTGCTGCACTTTGAATGCGTTCGTCGAAGGCTTCAGTTGTATGTTCATATTTGTTGCGCTCTAATTCCATCTGTATTTGATCCCAACGGACAAGGACAATAAGCAATCCGACCGCAGCCAAAACAGCAATCGGTTTCCAGGAAATCTTATAGTACAACACAAACGCTATGGCCATGCTGCCCAGTACACTTAGCCATGCTGCACGTGTATAAGACAACACCAATCCGATGATGATGATGACAATCAGACTCAGGAGTGTTAATTGCATTAACGGATTGTGCTTTTTATAGAGATAAAGCCCTACGGCAAGCGGAAGCACGAGCGCAACTATAGCGCCATAGATGGTATGGTCCTTAAAGAAAGGCGACATAACCCAATGTCCTTCTTTTTCTCCAAATCCATAAAAGGAGTGATGAATAAGCGTGTAAATGATGACTACAACGGTGGCTACTATAAAGAGCCAGAGAAAGGCAATGCGGTTACTGCGTTTTTGAAAAAAGTAAGTTCCAAAGAACAAGACGGGAATAATAAACCAAAGTCTGGCGAGTATAAACTTAAAAGACACCACAGGATGGCTGCTCGTTATGGCGGAAAGTAACATCCAAATAAGGTATACAAGGACCGTCCAAATAAGTGGACTCCGCCAAATTTGTACAGGAAGAAAGGCTTTTTTAATTTGAAGTGCGCTTAGTAAGAGCATAAGCCCGAATAACAAGGGCTCTGTAGGCACAAACAAACCAAAGCTGCTGGTGTATTCTTCGATGTTAATAGACAACGGCGTAAGAAATGCCAGGCTTAAGAAGAGCTTTTCAGTCTGAAATATGGCAAAATAGATGGCTAATAGGCCAACAGGAATAAGCGAATAAACATTCGGGTCGTTCATGAGAACTTTATGCGACGTTCTGCTGTAGTTCTCTGATGCGCTGACGGATCAATAAGAAAAATAAGCCAAAAAGAAATCCGCCAACGGTGGCCACTAGCACAATGATCATGCGCTTTGGTTTTTCTTTGCGGTCTGCGACAACTGCTTTTTCTACTACAAATTTATGATTGAAATTGGCAGTTGCATCGGATTCAGCCTGCTCGTAGGAAACTTTAAAATCTTCTATTTTGACAATTTTTTCGTTGCGTTGGTATTCCAAACCATCGTAAACAGAACCATATTTGCTATTGGCTTCAATTTTTTTACGAAGTTCTTCTTTTTCTTGCGGATTTTGGGCATCAACCAAAGCTTGGTAAAGTGTTGCTCTCGTGTCATTGGGTAAAACGCCAAGTTCAGCGAGGCCCTCTAAACGCTTGAGAATAGAATCTCGCTCTTTCTCCATTTGTTGCTTTTTGCGCAAATTGATTTGAAAAGCTGGGATAGTACGCTCTCGGATCATTTCATTTTTGATGGTATCGATGAGGTCTACGATATCATTTGCCATTGCGGCAGCTTGTTTGGGGTCTTGGTCAAGGACGTCTATCTGTATAGAACCATACCGGGTGCGCCCAAAAGAAAAGTGTTCGTTGTAGGCTTTATTGAGCTTGTAATATTTGTTGGGGTCAGTTTTGGAAATTTCGTAATCTTTGAGGAGGTCATATTTTTGAACAATGCGGTCTCTAATTCTAGACGACGATAATATTTGTACGAGTTGCTCTGCTTGCTCTTCCTCTCCAAAGTCCATGGCAGCAGCCTTTACATTTCGTTGCTCTGAAAAGGATACGTTACTCGACGCAGCCGGGAAAACAATAGCAGTAGATAAGTATAATGGCGTAATTAAAAAAGCAATGATGATCGAAATGATTGCTGCGGCACTGGTAAATACAGCCAATGATTTCCGGTGATTCCAAAGAAAAATTAAAAGGGCATTACGTTGGGCTGAAATGTTATTGTTTTCCATGTGTATGACTTGCGGGCGCTAATTTTTTTCAAAGCTATGACAATAACTCCAAAAATCCATATTTATTGCGTTTTACTGCGTTTTTGAACAAGTGAAATCAGCTCCTTTATATCTATGAATTTGAAAGCTAAAAGCAAAAATATAGTTGCCAAAACATCGATGAACAGGATCCAGTTACCATACACATACCCTATCGGAGACCATGAAACAATACCATACCAAAGCAACAACACTAAAATGAGAACCGGATATCTAAAAAAATTGCGATCAATAAGGGGCAAATCAAACAAGCGTTTACAATAAATGGCCTGAGCAAGCGCAACAAGAAGTTGTGTAAGCGCCGCAACACCTGCGGCTATTACCGCCCCTCCATCTAGGACTTTAGGAATCAAAATGAGATTTAAACTCAAATTGACAACAAAACCAATCAGGGAAATCATATTTAATACTTTCAAAGAACCATTTGCTGTGAGTAGCGAACCATATATAAGATTTGAGGCCATCCCAAAAAAAGCGATGCACAACAAAAAAAATATACTGCCACTATCCACAGAAGTGTTGCTATAGATTTGATCGATTAAGGCGCCTCCACGAGAGAAACCAAATACGGTAATGGCTATACTTGACCCAAGTAAAAGCTTACTTGCTTGTGCTACTAACGGACCAATTGCTTTAGGTTGGTCTTTGATCATTTTTGAGAACATCGGAAAGAGCAAACCTGCAAAAACCATTGCAAACATATAAAGGGCGTCAATTAGGCGATAGGCCTGAGCGTAATAGCTAGCTTCTTCTATACCCGCTATATATTTCAGAATAATCGCATCGCTTCTGGTATAAAGTGTCATGAGCACAATCAGTAGTGCATAGGGAACGGCCTGCTTAACAAGCGTTTTTACCAATGTAATTTTTGGCTTAATAAATGGCGGTTTAATTTTTAGATAAAGGGTAATTCCCGCTATTAAAAAAGTAACGGCATAGCCACAAAACTGCAGCAACGCATAGGATTCAATACTTACCCATTTAAACCCATCCGAATAAAGATAAAGTATAGTGCCCATAGAAAGAATGAGCAGGATACGGTCTAAGACACTAAAAAATGCATCTAAGCGAAACCAGTGTAATCCGGCAAAAAAACTCCGGAAATAGGCAATATTAGCTATCAAAAATTGATTCAAGCCCAAGATTAAAATCAACAAGTATTCAACAGTACTTAATTTTACAAAAAGGTTGATAATTGTAAGGCCAATGATATAAAACAACATCAGTGCTATTCTAAAAATCAGGATACTGCTGAATTGTAGCTTTGCTTCGTTTACATCTTGAGCAGCTAGTTTAACGCTAAGGTTATTAACGCCAAAATCGAATAAAATGGAAAGGATGAGACTTAGATTAAAAACAGCAAAGTAAATACCGTATTCTTCCCCAACGATATTTTGAACCTTGGCATCAATGAGAAAGATGGCGGCTGGCTTTACTAGGAGGTTGAGCCCAAGCGAGAAAAAAAGATTGGAATAAAAACTGCGTTCCTTCATGTGCCTACTGAGGTCAGGCTCAAAGATAGGACTTTCTTAAAATTAGCGCAGTAAATTGACATGCCCTGTTAGCACCTTGCGCTCATCAAGGTCTGGGTTTTTGTACAAAATGCGATAAGTGTAAATACCGGTAGGCGCTTGTATGGCATCCGGACCATAAGAGCCGTCCCAACCAACAAGGGCATTGCGGCTTTCAAAAATGATTTCTCCCCAACGGTTATAGATGGTAAATTCATAGTTTTGAGGGTCATAGCCCGCATAGAACACTGGACAAAACACCTGGTTATTTTGGTCGCCATCTGGGGTGAAGCTATTGGGAATATAGATCAACTCATTGTATTGATAACCAATACTCACAGATGTAGCATCTGCACATTGTAAGTCAGTGAGTGCAGTCAGTGTAATGGTATAACCACTCATTGTGTTTTGGAATATATGAGAGGGTTCAAAGTCATAGGCCGATTGCCCGTCTCCGAAATCCCAAACATAGTTGGTTGCACCAGTTGATAAGTTGTTAAACATGACGTATTGCGCTTCTTGTGTAAATACGCTAATTGGCGACTCAAAATTAGCTACAGGTAAGTTTTCTACATAAATATATGCCAATTCGGTATGGGTGTCATAACAACCAAAAGACGTGGTAGCCGCAAGGCTGATATCAAAGGTTCCGCCATTGGAGAATACGATGGTGGGTGCACTACCTGAGGCAGATAAAGCATTGCTCGTGGACCAACTGTAGGTGGAATTGCTTGCATCATCTGCAGTAAACGTAACGCTCAGCGGTGCACAGCCTTCAAGCGGATTCGCACTAAAGGTTACTACTGGAAGCGGATGAACCGTAACGCTTCCTGTTGCAGGTAAACTAGGACAATTATTGAGCGTGTAAACTACAGATAGGGTGGTGTCTTGAAGAGGTATAAAAGTTTGACTTGCTCCACCCGTTATACTGTTAGGCCCCCATGTATAATTACCACCAAGTAAATCTGGTGTTGCAGTAAGCGTGACGGGGTCGGTTTGGCAGATACTGGCGCTACTGAGCACAACAACAGGTATTGGATTGACCGTAACTTGTGCTGTGGCACTCGGGCTTGTACAATTGTTCAAGGTATAGGTAACTGAATAGTTAGTTGTTGTTGGCGGGTTAATTGTGATGGTATCGTTGTCTTCTGTGGTGGACCACAAATATGTCCCCCCACCCAAATTTGCTGTGGCAATGAGGTTGATGGTATCACCATAGCAAATGACGGCATTAGCTGTGGTTACCACAGGGATAGGATTCACTAAAATGGTCATTTGTGCGGTATCTTGGCAATTTAGAAGGTCATAAATGACAGCATAGGTTGTTGTTGCGGTGGGGCTCACAGTAATACTTGAACTGTTTGCTGCAAACGGAGACCATGAATAAGTACCACCAGGAAGATCTACAATTGTGTTGAGCGTTGTTGAACTTCCAATACAAATGGTATCGTTTGCACCGCTAATAACAGGGTAAGGCTTCACAATAATGGACCCCGTAACACTTGGACTGACACAACCATTTGAGCTGGTATAAACTACACTGTAATTAGTATTAACACTCGGATTATCGTTGAGTGTAGCAGCAGTTGAGCCATTACTCCAGAGATAAGAACCGCCTGTGCCAACATTATTGACATATAATGTGCCACTTGTACCGATGCATATGGAATCGGTTGTAACCGTTGGTTGGGGTGTGGGTTCGACTGTTACTGTCACGTTAGTTGTTCCGGTGCAACCTGCTGCGCTATACTCTACTGCATATGTGGTGGTGGTGCTCGGCGCTACTATTAGCGACGGGCCAGTTCCGACGGGCGCTCCATTAAGGAACCAACTAAAAACACCACCGGCTGTTGGAGAGCTGGCAGTTAGTGTGCCCGTGGCACCTTCACAAATGGTAATAGGGTTTACGGTTACGGACGGCCCTGGGTTAACAGTCACGGTAGTTGTTGCATTCACGGTTCCGCAATTTGGAACGGTTAATGTGACGGTATAAGTACCTGCCGCAAGGAGTGTGGGACTGGGAATTGTAGGGTTTTGTAGGGTTGAGCTAAAGTTGTTAGGCCCAGCCCAGGACCAACTATAGTTTGTTCCGGTAGGGTTTGGGACTGCTCCAAAGTTTAGGGCTTGCCCACTGCAAATCGGGCTGGTATTTGATGCAGTTAATGTAGGCGTTGCACAACAGTTAATATACATGGAAATACGCCCAATGTTGAAATTGACTTCTGACCAAATGTTAGCCATTGCCGCACCTGTTCCAGCCGGACAAGATTGCATACCGCTTCTTTGAAGCGTGGTATTGAATCCGTTGATGCTCGTCACAAAGTTTGCGGGGCCATAGCTGTTAACACAGTTGGGCCCTCGGGCGCCATAAACACCAATAATTTCTCCAGCGGCAACAGGGATATTACATGCAATTACTTGCGTTGCCGGTGCATTCGAAATGGTAAATAATTGAATAAAATTGTTAGTGGTAGCAGCAAATGCAGGTGGCGGGCCAGCAGTAAATCGGACAACGCGAATCGTTTGCGTACCTGTGGCACTGGCATCGGGTGGAATGTAAAGGCCACAAATGGTAAAACTTGTCGGGGCAGTGAAATGGTACCCTCGAATCATGCTGGTAAATGTATTTGTTTGTGTGCCAACACTTATGGGTGTTCCTTGGCTGTAAGAAACACCAAAAAAAGCAAAGCAAATGCTAAGTAGAAGTATGAGTCTATTCATTTATCGAATCAAATTAATATGGCCCGTAATGGTTTGGCGTTTATCCAAGGAGGGTGTTTTTATAGTAATTACGTAGGTATACGTTCCAGACGGACAAGAGTTGCCTTTTGCTCCATAGGATGCGTCCCAACCAATATTTGGATGGAGTGATTCAAAAATGATTTCTCCCCAGCGGTTGTAGATGAGCATTTGGTAGTTAAATGGATCGACACCTGTTGTAAAGATAGGAAGAAATGTTTGATTGAATTGATCTCCATCTGGCGTGAAAGTATTTGGAATGTAATAGACTAACCCGGGGTCAAAACCAATGAAAAAGGATGTGGAATCAGCACAGCCTAAATCAGAGAAAGCGAAGAGTACAACATCGACACCTTGATTTTCTACTTGAAAAACATGTGTGGGTCCTTCTTCATTTGAAGTTGCACCGTCGCCAAAATTCCAAACATAGCTCGTTGCGCCAATTGAACTATTCCAAAAAGACAACGCTTGATTAGGTTCTGTAAATACTTCTGAAGATGGTTCAAAAGACGCTATTGGATAATTATCGACTGCAATCATATTTGGTATCGTGGTGGTGGTGCTACAACCGTTTAATGTGGTTGTTAAAGAAATGGAAAAAGTGCCATTGGTGTTAAAAGTCAGATTGGCAAGTTCTCCGCTGGCACTGAGTTGATTGCTCGTTTCCCAGGTGTAGGAGGAATAATTGCCGACATCTGCACTGAGGCTGACGCTAAGTGGAACACAGCCTTGCAGCACATCAGCAGTAAAGCTACTGATGGGTTGGGGCAGAACGGTTACGGTAGCTTGAATCGTATCTGACGAACAACCGTTGAGCACATTGTATACTTGAATAGTGGTGTCTTGTTGTGGTGTGAAGGTATTTGTAGAACTACCTTGTGTATTATTTGGCCCCCAAAAAAATGTGCCAGAAGGGTTGGCGTTGGCTACAAGGGTAACAGCATTTCCTGCACAAATTGTTTGGTTACTTATGGTTATATTAGGAACCGGAAGAACCGTGACTGTGGCCGTTGCCGGAGCAGAACTACAGCCATTGACCGTGTAGACCAGAATATAGTTTGTAGTTAACGTTGGGCTCAAAGTTTGAAAACTAGCAGAACTACCATTAGACCAACTATAGATTCCGTTTGGTAAATCAACGAAGGCGCCGATGGTGGCAATGTCTCCGCTGCAAATGGTGTCATTTTGAGTAAGAACCTGAGGAACAGGCTTCACTACAATACTTGCGATAGCGGTATCTGCACAACCCGCTACACTATAAATTACTTGATATGAATTAGTTAGGCTCACTACCAAACTAAGGTTGGCTTGATTGCTTGCCGATGGTGACCAATTATAGGTACCTCCAGTAATAGAGACTTGTGTCGTAATGGTACCGACGCTACCAGCACATGTGGTGTCATTTTGCGCACTGATGGTAGGATAAGGATTAACTATAACAGTAAGTGAAACAGGATTGGCACACAAACCAACTGTTGGTGTAAAGGTGTAAGTGGTAGTGGCATTAAAGTTAGGTGCTGGATTCCAAGAACCTGTTACACCGTTGGTTGATGTTGCTGGCAGAACAAAAGGAGACCCAATACAAATAGGTGCTATCGCATTAAAAATTGGTGTGGTGTTTGCTTGCTGATTAATGGTTATGGTTTCTGTATCAATACAACCATTTGTTCCTGTTGCGGTCACGGTATAGGTGCCCGCTGCGGTGATTGTTAAATTATTCGTGCTTGCGAGTACGGTTGTTCCATTAGACCAACTGTAACTTACTCCGCCGCTGGCATTCAGTTGAATGGATGTGGTGTTGCAATTGAGATTATTTGTTCCGGTGATATTCTGAATAAGCGCTACAGGCGGCGTTATATTTTGTGAAATGACCAGCACTTCGGTATCAATACACCCGTTTAGCCCTGTTGCTGCAAGCGTATATGTACCTGGTGTTGTAATGGTTGTTGTGCTTGTTGTGGAGATAGTTGTCGAACCATTAGACCATGAATAAGTATTACCTCCAGTACCATTCAGTGTGATAGCTGGCGTACTACAAGTCAAGATCTGGGTATTAGGGGCGGTCGTAATTGCTGCTACAGGTACTGAAATATCTTGTATAATGATCATACTTGTTGTGGCTGCACAGCCATTTTGGTCAAGAACACCAAGCGTATAAGTTCCGGGCGCTGTAACGGAGATTGTTGGCCCTGTTGAAATAGGAATTACTCCATTGGCCCAAGCAAAGAATCCGCTTCCAACGGCACTGAGACTTATCGTTGTTTGTGTGCAGTTTAAAACGGTTGTATTTGGGGCATTGGCAATACTTAAAGACGGCAAAGGATTTACAACAACTGAAATAGAAGCCGGCAGCGCACAAAGGCCTGCAAGTGGTGTGAATATATAAGTTGTCGTTTGTAGGTTGTTTGGCAAAGGAGCCCATGATCCTGAGATGCCTTCTATAGATGATGTTGGAAGTGTAGGAAAGGTGCCACCGGCACAAATCGCTGGAATTGGTGCAAAACTTGGCGTAATGTTCGGATTGACAACAACGACGCCATTCAAATTAGACGTTCCATTCCAGAAACCTCCGCCTGTTGTATTGTATCCACCATAAACCGTACAACCATTGAAGGTGTAGCTAAATGCATAGTAGTAAGTTCCGGGAGCAAGGTTACTCAGGGTTGCTTGATATTCGTCGTTGTTTGGATTCACCAATGAAGCCGGATTGTACGTTGCGCTGGACCATGCACTTAGCGGCCATGTTGCTGGGTTTGTATTGGTGGTGCTGAGTCCAATTTGAACAGTAATTCCACTAGCTTGCCCCGTCGCTTCTGTGAGCCCTAGTTCGTATACTTGACCGTAAACAGTTAAACTTTGACCTTCACATATTGAACTATTACCCGGTGCTTGAGTATTCACAAAATCAAGCCCATTAATTTGTGTTGCAGTAATGTTGTTGCTGGTTGCACTACAACCACCAATGGTATATTGAACATTGTAAGTTGTTGTAGCAGCAGGGCTAACAGTGATAGTATTGGAGGTTTGGCCACCAGGAGCCCAAAGGAAAGCCCCCCCACTTGGAATACCTGTGGCATTTAAAGTTACCGATGAACCTGGACAAAAAGTTTGAGAAGTACCTGTTATTGTGGGTGTTGGATTGACAGTTACGATGACTTGATCTTGACTGGTGCAGCTTCCTTGGGTTGCAGTGAGTGTATAAGTGGTAGTTGTCGTTGGTGTAGCTATTGGGTTGAGGATATTTGTGGAACTCAAGCCTGTTGCAGGGGACCAAGTAAATGTAAGGGGTGCCGTACTACCAGAACCAGGTCCAATGGAGGCTGTTCCTGATAACAGTGCTGAACCTCCGGAGCAGAGGATGATGTCATTGCCGGCGTTCACGACGGGGTTGGTACAGGTGACGGTCGGGCAACTCGTAAAGTAAGAAACAGTAGCAGGACCAAAAAGAGGATTACAAAAAAACTGCGAAAGTTGTATGCTGTATGCACCACTAACAGGGCAAAGCCAAACAGCATTGGTTTGTAAAAAACCACATTGATCATCCCAACCTTGCACTAGTGCACCTGCAGCGTTATAAATTCTTAAATAAGTATCTACACTACTTAGTCCACATGTTGCAAAAGTGTAGGTGCAACCAGCTGTAGCAGTGAAGGTAAAAACTGGCGCCGTACCGGCCGGAAAAGTTGCGGTAAATTGTGTGGTGGTTGTTGGTGTGATGGCCGTAAAACTTGTTGGCGGCGTACAATACTGGGCCCTAAGCGGAGCCCAAAAAAACGATAGAAATAATATAAACGTTAGCCAAAAACGCATGGAAGTTAGTAGTTCAGGTTCAGCGGGTTAAATTTAACAAAACCGAAACGATTAAATTACATAAACGTTGCCTTTTGTTTGACAAAAAAGGCTTCCGAAGAAGCCTTTTTTTTTAAAATTCAAAAGTGTCCATGAACTTGGTAGTGAAGTTACCGGAGTTGAAGTCGGAACTCTCCATGAGTTTCTGGTGAAAAGGAATCGTTGTTTTTACACCGCCTATGACGTATTCACTGAGCGCTCTTTTCATTTTTAGAATGGCTTCCTCTCTGGTTTGAGCAACAACGATGAGTTTAGAAATCATGGAGTCGTAATGAGGAGGAATAGAATAACCTGCATAGACATGCGCATCGATTCTTACGCCGTGCCCACCTGGGCAATGGTAATCGGTAATTTTTCCTGGACTCGGACGAAAATCAGCATAAGGATCTTCGGCATTAATACGACACTGAATGGCGTGCATGGTTGGGTAGTAATTTTTACCTGAAATTTTTTCTCCGGCCGCAATTTTGATTTGCTCCTTGACGAGGTCAAAATTGATGACTTCTTCGGTTATCGTGTGCTCTACTTGAATACGTGTATTCATTTCCATGAAGTAGAAGTCTCGGTTTTTGTCAACTAAAAACTCAACGGTGCCAACGCCTTCGTATTTGACGGCTTTAGCTGCTTTGATGGCCGCCTCACCCATGCGCTCGCGTAGTTCGTCTGTCATGAATGGCGAAGGTGTTTCTTCAACTAATTTTTGATGACGGCGCTGAATAGAGCAATCGCGCTCCGAGAGGTGACAAGCATTACCGTATTGGTCTCCGGCAATCTGAATTTCAATATGGCGTGGTTCTTCGATGAACTTTTCCATGTAGATACCGTCGTTACCAAATGCAGCTCCTGCTTCCTGACGAGCGGAGTCCCAGGCAGCTTCCATTTCGTCTTTTTTCCAGACGATGCGCATGCCTTTACCACCACCACCCGCAGTTGCTTTTAATATGATGGGGTATTTCACGACTTCTGCCGAAACATAGGCGTCGTCAAGATCTTTTAACAAGCCAGCAGAACCTGGTATACATGGAACGCCAGCAGCAATCATGGTTGCTTTTGCTGTGGATTTGTCTCCCATACCAGCAATTTGTTCGGGCAAAGCTCCAATGAATTTGATGCCATGTTCCTGACAAACTTTGGAAAACTTCTCGTTTTCGGAAAGGAATCCGTAGCCTGGGTGAATAGCATCAGCATTGGTAATTTCTGCTGCTGCAATGATATTTGGGATACTTAAATAAGACAAGGCGCTGGTTGGAGGACCAATACAAACTGCTTCATCGGCAAAGCGTACAGGTAAGCTGTCTTTGTCTGCGGTAGAGTAAACTGCTACCGTTTTGATGCCCATTTCTTTGCAAGTACGAATAACGCGCAACGCAATTTCTCCGCGATTGGCGATCAAAATTTTCTTAAACATAATGCTATTTTTAAGCTGGGTCAACCAAGAACAATGGCTGATCGTAGTCCACAGGGCTCGCGTTGTCTACGAGAACCTTTATAATTTTTCCTGAAATTTCTGCTTCAATTTCATTGAAGGTCTTCATGGCTTCAATAATACATACTTTATCTCCTTTTTGAATGGTGTCGCCAACATTTACAAAGGCGTCTTTGTCTGGTCCTGGTGTGCGATAGAAGGTGCCAATCATTGGAGATTTGACTGTAATGTATCTACTGTTTTCGGTGCTGTTTTCGTTGTTTTCAGTAGTTACTGGAGCAACATTGGTTACAGCAGGGGCTGCAGCAACAGGAGCTGTTGCAACGGGAGCGGCCTGATACATGATTGGTTCAGTTTGACTTCCTTTGATTGAAATGCGAAAACCCTCTCTTTCGATTTCAACTTTGCCGAGTCCTGATTTGGATACCAATTTGATGAGGTCTTTGATTTCTTCTAAATTCATGGTTTAATTTTTTTTCAAAGTTAATTTAATTATGAATTGTAGGCCCATTTGAGGTAAATTGCTCCCCAAGTGAAGCCGCCGCCAAATGCGGAAAGAATAAGTACATCGCCTTTCTTTAACTGACTTTCGTAGTCCCAGAGACAAAGTGGCAAAGTGCCGGCGGTGGTATTGCCGTAACGTTCAATATTGATCATGACCTTTTCTTTCGTAAGGCCCATTCGATTAGCGGTGGCATCTATGATTCTAAGATTAGCTTGATGTGGAACCAACCAACTAACATCGTCGCTTGTTAAGTGATTGCGCTCCATAATTTCAGCTGAGACATCTGCCATGTTGGTCACTGCAAATTTAAAAACGGCTTGACCTTCTTGCTTTACGTAGTGTTGGCGGTTTTCAACCGTTTCAATTGAGGCGGGCATGTAGGATCCGCCGGCAGGTTGTTGAAGGTATTGACGACCAGATCCATCGCTTTTTAAAATGAAGTCCATGACTCCGTTTCCTTCATCGTTTGGCTCGAGCAATACCGCACCTGCACCGTCTCCGAAAATAACACAAGTAGTTCGGTCTTGATAATCGATGATAGAGGTCATTTTATCAACACCAATGACCAGTACTTTTTTATGTTTCCCTGATTCAATAAATTGAGCTCCGGTGGATAGCGCATAGAGGAAACCTGAGCAAGCTGCGTTCAAATCATAGCTCCAGGCGTTTTTCATGCCTACTTTATCACAAACAATATTGGCGGTGCTGGGAAAGGGGTGGTCAGGGGTTACTGTTCCGACAATAACGAGTTCGATGTCTAGCGGATCAATGCCTTTTTTTTCAAGTAGTGCTTTGACTGCTGCTGCTGCCATATCAGAACTTGCACCATCTTTCATGATGCGGCGCTCTTTGATGCCTGTGCGGCTTGTGATCCATTCGTCAGTAGTATCAACCAACTTGGCTAAATCTTCGTTTGATAAAATATGTTCAGGCACATAGCCCTGAACTGCAGTTATGGCAGCGGTGATTTTACCCATGATTAGTTAAAAGCTTCGTTAATTTTTTCAGTTAAATTGGAAGTCACGACGTTGTGTGCATGAAGAATCATATTCTTGACGGCAATATCATTCGAGATACCATGACCTATAATTGCGTTTCCTTTGACGCCTAATATAGGAGTGCCACCGTAATTTTCATAATTAAAGCGGTCAAAATAGGCATCTTGAATTCCGCGTTTTTTGATGAGGGTATAAATTCCTTCTGCTTCTTTGAGGACGATATTACCGGTAAATCCGTCGCAAACAATAACGTCGGCTGCTCCTGTAAAAATATCTCGTCCTTCAATGTTTCCTGTGAAGTTCAGTTCGTCAGATTCGGCTAGCAATTTGTATGTTGCGATGGAAAGTAAATTGCCTTTAGAGTCTTCCTCGCCAATATTGAGCAAAGCCACTTTTGGATTTTCAATGCCTAAAACAGTTGTGGCATAAACCGAACCAAGAACTGCAAATTGATAAAGCACATCTGACTTGCAGTCGGCATTGGAACCGACGTCTAACAATATAGACTGACCACCATTGATATTAGGCAGCGTAGAGGTAATACAGGGGCGGATTACTCCAGGAATGGTGTTGAGTTTGTACATTGAGCCCACGAGCATTGCGCCTGTGTTCCCATTACTTGCAAAAACATCGATTAGGCCTTTGGCAAGCATTTCAAAACCAATAGCAATTGAACTGTTCGGTTTCTTGGGCAAGGCTCGGGTTGGATGATCGTGGTAAGTAATCACTTCTGGTGCATGCACGATTTCGAAAAGATCGGCGCTCTGTGAACGACTGGCTAATTCTTTTTGAATGATAAGTTCGTCGCCGTACAACACAATAGTTACATCACTACCCAAAACTTGTTTGGCTAATAATGCACCATCTATTGTCGCTTTAGGAGCGAAATCGCCGCCAGAGACATCAAGCCCAATCTTCATGGGAGAAAATTAGAACTTACTGAACCTCCTCTACGGAGTCAGTTGTTTGCTCGGCTACAACTTTGCCTTTGTAGTAGAGTTTGCCCTCATGCCAATGCGCATGATGAAACAAATGTGGCTGCCCGGTTGTAGGACAAGTTGCAACATTACTTGCAGTCGCTTTTTTGTGCGTTCTACGTTTGTCACGACGTGTGGTCGATATTCTTCGTTTAGGATGCGCCATTTTATATTAATTTATATCTGTTAATTTAAATTCTTAAGTGCAGACCACCTGGGGTCTATTTCGTCGTCATCGGGTTTTGAATCAGAGGTAGGTTGTTGGTATTTATTTATTAATTCAACCATTTCTTCATTGCACTCCCCTTCTTCGTGAACCATTTTGGCAGGCAATGAAAGACTAATCAACTCATACAAAGGTTGAGTGAGGTCGATTTGATAACTTTCCGGAGCAAGGACAAGAAGGTTTTCATCTTCGGATTCTTCTTCTCCAAATGTGTAATAGAGCGTCATATCTCCTTCTATTTCTTGAGTTAAGGGCTCTGTACAGCGATCACAATCAGTAAAGATGAAACCCACTACATCGAGCTGAGCGATGAGCATTGTTTCTTTCTTTTCTAACTCGAGGTAGGCACTGAGCCGACCATTTTCGATGAGCGAGTAGGGCAATGATTCAAAGAACGATTTGTCAATGTCAAATTCAAATTCATGAATCCCTTGCTTTAATCCTACAAAGGGTATGGCGAACGAACTTTTCATAATGAATGATTCACTGACGAAAACGAAAGGGCAAAATTAGGGATTTATTTTGGATTTTTAAAATAGATTGACACGATCTTATTCCTTCTTTCCTTTTTCGTCTTTGGATATGGCCAAAGGATTGGCGTGTATTTCTTTAAATACTTTCCGTTTCCGATAAATATCTACAGCTAAAAATATGGCGCTGCGCAGGCTTTGTTCGTCGGCTTGCATTTTACCAGCGATATCAAAGGCGGTACCGTGATCAGGGCTCGTACGAACAATGGGTAGGCCAGCTGTATAGTTTACGCCGTCGTCGAAGCAAAGTGCTTTAAAGGCAGTGAGGCCTTGATCGTGATACATTGCTAAAACGCCATCAAATTGTTGCCTGAGCGCCGAACCAAAAAAGCCATCTGCAGGATACGGACCAAAAGCAAGAATCCCGTTATTTTTTGCGGTCTGAATAGCAGGGATAATGATTTGCTGTTCTTCTTCGCCTATTTTGCCATTTTCACCAGCATGTGGGTTGAGCCCAAAAACTGCAATTCTCGGTTTAATGATCCCGAAATCTTTTTTAAGACTTTGTTCAAACACTTCAATTTTAGCAACAATCAACTCTTTTTTGAGTTGGTTTGAAATCTCTTTGATAGGAATGTGTGTGGTTACTAAGGCAACTCTTAAGTTGCCTGAAACGAGAATCATTAAAGCCTCTTTGGCGCCAGACATCTCTGCGAGATATTCGGTGTGTCCGGGAAAGTTAAAACCAGCTTTGGCTACGTTCTCTTTAGAAAATGGAGCGGTGACCAACACATCAATTTTACCATCGGCAAGGTCTCGGGTAGCCGCTTCTAAAGATAGCAAGGCATATTTACCCCCATCGGCATTGGAGACACCCGGCTCTATCTGAACCTCTTCTTGCCAAACATTAATGACATTGACTTTTTTTGAACTAATTTCAGTGGCATTTTGACAAGACAAGTAATTGAAATCTTGAAGATTCAGCTGTTTTTTGTAATGTGAAATCACTTTATTAGAGCCATATACGACCGGAACAAGATCGGTTAAAATACGGTTGTCTTGTAGGGCTTTAACGATAATCTCAGGGCCAATACCGTTGAGGTCACCGATAGTGATGCCAACTTTGATCAAGTTTTTATTGACTTGTTCTTTGTCTTTGACCTCTTTTTCTTTGGTTTCTTTTTCCATTAAATATTGTTGGTTTTTAGAAAATGGTAGAGCATGCGCACGCCCGCGCCTGTTCCGCCATCTCCTTTGTAATTTTCTGGGGCATCTAGCCAAGCTGGCCCCGCGATATCCATATGAACGTAGGGGGCACTCACAAAGTGCTCGAGGAATTTGCCGGCTGAGATCATTCCTGCGTTTGGCCCACCAATGTTCTTGAGGTCGGCAATTTTTGACTTCATGTGTTTTTTGTAGTCGTCCCAGAACGGAAAGCGCACAACGCGCTCGTGTACAGCCTGACCACTTCGTTGGAGCGCATCAAAAATATGATCTTCTGCATTGCCCATGATGATACTTGCTTCTGTGCCGATTGCACGCAATGCTGCCCCAGTTAATGTAGCAGCATCGATAACAAGACTTGGATTATACTTTTTTGAATAGGCCAAAGCATCGGCTAAAATCATGCGGCCTTCGGCATCTGTATTGAGTACTTCAACGGTTGTGCCGTCGAACATTGTAATGACGTCTCCGGGGGCATACGCATTGCCTCCAGGCCGGTTGTCTGTGGCCGGCAATAGTGCTACTATGTGTACTGGTAATTTTTGTAGGGCAGCAAGATAAATGACCGCTGCCATTGTGGCTGCACCGGCCATATCGCCTTTCATGGTATCCATGCTACCTGCCGTTGGTTTTAAACTCAAGCCTCCTGTATCGTAGACTACACCTTTTCCGACCAAAACAATTGGTTGCTTGTTTTTTGCGTTTTTTGGTTTGTACTCGGCAATTGTAAAAGTAGGCTGATCAATCGACCCTTTATTGACAGCCAATAAGCCGCCCATTTTGAGGGTCTCAATTTGAGTTTCTTCAAGTACTTTAACGTCAAAATTAGCTTCTTTTCCCATCTCTACAACAGCTTGAGCGAGTTGTTCCGCATTGAGATGAGACACTGGTGTATTAACCAAATCACGTGTTTTAAAAACGGCTTTGGCGATATTTTCTAGTTCGGTAATTTGCGCTTGTGTAACAGCAGCTTTTACCACTACTTCATTGAACTTTGCAGTTTCTGGCTTGCTGAAGTGTTGCGTAAATCGATAACTGGACAACAAAAGTCCTTCGAGCAGCGCATAGGATTCTTCTGCATTTCCATTTTCCAATAATAATGAGGTTTGCGTATCGTGTAAGTGTTTTTCAATACTGTGTGCATGAATGCGTATTTGTTCGAGCGTTTGCCCCTCTTGAATTTCGAATTCAAAACCTTCTTTGGATTTGTAGTATTCAAAATCTTTGGCGTTTTCGGATTTTGCAATAAAGCGCACTGCTGATTGGGGTGAATTTTTAGATTTTTTAGTCAGGACTAACATATTGTAAAATTTCTACAAAGTTAAAAAGAATGAAGCTGTCTACCCTGAAAATAATTCATGGCCGTGTGCAATTAAAAATTTGTCGATCAAACGCGGAATCGGGTGATCTTCTAGACCTGCTAGATCAAGAAAAATAGAAGAAGAAGTCAACTGACTTCGCTCCGAAGAAATAATGAAGTAGGCCTCAATACGCTGATGTGTCAGGAGGTGTTCAAAGCGACCACCAATTATTTTTTGACCGCTCAGATAAATCTTCATTTGGCTTTCATCAGCGAATTCTGTCAGAGGAAATTCAAATAATCCTTCCCAAATATCTTTGGCTCCTCTTCTTTGATAAGCAAGTTGTTGTTGTGCATTAGATATCAGGTGGTATACAAAATATCTTTTTTTAACTTTTGCTTTTTTGAGTTTAACAGGAAGGTTGGCAACTTGATTTTCGCGATACGCATGGCAAGTGGTCAGAACTGGGCAAGCGCTGCAATCTGGTGAAACAGGTTTGCATTGCAAGGCCCCGAACTCCATAATGGCTTGGTTGTGTTGTGCAGGGTTTTTTGTATCGAGCAATTCTTGTGCGAGCGCTTCAAAAATACCCTTGCCAACTGTGGAATTGATGGGTTCTTCTACCCCAAAATACCGACTTAAAACCCTAAATACATTGCCATCCAGAACAGCATGCGGTTGGTTGAAAGCAAATGAGGCAATAGCTGCAGCGGTATACGGCCCAACTCCTTTAAGTTGTAGTAACCCTTGATAGGTATTCGGAAAAATATTGCCATAATCAGTAGTAATTTGCTGCGCAGTGGCATGCAAGTTGCGCCCCCGACTGTAGTAACCGAGCCCTTGCCATAAATTGAGTACTTCTTGTTGAGATGCCATGGCAAGCTGCTGCACCTGAGGGTAATTGTGGATGAATTTGAGGTAGTAAGGAAGCCCTTGATCTACTCTGGTTTGTTGTAAAATAATTTCACTTAGCCAAATGGCATAAGGGTCTTTGGTGTGTCTCCAAGGCAAGTCCCGGTGGTGACTTTGATACCAAATTTGTATAGCTTCGCGAAGCTCTTGCATAATTTATTTTAGAAATTTTGTCTGAAAATTACGCATATATACTTTCTGTGGAGTATTTTTGCCCCCGCTATTAATTACCTAATCAATTAACCCAGAGATATGACAAAAGCGGATATCGTTGCAAATATTGCAGAAGAAACCGGATTGGAAAGAGCAGAAGCACTTCGTGCAGTAGAAGCATTTATGAATAACATCAAAGCTTCTATGGCTGACGGAAAAAATGTTTACTTACGTGGCTTCGGAAGTTTTGTGGTGAAGGAGCGCGCGCAGAAAACAGGCCGCAACATCTCTAAGAATACCACTATTATCATTCCTGCACACAACATCCCGTCTTTCAAGCCTTCAAAAACGTTTGTAGATGAGGTAAAGAACAACGTTAAAGTGAAATAAGTTTTCTTTTTTTCTGAAATTTGTATTACCTTTGCACTCCCTTATCGGGGGTGCATTTTTTTTGTAACAAAGTACTAAACATATAACACCTTCTCATTATGCCAAGCGGTAAAAAAAGAAAAAGACATAAGATGGCGACGCACAAGCGTAAAAAAAGACTTAGAAAAAATCGCCACAAGAAGAAGAAATAATTCTTTATTCTACCATGTAAACGCATAGAGAGCTCATTGATTTTTCTTTGAGCTTTCATTGTTTCATCCTATAAATAATTTCAAGTGAATTTAGAACTCGTTGTAGACGCCCGTTCAAACGGCGTCTGGATAGCACTGCTGCGCGACGGGAAGTTAATTGAGTTGCACGAAGACCGTGGCAATACAGACTTCTCCGTAGGCGACATCTATCTCGGACGGGTACGTCGTGTTGCCAATGGCCTGAACGCGGCTTTCGTTGATGTCGGATATGAGAAAGATGCATTTTTGCACTATCACGACCTCGGCCCTCAATACGTATCTTTTTCAAAGTACGTTAAAGAGAGCATCAACGGGAAGCAAAATGTTGCAGACCTTCAATACTTTAAACTAGAAAAAGAAATTTCCAAAGAAGGAAAGGTATCTAATACTTTATCTTCTTCTCAAGCTATACTTGTTCAAGTAGCGAAAGAACCAATTTCTCAAAAAGGCCCACGCCTGAGCTCCGAAGTAACGCTCGCTGGCCGCTATCTAGTTCTCGTACCATTCTCCGAGAAAATTTCTGTGAGTCAAAAAATCAAAGATAGCGCTGAAAAAGAGCGTTTGAAAGAACTAATGGACCGCATTAAACCCAAGAATTTTGGTGTCATTATTCGTACCGTAGCCGAAAACAAATCGACTGCCGATCTCGAAGCAGATCTTAATAATCTACTCGAAAAATGGCGCACCCTCCATGCCAACCTCAAAGGTGCTCAACCACCTAGACGCGTCCTTGGAGAGCTCAATACCACCAATTCCATTTTGCGAGACCTTCTCAATGGAAACTTTACCAATATACACGTCAACGACGAAACCATGGCCCTTCAAATGAAGGACTACATTTCTGAAATTGCATCAGGCCGTGAAAAAATTGTGCGTCATTACGACAACCGCATTGGAATTTTTGAGCGTTTTGGGATCAATAAGCAAATCAAAACCTTATTTGGTAAAAAAGTGCCGCTAGCAAGTGGTGGCTACCTCATTATCGAACACACAGAAGCCATGCACGTTATTGACGTCAACAGCGGAAACCGTAAAGGTGCCGATGGCCAAGAATCTAATGCACTCGCCACCAACATCGAAGCGGCAGAAGAAGTAGCTCGTGTACTTCAACTTCGCGACATGGGCGGCATCATCTGTGTTGACTTCATCGACATGCATGAGCGTGAAAACAACAAGATTCTCTTCGATAAAATGAAGGAATTCATGAAATCAGACCGTGCAAAACACAACATGATCCCTCCTTCGAAGTTCGGAATTATTGAAATTACACGCCAACGTGTTCGTCCAGAGACCGACATTGCAACACATGAAAAATGTCCAACTTGTAACGGTAGTGGAGAAGTCCAGGCAAGTATTTTATTTGCCGAAGAAATCGAAAATAATTTGGCCTACCTCATCAATGACAAAGGGATGCGCGGGGTTACCTTATTAGTGCATCCTTATTTGGAGGCATTTTTTAAAAATGGTATCTGGAGCCGTCAGTTGAAATGGTTCCTTAAATACAAAAAATGGATTCCGGTGCGCGGGGTAACTGCTAATCACCTATTGCAGTACACCTTCGTCGACAAAGAGAACAACGAAATACCTCTTTAATGTCGGCCCCACGTGCCTATGACCTTACACAAATGCTTCAGAAATCTGAGGCATTTTGTGCTTATCAGGAGCGCAGTAGCCATGAAGTTTTAGAAAAACTCAAGCGCTTAGGAGCACAAGAGGGCGAAATCATACAGATCATCAATTCACTTATCGAAAACAAGTTTTTAGATGACGAACGTTTCGCTAAAGCTTATGCTGTAGGTAAGTTACGCATCAAGCATTGGGGAGTGAATAAAATTAAGCAGGGTTTAATAATCAAACACCTAGATCGCCACATCATTACTGAAGCCATACAAAGCATGTATAGCGAAGAAAATTATACTGGAATTCTTCAGGACGTTGCAAATAGAAAATGGCAAGAACTCATTAAAGAAAAAGACCCCTGGATGCGCAAACAAAAGCTTTTTCGCTTTTTGGCATCCAGGGGTTTTAATTACGACGAATTTTCAGAACTGAAATTCGATTAAATGCCCTGATTAGTTGTACTTGATAAGCTCAGCTGCTGTTTTGGTCCAATTGGCAGGGCCACCAGCTTCGTATCCTTTTGATCCAATTTGTACTAAATTAGTCTTGCCATCGTTCATTTTTTCTGGACGAACAAACCAACAGGTAGGATAGCCACGCACTGCAAATTGTTGTTGCAAGTTTCTGTTTTGGGTTTTGAGGGCTTCAGTTTGTGGAGTAGAACGCGGAAAGTCGAGTTCGACAAGTACAACATTTGCTTTGGCCCATGCTTCAAATTCAGGGGTTTTGAAAACTTCTTTTTGAAGACGTACACACCAGCCACACCAGTCAGAACCAGTAAAAAACAACATCATTGGTTTGTTTTCCTTTTTAGCAATGGCCGTAGCCTCGTTAATATCCGTATACCAAGTTAGTGCGGCTTTTTGCGCAAAACCCAATTGTGCTGTCAGGAGCAAAGTAAATAAAGCGATTGTTTTCATACAATTTTTTTCTAAAGTTAGTGATAAAGCGTCAATAGGCAAAAACCATGCAAAAGTATATCAACCGTGCATTAAACAAATTTATTTATATTCGTTTACAAATTCCTACCCATGAAACTACAACTACTAGCCTTTTTTTCCTTTGTAAATCTTTTGATTTTCGCGCAGCTTCCTACCCAAACTGTTCGCGGAACCGTTTTTGATAGCGAGTCTAATTATCCGCTTTCTGGGGCAAAAATTGTTATCGAAGTAAATGGCCAAAAATTCATGGCGGCTGCAGCTTCAGATGGCAACTTCACAATTTTAAAAGTACCTGTTGGCAAACATCAATTAGATGCTTCAGCGCCATTTTATGATGCCCGAACGCTGACTGTCGAGGTCACCTCTGGTAGAGAGCTCATTGTTCAAATTCCACTGCAAGAAAAAGTTTCTGAGCAACAAGATGTTCGTGTTGTGGGCCGCAAGCGCGGAGAGGTACTCAACGAAATGGCAGTACTTTCTGCCCAACAATTTAGCGTAGAAGAAACCAATCGTTATCCAGGCTCACGTATGGACCCCGCGCGCATGGCCTCCAACTTTGCAGGTGTGAACGGTGCCGATGACTCAAGAAATGATATTGTAGTCAGAGGAAATTCGCCTCTGGGCGTAATCTATCGTGTAGAAGGCATCGATATTCCTAACCCCAATCACTTTGCCATCTCCGGAACCTCCGGCGGGCCAGTTTCACTTTTGAACAACAAAATTTTAGGCAATTCTGACTTCTTCATGAGTGCTTTTCCTGCGGAATACGGCAATAGTTTGTCTGGGGTTTTTGATTTGAAGTTGCGCAACGGGAACAACAACCGACATGAGTTTACGGGTCAGTTTGGTTTACTCGGCACAGAATTTCTTGCCGAAGGGCCTTTGGGTAAGAACAGCAAATCAAGTTATTTAGTAATGGGTCGATATTCTACCCTTACTATTTTTCAAAAATTAAATATCAACCTTGGCACAGATGCGATTCCAAAATATTTTGATGGTGCCTTTAAATTTAACTGGGTACTCAAAAATGGAGGTCAGCTCTCGTTTTTTGGAATGGGCGGAAATTCTGATATCGCTATTGAAATCTCAGGCTTCAAAGAATACACCGAAGACCTCTACGGAGAGGGTGACCGCGACCAATATTTTGGCACGAGCATGCTTACCTCTGGACTGAATTACAAAAAGAGCATCAATGAGAAAACATTCATATCTTCCACTTTAGCGTATAGCCAGGAAACGCAACAAACGGACCACAATTACTTGCGCAATCGCCGGCTAGACTCGCTTACGCAGGAAATCATTTTTGACACCATTTATCCGATGATGGCCTATGATTTCAAAGTTCAAAAAATCAGTGGTTACACGGCAATTAATCATAAAATCAACAAGCAGCATTTACTTAAAGCTGGTTTGAGTTTTGATCTGATTTCAATGAATTTCTTAGATTCTTGTTTGTATGATTTAGATGTCCCAGACGATTACCAGCTTCGTTGGAACTATCAAGGCACAGCTGCAATTATTCAACCTTTTGTGCAGTGGAAGTGGCGTATCTCAGACCATATGGATTTCACGGCGGGTGTACATGCTCAATATTTTACACTCACCAATAGCGTTAGCCCGTTTGAGCCTCGTTTGGGTTGGAAATACCGCATGGATAACGGACAGGCTATTTTTGCAGGTGGTGGCCTGCACAGCATGATACAACCATACTACACTTATGCCTATAAAGTATTGCCGGGCAGCAATAATCCAAGTAGCAATATCAATATGGATTTTTCGCGCAGCGCGCATTCGGGCATCGGATATGAGAAATCTTTCAATAAAGGTTTCAATATTAAAACAGAAGCTTATTACCAATATTTATACAACATTCCTGTAACCGTTGCACCATCTTCTTTCTCGATGATCAACGTGGGAAGTGGCTTCTCGCGTTTATTTGTAGATCAACTTCAGAATACAGGCGATGGCTATAACTACGGTTTGGAACTCACCGTCCAAAAGTATTTTGACAAGACTTTCTTCTTTTTATTTTCCGGAACGGTCTATGACTCCCGCTACCGTGGTTCTGACCTCGTTTGGCGAAACACCTCCTACAATGGCAACTATGTAGTGAATTTGCTTGGCGGAAAGGAATTCAAAGTCGGGGAGCGCAGTATCATCGGAATTGGCGGCAAAGTTACAGCAGCAGGCGGCAAGCGTTACGGATTGGTGGATATCGCTACCACCAATAGCATGAAAGAAATTATCTTTCAAGATTCTATGTTCAACGAGTTGCAGTTCCGCGATTACTTCCGCGCCGACCTCAAAATCTCTTGGCGCAAGAATGCCGACCGTGTTACACACGAGTTTGGTCTAGATTTAGTGAATATTCTTGGTACACAAAATTTACTTACGCTAGCTTACAGACCAGCACTTACTGCCCAAGATTTTATAGACCAACAAAACGGTACTTTTATACCTTACTCAGAAAAAAACCAACTTGGCTTTTTCCCAATATTTTACTACAAAATCGATTTTCGGGCCAATGCTAAATAACAGCTTCTAAATTCCTATTAACTTTGTACTTCAACATTAGTTATGAGAGGAATTTTGAGTTATCAGCTGTTAGACCCGCAGTTACCGAACAGCGAAGAGGGATGGTTTATTGAAAGTGAAAACGGCGCTTACAAGGTCGGGGATTTATCGATCAAAAAAATTGTCAGTGGACGTTATGCAGTGAGTGAGGGTTCAGTGGTTCAATTTGAACTCGAACCAAACTGCAAAGTAAGCGACCAAACCAAAATTCAGCACGCCGTGGTGGCCAAACTCCATTTAGAGGAAGAAAACCCCACCAAAATTTTCCTCATTGACATCGATGGCACCATCTGCGATGACATCAAAAATGAAGAAAGTTATTTGTATTCGGTTGCTCAAGTATTTCCAAATTCAAGGGAAGTCATTAATAAGTGGTACGAAGAAGGTAATATCATTACTTTCTTCACCGCCAGAGAAGCCAAAGACCGAGAAGTCACTGAAATTTGGCTCAAAGAAAATGGTTTTAATTACCACGGTTTGGTCATGGACAAACCGCGCATTAAAGACGGGCAAGAGTACGTTTGGATAGACAACCGTAAAGTGCGCGCCGTTACCTACATGGGTACCTGGTCTGAACTCACTGAAGTCGATGCCAAAATCAAGGTATTTGCATAACCTGATCAGCATTTGAAGGCCAAAGAGCTCGGTTTACTCCTCGATAAGCAAGCCTATTCTGAGAGCAGCATGATCTTGCATTTTTATACGCATGAGCGCGGCTTCCAATCTTTTATTTTCAAAGGAGCGCTCAAAAAACGCAAGGCGCTTAACCAATTAGGCCTTTACGAAATCAACTATTTCAAAAGACCCGAGTCTGATCTTGGTATTGTAAATCAACTTGATTTTGCCTGGACCCCCCACACCCTTTTTGAGCGCCCTCAAAAGGTTTTGTTGATCTTCTTCATGACCGATATTCTCCAACAAACACTGCGGCACCAGGGCCCAGACGCCAAGCTTTTTTATTTTATCCGAGATCAGTTGGTGCATTTAGAAACGACTGATGCGGAAAGAAAATTTCCGACCCAATTTTTAGCGCAGTATCTCATGCTTTTGGGTTATGCCCCACTAGTGGAAGAGGAAGAAGCCGCCATTTTTGACTTGCAAAAAGGAAGTTTTTGTCTGGCCTCGCAAGGCGGTGCTACCTGTATTCAGGATCCAGTGCTCGTGCGCTTTTTAAAGGCGCAATTTTGGCCCTTACCGACTGAACTGCATGCGAATTCAGTTTTATACAAAGAGGCCTTGCGCATTTTAATACAGTATGCACAAATTCATTTGTCAGGTTTTGAGCTCGAAAAAACAATGGAAATTCTTCACGACACCCTCTACGAATAAGCGCTTCGTTTGTGCTTAGCGTTTTCTGGCAAAAAAATCTTTGAGTAATTGGCTACATTCGGTTTCCATGACGCCATTTTCCACGAGCGTTGCAGGGTGGTACAAGCTTGTTCCTGTTGCACTTGCTCCTCTTTTGGCATCTCGGGCCGCAAAAACAACGCGGTCTACCTGAGACCAATACAAAGCTCCAGCACACATGCAGCAAGGCTCTAAGGTCACAAACAGCGTACATTCTTTGAGGTATTTGGCACCTAAGTATTGTGCGGCGGCGGTAATGGCCTGAATTTCGGCATGCGCGGTAACGTCAGTGAGTTGCTCCGTAAGGTTATGGCCGCGCGCTATAATCTGATTTTTGCAAACAATGACCGCGCCAACAGGCACTTCGTCTGCATCAAAAGCTTTTTGCGCCTCTAAAAAGGCTTGCTTCATAAAATATTCATCGTTGAAAGGGCTCAGCATAGCGCAAGATTACAAACTTTCTCTTAATTTTCAGCCATGAATCTTTTAGACCTCTTTCTTTTTGCCCCCTTGGCTTACGGCGCTTATAAAGGATACAAGCGCGGCCTTATTATGTCGTTATTTATGTTGTTAGCCATTGTTGTTGGCCTTTACGCAGCTTTTCAACTCACCGATGTAGTCGTGGAATGGGGGCGTGATAATTTACATTGGGAGAAAACCACCTTGATGCCACTCAGTTTTGTCGTATTATTTTTAGGAATTGGCGCGGGCATTTATTTTGCTGGCAAACTGCTCGAAACCGCTTTAAAGGTGGTGAAACTCTCCATCCTCAATAACCTAGCAGGTGCGTTATTGGGCATATTGCAATGGATGTATTTGGTAGGAACCATTCTCCTTTTTGTGCTGTCCAATGATCACAAACAAAAACTGATCAGTTCGCAAACGCGTAACGCCTCCATAGCGATTCCGTTCTATACCGGGATGCTTCAAAACACCTTACCAAAGGCGAGTGAAACCATTCTATTTGAATCTTATTTAGAACAAGCCAAAGCGCGAATTACAGATGAAAAAAAATAGAAGTACACTCTTTTTTTTAGGATTTTTAGTTGTGCTTGCTACGTCTAAACTTTTTGCAAATTCGGATTCTTTATTTTATCCGAAAAAAAGGACACTGAAGTCCGGACCCTATTTTGGCCTGCAAAGTGGGCGTTTCTATGCGCTTGAATACGGATGGGAGCTTCAAAGAAAAACCCGTGAAGATCTTGTGCACTCCAATACAACGGCCGTTCATCATGGTTTGAACGCTTCGTTTGACTTTTCTCGCTTGAATCCTATCTTGGGATACGACATTGGTTTTTGGAGCCGCACCGGCAATTTTGACCTCACATACGGGCTCAGCGCCGCAGTGCGTACCGACTTGAAGCAGTTGCGTTTTGGGGTTTGCCCAAGTGTAGGCATCAAAGTTTGGCAGCTGCATGTGCAAACGGGCATGTATGTGCTCGCTCCGTTTTATGCTTTAGACAATACCACCTTCAATTCTAATACCTTTTTTATCTCCGCACGCTTTTTGGTGGTCAAGCATAAAAAAACAAAAGGGGCCAATTAGACCCCTTTTTGAATGTAAGTGCAATAAAGCTTATAAATCGAACTTGATGCCTTGTGCAAGCGGCAAGGAGTCAGAGTAGTTGATGGTGTTGGTCTGACGACGCATGTAAACCTTCCAAGCATCTGAACCAGATTCGCGACCTCCACCTGTTTCTTTTTCACCACCAAAGGCTCCGCCAATTTCAGCACCTGAAGTTCCGATATTGACATTCGCAATTCCGCAGTCAGAACCTGCTGCGCTCAAGAAGGCTTCAGATTCTTTGAGTTCGTTGGTCATGATCGCTGAAGATAAACCTTGCGGAACCCCATTTTGCATGGCAATGGCGTTGTGTACACTACCCGTATATTTCATAATGTAAAGGATAGGCGCAAAAGTTTCGTGTTGTACAATAGCAAAATGATTTTCAGCCTCAATGATACATGGTTTCACGTAGCACCCAGATTCGTAACCAGCGCCAGAAAGCACACCGCCTTCCACTAATACTTTTCCACCTTCTTTTTGAGCAGCTTCAATCGCATTTAGGTAGTTGTTCACGGCGTCTTGATCGATCAGTGGCCCAACGTGGTTATTTTGATCTAAAGGATTGCCAATACGCAATTGCTTGTAAGCCGCTGCTAAGGCATCTTTGACTTTATCGTAGATTGTTTCGTGTATAATGATGCGGCGTGTCGATGTACAGCGTTGCCCAGCAGTTCCTACGGCACCAAATACGGCACCTGGCACGACCATTTTGAGATCGGCAGAAGGTGTAATGATAATGGCGTTGTTGCCCCCTAATTCTAATAAGGAACGACCCAAGCGTTGCCCAACTGCTGCCCCAACTGATTTACCCATGCGGGTAGAACCTGTTGCAGAAATTAAAGGTACGCGGCTGTCGTTGGCCATGAGTTTGCCGATTTCGCCATCGCCGATGACCAAACCAGAAACGCCTTCAGGCACGCCGTTGGCGGCAAAAACTTCTTCGGTAATGCGCTGGCAAGCAATAGCGGTAAGTGGTGTTTTTTCGGATGGCTTCCAAACGCAGACGTCGCCACAAACCCATGCCAAGGCTGTGTTCCAATTCCAAACGGCTACCGGGAAGTTGAATGCGGAAATGACACCCACAATGCCGAGCGGATGATACTGCTCATACATGCGGTGACCCGGACGCTCTGAATGCATGGTAAGGCCATAAAGTTGGCGTGAAAGCCCAACTGCGAAGTCACAGATGTCGATCATTTCTTGTACTTCACCTAAACCTTCTTCTAAAGACTTACCCATTTCGTAAGAAACGAGTTTACCAAGTGGCTCTTTGTAAAAGCGAATGCGCTCAGCCAACTGACGTACAATTTCACCGCGTTTTGGAGCGGGAACTTTGCGCCATTCAACAAATGCAGCTTGTGCTTTTTCGATGACTTGATTGTATTGCGCTTCTGTAGCCATATTCACGTGTGCAATGACCTGTGCATCTACCGGAGAAACAGAAGCAATTTTAGCTCCTGTTGAAGCAATCCATTTTGCGCCAGTAGACGCTCCTTGATTATTTTCTTGAATACCTAATTGGCTTAAGATTTCTTTAATTTCTGCTTGAAGTGACATAAGTGTTGATTTGTCGGCAAAGGTAGGGAATTTTTATTGTGTAACTTTGTCACATGAATGACCTTTCTCACGATCCAATTTGCGCATTAGCCACCGCTAATGGCATGGGTGCTATAGCGGTTATTCGTGTTTCTGGTAAAAATTCCAAGCACCTAGTTTCTAAGGCCTTTTCTAAAGACCTGAGTTCGTTGCCAAGCCATACCGTTCATCTTGGCTGGATACTTTCAGCTTCCGGTGAACGCCTTGATGAAGTGCTTGCCACTATATTTGACCACGGCAAGAGTTTTACTGGCGAGGAAAGTGTTGAGCTCGCCTGCCATGGGTCGCCATATATCCAGCAGTTGCTTTTGCAGCGCTTGGTCGAAATAGGTTGCCGTTTGGCAGAGCCCGGAGAATTTACCAAACGCGCTTTTTTAAACGGACGCCTTGACCTTTCTCAGGCAGAGGCAGTTGCTGACCTCATTGCAGCGCAGTCTAAACAAGCCCATCAGGTAGCCCTGCAACAATTGCGCGGCCGCTTTTCCTCAGAATTACAGCAACTCCGCGAACAACTCATCAACTTTGCGGCCCTTATCGAACTCGAGCTAGACTTTGCCGAAGAAGATGTAGAGTTCGCTGAACGCAGTGCCCTCAAGAATCTTGTTTCAGATGTACTGCAAATGGTGCAACGTTTGGCCGCATCTTTTGAATTGGGCAATGCCATCAAAAATGGTGTGCCGGTTGCCATTGTTGGTGCTCCAAATACTGGAAAAAGCACCTTACTCAATCAATTACTCGGTGAAGAACGCGCCATTGTTTCTAACATTGCCGGAACCACCCGAGATGTCATTGAAGAGGTATTAAATATCGAAGGCATTCAGTTTCGCTTGATCGACACCGCAGGTATCCGCGAAACAACCGAAACCATTGAAGCACTTGGCATAGAGCGCTCTCAACAAAAAATCGAACAAGCCAAAATTATACTTTGCTTGGCAGACTCCGGCGATGCCTCCAACCTCCAAGAAACCACTGAGTGGGTGCAGTCCTTGAAGACTTTACATCCGGATAAAAATATTTTGTTGATCCTAAATAAAGCAGATTTAAAAACGACAGTAAATTTAAATAACCAAGAAGAAGTACTACAAATTAGTGCATTAACCGGTGAAGGCATTCTTGAACTCAAAAATAAACTTGTACAACTCACCCTCGGCGACTTCAGCATCCAAGATGAAACCATTGTTTCCAACGCACGCCACCACGCTGCGCTTCAACTTACGGCTGCTGCCCTAAAGCGCGCCCAAGAAGGTCTTCAAGGCCACACCACTGCTGACTTCATTGCCATGGATATCCGCGAAGCCATGCGCCAACTCGGCCACATCACAGGCCAAATCGACATCGATACCGACATCCTCGGAACCATCTTCTCGAAGTTTTGCATCGGTAAATAATTCCCTACCTTCGTATCCTAAATTTTAGAGTTATGAAACTGCGTTTAATCGCCATTTTTTGCCTTACAATTTTAACGCTTAAGCCTGTCTTCGCCGAAGAAGGCATGCTCATTCCATCGCTTATTGCCGCTTTTGAAAATGACATGAAAGCCAAGGGGATGAAGCTCAGTGCTGCTGATATTTATAGTGTGAACAGCACAAGTATCAAAGACGCTATTTTTCAGTTTGGAGGAGGTTGTACAGCAGAGTTGGTTTCAGACAAAGGATTGTTACTCACCAATCACCATTGTGGTTATGGGCAAATTCAAGCGCATAGTTCCCTTGAACACGACTATTTAAAGAATGGTTTTTGGGCTAAAAATTTAGCAGAAGAATTGCCCAATCCGGGCCTTACGGCACTGCGCATCGTACGAATTGAAGACGTGACCGCTGCGGTTTTGGCGGGCGCTACATCTAAAGCAGATCAAGCAACAATTAATGCAAATATCAAGAAGTTAGTGGCAGCTGCCATTGCCGGGACTCATTTTGAAGCTGAAATCAAGCCGTTTAATTATGGCAATGACTATTATTTGATGGTCAAAGAAACATTTACCGATATTCGTTTTGTAGGTACACCGCCTAATTCAATCGGAAAGTTTGGTGGTGACACCGACAACTGGGTTTGGCCACGCCACACCGGTGACTTCTCTGTTTTCAGAATTTATGCAGGCAAAGACAACAAGCCAGCGGCTTATTCACAAGACAACCAACCGTACAAGCCACTTCATTATTTGCCGATTTCATTCCAAGACCGCAAAGAAGGCGATTTTACCATGGTATATGGTTTTCCGGGTACCACCGAACAACATGTGGTTTCTGAGTACCTCAAATTTATCATTGAAAAAGAGCGCCCTGCTCGTATTGAAATGCGCAATCAATCTTTAGCCGCAATAGCCGCCGGCATGAAAGCTTCGGACCTCACGCGCATTCAGTACTCAGCCAAACAAGCAAGTATTGCAAATGCTTGGAAAAAATGGATTGGTCAAGTAGAGGGTCTTCAAAATTTAGATGCAGTTCAATTGAAGCTCGACTATGAAGCAAATTATAAAGCGATGGCAATCAGCAAGCCTGACTGGGCTAAATATGCGGTTGCACAACAAACGCTCAATGGCCTCATGGCAGAAGGCACAAAGTCCGAATACAACTACGCGGTTGGTGTGGAGTATTTTTCAGTGGGGCCAGAATATTTTAAACTCGTTCGAGGTCTCGAAGATTTAATGACGAATTATCAGAAGTATGAGGCCAATAATGAACTCGAAAGTGTCATTGCTAAAGTACAAGCGAGTGCAGATGGTTTCTTCAAAAATTACAACACTGAGGTTGATGCCAACATTTTTAGGGCCTTAACTAAACTATATTTAAGCTATTCACAACAAGAATTAAAAGGAACTACAGTCGAGGAACTTACCAACGCAATTTACACCAAATCGATCTTTACCGATGCAACGCGTATGAAAGCGTTTTTAGCTAGTTTTAGTGCAAAATCGATCAAAAAAATGCAAAAAGACCCTGGTTTTGTCCATTTTTATCAATTTTTCACGCCATTTAGAAATGAGGTGGTGCCGGCGTACAGGAATTTCCAATTAGAAGTAAACAAGTGGATGCAGGTCTATGTGGAAGGCAAATACATTATGTTCCCACTGGCCAAACATTGGCCAGACGCTAACTCTACTTTGCGCATTACCTATGGGCAACTCGAAGGATCTGCGCCAACTGATGGCATGCGCTATACTGAACACACCACCCTTGATGGTATCATCACAAAATACAACACCGGCAACCCAGATTTTGAGTTATTGCCGCGCATGCTAGAATTGCACGCCGCCAAAAACTACGGCCCTTATGCACAAGGTAACGAACTTTGGGTTTGTTTTACAGGCTCAAACCATACAACCGGCGGCAATTCGGGTTCACCGGTGCTTGATAAAAATGGCTACCTAATGGGTCTTAATTTTGACCGCAGTTGGGAGAGCACCATGAGCGATTACTTGTTTGATCCGAATCGTTGTCGCAATATTGTGGTAGATATTCGCTATGTACTTTGGGTTATGGATATCTACGCTGGAGCCAAACACTTAGTTGATGAAATGACCTTAATGAAAGAATAAATCTATATTTGCTTTTTATTTTCAATTTCTTGTTGCTTGACCCATGAATAAACTACTCTTAAGCGCATTACTTAGCCTTTTTATCAGCACTGCATTTGCCAATAAAACATACATAGGTCCGGTATCGAAAAAAATCGAAGGTTTTTTAGTTGATTACAAAACCAAATCTGAAGTTGATGAAGTAGCGGTTCAATTAAAATCATTAGTTACAGGAAAGGTATATCTTGCAGAAACCGATGACAACGGAAAATTCACTTTCAGAAATGTTCCGATCGGAAGGTCCAAATTGCGTTTAATAGACAAAGACTACCGCGCCACCACATTAAAGGTATTTCAAACCAACGAGAAGGAGCATTTAATCCACTATACCTTTAGTAAGTCAGACCCATTTACAGCACAACTCAAGGTTTCCTGGATGTTCAACTGGGGAGATTACCAAGGCAAAGAACATTATTGGTCGCACATGGCAGCGCGTGTAATCCTTGTTATTTATGGTCTTTGTCTGTTACTCATTTTCTTTTATAGTGTGATACAATTGAGCCTAGCAATTGCATATGTGCGCAACAAAAAGAAACAACAAAGTCGAGTCACCCCTGATTTTGATTTGGCGAGCGCACCAAAAGTAACTGTTCAACTGCCAATGTTCAATGAAATGTACGTGGCGGAACGAATCATTGAAACGGTAGCCGAAATGGACTACCCACGAGACAAATTTCAAATTCAAGTACTCGACGACTCCACTGATGAAACCAAAGACATTATTGCCAACAAATGTGCTGAGGTTGCCGCTCGAGGCATCAATATTCAACATGTACACCGTACAGACCGCACAGGCTACAAAGCCGGAGCACTTGACGACGCCATGGACAAAGTAGAAGGTGAATTCATTGCTATTTTTGATGCTGATTTTGTCCCGAGCAAAGATTTCTTACTGCGGACTATACCTTATTTTCAGTCAGACAACGTAGGCGTGGTTCAGACCCGTTGGGGGCACCTCAACAAAGACTACTCTTTGCTCACTGAGTTGCAAGCTTTTGGTTTGAATGGGCACTTCGCTATTGAGCAAGGGGGACGTAATGTGAGCGGGCACTACATCAACTTCAACGGAACAGCAGGTGTGTGGCGCCGGTCTACGATAGACGATGCAGGCGGTTGGGAACACGACACCATCACTGAAGACCTCGACCTCAGCTACCGCGCTCAAATGAAAGGATGGCGTTTTGTCTATTTAGAAGAGGTTGAATCTCCTGCAGAACTCCCGATTACAATGTCGGCACTCAAAAGCCAACAACACCGCTGGATGAAAGGCGGAGCAGAAGTATTTATCAAAATGTGGAAGCGTTTGGCTACCACCAAAGGCATTAAAACTAGCGACCGCATACATGGGTTGGCGCACTTGTTCAACTCATCTGTTTTCTTTTTTATCCTTATTCTTTCGTTGTTGAGCCTTGCCGTATTGCACATCAAAGATTCCTTCTCTGACTTGAATATTTATATCAAATTTGGAATGTACTTCTTCTCTAGTACTATTTTCTTAGCTTTCTATTATTGGAATTCTTTTCGCGATAAACGCGGTAACTTCTTCGGAGACCTCTTTCGTTTCTTGGGTCGCTTTGTTCAGTTTTTGACTGTTTCTATGGCGCTTGGGCTCAGCAATGCAGTTGCCGTCATCGAAGGATATCTAGGTATTAAGAGTTCTTTTGTGCGTACACCAAAGTTTAATGTCGCCAAAAAAGATGAATTCAAAGGCAACAAATACGATAAGAAGAGCCTTTCGATCATTAATATCCTAGAAGGTACGTTTATGGTGGTATTCGGATTTACGGCCGTGAACCGCGCAATTTATGGTGATTTAGGAATGGTTCCTTTTCATGTAATGCTCGCTGTGGGTTACGGAATAATCTTCTTCAATACGCTCAAAGAAAATAGAGGACAACAAGCCTAATTTTTATTCTTTCACAATACTCAAGCTTTCGAGCTTGGTTTCGTATTTTCCGCTCCTGAATTGAAAAGTGCTCCGAAAACTCGTGCCTTTTGTAACATAAGAACCTATAACCGCACCGTTTCCTTCTACTGATTTTGCGTTTTTGTAGCGCAAAGTAAAGGTTCCTTTTGGGTTTTTTTGAAAAAAGCTATTTAAGATCATTTCGGCTTGAGATAACGGGTAAGCACCGTCGGAGCCTGGAACTTGCAAAACAATTTTGTCTTTTGCAAGATGAACGATAGCATGAGCGTCGTTACTTTCCATCCCTCTTTGAATCGTGGAATAGGGGATGTCACCACTAAAGCTGAGTGCTAGCAGTAGGGTGCTGAAGAAACCATAAATTGCGTTCATGACACAAACTTAACAAAAATGATGCCGCAAAATTGGCTAAATTTGTATCTATAATCATTCTAAATGAAAGAACAGCAAGATCAACTTGTCATTTATAACAGTCTAAAAGGTGAAAAAGAACCTTTTGTTCCGCTAGTGGATGGTAAGATCGGTATGTATGTTTGTGGCCCAACGCTTTACAGCGAGCCCCATATGGGCAACATGCGAACCTTCATTAATTTTGACCTCATTTACCGTTACCTTTTACATCTGGGGTTTCAGGTTAAATATGTGCGCAATATTACCGATGCAGGCCATATTACAAATTCAGCAGGCCAAGAAGTAGATAGCATTGGCGCCGCAGCCAAAGCAGAGCAGCTCCATTCTTTAGAAATTGTCTACAAATATGCCGTAAAGTTCCAAGAACTACAGCGGGTATATAATATGTTATCACCAAGTATAGAACCTACCGCAACGCAGCATATTCAAGAGCAAATAGAAATTATAGAACAAATTATAACCAATGGTTACGCTTATCAGGTGAACGGTTCGGTTTATTTTGATACGCGTCGTTACATGCAAGACTACAACTACGGCATTTTGAGCGGTCGAAAGGTAGATGAACTCGAGAACGAAACACGCACACTCAACGCACAAGACGAAAAACGCTTTTTTGCTGACTTTGCGCTCTGGAAAAAATCCAATCCAGACGACATGCAAGTTTGGCGCTCGCCTTGGGGCAATGGCAACCCTGGTTGGCATATTGAGTGCACCGCTATGAGCACCAAATACCTTGGCAAGCAGTTCGATATCCACGGTGGCGGCATGGACCTCAAATTTCCACACCACGAAGACGAAATTGCCCAAAGCTGCGGGTCTTTTGGTTGCAACCCTGCACGCTACTGGATGCATGCCAATATGCTCAATGTCAATGGCCAAAAGATGTCCAAGTCTTTTGGCAATTATTTCTTACCTAAGCAGATTTTAGATGGGTCAACCGGGCTTTTTGAGAAGTCCTACACGGCCAATGTGGTTCGTTTTTTCATGATGCAAGCGCATTACCGCAGCAACCTAGATTTTACGCAAGAAGCTTTGAATGCCTCAGAGAAGGGTTATTTGCGTTTAATGGAAGGCCTTAAGACATTAGATAACATCCAAACTGCTGCTTCTACTTCTTTTGATGTTGCAGCGCTCGTCAGTTCTTTTTACAAGGCCATGAACGATGACTTCAATGCGCCTATTTTAGTAGCTCAGCTGTTTGAAGCCGTGAAGCACATCAATTTAATCAATGATGGTAACGCTAGTATAAGTATAGCTGATAAGAGTGAATTAAAAGCAGCAATGGAGGTCTTTATTCATGATGTATTGGGTCTTGCTACTGAAAGTAATGCTACTGAAACGCGTTTAGCCCCCGTCATGGATCTTGTTTTGGATTTGCGTCAGCAAGCCCGTGCCAATAAAGATTGGACGACCTCAGATCAAATTCGGGATGGCTTAGCTAAAGCTGGAATTATCGTAAAGGATGCCAAAGACGGAACTACTTGGAATTAAGATTGGTCTCAATACCATTCCAGAGTTCGTAGCGTTTGTGTAGCGCTTGAATAGATACGTCTGTAGCTTCTTGCCACTTTAGCGCATCCGTACCACAAATTTCTTCCATCATTTTTAATGAAATTGGTCCGTGGTCTCCGCCGTCTACCTCGATGTGTCTTTCTAGATAATACAGGAGTTTGTCAATGTTGGTTTGCCCTTGCCCTTGCATTTCGCGCAAGATTTCAATAAACATATCTGGAATGAGGTCTTCTCGGCCAAAGGTAAACAATGCCGCAATTTTGTGTAGCTGCCTGCTCTCTATGATTTCAAAGGTAAAGCGCACAAAAGCACGTGTTTCTTCTCTTATTTCTAATTGGTAAAGCGCTTCATCTAGTGTCTTTCCATAAGACAACCATTCGGTGAGTTGATGAATAGGAAGGGTATTGGCGCCGATTTGTTGCATGGCTTCAAGATACATTTCAAAATGGCTCAGTACTTTGCTATCTTGGTCAACGTCGCTTTCCTCGCCAAGTACAATCTCATTGATAAACCGGCGCGTTACTGGCGATCCTTTTGGCGCCCATGGAACCTCAACACAAGTAAGATCGCGTTGCAATGCTTTGAGCAAGCTCATGAAATCCCAAACGGCAAAGATGTGTTGCTCCATGAAGCATTGAAAATCTTCAATACGCTTAATTTGCGCATACATTGGATGCGCTAATAGTTGGTTGCGGTGGGTAATGAGTGCTGCTTGCAGCTGATCGATTTGTGGGTTCATGATGCTATAACAATTAACAGGCAGCTTAGTTGAGTTTAAGGCCTAATTCTTTGAGTTGGGCTTCATTGAGTGGAGATGGCGCGTCGATCATGGTATCGCGTCCGGAGTTGTTTTTAGGAAAAGCAATGTAGTCTCGGATAGATTCTGAACCACCCATAGTGGCTACCAGGCGGTCTAAACCAAAGGCCAAGCCGCCGTGTGGAGGAGCGCCATATTCGAATGCAGCCATCAGAAAGCCAAATTGTGCTTGCGCTTCTTCTTTGCTGAAACCGAGTAGGTCAAACATGCGAGATTGAAGCCCACGATCATGGATACGGATAGATCCACCGCCGAGTTCTACACCGTTCATGGCAAGGTCATAGGCATTGGCACGTACTTTACCTGGTTCGGTATTGATGAGGTGGAGGTCTTCGGGTTTTGGTGAAGTAAACGGGTGGTGCATGGCGTGATAGCGGCCGCTCTCTTCGTCCCATTCAAGTAAGGGGAAGTCAAGTACCCACAATGGTTTAAATACGTTAGAGTCACGTAGGCCTAGTGTTGTCCCTAAATAAAGTCTGAGCTCGTTGAGTTGCTTGCGTGTTTTGGCAAGTTCACCACTCAGCAATAAAATTAAATCACCCGGCTTTGCTTGTGCTTGCACAGCCATTGATTTTAAATCTTCTTCCGTGTAAAATTTATCGACACTCGACTTGAATGTACCATCTGTATTGTACTTGATGTAGACTAATCCTTTAGCACCAATTTGTGGTCTTTTGACCCATTCGGTGAGTTCGTCGAGTTGCTTTCGGGTGTATTCACTACAACCTTCTGCATTGATGGCCAAAACTGCTTCAGCGCTATTGAAAACCACAAAATCGTTTTGTTGCGCCAAGGTAGTGAGGTCTACGAACTCCATACCGAAGCGGATATCGGGTTTATCTGAGCCATAGCGCTCCATGGCTTCGGCGTAGGTCATGCGTGGAAAAGCGCCTTCGAATTTAACGCCACGCACTTTTTCAAAAACGTGTTTAATGAGACCTTCGAACATTTCGAGAATATCGTTTTGTTCTACAAATGCCATTTCGCAGTCAATTTGCGTAAACTCTGGTTGGCGGTCTGCACGCAGGTCTTCGTCGCGGAAGCATTTGACAATTTGGTAGTAGCGGTCAAAACCACTCACCATTAAAAGTTGTTTGAAGGTTTGTGGCGACTGAGGAAGCGCATAGAATTGCCCTTCGTTCATGCGGCTAGGTACTACGAAGTCTCTTGCACCCTCAGGGGTAGACTTGATGAGCACGGGTGTTTCTACATCGAGAAATTCTTTAGAATCTAAATATTTGCGGGTTTCAAGCGCTACTTGATTGCGCAGGCGGAGTTTTTCTAAGACTGGATTGCGGCGCAAGTCTAGGTAGCGGTATTGCATGCGCAGTTCATCGCCGCCATCTGTGTCGTCCTCGATGGTAAAGGGAGGTAATTTAGCGGCGTTCAAAATATGCAGTGAAAGCACATTGATTTCGATTTCGCCGGTGGGGATATTTTTATTTTTGCTGCTGCGTTCAATGACTTCGCCTTCTACTTGAATTACAAACTCACGACCCAACTTGCGGGCTTGTTCGCACAGCCCAGCATTGAGCTCCATATTGAAAGCCAATTGTGTAAGGCCGTAGCGGTCTCGGAGATCGATGAAGGTCATGCCACCCAGGTCTCTGGAGCGTTGCATCCAGCCAGCTAACGTGACTTTTGTTCCTACATGTTCTAATCTTAATTCTCCGCAAGTGTGTGAGCGATACATAGCCTTTGATTTTGAAGCAACAAAGTTAAGCAATCTCGGTTAAAAGCCGTTTCTGAGCAGGTAAGAAGTATCTACTAACGCATTAAAAAACGAAAGTAGTTGCTGTTTTTCTTTCTGACTCAAATCGAATGCAACAATTTGTTGGTGTTGAAGCGGATGTTTGGCACCACCTTTTTGGTAATGCGCAATGACTTCTCCAATGGTTTGAAGACTGCCGTCGTGCATGTATGGGAAGGTTAAGGGTAAATTGCGCAGGGAAGGAACTTTAAATTTACCGATGTCTGAGGAGTCGTGGTGGATCCGAAAGCGCCCTTGGTCTGTCTTGCCTTCATAGCTCGGGTATAAGCCGTTGTTGGCCGCCTCATAGGTTGTGAAATAGGGTGCCGGATGGCATTGGATGCAATATAACTTATCAGAAAAGATGCGCCAGCCCGCGAGTTGGTCTTTACTGATTGCGTTTTTGTTGCCGGCTAAATATTGGTCAAAAGGCGCATTCATGGACAGCAAGCTTCTTTCAAAGGCGGCAATGCTTCTAGTGAGTACCCAAGCATCGAAGTCTCGACCATAAATTGCTTTGGCGGCGGCCTGGTATTCGGGTATTTGCTTGAGTTGTTTGATGAGGTGTTTCATGTTATGCCCCATCTCGACAGGTTCTTGTATTGGAACAATAACCTGTAGTTCTAGAGTTTGCAGGTGTGCATCGAACATGGCTGTTTTTAGAAAGGCAGAATTGAGGAGACTTGGTGCATTGCGCTCGCTAAGTTGCCCGTTTATTCCTTTGCTTTGAGCAAGATTATCTGTAAATGCTTTGCGAGGGTCGTGGCAAGTGGCACAAGAAACGGTACCATCCAAAGAGAGGCGGGTATCAAAAAAGAGCTGTCTGCCTAAGGCAATTTTTGCAGCATCTTGGGGGTTGTCTTGGGGTGCAGGAATACTGACTAATGCATTGAGATCTTGGCTACTACCACAGCGCAAGGCCACAAAGCCTGAAATGAGCATAAGCGCAAAAGCGGTAAAGCGCAGCATAATTTATGGTTTTACAAACCGAAACGCTTGACTTCTACCGTTGTTCATTTCCACCTTTAAGAGGTAGAGTCCAGTAGGAAGTTGTTCGAGCGCAATGCGAGCAGTAGGGCTATTGAGCACTTCTGTCATGAATTGCTGCCCAGCACTATTGTAGAGGCGATAATTTTTAAGCGTCAGGTTGTCTGCGGCAGCTAATGTTCCTTCATTTTCGTCTTGGATCCAGCTGACAATGGCTGCAGGGCTCTCTGTAAGGCTTGCGTTGGTTGAAAGCGTGAAAACATCTTGGCTATTGACGTTCTGCAGAATTTGTTGGTTCAGGCCTACTTCACCATGCACTACCCCAATATTAGCCAAGGAGATTTGCTGTAGCCAGCGGTCTACGTGACAAATATAGTTGAGGTCTATTTGGCTGCCAATATTGGTTTGAATGCACGGCAATGCGATATTTTGTTGGTTGTTGTTGCCGAGGTTGTGCAGTTCAAAATAAGCATTGGGAATGTTGTCGTTGTTGTTGTCGGCCTTGCCACCAACGATCATGTGCATATAGCCAAAAGCCCAGCCCCAATACATAGAAGGACTTTGAAAACTGAGCGGATGTGTATCTGGATAGGCAGATATGTCTTGGGCAAGCGCCCCCGCTTGCGTATTGTAGAATTTTGGAACACCAACAGTAAAGTTGATTGAATCTATTTGAATTAAGTTGATATAGCCAAGATATAAACTGGTTTGCTCAGGTGTAACAAGCCAAATGTCTGAATTGAGGTTTGTTTGTAAGCCGTTGTCGTGAAAAAGTTTCACTTCTGAAATGTAATAATTCAAATGTTCAATTTCTATGGCTATACCGTCATTACCGATAAACGTTTGGTTCAGGTCAAAAGCTTGGGAGCCAAATAAGGGTTCTAAATTCAAGAACACATTTTTCTGAGACCAAGACAAAGTAGCTAATGTGAAACACATTATGATAAATAGCTTTCTCATGGATTTGG
>Ga0209769_1000005_pt1 | contig 96130 bp, 98 predicted proteins | sample LauGreSuBDMM15DN_2_FD_187569 | JGI IMG/M metagenome (GOLD analysis project Ga0209769, IMG submission 187569) | Freshwater lake microbial communities from Lake Michigan, USA - Su13.BD.MM15.DN (SPAdes) (version 3) | ecosystem: Environmental > Aquatic > Freshwater > Lake | place: Lake Michigan, USA...
GAGCATGGCAAAACCATAGGGAAAAGCAAACCCTCGTGAGCGTCGAAGTGTAGAGGCAAGGTGGGGTTCAGGTCTAACTCGCGCCTGAAATACGGCAGAATTGCAGGCATGACACCTCGTATCTCAGCCCGTATCGCCGCAATTGCAGAGTCTGCAACTTTGGCGGTTGATGCAAAAGCAAAAGCACTTAAAGCAGCAGGTCGTCCAGTAATTGGTTTTGGCGCAGGTGAACCAGATTTTCCAACACCTGACTACATAGTTGAAGCAGCTGCAGCTTCAACAAAAGTTGTCGCAAACCATAGATACACACCGGCTGCAGGATTGCCAGAGCTACGTGAAGCGATCGTTGCAAAAACAAAGCGTGACAGCAACTATGAAGTAACAGTTGATCAAGTTTTAGTTACTAACGGAGGAAAGCAATCTGTTTATCAAGCATTTGCCGCAATTGTTGATCCAGGTGATGAAGTACTTTTGCCATCTCCTTATTGGACAACATATCCCGAGTGTGTGAAGTTAGCTGGCGGCGTGAGCGTTGAAGTCTTTGCCGATGAAACACAAAATTATTTAGTATCGGTAGAGCAACTAGAAGCTGCTCGAACACCGAAAACAAAGGTACTGCTGTTTTGCTCACCATCTAATCCAACTGGCTCTGTCTATTCCGTAGAGCAAGTAAAGGCAATCGGTGAGTGGGCAGTCAAGCACGGAATCTGGGTAATTACAGATGAAATTTATGAACATCTTCTTTATGACGGTGCAACAGCGCCATCACTTCCAGTTCTAGTACCGGAACTTGCAGATACTTGCATCATCATTAATGGTGTTGCAAAAACTTATGCAATGACAGGTTGGCGTGTGGGCTGGATGATCGGACCAAAAGATGTAATTAAAGCTGCTACCAACCTACAATCACATTTAACTTCCAATGTTGCTAACGTTTCACAGCGTGCTGCAATTGCAGCCCTTACTGGCAATCTTGATGCAGTTCACAAAATGGGCGAGGCATTTGATCGTCGTAGAAAACTAATCGTTGGTTTACTCAATGAGATCCCTGGGTTTAAGTGCCCAACTCCAACTGGTGCTTTCTATGTCTATCCATCAGTAAAAGGTGTCCTTGGAACAACTATCCGGGGTAAAACTCCTAAAACCTCTGCCGAACTTGCAACGTTGATTTTGGAAGAGGCCGAAGTTGCCGCAGTACCAGGTGAAGCATTTGGCCCATCTGGATATTTGCGCTTTTCTTATGCAACAAGTGATGAAGACATTATTGAAGGCATTGGAAGAATCAAAAAACTTATTACCGAAGGTTAAATCTCTACTCCAATTAGATTTACTTCTGCAATCAATGTAATTCCAAACTTTTCTTTAACCTGATCACGTGCCTTTTTCGCAAGTGCTGCAATATCTGATGCCGTAGCAGTTCCTGAATTTGTTAGAGCTAATACATGTTTAGTTGATATGCGCGCACCACCAATGGCATCACCTTTGTGCATTCCCGAATTCTCAATTAACCATGCAGCAGAGATCTTGACTCGTCCATCATTTAAGGGCCACTTGGGCGTGGCATTCGGAAGTGAATCTGCATCTTGTTGAGAAATAATTGGATTTGTAAAAAAAGAACCAGCAGACCAAGAGTCTGGATCTTCGCTAATAAGCATTCCTTTGCTTGCGCGCAGCTCCAAAACTGCAGAACGTACTTCCATCACACTGGCTTTTTCACCGGGTTCAATGCCAAGTTTTTTAGATAGCTCTATGTAGGTAATGGGATCACTCATCTCACCTTGGCGAAGTTGGAATGCAATATCAAGAATCACATAACGCCCAGGGTGTTCTTTAAAGTGGGAACTTCTGTAGGAAAATTCGCACTGGCTATTGGTAAATGTTTTTACTTCTTTTTCTTCTCGATCATAGGTCCGTACACGAGTTATGAACTCAGAAACTTCGTGGCCGTAAGCACCAATATTTTGAATTGGCGCAGCACCTACTGAACCCGGGATACCGCTTAATGTTTCTAAACCCGCAAGGCCACGATCAATTGTTATTTGTACAAATTGATCCCAATTTTGGCCTGCACCAATAGTTAACGTTGCACCACTACATGCATCCATCTCAGCTTGGATTGAGTCATTTGAAATATGAATAACAGTTCCATCAAAGCCGGTATCTGCAATCAAAACATTTGTTCCGCCACCCATAATCAAAACAGGAGAGCCTTCAGATTCTTCAATTGCAGCAATAATCTCTGCCTCAGTTGATACATGAAGAATTTTCTTTGCAGGTCCACCCACACGCAAGCTGGTGTATTTGGATAGATCATTCATGGTGCAAGATTACCTGCGAGGGGACAAAATCGCGGTTTTACCTCTGTACTTATCTAGTATGCGATCGTAATTCTTCTTTGATTGAATCTCACGAAACTCTGGATCCACGTCGTAATAGCCATGATGACGGGCTTGTTCCAGAGGAAGCTGCATCTGTAAAAGCTTGCCACCAGCCTGGCGAATTTTGAGTGAATACTCCATATCTGCATTTCGATAGTAGAGAGCACGTGGATTAAATCCGCCAACTTCAATCATTGCGGCGCGGTTAAAAGCCATAAAGTATGAGAATAAAACATCGACTTCACCGTCACCTTTATCATCAACACTGCGCCATTCATCATCAATATTTACTAATCCACCGCGCCATCCAACACAGACGTACTCGCCCTTTTCAAGTTCGGCGGATACTGGAGTAATTGCATCACCTGTGAAACGAGTAGATGGATCCATGATCACGATGTATGTGCTTTGAATTTTCTCTAAAAAGACGTTTGCACAATCACCCCATGCGGCTCCTGGATTTACAGAGATGAGATATGTCCGCTTATCCATAACCTCGGTCAATTTGCCGGCATTCCCAATAGCGATAATGGCTACACCGCAATCACTGTGTTCCTTAATGTTTCTAACTGTTTCTAATGCATCATCAGTGAAGCCATCAACAATCAAACAAACCGTGGTCTCTCTTTCTAAATCCACATTGCGGATCTCTCGTGGAAAAGCCAGAGTTATGTATGGCTTTTTTGGACGCAGTTCAAAACCATCTGCAACATCTATTACTTCATAACCTTCATGAAGTAGTTGATCGCGATATTTATCGGCTAAGGCATAGTCTTTTGCTGCACGGGCATCAAAGCGCAACTGTGCAATTTGTTGTAACGAGTCTGGAACCTGCGAAGTGCTCCCGAGTGAATCGGGGTTCGGCATTAGCGAGTTTCGCGGTGAAGAGTTGAAAGCTTGCAACGTGGACAGAACTTCTTAAGTTCCATGCGATCTGGATCGTTGCGTCGGTTCTTCTTTGTAATGTAATTACGCTCTTTGCAATCAACGCATGCCATGGTGATCTTTGGACGAACGTCCGAACTCTTGCTTGCCATGGTCGTGCTCCTTTATAGATTGTTGAGGGGCACAGGTTACCTGAGCCATCTCATTGATGGAAATTGCGGCGGAATTAACCACCTACAAACCTATTTAGAACGTTTTTAGTGCGTGAACTACTAGTAGCGGAGGCGGGATTTGAACCCACGACACAGCGATTATGAGCCGCTTGCTCTACCAAGCTGAGCTACCCCGCCAAGGGTTGTGCAATGTAAAACTTTGAAAGATAAGTACTTCTTGGTGAAGGACCTCTTTCGAGCCCCCCACCGGAATCGGACCGGTGACCTCTTCCTTACCATGGAAACGCTCTACCAACTGAGCTAGGGGGGCAGATCAAGTGCTGAGAATACCTCTATAAACAGTAATCCAAAAATCCCCACATTACTCGTTTGGATTTAGCGTGATTTTCCCCGTTGTCTCTCGGGCGAGCATGCTTCTATGAGCAAGGTTAGCTTGGCTCAATGGAAAAACTGCTCCAATAACTGGCTTTAACTTTTCTTCTTCAATAAGTTTAAATAACTGCTCAATGACATCGTTCATTACTTCTTTTTTGCCAAAGCAATGAGATAACCAAAAACCACTAATTGTTTTACTTCCACCCATCAAAGATGCAGGTTGGATTAATGACGGCGCAGTGCGTGATGCCATTCCATAAGTTATTAATCGTCCGAATGGAGCAAGAATTTCTAGACTGTCATCAAATGTTTTTCCGCCAACCATTTCTAGAACTAGATTTACTCGCTTGCCAGCATTGGCTGCTTTTATCGCATCACCTAGGTTTTCTTGGGTGGCATCTACAACTGCATCGGCTCCAAGTGATTTTGCAAGTGAACGTTTGGCCTCCGATGATGCAACAGCGATTACTTTTGCTTCCCACATTTTGGCCAACTGAATTGCTATTGATCCAACGCCACCGGCAGCTGCATGGATAACAACGGTTTCGCCGACTTTTAAATGGCCAATTGTTTTTAAAATATGCCAGGCAGTTGTGCCTTGAACCAGCATCGCTAAAGCTTGTTGGTCGGTAACAGTGTCAGGAATTGGAATCAAGGCCGCCGAATAAGCAACAGCTTTCTGCGAATATCCCCCGCCATCAACTGGTGCAAGAACTCGCACACCTGCAGATGTTTTTCCTACGACTTCAATACCGGGAATTAAAGGAAGTTTCTGTGGGGAAAGATATGAGTTTTCAGTTTGATGTGTATCGGCATAGTTAATTCCAATAGCCGTTACATTTATTAGCTCTTGTCCCTCACCAATAATGGGATCTTCAAGATCAACAAGCTTCATAACCTCTGGCCCACCGAACTCGGTGATCTGAATCGCTTTCATCATGAAACCATCTTACTTTGAAACCGATTAGTTACTTTTTGCTGAAGATCTTGCTGAAGAAGCCTGGCTCTTTAGGATCATTTGCATGGCCCTGGCATCGATCTCCCTTTGATACTCCCTTAAGGGCAATCTCGATGTGTTGACCACAACCTGACCATGTTGGCTTTCCACATTTACGACATGTTGTTCTACTGCACATTTATCTACTCATTTCTTTAATCGCTGCTGGAGAATTACTCCAGGTGAGATACCCACCATCAAGATTTACTGCGTTATAACCAAGTTCCTTCAAAAGCATTGATGCTGTGTGCCCACGAAGACCCACTTGGCAATTTACCAAGACGTTCTTATTTTTTAACTCCCGATAACGATCACGAATTTCATCAACTGGAATATTGATTGCCCCAGGAATTACACCGTTGCCACATTCACTAGCAGTGCGAACATCTAGGATTTCAAAACCCTTATCGCGATACTCATCAATTTCATGCCATTGAGCAACTTTTGATACTCCGGAAAGAACATTCTCTGCGACATAACCAAGCATATTTACTGGATCTTTAGCTGATCCAAATGGCGGCGCATACGCTAATTCAAGGTCGGCAAGTTCTGGCGCTGTAATCTCTCCGCGCATCGCAGTTGCAATAACATCAATCCGCTTATCTACTCCTTCAATTCCAACACCCTGTGCACCTAAAATCTCACCTGATTTTGGATCAAAAATTAACTTCAACGCCATCTGTTTGGCATCTGGGTAATAGCCGGCATGGGAGTTTGGATGAATATGAATTGCCTGGTGAGAACGGTTAGCAGCGGTCAATCTTTTTTCATTCCAACCGGTTGTCGCAATCATTAGATCAAATACTTTAACAATTGCAGTCCCAATAGTTTTTACAGGACGAGTTTTTCGACCACAGATATGATCAGCCACAACACGACCATGTCGATTTGCTAAATTTGCTAGTGGAACAAGAGTGGCATTGCCATCTAGGGCATCTGTTTTCTCAGCAGCATCGCCAATCGCGTAAATGTCATGGTTGCTCGTCCGATTGAAATCATCAACCTTAATTCCATTTCGTACACCAATTTCAAGACCAGCTGCCTTCGCTAGTCCAATCTCTGGGCGCACGCCGATCGCTAGGATCACAATTTCTGCATCAATTACTTGGCTGTTTGCTAATTCAACGTTTGTTGAAGAAATCTTCACAACGCTCGAACCAAGATGAAGGTCAACACCCTTAGAACGCATCTCTTTTGCGACAAGTGTTGCTAGCTCTGGATCTAATGGCATGAGAACTTGATCAGTTGCTTCAATCAAAGCCGTAGGAATTTTACGATGAATTAGGTTTTCTGCAATCTCTACTCCAATAAAGCCTCCACCAATAACAAAGGCGCTTTTTGGATTCTTTCCAACACTACTTGCAATTTTTTCAACATCTTCAACTGTTCGCAGAACCATTCCCCGTTCAATACCTGGAATAGGTGGAACTACAGGTGATGCACCTGGACTTAAAATCAACTTGTCGTAATCTAATTCTGTCGTTTCTTGAGTAAGCAAATCTTTCACAGCAACAGTTTTCTTAGCTGAATTAATTGCTAAAACCTCTGTGCTTACACGAACATCTAGGCGAAACCTTGCGTGCAAACTGGCAGGTGTTTGAAGTAGTAAATCTTTTTCATTTTCAATGACTCCACCAACATAATATGGAAGCCCACAGTTTGCATATGATACGTGCCCACTTTTTTCTAGAACAATGATCTCTGCAGTTTCATCAAGGCGACGTAACCTTGTTGCAGCAGACATTCCGCCTGCAACACCGCCAATAATGATTACTCTCATTAGTTCAGTACTAACGGGAGGCCATCATTAGCCCAATCGATCACTCCACCATTGAGGTTTGAAACATCATGGAATCCTGCTTCATGCATGATTGATGCAGCTTGACCGGATCGACTTCCACTTCTGCAATAAACCGCGTAGGTCTCTGAAGGGTTTAATCGTGTTATTTCATTTGCAAAATCACCACTGTTAAAGTCAATATTTAGCGCACCTTCGATGTGACCGCTAGCAAACTCTTCTGGCGTTCTAACATCCAAAATTATGACGCCTGGTTCGGATATCTTTTGAGAAAATTCAGAGACATTTAGGTTCACGGTGGTAGCACTCCCTGTACTAGAGCAGCCTGCAAGAAGAATGATGGCTGCAAATGATGCAATTAACTTTCTCACTATTGATCTCCCTATGCAAGACTTAAGAATAGTTTTTGAAGTTGGGCACTTACTTGCTCAGAGTTAGATTTATCATCTACCAGACACTCTTTTAAACTCGCCGAAATCAAAGTAAAGGCAGCTGTGTTAACTGCCTTAGAAACAGCAGACATTTGGGTAACAATTTCTTCACAGTTGCGACCTTCTTCGAGCATTCTTGCAACTGCTCCTAATTGACCCTGAGCCCGCTTAATCCGCTTCGAGATTGCATCTACCTGTTCTAAATCACTAAGAACGTGGGCAATTTTTTTAGTTGCCATGGGTTAGCACGCACACCGATCTGACTCTGGAACTCCTGCCAGGGCTTCTTCAATGTGTTCTCCGCAGCCTGACCACGTTGCTTTTTTACAGAGATTACAAGTTACTCGTGAACACATCTTGTCGGCTCCTTTGTTGTAGGTACAAAGGAAAACTACCATACCCCGGGGGGTATCTGTCAACTCTAGAGTCGGCCCGCCTGGTGAACGCGCTTTAAGAACTCCTGTGTCTTGGGGTTTACAGGATTTTTCAGAACTTGTTCTGGGGTTCCACGCTCCACGATACTTCCAGATTCTAGGAAGCAGACTTCATCGGCTACTTGTGTTGCAAATCCCATTTCATGGGTAGCTAAAACCATAGTCATTCCATCCAACTTAAGATCGCGGACAGAAGATAGAACTTCATTGACCAAGACTGGATCCAACGCCGAAGTTACTTCATCGAGCAATAACAACCGTGGATTAACTGCCAGTGATCTAATAATTGCAACACGTTGTTGCTGGCCACCACTGAGGCGATCTGGATATTGGTCGGCTTTATCTGATAAATCAAAGCGCTTTAAAAGAGCTATGGCATGAGTGTTAGCTTCATCTTTGCTTTTGCCGTGAACCTTAATGGGTGAGAGCGTAATGTTTTCCAAAACAGTTTTGTGTGGGAATAAGTTAAATGATTGAAAAACCATCCCTAAATTTCTGCGAATCTCATCAACGTTGATAAGCGGATCGGATATTTCTCGGCCATCCAAGAAAATCTGACCGTCATCAATTGTCTCCAAAAGATTAATACAACGCAGCAGAGTTGATTTTCCAGAGCCAGATGCACCGATTAAAACTGTTGCGGTGTGCTCTGGAACGCTTAATGAAAGATTATTAAGCACAACTTCGGTATCAAAAGATTTACGCACATTAACGAGCTCTAAGACGTTGCTCATTAGATCGCACCTTCAGAGTTTTGGGCATTTGTTCGCTGCCTAATGGCGCGATCTGTATAGCGCGTCATCGGAATAGTTATGAGCAAAAACAGGATTGCGGCAACTACATAAGGTGTGTAGTTAAAGGTTCGACTAGCGTTAATTTGTGCGGCGCGAACGGCATCTGTAACTCCAAGAATTGAGACAAGTCCTGTGTCTTTAAGTAGTGAAACAAAGTCATTGAGCAGTGGTGGAACCACTCGACGAATCGCCTGTGGTAAAACAACAAAGCGCATCGTCTGACCCGAAGTTAACCCAAGTGATCTTGCTGCTGCTCTTTGGCTGGGATGTATGGAAAGAATTCCACTTCGAATAACTTCGGCAACATATGCCGAGTAAGTAAGAACTACTGCGACAGTTCCTAGGAAAATTACATTACTTGGAATGCCGGAGAGCCCAAGAGCTGGAACACCAAAACCAACTAATAAGATAATCAAAATGAGTGGAGCTCCACGAAAAATATCCACATAAGCTGTGGCAAGAAATCTAAATGGAGTTAGCGCAGGTGATTTAGTAGTGCGCATAAGAGCTAACCCAAGTGCGATAACACCGATTGCTGCTCCCCCAATAAATGTTAATTGGAGGTTGATCCACAAACCTTTAATTACAGTTGGAAATATCTCAACTCCGTAACCAAGATCAAAAAAAGTTGCTTTAAAAATCTCCCACCCAGGTGATGTCACAAGAATTATGGACAAGGTTCCTAGTACAAAAATAGAAGAAGCCGCAGCAATGATTGCTTGCTTACGGCTAATTGCACGCCTAGATCGGCGACGTTCTAATTCACGCGGGCTTGGCGACCACGCAGAGCTTTGCTTCTCTGACATGGTCGCCAAACTACCGTGTTTACTTCTTAGTTTCTATTACGGCTTCAATACAGGAGCGCCGGCATCTGTTGCCAACCACTGATCTGTAATTGCTGCCAATGTTCCATCGGCAGTGATTGCATCAACAGCTCCAGAAACACATGAAGTTAATGCGCTGCCCTTAGTTAGCAAGAGACCGAACTGATCTCCTGCGCCAGTCGATGGCAACTGACCAACGATTAGACCGTTAGGAACTTCAACACCTGATAGATAGAAAGCAGTTGGTAGATCTACAACTAGACCATCAATTTGCTTGTTCTTTAGCGCTGAAACACCAGCGGCGTTGTCATTGAATACCTGTGGTGTTGAACCGATCTGGTTCTCAATTGCATCTAGTGATGTTGTTCCAACAGCGGCTCCAAGCTTTGCACTCTTTAGTTCTGCAAGGGTTGTCTTTCCATCGATCTTGCTTCCCTTAAATGAAACGATTGCCTGTGGCGCTGTGTAGTAAGGAGATGAGAAATCAACGGCCATTTTGCGATCCTCAGTAATTGAGAATTGCTGCAAGTTGAAGTCAAAGTTCTTCTCTCCTGGTGTTACTGCTGAATCAAATGTTGTACGAACCCATGTGACATCTGCTGCATCAAATCCGAGTTGCTTTGCAACTGCGTATGCAACTGCACCTTCAAAACCATTTCCGGTCTCTGGTGCATCATCAATAATCCATGGGTAGTAAGCAGGCTCACCTGTTGCAATTGTTAGCGTGCCTTCAGTAACTAGTGCAAGATCTTCCTTTGCACATGATGCAGATGCTGATGACTCTGAATCTGATGATGAACATCCTGAAAGTGTTAATGCTGCTGCAATTACAACAGCTGAAAATATTCCGCTTTTCTTACCTAATAAGCTCAACTCAATCTCCTAATGTGTCAGGGGATCTTCACTAACTAAACTAACTAGATAAGTGCAGTTAGTTAGACCCACGCTTGCCGATGATGGTAACTATCAGCCTGGTCTTCACCCGGAGCACCCCGCCGCGGTGGAGGGTTGCCGTCCAGTTAGCCGGGGCTTAATGCTGGAACTCGTGACCAGTGCAAATGTTATTAGAGGGTATGGTAGTTGTCGACTTGCAATCCAGATGCATAAAAACTATCTGGTGGCGGGTGAAGGATTTGAACCTTCGAAGGCAGAGCCGGGGGATTTACAGTCCCCTCCCATTGGCCGCTCGGGCAACCCGCCAAGGTCGAACAAGTACTGCGGCAATTATGGATTGTGCGAAGGGAAAGGATACCTTACGCACGTAGGCATCAAAACCCAGTTATATGGGTCAGCCTTTTTGAGTCAAGGAGCCCATAAAAATGGCAGCAGATAGCAGTTTCGACGTTACATCAAAGATCGATCGCATGGAGTTAGACAATGCGATAAATCAAGCCGTTCGAGAAATTGATACACGTTTTGATTTTAAAAATACGGGATCAAAAATTGAACTTGAAGGTGAAAAGATTTTGATTGAGGCTGGCACCGAAGAGCGTGCAAAGGCAGCACTTGATGTTGTTAAGGACAAGATGATTAAGCGTGGTGTATCACTTAAACATTTAGATGCTGGTGAACCACAGTTATCAGGCAAGATTTACAAAATTGTAGCTCCACTTAAAGAGGGCATCTCGACTGAAAATGCTAAGAAGATTGCAAAGAAGGTTCGTGATGAAGGCCCAAAGTCAGTCAAGACTCAAATACAAGGTGATGAACTTCGTGTAACTTCAAAAAGTCGTGATGATCTGCAAGAAACTATGGCCATGATTAAAGATGGTGGCTGGGATTTCGCTGTTCAATTCACGAACTTTAGATAATTGAATAAAAACAAGCTCGGTCTTTTATTTGGCATCAGCGCCTATTCGCTCTGGGGGTTGTTCCCTCTTTACTGGCCGTTACTTGAACCAGCTAATCCATTAGAGATTGTCTCCCACCGTGCTGTTTGGACTCTAGTTTTTTGTGTCATTGTTTTAATTGCTACAAAAGCTCTAAAAGAAACTTTAACTACTCTCAAGCGTCCAAAAGTCGCAGCAAAGCTCTTTGCAACCTCTTTGCTGATCTCAATTAACTGGCTAATCTACATATGGGCAACAAATAATGGGCATGTGGTCGAAGCCTCATTGGGTTATTACATCAATCCACTCATAACAATTGGTTTTGGTGTTTTCTTACTCAAAGAAAAACTACGCCCTTTGCAATGGGTTTCGGTATCGGTTGCAACAGTTGGTGTCTCGGTCCTAACGATCGCCTATGGCCGCCTTCCCTGGGTAGCAATTGGTTTAGCACTGTCTTGGGGCAGTTATGGATTAATCAAAAAACAGCTTGGTTTGGGAGCCTTGGAAGGTTTAGCAATCGAAACCTTCATCTCTGCATTCTTCTATCTTGCCTATCTAGTCTTTCTTGGAAACCAAGGAACTGGGCAGTTTGGAAATGGTTGGGGGCTCACGCTGTTGTTGATGAGTGCGGGAGCAGTAACTGCTATTCCGCTGCTTCTATTTAACGGGGCAGCCAATCGCCTGCCTTTTACAACGATTGGTCTTCTTCAATACATAACTCCAACATTGCAGTTCTCTTGTGGGGTGTGGATCTATCACGAAGATATGCCACTTTCTCGTTGGATCGGCTTTTTTATTATCTGGGTGGCACTAATCGCCCTAGCTGCAGATTTAATTAGATCAAACAGATCGGTCAATGACGGCGTCGCATAAGGACATCAAGGCCCCTGTTGCATCATTAACTGGTAGCGGCCCAAGTGCTAAACGTGCTTGCTTAGCAATCTGGTGTAACTGTTCGCGAGATTCATCGAGTGCTTTATGGTTTCGAAGTTGAACTAAAACTTGTTGAACAGTTGTTTCATCTTCTATCGGACCAGCCAAAAGCTCTTTTAACTCGGAATCTGCTGAATCAGTCGATTGCATAACGTTTAGAGTTACTAAAGTCGGAACGCCTTCTCGTAGATCTGTTCCAGGTGTTTTTCCTGATTGATTTGATTCACTTGCAATATCGATAACATCATCTGCTAACTGAAAAGCGATACCTATCTTTTCGCCAAATACCGTAACCGTCTCTGTGATGTCGATAGGAGCGCCAGAGATCATCGCGCCATAGCGCGCAGACGCAGAAATAAGCGAGCCAGTTTTATCTGCAACAACCTTTAAATAATGCTCAAGTGGATCTTGTCCTGGATTTGGCCCTTGCGTCTCCATAATTTGACCAATAACAAGTCGTTCGAATGTGCGTGCCTGTAAACGCACCGCTGCTGGTCCAAGATCTGCTAAAAGATCAGATGACTTAGCAAAGAGAAAGTCTCCGGTTAAAATTGCAATTGTATTTCCCCAACGCATATTGGCGCTTTCAACTCCGCGACGCAGTGGTGCCTCATCCATTACGTCATCGTGATAAAGAGTTGCTAAATGTGTAATTTCACAAGCAACAGCGGCCGCAATAACCGCCTGTCCGTTTGGATCGCCATACTGAGAAGTTAGAAGTGTTAGCAGCGGACGTAGTCTTTTTCCACCTGCAGAAACTAAATGGTGTGCTGTTTCATCTACAAATGGATATTCACTCCGAGTATGGCTTCGAAGCAAAGACTCAACTTCTGCCATTCGAGAAACTAAATGTTGCTCAAGTTCTGGTGAAACATTTGGAATCCCGAAAGTAGACATTAGCGAATGAAGATAGCTAGTTCAGAGATGAAATCAAGTAAAGGCGTTGGATAGACTCCAAGAATCAATGTGATTGCAGCCGATGCCACGATGACTGTTCGAGTAAGAATAGATGGAATCTCAACGCTCGTACCATCTTCGGTTGCCTCACTAAAAAACATTAATACGATGACTCGAATGTAGAAAAACGCGGCCAGAGCACTTGAAAGTATGGCTACAAGAACTAATACAGTGGCTCCGCTTTCATATGCGGCTGAAAAAATTGAAAACTTTCCTATAAATCCACTTGTCAGTGGAATACCTGCAAATGCAAGAAGGAAGAATGCGAAAGTCGATGCAGCAAATGGTGATCGCTTTCCAAGTCCTTTCCAGCGATTTAGATCGGTAACTTCACCAGATGTATCGCGGACAAGAGTCACAACTGCAAATGCACCTACGGTTGCAATTCCATAAGCAAGTAAGTAGAAAATTGTTGCATCGAGGCCAGATTTATTCAAAGCCATAACACCCAAAAGTAAGAAGCCGGCATGAGCAATTGAAGAGTATGCAAGCATTCTTTTAACATCGCGCTGCGTAACAGCTACGAGAGATCCCAATAACATTGTGATAACTGCAATGCCGGTGAGCATTGGCGACCAAGACCACTCGGCATTTGCAAAGACTGTGTAATAGATTCGCAGCATCGCACCAAAAGCTGCAACTTTTGTTGCTGCCGCCATGAACGCTGTTACGGGTGTAGGAGCACCTTGATACACATCTGGTGCCCAGGAATGAAATGGAACTGCTCCTACTTTAAACAGCAAACCAATGGATAAAAATGCAATACCAATAAGAAGTAGGACATCGTTTCCACTGCCACCAACTACAGATTCCTGGATTCCGGCAAAATCGACTGATCCGGAGTAACCGTATAGATATGCAGCACCGAACAAAAAGAATGCTGATGAGAATGAGCCTAAAAGAAAATACTTTAACGCTGATTCCTGTGATGCTAAACGGCGACGGCGTGAAAGACCAGCCATCAAATAAAGTGGAAGAGAAAGCATTTCTAAGGCAACAAATAAAGTTATCAAGTCGCCGGCCACTGGGAACATCAGCATGCCAGCAACTGCAAACAATGTCAGTGGATAAACCTCAGTAACTTGAGCTCCCATAGCAATTGCTTTGCGCTCTTCTTCTGATCCAGGAAGAGCAGCAGGCAGCGCCGTAAAATGTTCTGTATCTGCGATTAATAAAATTGCGATTATTGAAATGATTAGGATGGTGCCCTGCAAAAGAACTGCTGGACCATCAATAATGATAGATCCCATCGCTGGCGTTAGTGATTGCTCGCCGCGAATATTCCATACTTGGAATAGCGCAAGGAATAAAACGCCAAGTGCAAGAGTTAATTGAACTGTTGGTCGTTTGGCCCTGGAAACAAAAGCTTCAACTACGACGCCAAGCAACGCGCCACCGAGCAAGATGAGCATCGGTGAAAGTAAAGTGTATGAAAGTACTGGCGATGTAAATGTCATTACTTATCCTCAATACTTGGTGCAGGGTCGGTAAAACCTAATTGGGCGATGATATTTGTGGTTGCTGGATTAATTATTTTAAGCAACGGTGAAGGATAAAACCCCAAGAAAACGATAATTGCAACTACTGGTGCAATAGCAATCTTTTCTCGAAGATTTAAATCTTTCAAATTTTCATTGCCGGGCGTTGTAGGTCCATGCAATGCTTTTTGTACTGGAATCAAGATGTATAGCGCAGCAAGAACAATTCCGAATGTCGCAATAATTGCGTGAACTGGATACCTGGTGAAAGTACCAACCAGCACTAAAAATTCGCTTACAAAGCTTGAAAGTCCGGGAAGAGCTAATGATGAAAGACCAGCGAAGAAGAAGCTCCACGCCAACACTGGTGTCACTCGCTGTAATCCACCGAAGTCAGAGATTGTTGAAGATCCACGGCGTGAAATCATCCATCCCGCAACTAGGAACAACGCTGCTGTTGAGAAAGCGTGGTTGAACATATAAAGAACTGCACCTGAGTGACCTTGCGTGGTCATCGCAAAGATTCCGAGTGTAATAAAACCAAAGTGAGAGATAGAGGTATAGGCGATCAGGCGCTTAATATCTTTTTGCCCAATTGCAAGGAAAGCCCCGTAAAGAATTGATATAACTGCAAGGATCAGGATCAAAGGTGTAAAGGATTTACTTGCTTCAGGAAAAAGCGTTAAGCAGTAGCGGATCATTCCGAAAGTTCCAACTTTATCGAGCACTCCTAGAAGTAGCACTGATGTACCCGGGGATGCCGATCCTGCAGCATCCGGTAACCACGTATGGAATGGCCAGACTGGAGCTTTTATCGCAAAGGCAATAAAGAATCCAAGGAACAACAGATTTTGAGTTGTAGAACTCATCTGCAACTGTGAAAGTTCGTTGATATCAAATGTATGGCCGAATTGATCACCCGACATAACGAATAGAGCGATTATTGAAGCAAGCATTAATAAGCCTCCAACAAGGCTGTATATCAAAAACTTAACTGCAGCTGCTGCTCGCTCGCCTGTTCCATATCCTCCGATTAAGAAGTAAACAGGAATCAACATCGCTTCAAAAATTACGTAAAACAAGAAAAGATCTGTGGCAGCAAAAACGCCGATCATCATGGTCTCAAGGACAAGAATCAGAATATAGAAAGTCTTTACGCTCCAACGCCCACCGTGTGCTTCATTCCAACCAGCTAGAACCACAATAGGTGCCAAAATCGTTGACATTAATATGAGAACTAAAGCAATGGCATCAAGTCCGACAGCAAAGTTAATTCCAAAACTTGGGATCCATGCGTATTTTTCAACAAATTGAAGTCCAACATTCTCGCGTTCGAAATTCAATGTCATCGCAACTGTTACTAGCAATACGGCAATTGTTGTTACTAATGCAGCCTGCTTTGCAGCTTTTTCATTAGCCTTTGGTAGAACAGATACAACGGCCGCGCCAACTAATGGCAAGAACATCAATAAAGTTAACCACTTCATTAGGAAACCACCACCCAAATTGCAGCAATCAAGGTAAGTGCGCCGACCAAAATTAGGGCCGCATAACTTCTAACAAATCCATTTTGTAATCCGCGTAGACCAGAGCCTGAACCAATGGCCATTCTTGCCACCCCACGAACAGAGCCATCGACAACTACATCTTCTGTGGTCACTAGCGCCTTAGTCAGCAACTGTCCTGGACGCATAAAGAACTTCTCATTGAATTGATCCTGCATTAAGTCTTTGCGAACAAACTTTGTTAACCATGAAACATTCTCTGGGGCAACAGTTTCAATATTTTCACGCATGTACTTATAAACAGCGATCGATACACCGATGGCAACCATTGTTAGAGCCAAAGCAGAAACCACGATCGGCTTTAACAGCTCTTCATGTTCTCCATGATCTTCAAACAATGGGTGTAGCCAGTTCACCAAAGCCTTGTTGTGATAAAGCAAATATCCAGAAGTTACTGAACCAACTGCCAAAACCGCCATTGGAAACCACATCAACCATGGAGATTCATGTGGTTCAACATCTTCATCCCAACGTTTTGTTCCAGCAAAAGTCAGAATCATAACTCGAGTCATATAAAAGGCAGTTATTGCTGCACCAATTAATGTCAGTGAGCCTAGAAGAATGGCTTGAGTACCACCAGAGTTAAATGCGGCTTCAATAATCATGTCTTTGGAGTAAAAGCCTGCAAATGGTGGAACACCCAAGATTGCTAGATAACCAATTCCAAAAGTAATAAATGTAATTGGCATGAAATGTCTGAGCGCTCCATATTTGCGCATATTTACTTCATCGTTCATTCCGTGCATAACTGAACCTGCACCAAGGAACATTCCAGCTTTAAAGAATCCATGTGTAATCAAATGCATAATCGCAAATGCATATCCAATTGGACCTAAGCCAGTTGCCAAAATCATGTAACCGATCTGTGACATCGTTGAGGCTGCAAGTGCTTTCTTTATGTCATCTTTTGCTGTACCGATCAATGCACCAAAAATCAAAGTTATTGCGCCAACAATTACAACGAGAAGCTGCGCAGTTGGGGCGGCATCAAAAACAAAGTTAGAACGTGTAATCAGGTAGACACCTGCTGTAACCATTGTTGCAGCGTGAATTAAAGCCGATACAGGTGTTGGTCCAGCCATTGCATCACCAAGCCATGCTTGTAATGGAAACTGTGCTGACTTTCCAGCAGCAGCAACTAGCAACATAATTCCCATCGCAGTTAAAGCAGCCTCAGAGGTGTGATGTGCATGCTCTGCAACTCCTGCAAATGAAACAGTACCCATAGTTGCAAATGCGATCATGATTGCAAGTGAAAGCCCCATGTCTCCCACGCGGTTCATTACAAATGCTTTTTTAGAGGCCGTTGCATATGCAGGCTTTTGATTCCAGAAGCCAATTAATAGGTAAGAGGCAAGACCAACGCCTTCCCATCCAACATAGAGGCTTAAGTAGCTATCACCCAAAACCAATAGCAACATTGCTGCGATAAACAGATTGAGGTAGGCAAAGAATCTGCGGCGATCGCGATCTTCTGACATGTATGCAATTGAATAAATATGAATCAATGTGCCAACACCAGTAATGAGGAGAACAAAACAGATTGATAATTGATCAAGGAGTAATCCAGCATCGACGTTAAAACTTCCAACAGATATCCACTCAAAAAGCTTTTGAGATGTTGGGCGCATTTCAATTGGACGATTAACCATCTGGAATAAGTGATAGACACCGACTGCAAAAGATGAAGCAGACAAAGCGGTAGCTAAAAGATGTCCCCACTTATCGGTGCGACGACCACCCAGTAGAAGAATTGCTGCACCTGCAAACGGAAGTCCAATTAGATAGACCAAGCTAGTTGAAATCGACATAACTATCGCTTCAACAAACTTGCATCATCTACAGATGCTGAGCGGCGGGATCGATAAATTGCAACAATAATTGCAAGTCCAACTACAACTTCACAGGCAGCAACAACCATTGTAAAGAAGGCCATCACCTGACCATCTAGATTTCCATTAATTCTTGAAAACGTTACGAAAGATAAATTAGCTGCATTAAGCATTAGTTCGATACACATAAATACAACGATTGCATTGCGTCGGACAACAACTCCTACTGCACCTATCGTAAATAAAAGAGCAGAGATATAAAGGTAGTTGGAGGCATCCATTACTTCTCCTCCTCAACCTGTGTTGAAATTTTCTTTAGATCAAATGTGTTTGAATCCAGCATGTCACCGCGTGCCTTTAGGCTCGCATTTACTGAGTTAGGTGCAGGAGTTCCATCTGGCAAAAGCGCTGGAACATCAACTGCGTTGTGTCGCGCATAAACTCCAGGAGCTGGTAATCCTGCGGCAGTGGCTATTGATTCACCACGGAATCTATTAATTGACTGTTGACGCTGAGTTGTCTTCTTTGATGATCTTGGTTGATGCGCAAGAACCATTGCACCTAGTGCGGCCGTGATCAATAACGCTGAAATTACTTCGAAAGGCCAAACAAATCTTGAAAACAATAAGTAACCAATTCCTTCAACATTTCCATCTGCATTTGCTGCAGAAAGTCCTATTGCATCGCGGCCAAGAGTTGCACGGCCCAACAATGAAACCATTAAACCGCCAAAGCCAATAGCTGCTGTAATAGCAATTGGACGCAGGCCTCTAATTGTCTCGGTCAATGAATCAGATGAATCAACTCCGACAAGCATAAGAATAAAGAGGAAGAGCATCATTACTGCGCCTGTATAAACAACAACTTGAACAATGCCTAAGAAAACCGCATCTTGTGCAATGTAAAAAACTGCGAGTACAACCATGACAAAGGCCATAAGAATTGCAGAGTGGACAGCCTTTTTAACTAAAAGCATTCCTAAAGCTGCAAGGACGGCCAAGGGCCCAAGAATCCAAAACATCACTGCCTCTGGAGTAGCAGTCTGTCCAACTTCAAGTGCCAACTGCATCATTTATCAAGCTCCTGCGAAGGATGTGCTTGCTTTACATCACCGTTGTAATAATTTGTATCAGTCATATCTGGATACATCGGATGAGGTGGCATTAACATTCCAGCACGCAAAGGTGCCAATAAATCTGCTTTTTCAAAGATTAATTTCGCACGTGAATCATCGGCAAGTTCGTACTCATTTGTCATTGTGAGTGCGCGAGTTGGACAGGCTTCAATACATAGTCCACAGAAAACACAGCGCAGATAATTAATCTGGTAAACCTTGCCGTATCGCTCTCCGGGTGACATTCGATTCTCTTCAGTGTTGTTTTCACCCTCTACATAAATCGCATCTGCAGGACATGCCCATGCACAGAGTTCGCATCCAATACATTTCTCTAATCCATCAGGGTGGCGATTGAGTTGATGACGTCCATGAAAACGCTCTTCTGTCGGTGCTTTTACCTCAGGGTATTCAACGGTAAGTGGTTTTTTGAACATAGTAGAAAAAGTGACCCAGAAGCCACGCATATGCCCCAAAAAACCTACTGTTGGCGATTGATCAACTTCATAAAAATCAACATCATTTATGCCTAAATCTTTTGGCTTTAATGGTTCGAGGTTTTCAGTCACGGTTGCCCCCTGAGTTTTTTGAAACATTGATTGTTGAGATTTCTATTGGCAATGTTGGAAGTGATGGGACTGCAAAACTAGGTTCTGACTTATTGTCACCTTCTGGAACTTCAGCGTCTTTTTTCTTTTTCACATTTTCAAAGCCGACGTTGATGGCCAGAATGATGAAAATTACGGTACTAGCGAATGCAACAACAACTGCTGTTGGAGCGCTTTCAAGAGTGAGAACTCGAAGAGTTGCAACTACTAATATCCATAAAATAGATACTGGAATAAGAACTTTCCACCCAAACTGCATGAACTGGTCATAACGTAAACGCGGCAATGTGCCGCGGAGCCAAACGAATACGAAAAAGAAGGTAACAACTTTTAGTAGGAACCAAATTGCAGTAAACCAACCACCAAGCCAGTTTTCTGTAAAACCAAGCCCTGGAGGTGCGTGATAGCCACCAAGGAATAGCGTGGTGGCAAGGGCGGAAACGGTAACAATATTTACATATTCAGCTAAGAAAAACAGCGCAAATTTAAGTGATGAATATTCAGTATGGAAACCACCAACTAATTCACCTTCAGCTTCTGCAAGATCAAATGGAGCGCGGTTAGTTTCACCAACCATAGAGATTGCAAATATTGCAAATGATGGGAATAGAACGACTGCATACCACCATGAAGTTTGTGCAGCAACGATGTCAGAAGTAGACATTGAACCTGCATAAATAAATACAGCCACTAGAGAAAGTCCCATGGCAATTTCATAAGAGATTACTTGGGCACTTGATCGTAGGCCACCTAGAAGTGGATACGTTGAGCCAGATGACCATCCAGCTAAAACAATTCCATATACACCAACAGATGCAACGGCCAAAATGTATAAAACACCTACTGGAATATCAGTTAGCTGCATTGCAGTTTGACGACCAAACATTGTCACTTCACCAGTAATTGGGATTACTGCAAACGACATAAAGCAGGTTGTTGCACTAATAATTGGTGCGATTATGAAAACAATTTTGTCTGCAGCGGTAGGAATGATGTCCTCTTTTAGCGCGAGCTTCACGCCGTCTGCCAAAGCTTGAATTAATCCAAATGGTCCAACACGGTTAGGCCCAGGACGCTGTTGCATCCGCGCAACAATTCGGCGCTCACCCCACACTGACATCAATGTCAAAAGCACGCAGACAGCAAAGACAATAAGAGCCTTTACAAGGATCAACCAACCTGGATCTGATCCAATGAGTTGCGCAGTTGTCATGCTCTCACCACCGTAACTACTTCACCATGAACAGCATTTAACTTTGTTAAAAGCTGTGATCCTCGTGAATTACGAGGCGCCCAAAGCGCATCATCATGAATATTCTCAATGAGAGCTGGCAGAGTTACGAAACCTTCGGCCGTAGAGATCTTGAGTAAATCACCATCGGCAACACCAAGTGCTTGTGCTCTTTTTTCTGAGATGACAGCAACTGTTTGTCTGGCTGTTCCAGCTAAATTTTCTTCACCTTCTTGCAATGTTCCAAGGTCAAGCAGGCGTCTCCACGATGTAATCAATGCTTCGTTTGTACTCAAATTTGGTTGCGGTAAAGCCGATATAGATTTCATCTTTGACCGCTCGCCTTGCCAATCTTTAATTGTTGCAATCTCTTTTGTAGCAGCAGTAACAGTACCTAAATTAATTGATGTTCCCATTTCTTCTGCAATCATTGAAAGAATTCGAAGATCACTACGGTTAAGTGAATCATTAACAGCCGCGTCAAAGGATCGAGCACGGCCTTCCCAGTTTAAGAATGATCCAGATTTTTCAGTAACAGCTGCAACTGGCAGAACAACGTCTGCTCGTGAAGTTACTGCACTTGGTGCGATCTCAAGTGAAACAACAAAAGCTTTATCTAATGCCGCTAGTGCACTGTGATTGTCATCTAAATCCAATGGATCAACGCCACCAACAAGTAGTGCACCGATTTCATCAGAGTTGACTGCTGCAATAATTTCTGATGTTGAGCGACCAATATTTGATGGAAGTGAATTCACTGACCACAGCGCAGCAATTTCATTTCTTGCTGCTGCATCTGTCACTGGGCGACCACCTGGTAACAAGTTACCTATGGCACCAGCTTGAATCGCTCCGCGCTCTCCTGCTCTACGTGGAACCCATGCAAGTTTTGCACCCGAAGATTGTGCAAGCCCAGCAACGGCTGTTAATACTCCAGCACTTTCGCTGGCTCTCTCACCAACTAAAATTACAGATTTATCAGTTAGATTTTGTGAAGATACCGCTGCAGCTTCTTGACCTGGAGCAACTTTAATAAATTGTGCTTTGAGTTTTTCTACCGCGATCGATTCTTTTGAACCAATTGATACAACTTTCAATGCACGCTTGCGGAATTGCTTATTAATTCTTAGGAAAACTATAGGTGACTCTTCTTCTGGCTCAAATCCAACAAGTAAAACTTGATCAGCTTTGTCAATATCGCGATACGTTGTTGAAGAGTTCACAACATGTGCTGCAATAAATTCGCGCTCTTCATCTGATGTTACGCGCGCTCTAAAGTCGATGTCGTTGGTACCCAGTGCAAGACGGGCAAACTTGCTGTAGCCATAAGCATCTTCATGGGTAGTTCGGCCACCAACTAACACAGCCGATTTTTGTGCCTTTAATCCTTCTGCTGCAACAGCAAGTGCTTCAGGCCAAGATGCTTCAACTAGTTCACCAGATTCATCCCGAATCATTGGAACCTTTAAGCGATCAGCAGCTGTGATGTATTTAAATGCCCAACGACCTTTGTCACAGTTCCACTCTTCATTTACTGATGCATCTTCACCGGCTAAACGGCGCAGGGTTTTCCCACGGCGCACATCTGTACGCATATCGCATCCAGAAGCACAGTGCTCACACGCAGATGGTGTTGAAACTAAATCAAATGGACGTGCTCGAAAACGATATGCAGCTCCGGTTAGCGCTCCAACTGGGCAGATTTGAACAGTGTTACCAGAGAAGTAGGATTCAAAAGGTTTGTTTTCATAAATTCCAACTTGTTGTAAAGCTCCGCGTTCATTTAATGTAATAAATGGATCACTAGCGATCTGTTCTGAAAAGCGAGTACAACGAGCACATAAAACACAACGCTCACGATCTAGAAGTACTTGAGAAGAAATGTTTATTGGCTTTTCAAAAGTGCGCTTAACGCCTTCAAACCTGGAAGAACCTTGCCCAGTACTCATTGCTTGATTTTGTAGAGGACATTCCCCACCTTTGTCACAGACTGGACAATCAAGTGGGTGGTTTACTAACAAAAGCTCCATAACTCCGCGTTGTGCTTTTTCTGCAACCGTTGAAGTTAATTGCGTTTTAACAATCATTCCCGTTTCAACTGGAATTGTGCATGAAGCCTGAGGTTTTGGAAATGCACGACCGTTAATTTCAATATCTACCAAACATTGGCGACATGCACCAACTGGATCTAGTAATGGATGATCACAAAAACGGGGAATTTGAATTCCTAACTGCTCTGCGGCGCGAATTACTAATGTTCCCTTAGGAACAGTAACTTCAAAGCCATCGATTACAACCGTAATCATCTCAACTGCTACTTCACTCACTTATGCACCTGCCCCAACAAATAAAGTTGATGCAACAGGATCAAATGGGCATCCACCGTTTGTTAAGTGTGCGATGTACTCATCGCGGAAATATTTAATTGAAGATGTGATTGGACTAGTAGCTCCATCGCCGAGTGCACAGAATGAGCGACCCATAATGTTGTCGCAAAGATCAAGTAGTTTTGTAAGGTCTGCTTCTGTTCCTTTACCGGCCTCTAAATCGCGAAGAATTTGCACTAGCCACCAAGTGCCTTCACGACACGGTGTGCACTTTCCACATGATTCATGTTTGTAAAATTCAGTCCAACGCAGTACTGCGCGAACAACACAAGTTGTCTCATCAAATATCTGTAGTGCTTTCGTGCCAAGCATTGAACCAGCTGCTGCTACACCTTCGTAATCAAGTGGAACATCTAGATGTTCGTCAGTAAATAATGGAGTTGAAGATCCACCTGGTGTCCAAAACTTTAACTTGTGGCCCTTGCGCACTCCGCCTGCGAGTTCAAGAATCTCGCGAAGTGTAATTCCAAGTGGTGCTTCGAATTGCCCAGGATTTACAACGTGACCTGACAAAGAATAAAGAGTTGTTCCTTTGCTCTTTTCGGTTCCCATGGATTGATACCACTCGGCACCGTTCATAACAATTGCCGGAACTGATGCAATTGATTCCACGTTGTTTACAACTGTTGGTCTGGCATACAAACCGGCAATGGCAGGAAACGGTGGGCGCAAACGTGGTTGACCACGGAAGCCTTCGAGTGAATCAAGTAGAGCTGTCTCTTCGCCACAAATATATGCGCCAGCACCAATGTGTAAAACTACATCGATGCCATTTCCAAGAATTCCAGCTGCATAAGCATCTGCAATAGCCTGATTAACTCGGCGCACAACATGTGTAACTTCTCCACGAATGTAAATAAATGCATGCTTTGCACGAATTGCATGACAGGCGATGATGCAACCTTCAATAAGAACATGTGGGTTAGCCATTAAAAGTGGTGTGTCTTTGCAAGTTCCTGGCTCTGATTCATCTGCGTTAACAACTAAGTAGTGATCTTTGTTATCGCCTTGTGGAATAAATCCCCACTTCATTCCAGTTGGGAATCCAGCACCGCCGCGACCACGTAATCCTGAATCCTTAACAAGCTGAATTACTGCATCTGGATCCATTGCAAGCGCTTTTTCTGAGGCTTTATAGCCACCATGTCGCTTATATGCTTCAAGAGTAAATGAATCTTTTTCATCCCAATGGGCTGATAAAACTGGAGCAAGTTTTGTCATTACTTACCTTCTTTCGAAAGTTTTAAACCTAACAAAGTTGGTTGACCAGCTTGTACACCTTCATGGGCAAGACCATCATTTAATCCAGCAAGAACTGCTGATGCTTCTTTCCAAGTGACAAGTTTATTTGGACCACGAGTTGGGGGCTTAGGATTACCAGCACGCATTGAATCAACTAACTCTTTTGCTGATTCCACTGTTTGGTTGTCATAGAACTCCCAATTAGCCATCACAACTGGTGCATAGTCACATGCTGCATTGCATTCAATGTGCTCTAAAGAGACCTTTCCATCTTCAGTTACGCCATCATTTTCAATACCCAAATGATCTTTAAGGGAGGCAAATATTGCATCCCCACCCATAACCGCACACAAAGTATTTGTGCAAACACCAACGTGATACTCACCTATTGCAGATGGCTTGTACTGAGTATAAAAAGTAGATACAGCTGTAACTTCTGCGGCTTCTAATTCAAGTTGTTTTGCAATTAGTTCAATACCTTCATTCGTTACATATCCAGCCTTTGACTGAACAAAATGAAGCAAAGGCATGATTGCAGAGCGTGGGCGTGGATAACGGCCAATGATTGATTCCATGATCTTTAAATCTTCTGGTGAAAATGCCATTAGCGATCAACACCTCCCATAACAGGATCAATCGATGCAACTGCAGCAACGATGTCTGCAACCATTCCGCCTTCACTCATTGCAGGTGTTGCTTGCAAATTATTAAAAGAGGGTTCGCGAAAGTGCACGCGGTATGGACGAGTTCCACCGTCAGAGACAATTGATGCACCCAGCTCACCACGTGGTGATTCAATTGCAGCATATGCCTGACCTGCAGGAACTCTAAAACCCTCTGTAACAAGTTTGAAGTGATGGATTAATGACTCCATAGAAGTTCCCATAATCTCGCGGATGTGATCAAGAGAGTTACCTAACCCATCTCCGCCGAGAGCGAGCTGAGCTGGCCATGCAATTTTCTTATCAGCAACCATGACAGGTGCACCGTGAAGCTTTTCTAATTTATCTACGCACTGTTCGACAATACGAAGTGATTGCTCAAGTTCATTCATACGAATTAAAAATCTGCCATAAACATCACAGGTATCAGCTGTCACAACATCGAAGTTGTAGTTTTCATAACCGCAATATGGTTGAACTTTTCGCAAATCCCAAGGCATTCCAGTTGAACGAAGGACTGGGCCAGTGATTCCAAGAGTTGTACAGCCAGCTAAATCTAGATAACCAATTCCCTGTGTTCGCTTCATCCAAATTGAATTACCGATAAGCAAAGTCGCATTATCTTTGAAGTTCTTGCGCATTAACTTCACACCTTCACGGATTTTTGTATACGCACCATCTGGAAGATCTTGCTGAACTCCACCTGGTCGTACATATGCCATGTTCATGCGAAGTCCTGTGATCATTTCGAATATCTCTAAAACTGTTTCGCGGTCACGGAAAGCAAAGAACATTGGGCCCATTGCTCCAAGTTCTAGGGCACCGGTTCCTAAGGCAACCATGTGTGATGAGATTCGATTTAACTCCATCATCATTACGCGAATAACACTTGCACGTTCTGGAACATCATTTGTAATTCCGAGCAGCTTCTCAACTGCAAGGCAGTAGGCAGTTTCGTTATGCAATGGACTTAAGTAATCCATGCGAGTTACAAACGTTGTTCCTTGGGTCCAGTTGCGGAACTCAATATTTTTTTCAATTCCAGTATGCAGATATCCAATTCCACAACGCACTTCGGTAATTGTTTCGCCTTCAAGTTCTAAAACTAAACGGAGAACACCATGAGTTGATGGGTGCTGCGGACCCATGTTTACGACAACTCGCTCTTCTTTAGTTGCGCCAATTTCTTGAACTAAGGAATCCCAGTCTCCTCCAGTGACAGAGAAAACCTTTCCTTCAGTTGTTTCGCGCGATGGAGCATACGGATCAAAAGTGGTCACTTGTAACTCCTTCGATCGTTCGGAGGAGGAGTTGTTGCACCTTTATATTCAACTGGAATTCCACCTAACGCGTAATCTTTGCGCTGCGGATGACCTTTCCAGTCATCTGGCATAAGGATTCTAGTTAGACCTGGATGTCCATCAAAAATAATTCCAAACATGTCAAAAGTTTCACGCTCATGCCAGTTATTGCCGGCCCACACTTCTACAACTGATGGAATGTGTGGATGTGTATCTGCAACGGATACTTCTAAGCGAATTCTTTGATTCTTCGTCATTGATAGCAATGGATAAACAGCATGTAGTTCACGTCCAATTTGCTCTGGATAGTGAACACCGCTTACTCCCATACACATTTCAAACTTGAGTACATCACGCAAAATAAAAGCTACTTCAACAAGTTTTTTAGCTTTGATGTGAAGTGTCAGTTCTCCACGGTCAATAACAACTCTTTCGATTGCATCAGAAAACTCTGGGTAAGCACGTTCTAAGTTATCTGTGACTTCATCAAAATAACCACCATAAGGGCGCTCAGAAGAGCCAGCTGTAGCTGCTTTTGCAACTAATCCTCCGTAGCCGGAAGTATCACCAGTTCCTTTTGGTCCGAACATGCCATCACTCATTATGCAAGTAGACCCTTCATCTGATGATTCGGCTTTGCATTCATTGCAGCCAGTTCAACTTCCTTGATAATTTGTGCGCGATTTGGACCAATCTTTTCATTGTTGATTTGTTCGTGAAGTTTCAAAATTGCATCAAGCAACATTTCTGGACGAGGTGGGCACCCTGGCAAGTAGATATCGACTGGAACAACATGGTCGACGCCTTGAACAATTGCATAGTTATTAAACATTCCACCAGATGATGCGCAAGCACCCATAGCTATAACCCATTTAGGTGCAGACATTTGATCATAAATTTGACGAAGTACTGGTGCCATTTTGTTTGAAACTCGCCCTGCAACGATCATTAAATCTGCCTGTCGTGGAGATGCTCTGAAAACCTCTCCACCAAAACGCGCAATGTCATATTTTGCTGCAGAGCCAACTGCCATCATCTCAATTGCACAGCATGCAAGACCAAATGTTGCTGGCCACAGTGAGTTTTTACGCATATAACCAGCAAGTTTTTCAACCGTTGTTAAAACAAAACCACTAGGAATTTTTTCTTCTAGACCCATTTTTTAGTCCCATTCCAATCCACCGCGTCGCCACACATATGCATATGCAACAAAAACTGTTGCGATAAAGATTGCCATTTCAACTAATCCAAAAACTCCCAGAGTGTCAAAAGTGACGGCCCATGGATATAAGAAAACAATTTCAATATCAAAAATTATGAAAAGCATTGCAGTAAGAAAATACTTAACGGGAAAGCGTCCACCTTCTGCTGCTTGAGGGGAAGGTTCGATTCCACATTCATATGCATCTAGCTTTGCGCGGTTATAACGAGCTGGACCTGCGAGCGCTCCGGCAACAACGGAAAATGCAGCAAAGCCAAACCCAATGGCCGCTATCACCAGGATGGGAATATATGGATTGGCTGTGGAAATCACAGGTGAAATTCTAAGGTGGAAGTGAGGCGCTCCATGACCGCTATCCCTTGATGCCGCTGTGAACTGCAACAACCCCAAAAGTCAGGTTTTTCCAGCCCACTTGGCTCCAACCGGCCTTTTCTAGGCTCTTTGCCAAGGCCGCCTGATCGGGCCATGCCTTAATTGATTCGGCCAAATACACATATGCATCAGCGTTTGAAGAGATCGTTTTAGCGATCGCTGGCAAAAGACTCATGAGGTAGTTGAAGTAGATGCTGCGAAAAATCCGGTTTGTGGGGTGGCTGAACTCTGCAATCACAATCCTGCCACCAGTTTTTGTTACTCGAAACGCTTCAACTAGGGCCTTGTCATACTCCACCGTATTTCGAAGTCCATAAGAGATTGTCACAACATCAAAACGATTGTCCTCAAATGGCAGGTTGAGGGCATCGGCCTTTGAAAAATTCAAATATGGTCGAACTTTGCGGCCCTGAGCCAACATCCCTTCGCTGAAATCTGTGGCAAAGACGGTTGCGCCAGCTTTATAAAGTGGTTCGGAAGATGATCCAGGTCCAGCGGCTAAATCCAAAATCTGCATCCCAGGTTTAGGGGCAATAATCGCAGTTGTGGCTTTGCGCCAGGCCTTTGTTTGGCCCAGACTCAAAAGATCGTTTACGAGGTCGTAGCGTTTTGCGACCCCATCAAACATCGCCGCAACTTCATCGGGATCTTTGTTTAAATTGGCACGGGACATGGTGACATTCTCTCTTGAAGTAGGCTCATCTACAACTTCAAGGGTGGAAAGGTTGGGATCTGGATGTCGAATAAAGAGCTAACCCCAATTACCACCGTTCGACTTGGTGTTCACCTGCCGCTGTTAGAAATACTTCCAGACTCCAACCCACTTGCATGGGTTCGAGGCGGAGAAGGTTTAGTTGGCTGGGGAGTTTATGCCACAAAAACTGTCACAGGTCCACACCGGTTTGCAGAAGCACGTACTTGGTGGGAAAAGCAGTTGGAAAATTTTGTGGTTACTAACTCTGTACATGGAAGTGGCACTGGCCCAGTTCTATTTACGTCATTTTCTTTTTCTCCAAACGATGAATCTATCTTAGTAATTCCCGAAATTGTTGTCGGTAGCAAAAAAGATAAAAGTTGGATTACCTGGATCGGCGCGGGACAACAACCAATTCTTAACTCATCCCCTGATTTTGTACAAAATGTTCAGATGCAATGGAGTAATCAAAATGATTCTGAATCCGAATCTGAATGGAAAGAGAAGGTTTCAACCGCTGTAGGCCGCATTAAGGATGGCTCACTTGCAAAAGTAGTTTTGGCTCGTGATTTAACCTTTAGATCAGAGAAAGATATTGATCCCCGCCCAATTTTGCACAAACTTGCCTCAGAATATCCAACTACCTGGACCTACTGTGTAGATGGATTTGTTGGTGCCACACCAGAACTACTTCTTCGTCTATCTCGGGGAATGATAACTTCCAGAGTATTGGCAGGAACAATTAGTAAAACCGGAGACGACTCAAAGGATTTGGCATTAGCGGCTTCGTTGGCACGTTCTTCAAAAGATTTAGCTGAACACGAATACGCGGTTCGCTCAGTTGCTGAAGCCATTGAACCATTTTGTACATCAATAAATGTTCCAGATTCACCATTTGTTCTACACCTAGCAAATGTCATGCATCTTGCAACCGATGTAACAGGTGCGATTGTGGAAACTTTGGCACATGTAGATGCATTTACAATTCTTGAACAACTTCATCCTTCCGCAGCTGTTTGCGGGACTCCACGACCTGCTGCTGCAGAGTTAATTACTGAGATAGAAGGAATGTCGCGCGGGCGTTATGCCGGACCAATTGGTTGGATAGATGCTGCAGGTGATGGAGAACTTGGTATTGCATTGCGTGGTGGGGAAATTAAGGGAAATACAATTCGAATTTTTGCAGGATGTGGAATTGTTGAAGAATCAGATCCTGAAGTTGAACTTGCAGAGACGAAAGCTAAGTTTGCACCTATGCGCGATGCGCTATTGGATTCAGCTTCCTAGCTTTTTGATATCGAATCTAAAATTGACTTTAGATTGTCAGCGTTTGATTCACGGCTAGGTACATCACAAACCACAACTGAAATTCCTTTAATTGGTGCTTTTATCTGAGCGATTAACTCCTTTAGAGAGTTAATCTGAACTGCTTCAATTCCGAAAGACTGTGCAATTGAAGCAGGATTTAATCCATGAGGAGTACCAAAAACTGTTTCAAAACCTGTCGATCCTCGTTGAGGCAGGGTTGAAAAAATTCCACCCCCATCATTGTTTATAACAATGAATCGGCAGTTGATATTTTCATTATTAATTAACCCTGTTAAATCATGTAGGAACGAAAGATCGCCAAGAACTGCAACTGTGGATTTGTGATTAAAAGCTATTCCAAGTGCTGTAGAGATATTTCCATCGATTCCAGCCAAGCCTCGGTTGGCATATGTTGTAATGCCAGTTCGAGGGGTTGCAAATGCCTCAATATCTCTTATCGGTCTAGAAGATGAAACAAATAATGCAGTGCCATCGGCAACCTCTACTGCAATAGTTCTTGCAATTACCGCTTCATTCCAACCATCGAGTGACTCAATTAATTTATGAGCTCTCTCTGCAATTTTGTTCCACTTTGCCATCCACTCTTCGGAGTGAATTACCCCCTGAAGTTCTGGCAGTTGAGTAAACAATCTATCGGCGGCTCTTTCACTATCTACAGTTGCTATACGTTGATCTACAACATAAGTAATCGGGCTTAAATTAATAAAAGCATTTATTGAACGTGACAAAGTTGTACGACCAATTACCAAGACTGATTGAGGAATTAAAGTGCTTCTAATCTCCTGCGTGGCTAAAAAGATTGATGCATGCGCAATTGCATCTGGAAATGACAATGGATCTTCGGCAATAACAGGCCAACCAATTGCTTTAGTAAACTTTAAAATCTCTTCAACGTTTAAGCCACCTCGGTCGTGACCAATAACAACAACTCCACGTGCACCAACTAATCGAAGAGTTCCAGCTTTTTTGCCATTTTTTTCAGGACGTGGATTGAGTTTTATCTCTTTTAACCACTCTGAATCAGAATCTGGTAACAGCGGTTCATCGAATTGAAGATTTATATGAACAGGACCAGAACGCAAACTATCAAGAGGTAACTCCATTGGAAAAACAGGTCCATCAACATCGGCAAAGTAGCGAACAGATTTGCCAAAGATTCTGGCCTGCTCTGTAGTTTGGTTTGCACCAGTCTTGCGCAACATAGCCGGCCGATCGGCAGTTAAAAGAAGAAGAGGCAAGTTGGTGTGATGAGCTTCTAAAACCGCTGGGTGATAATTTGCTACCGCTGTTCCACTTGTACAGACAATCGGTACCGCACGGCCAGAAGATTTGATTAAACCAAGTGCAAAGTAAGCGGCAGTTCGCTCGTCAATGCGTACATGGATCGTAATTAATTTTTCTTGCGCTGCTGCAAAAAATGCGAGAGATAAAGGAGCATTGCGGGAACCGGGAGAGATAACTACATCGGTTACTCCAGATTCAATGATTTGGCGAACAACTACTCGCGCTAAAGAAGTGGAGTTGTTGATCATAAAAGCTCTGCCGTTCTCATAATGCGATTCTTCCACCATTTAAAGCGCTCTGCCGACACTTCTAATCCAGCAAAATCCGGCGTGGGTGTTGATATCGCAATTTGGCCATCTTTAACTGGCAAGTCCGCTACGTCTTGCGAAAGAAGAGATCCGGTTGCAAGTCCACATCCATATTCAAGTTTTTCGATTGAACCAGCTAAAACTAAGCCGTAATCGATTCCAATGGCAGATTCCAAAGCGCTGGAAACAACAACTGGCAGTTTATGGTGATTGATTAAGGCGTGGGTTCGTTTGATTCCGCCAAGAGGTTGCACTTTTAACATGAGAATATCTACTACACCATTTAAGTCCAGTGCAAAAGGATCAACAGCTTTTCTTAAGATTTCATCTCCTACAATCTTTATGTCTGTGCGCTTTTTTAACTCCCGTAACTCTTCAATAGTTGAGCAGGGTTGTTCAATATATTCAATTTCACCTGCAGATTGAAGAAATGATTCCGCTTCATCAACGCTCCATGCCCCATTTACATCCACTTTGATTGCACTATCGGGGCGAAGAGATCGAACTTGTTGAATACGGGCCAAATCCAACTCTAAATTTTCGCCCACTTTTATTTTAAAACTACTCACACCAGGAAATAGATCCACCATCTTTGTGATCTCTGCAGCCCCATTTATTGCTGGGATGGTTCCATTAACTTTCACGTTATTGCGAAACAAATCTGGTCTTGGTTGAGAGGCAGCCTCAATTGCGCAGGCAAGCCAAGTGGCACACTCTGCATCTTCGTACTCTAAAAATGGAGAAAACTCTGCCCATCCATACTCACCTTTAAATAATGCAACCTCACGTAGTTTGATTCCGCGAAAATTTGTTTTTGTAGGCAGTGCTACAACACGCAAAGTTTCTAAAAGTGATTGATCCATGGATTAAGGACGCTTGGGGAATTTCCCGAAATCTGGTGCTCGCTTTTCTTTGTATGCATCTCGACCTTCTTGACCCTCTTCGCTTAAATAGAAAAGAAGAGTTGCATCACCTGCAAGTTGTTGAATCCCAGCAAGTCCGTCATCTGCTGCATTCATACTTGCTTTGATCAACCGAAGTGCAAGTGGAGAGTTTTTCAACATCTCGCGACACCAAGAAACGGTTTCACTTTCAAGCTCTGCAAGTGGAACAACAGTATTAACTAGACCCATCGATAAGGCTTCTTGTGCATCATATTGCCGTGTCATAAACCAAATTTCACGGGCTTTCTTCTGGCCAATGTTTGCTGCAAGCAATCCTGAGCCATAACCGCCATCAAAAGAACCGACCATCGGACCGGTCTGTCCAAACTTGGCATTGTCAGCTGCAATTGTTAGATCACAGACAACGTGGAGAACATGCCCCCCGCCAATAGCCCAACCAGCGACCATTGCGATAACCGGTTTAGGTGTGCGACGAATCTGAACTTGTAAATCTAAAACATTGAGTCGACCTAATCCCTGTTGACCAACACTGTCTGATCCAACATAGCCATCATCTCCACGAACACTAATGTCGCCGCCCGAACAAAATGCTTCAGTACCTTCACCAGTAAAAATAATTACACCCACAGATGCGTTATCTCTTGCTAAATCAAATGCACTCTTTAGTTCAATAATTGTTTCAGGACGAAATGCATTTCTCACATGGGGGCGATTGATTGTTATCTTTGCAATCCCGTCACCAACTTGATACTTAATATCTGTGAAGGTTTCACCGCCAGGTGCGGTTTTCCATGTGGGAATTGTGCGGTCACCAAAATCACGCTTGATCGGTCGGCTCATGGGTCCCCTATCTTCGGCTACTGACGCTAGCCTACGGTGGCAATGGATAACTCGTCACAACGAAAGATTCTCCGGGTCAGCCCTGAATGGGAAACTCCCAAATTAGCGGGAGAAATCACATCAGCTCTCGCCGGCGATGGACCCATTCTAGGTTTTGGTGAGATCAAAAGTAACTTTGCCCCAGTTGAGGTTGCAGTGGTAATCGGAACTTCTGGGACATCTGGAAATCCAAAAGAAGTTGCACTCTCTGCTCATGCGATCACTTCTTCGGCAAAAGCTTCAAATGAATTTCTTGGAGCAAGGCCTGGTGATACTTGGAGCTTGTTACTGCCGCTAACCCATATTGCTGCGGTCAATGTCATTGTGCGCGCATTAGAACTTGGATCCACTCCGATAGATCTTCGAAATGTTCAAGGCGACTATCCAGATTCAAACTTCACAGCAATTGTTCCAACTCAACTGTTTCGTGCTCTAAATGGTGATCCAAGGTTGCTCAAACATTTACAGAGCGCTGATGCGGTTTTAATTGGTGGGGCTGCTCTATCACCAGGATTACGCAAACAAGCTGAGGCGTCAGGAATAAAAATTGTCACAACATATGGAATGACTGAAACTTGTGGTGGCTGTGTCTACGATGGCCAAGCACTTGCAGGTGTTGAGTTTAATGTTAAGAATGGAAGAGTTTGTTTAAAGGGAAATGTCTTAGCAACTGATTACTTAAATGCACCATGGAATCTAGATAACGGATGGTTTGAAACATCCGATTTAGGTGAAGTAATCGACGGCAAACTTGTAGTCCTTGGTCGCGCAGATGATGTCATTGTCTCAGGCGGTGAAAATATTTCTTTAAGTGCAGTAGAAAACTCTCTTGCCATTGCATTCCCACAATTACAAACAGCTGCTTTTTCTTATAAAGATCCTCAATGGGGTCAGAGTTTGCAGTTAGCGGTTGTAGGTGAGATTACCGATGGAGCTATTTTCCTTCACCTTGAAAAAGATTTAGGCCATGTCGCAAAACCAAAAGGCATTCATCGCATCTCTTCGCTACCCTTGCGCGGTATTGGAAAAATTGATCGCGAAGCTTTAGCCAAGGAGATTAATCGTGAATAAATGGATTCTTGGAGCACGCGTTCGTACGTTACCTGCTGCAATCGCGCCAGTTGTTGTTGCATCTGCATTGGCAGGTAGCGACTTCAATTGGTTTCGTGCTGCTTTGGCTTTAAAGGTGGGTGTTTGGCTACAAATTGGCGTTAATTTTGCAAATGATTACAGCGATGGGGTTAAAGGAACAGATGACGATCGGGTTGGACCAACTCGTTTAGTTGCATCAGGCCTGGCTTCTGCAAGGTCGGTCAAGAGGGCTGCCTACATTTCATTTTTCTTTGCAAGTATCGCAGGGCTCTGGCTCTCTTTGCTTACATCACTTCTATTGATCCCTATTGGGGTAATCGCAATCGCAGCTGCATGGGGATACACAGGTGGTAAAAATCCATATGGTTATAGAGGATTGGGTGAAGTTTCAGTTTTTATCTTCTTTGGTCTAGTGGCAACAGTGGGTAGTTTTTATGTTCAAACTGAGAACATCACTTTATTGAGTTTTATTGTTGCAATCCCGATGGGAGCTATTTCATGTGCAATTTTAACTGTCAATAACATTAGAGATTTAGATAAAGATCAAGTTGCTGGAAAGCGCACCGTTGCTGTACGACTAGGAGATGAAAAGGCTCGGCGAACATATGTCTCACTCTTAATTCTTGCCCACATTGCTGCCATCGCAACATTCATTCCAGCAACTCTCTTAACCTTATTGGCAACTCCTCTAACTTTTTCACTTTCAAAAGCTGTTTTAAGCAAAGCCTCAGGGGCATCTTTGATTCCAGTACTGGGTAAAACTGGAAAACTCCAACTATTGTTTGCCGCACTTTTTGCTACTGCTCTAGCGATACAATAAATCCATGCTTAGAGTTCTTTCGTTGGTTTTGGTCTTTGGTTTAACAATCTATGCGCTGCTTGATTGTGCGCGCGCCGATGAGACTCAGATCAAGAATCTTCCTAAGTGGGGATGGCTTCTTTTGATTATTCTTCTTGGACCACAGGCTGTTGCAATAGGACCAATTGCATATTTAATTGCTGGAAGAAACAAACCGAAGAGAAATAAGAATCCTAAGAGGCGTATTTTGCCACCCGATGATGATCCGGATTTTCTAGGAAGACTTTAAAGTCCTGAGTACGTGTGCTTTCCAGTGCCCCAAATATTTATATAAACATAGTTAAACAGGAATGTTGATCCGGCAAATAAACAAAGCCATGCAGCGCGGCGACCGCGCCAACCAATTGTTACACGGGCATGTAAGTACGCTGCATATGCAACCCAAGTAATAAAGGCCCATGTTTCTTTTGGATCCCATCCCCAATATCTTCCCCAAGCACTTTCTGCCCATATCGCGCCAGAAACAACAGAGAAAGTCCATAATGGAAATACAAATGCAACTAAGCGATAAGAAAGTTGATCGAGTACTTCTAAAGAAGGTAGACGTTTAGCCCATGTATTTCTTTCACCTTTTGACTCGATTCGATCTAATACAAGATATGCAGTTGCAATAACATTTGAAAGTAAGAAAACTCCACCTGAGATTATTGCTGTTGAAACGTGAATAACCAACCACTCCGATTTTAATGCTGGAACCAATGGAGCACTTGGAACGTAAAGCACTGTGATTGCAGTACCCAAGGTTAATAAGACTGATACTGATACTAGTAAACCGAGCCATCGAAGATCATATTTTCGAAGTGCCGCGAGATAGGCACCCGAGAATGCAAGAGCGCCAGTTATTGAGAACTCATACATATTTCCCCATGGAGCTCTGCTTGCAGATATTCCACGAGCAACTACCCCAACAAGGAGTAACAAAAATCCAAGAATCATTAACGCAGTTGCAATTCGAGCTGCGCGACCATTTCGCGTGTAATCCAATGACGACTTTCCAGCCGCTGGCACCTTTACAGCCCAGGCTGTCTCTATTGCATGAACGATGAAGGAGAGAGCAAAAACCGCTGTCGCTGAATAGATTGAATAGTTCGAGATAACTGCCCAACTACGTGACATCTACTTGTCTCCCTTTAGTCTTTGAATAAATTCTGTTATCTCTTCTTCAAGTCCTGGTGCTGCATTTTTTGCTAATCCTGCAATTTCCACTTTCTCACCTACACGAATCCAAATTCGCCGTCTGCGAGTAAATAGAGAAGCTAATAATCCAATGATGGAAACAATAGCGCCCAATAAAGCAAACTTCTTTCCGGGATCTGTGACAAAGCTAATGTTGACCCACTGAACATATCCTTCAAATGTAATTACACCGCCAGGATAAGCAAAAGACTCCCCTGGCTTTAGAGCTTTGAGTCCAACTTGTTGCATCTTTGAAGTATCGATTCTGTACACAGATTGTGGAGTACCTGAATCCAATCCAAGATCGCCCACCCAGGCCGCCAAAAGTAAACGAGGATTTAGCGCCTCTGGGTAGACACTAATTCCACCATTTGCACCATCTCTTTCATATGTCGGAAGAAATGATCCAACGAAACCAACGGCTGGCTCTGCATCTGGAGCTTTAATTGCACCAATAGAGCGCAGTTGTGAATCTTGAGGCAGAAATGGAACAGGACCTTGAAAAGCCACATTCAACTGTGAGTCCACCACAGTTACAACAGGTGAGTATCCATTTGCTTGAAGGTAGATTCTTGTATCTCCGATTGTTAAAGGTGAATTAACTTTCATAGTTTTTTTCTCAACAATTCCCTCTTCACCTTGAAGTAGTGAAACATCGAGCGTGTAATCCTCTGGCGCTCCAGTTAATACATTGTATTTTGCGACAAAGCTATCTGCAGTCAACATAAAATCTTGAAGATTTGAATCACGATAAAGCTTTCCAAATGTCAGTGAGTCATAACTTGTCACGTTGTTAACAAAGCGCTCACCAACATTTAAAATTGCTTCTCCGCGCATTCCAAAAAGAGAACTAAAGCTGATTCCAACTAAAACTAGAATTAACGCAAGGTGAAAAAATAGATTTCCTGTTTCCCGAGCAAAACCTTTCTCTGCAGAAATCGAGCCCTCTGATTCTAAAACTCTGAATCTATTTTTCTTAAACCATGCACGGGCTGTTTCTAACTCGCTTCCATTTGAGCTCCATTGTTGAAAATGCTCCATCCGTGAGAGGTTTTTTGGAGTTGCGGGAGGAAGAGCACGAGCATTCTTTAAATGCTCAATTGTCCTTGGTAGAACACAGCCAATGAGTGAGATAAACAAGAGAATATATACAGCGCTAAACCAAGGTGAGCCATATACATCAAATAGCCAGAATCGATCCAACCACTCTGCCTGCTCTGGTGAGTTTTTAAAGTAATCTGAAACCTGCATTGGGTTTTGAGTTCGTTGCGGAAACAAGGATCCTGGAATTGCAGCTACACCTAAAAGCAACAATAAAATAAGGGCAGTTCGCATGCTTGTTAATTGGCGCCATAGGTATCTTGCAAGGCTTGTGCCATCAAGTTCAGGTATTTGTATTTGATTACTCATTAAATCACCGGAATAAAGTCAGAGATAAGGCCTCGCATTGAGTTCATTAAATCTCCCCAAAAACCAAGCACCTGCAACAAGCCAATCAAAATCAAAAATGCACCACCAATTTTTGAGATTACATCTCCCCGGCGATAGATGATTGAACGGAGTTTGGCGGATTTGTCTAAAAATAATCCTGAAGCGATAAATGGCAATCCCAAACCAAGGCAGTAAGCAAATGAGAGTACAGCGCCACGAAGTGCACTAGATTCTTGAAAAGCCAAAGTTTGAACAGCTGCTAGTCCAGGGCCAATGCATGGAGTCCAACCAATTCCAAAGAGAACTCCCAACAACGGTGCACCCAATAGGCCACCTGTTGTTCGCATTTTTGGACGAATTGTTGGTGAAAACGGGAACTTTCCATAAAAGACAAAGCCTAAAAATATTGTCATGATTCCCAAAATTCTTGAAATCATCTCTTCATTTGCAACTAACTGATTGCCTAGTTCGCCAAACAAAGCACCAAAAGAAATAAAAACCGCACTAAATCCAAAAACAAATAGTAATGATCCTAAAAACACCTTACCTCGGTTTACAGAAAATCCTGCGGCAAAGGATAAGTAGCCGGGAACAAGAGGCAAAACACATGGTGATAAAAACGAAACTACACCCACGATGAAGGCAAAAGGGAAAGCGGCAATAATCGCTCCACTAAAGAGTTGCTCAACTAAAAACTCTTTCATTCTTGGCTAACTCTCTCAATTAGTTGAGACAAAGAAGCCACGGTCACAACACCCGAGATTCGTGCAGCTACGCGCCCTTGTTCATCAAGGATTACAGTTGTTGGAATTGCATTTGCAGATAACGAACCTCTAAAGCCAGACAAAATTGAATCATCAATCACGGTTGGATATGGGATCTTAAATCTTCGTTCAAAAGCTTCAGCATTTGCTGGATTATCTCTTGTTAATATCCCTATGAATTCAACCTCGGAGTATTTGTTTGCTAATGCAACAAGTGTTGGAGCTTCGGCCCGACATGGTGAGCACCATGAGGCCCAGACATTTACAACTGCAACTCTATTCTTTGTATATGTGTAATTCTTGCCGGACAATGTCATTCCTGAAATTGTTGGAGATATTTTTCTGTCAGTTGATTTAATAAATGTAACTGCACCATCTCCAGAGACGAAACTTTCCTCAGAGACAGAAGTTCCACCACCGCCGCATCCCGTCAATGTAATGACAAGAATTAGAGCAATGGTAAATCTCTTCATTAGTTTTTTTCTGGCAAAAGATGTCTGGCAGGTTCGGAGTATGTGAGTCCTGAAATGAAGCCCTCATCATCAAAATGAATACTTGTTACAGAGGCCAAGGTGCATTCGCGCTTGCGGGGATCATGCAAAAGTCTGCGGTTTTCAATTGCACTTCGTAAAATCCAAATCGGTAATTGATGAGAAACACAAATTGCATCTTTACCTTTTGCTGCATCACGCGCTGCGAAAACTGCTGCCAACATACGATTGATCTGTTGATCGTATGGTTCGCCCCAAGATGGTTTCCACGGATTCCAAAGATGTCTCCATGAGGCAGGGTGTCGTAACACTCCGTCGCCAACGCCAAATGGTTTACCTTCAAAAATATTTGCAGCCTCGATTAATCTCTCATCCGTTGTAATTTCAATATTGTGCGCTTTTGCAATTGGCGCTGCTGTTTCTTGTGCGCGTTGTAAAGGTGAGACATGTAACGCGCCTAAATCAAGATTCTTAGACCACTGTCCGATTGTGGAAGCCATCTCTTGTCCGCGCTCAGATAATCTCCAACCTGGTTGCCGCCCATAAAGAATTTTTTCAGGATTATGGACTTCACCATGTCTAAGAACGTGCACAGTTGAACTCATGGGTTAAGCATAAAGCGTCCATAAACTCCATGATTCGCTAGGGTAGTGACATGGCACTCACAGATAAACGGGCTGCCTTTTTTGATGTAGATAACACGCTTATCCGGGGCTCAACGATTTATTTCTTAGGCCGGGGAATGTACCAGCGCGGATATTTCACAAAAAAGGATATCTCTCGTTTTGTTCTAGCCAACCTGAGATTTCGCTTAACTGGTAAAGAGAAAAAAGATGAGATTCAGAGATTTCAAGATGCAGCCACAGATTTTATTGGTGGCCATAATGTTGCTGACATTCAAGCAATTGCAGAAGAGATTTATGATGAATTCGTTTCACCAGCTTTGTGGCAAGGAACGATAGATATCGCTCAATCTCATATTGCAAATGGGGATGATGTTTATTTGGTTACTGCCGCCCCAGAGGATATGGCTACTTTGATTGCAAAAAGACTTGGCCTAACTGGGGCACTTGGTAGTAAGGCTGAAATAAAAAATCAGATTTACACTGGAAATATGAACGGACCGCTTTTGCATGGTAAAGAGAAAGCAATTGCAATTATTGAACTAGCAAAAAATAATGGCTTAAATTTGGAAAACTGTTTTGCTTATTCTGATAGCAATAATGACTTACCACTTCTGCAAAGTGTTGGACATCCATCTGTAATCAATCCGGATGCATTACTTGGATTGCGCGCCATGGCTGAAGGTTGGCCCATTCATGATTTTCGAAAAGCTAGATTCATTGGAAGGGCAATCTCACCTGTCGTGGTGCGTCTTGCTGCCCTTGCAACCTGGCTTACTCCTCGCAAGCGCAAAGGTTGATTAACTACTTAACCCTTTATCCCTGTAATGTAAGCAAGTTATGGAAATGCGCTCATTCTCCGACTACTTGCGTAGTGTTGATGATGCTGCCTTTATTTCTCTCTTTTCTGCACGACCAGATTTAGTTTCTCCAGTACCACCAGATATTGCCTCACTTGCTGTTCGTGCTTGTTCTGCTCCAAGTTTGGCGCGTGCAATCGATTCATTAAATCAATGGCAGTTACAAGTTCTTGAAGCAACAGCAAGTGTGAATGAACCCTTTACAGCAAAAACTATTGCGACCCTCACAGACAAAGAAGCATCATCTGGTTTGGATCATTTAGTTAAAATTGGATTGGTGTATCCATCTGATGATGGATTAAGAGTTCCAACCCAACTTCGTGAAGTTATTGGCGGCGAACCTGCTGGTCTCGGACCAGCATCTATGGTCAAATTGAAGTTAAATGAATTGGCAGATGCGCCCGCAGATTCGAAAAAGATTTTAGAACGGTTGATATGGGGGCCTCCAAGAGGAAGCGTTGGAGACGTTAAAAATCCAAGTCCTGGAGTCTCTTGGCTCTTGGAAAAGAAATTTTTGGTTGCACTTGATCAGCGGACAGTAATTCTTCCGCGCGAAGTTGCGATCGAACTTCGCGGTAAAAAGATTCACAAGCAAGTAAACGTTAGACAGCCAGAACTGACAGGAACAAAACGCGACAAGAAGCAAATTGATTTGGCTGCAATCGCGAATGTCTCAACTGTTCTACGTTGGGTTGAAGAGCTGCTTAATTTTTGGGCAGAAGAGCCTGCAGATGCTTTGCGTGCAGGTGGATTAGGAGTACGAGATCTCAAAGTTCTTTCAACCCACCTAGGTGTTGATGAAGCCTGTACGGCATTTATCGCCGAGCTTGCATACTTAGCATCGCTTATTAGTATTGATGCAAATGATCAGATTTTGCCAAGTAATAAATTTGATATTTGGTTAATGCAATCTCCTGCAGATCGCTGGCAGATGCTGGCATCGCAGTGGTTAATTACATCCCGAGTAAGTGGTTTAGTCAGCCGTTTAGAATCCAAGAATGTTGCTGCTCTGGGACCTGAATTAGATCGAGTAAATGCATCCAAGATCAGAGGTTTAACGCTTGCCTTATTAATTGAAAATCCAGAGATTGCACCCGACTGGAATAGTTTTAAATCTGTATTGGATTGGCGCGCCCCAGTTCGGCGAAACTCGTCCTTACAAGATGAATTAGCGGAATGGACCTTGAGAGAGGCTGAATGGTTAGGGATAACTGGGCAGGGAGCGATCTCAAAATACGGAGTTGGTTTTATAAGTGGAGATGATTTAGAAGTAATTAATGAAGATCTGCCAAAAACTGTTGATCACATATTGATTCAGAGTGATAACACAGCAATTGCACCAGGCCCACTCGAGCATGAAATTTCACAGGCACTTGCAATGATGGCTGAAATTGAAAGCCGAGGAGGAGCTACTGTCTATAGATTCACCGAAGCAACAATTCGTCGCGCACTTGATCATGGCAAAACTGGTGATGAAATTAAATCATTCCTTGCAAAAACATCTAAAACACCTATGCCACAACCACTTGAGTATTTAATTGCAGATGTTGCAAAAAAACATGGAAAATTACGTGTCGGAAACACGTCTTCTTTTATACGCTGTGAAGATACAGCTTTAATTTCTCAGATTGTTAACGATAAGAAATTAGAGATTTTAGGTCTTCGGCGTATTGCACCTGAAGTTGTTATTTGCGACATGGATGTAACCGATGCCATGCGCATTTTGCGCGAAAGTGGTTACTTGCCTGCAGGTGAATCGGCAAATGGAATGATTTTAACTGGCGTGAAATCAAATCGAGCCCTGACTAAACCAAGACCACCGCGCATTATCGGAGAAGTCGAAATTCCAACAGATGATTCCTTAACTGCCGCTATTCGATCTTTACGAACTGGCGAGAAATCAACTCATCGCCAAACACGATTGCGCCAAGTAGCAAATGAAGCATTGGGTGCACTTCCACGAAGTACTGCAAATGAGACGATGGATATTTTGAATCAGTTCATTTCTGAGGAAAAAACCCTCTCGATAGGTTATGCCGATAACAATGGCGGAGTGACCCACAGAATTATTGATCCGATTCGAATTACTGCAGGCTCTTTAATTGCGCGCGATCATGCAACCGGGGAGGTTCAATCCTTCAGAATCCCCCGCATCACCGGCGTTGCACCGTTATAGACTTAGATCATGTTGGCAGACCTAGAAGCGCTCGTAAGGTTGGAATCACCAACGCAAGATTTAGAAGCTTGCAAAAGTGTTGTTCGCTTGGCCAGTGATATCGCATCTCGTGTTTTAGATTCTCCAGCTGAGATACGAGATATAAATGGTCGGCCAGTTTTTTGGTGGGGCTCACCTAATCCAGAAGTTATTGTCTTGGCTCATCTAGATACTGTTTGGCCTAAAGGATCCTTTGAACCGCTATGGCAGATAGAAGGAACGACAGCCAGAGGCCCAGGTATTTTTGATATGAAGACTGGTTTTATTCAAGCTTTATATGCAATGAAATCCATTAAGGGACCGGTTGCACTTGTTGCTACAACAGATGAAGAGACAGGAAGTCTGACAAGTAAAGATTTTATTAAAGAGATATCTGCGAAAGCAAAGTCAGTTCTTGTTGTCGAAGCTTCTTTAGAGGGAAAAGTTAAAACTGGGCGAAAAGGTACTGCGATGTATCAAATAAAAGTTTTGGGTAAAGCATCCCATGCTGGCCTAGAACCAGAAAAAGGTGTTAATGCAACCGTTGAGATGGCCCACGTTGTTATCGCAGTTTCAAACCTTGCAAATACTCAATTTGGAACAACAGTAGTTCCTACAACTCTAACGGCAGGAAATACAACAAATACAGTTCCAGATTTAGCAGTTCTCGATATCGATATCCGCTCTTTCTCAATGGCTGAACTAGAGAGAGTTGATGCAGCGATCAAAGCAATAGTTCCAGTTAATCCAGAGACAAGATATGAAGTTACTGGTGGTTTCAACAGACCTCCATTAGAAACTTCATCGACTATGGCTCTATATGAACGCGCTGAAAAAGTTGCAAAAGAAATTGGCATGCCTGTTCTAGGCCATGCATCCGTTGGAGGTGCAAGTGATGGAAACTTCGCCGCGGCGGCAGGTGCACAGGTTCTAGATGGATTGGGAGCTGTCGGAAGTGGAGCTCATGCCAAGCACGAATGGGTTGATATCAGTACCCTTGAAGATCGAAGCAAGTTTTTACATGCGCTGATTAAGGATTTATTAAATGAGTGATGGTCCGTTAATTGTTCAGAGTGATAAAACACTTCTGTTAGATATCGACCATCCTTTATCTGTTGAGTGCCGCCGTGCGATTGCACCATTTGCTGAGTTAGAGCGCTCACCAGAACATATTCACACATATCGATTAACTCCACTTGGATTATGGAATGCCCGTGCTGCAGGACATGATGCAGAACAGGTTATTGATACATTAATTAAGTATTCACGATATGCAGTTCCGCATTCGATTCTTATTGACGTTGCAGAAACTATGTCTCGCTATGGGCGCCTACGTCTTGAGATGGATCCTGTACATGGCTTAATTTTGATAACTACCGATACAGCAGTACTTGAAGAAGTAATCCGTGCAAAAAAGATTGCTCCATTACTGGGTGCCAGAATCGATTCTGAAACAATCACAGTTCTGCCAAGTCAACGTGGTCAGATTAAACAGTCACTTCTGCGCTTAGGTTGGCCGGCTGAGGATTTTGCAGGTTATGTAGATGGTCAGGCACATGAAATATCTTTAGTAGAAAAAGATTGGAAGATTCGCCCATATCAAGAGTTGGCAGCTGAAGGTTTTTGGCATGGTGGTTCGGGAGTAGTAGTTCTTCCTTGTGGTGCAGGTAAAACAATTGTTGGTGCAGCAGCAATGGCCCATGCAAAGGCAACTACATTAATTTTGGTGACGAATACAGTTGCTGCTCGCCAGTGGCGAGATGAACTTTTGAAGCGAACTACATTAAATGAAGATGAAATTGGCGAATACTCTGGTGCAAAAAAAGAAATTAGACCTGTCACTATTGCTACGTATCAAGTAATGACAAAGAAGAAAAACGGAGTTTATGCGCACTTAGATCTATTTGATTCCTACGACTGGGGCTTGATTATTTATGATGAAGTTCATCTACTTCCAGCACCAATCTTTAGATTCACCGCAGATATTCAGTCTCGACGTAGGCTTGGACTTACCGCGACATTAGTTAGAGAAGATGGAATGGAGGGTGAGGTTTTCTCACTCATTGGTCCAAAACGCTTTGACGTTCCATGGAAAGAGATTGAATCTCAGGGGTATATCGCCCCAGCAGAATGTATTGAAGTGAGAGTTAATTTAACTGAGGCTGAACGCCTAACTTACGCAACTGCAGAGCCGGAGAATCGCTATCGAACATGTGCGACTACTCGCACCAAGCGTGATGTTGTTGAGTTACTTGTTAAAAAACATAAAGGCGAACAAATTCTTGTCATTGGTCAGTATCTTGATCAACTCGATGAACTCACTGAAGTCCTTGGTGTTCCTATTATTAAGGGAGATACACCAGTAAAGGAACGCGAAGTCCTTTTCAATAAATTTAGAACTGGTGAAATAACCTGTTTGGTTGTCTCAAAAGTTGCTAATTTTTCTATTGATCTTCCAGATGCAACAATTGCAATCCAAGTTTCCGGTGCATTTGGAAGTCGTCAAGAAGAAGCACAGAGATTAGGTAGAATCTTGCGCCCAAAATCAGATGGAAGAAGTGCAACGTTTTATTCAGTAATCTCTCGCGACACAATCGACCAAGACTTTGCACAAAATCGCCAGCGGTTTTTAGCTGAGCAGGGCTACTCTTACAAAATTATCGATGCTGACGATGTGTTTCAAGGGAAGATCTAAATCTTATTGGATCAACTCTCCAATAATCATGGTGCACTCCATCAATTAAAGTTACAGGTACTTGTTCTCCATACTTCTTTTCTAAATCTTCATTGCCGTCAATAAATATTTCAACTACTTCAAATTTCAATTCGTGCATCATTGCCTGCAAAACTTTAAGGGCATCTTCGCAGAGGTGGCACTCTTTTCGACTATATATCGTGACTAATTCCATCACTACTCCTTCCTATTCTGATAAACCTCTTAGAGAATGGTTCTCTCTTGCCACTGACCCTAAACCATAGCTATCGCACTGATAGCGTTGGCACCATGCAATTCCTAAGGGTCAAATTGATTCACCCATCCCTTACTGTGAAACTCTTGGTCGTATCCACTCTTTTGCTGTCAGGTTTAGGTATACCAACTGCTGAAGCAATTACCTTTCGACAGATGCCGGCCACAAACTGGGTTCATGTTCTCGCTGGTGATACCGATATATCTTCTTCGGTTCGTACAAACACCGCCCAACTTCCTGCTAAAAATCTTGAAGCGGTTTCCAAGTTTGATGTCACCTATAACAATTTTCCTGATTGGGCAAAAAACGAAGTTCAGGAATCTTTAGATATATGGGCGGCAAATTTCAGATCATCTGTGGCAATTGCTGTGGACGCGACATGGGAGCGTTCTAAATCAGAAAACATTTTGGGAAGTGCCCGCGGAGGGAGTTATTTTTCTTCTTTCACAGGAGCTCCAGATCCTGGTCTTTGGTATGTCTCAGCTCTTGCGAATGCACTTTCTGGAAAAGATTTAGATAAAAATAATCCTGAAATTATTATCCAGGTTAACTCTGAAGCACCATGGAACTCTCGTGGGGATGGTCAACCAACCCGAACTGAGTACGATTTAAAATCGGTTTTTTTACATGAGGTTGGTCATGGTCTTGGTTTTTCTTCAAACGATTCATACGACCCAACTTTTGGAGTTGGCACGTTGTCCATGCCAACAGCCTTTGATGCATATCTACAGACATCTGATGGAAAACGATTAGCAGATTTACCATCCCCGTCCAAAGAGTTGGGGACAGCACTAACTTCTTCGCTAGTGTGGTCTGGCCCGCTAGGTGTTAAGGCAAACGGTGGTGTAAAACCCAAAATGTTTACACCGTCAACGTATGAACCTGGTTCATCGATATCACACTTAGATGAAACTTCTTTTACTAATGCCGGTTTAGATTCAGTGATGACTCCAAGGCTTGACTCCGGGGAGGTTTTTATTGGGCCTGGTCCGTTGATGTTAGCGATGATGGAAGATTTACGAAATAAACCCCCTGCAGGGATAACAAATGACCTGCCTCTTGCCCCTCGCAATCCCTTAGCGTTGGTTGGCGATGCATCGGCTCTCATAACTTTTGATGCTCCTGCCAACATTCGAACATCACAAATTAGTGAATACATTGTTAAAAACATCAAGACTGGGGTTGAAAAGAAATCTAATTCAAGCCCTGTTGTATTTTCAGGGTTAAGAAATGGAACCTCATACACATTTGCAGTGGTTGCAAAAAATGCCCTAGGGGTATCTGCTGAAGCTAAAACTAAAGCAGTTGTTCCTCAATTAAGTTGGAAGAGCAGCAGTTTTGATGCTAATTCAGATGGATTAAATCTAGCAAGCGCTATATTTAATGGTAAACCTGTTGTTGCCTATAACGATAGTAAAAATGCAGATTTAAAGCTTGCGATATTTGATGGCAAGGTTTGGAAAAAAACCGTAGTTGACGGTAATGGCGGAACAGAGGGAAGAACAACTAATGAGATCTCGAGTGCAATCAGTCTCTGTGTTAATGGCGTTGCCCCTTTGCAAACAATGCACATCTTCTATAGTGATGTGACTGAAAAAGATCTTCGCTATGCAAAATATGATGGAAAATCTTTTAGTTTTGAAGTAATCGATGGTAATGGTCCCTCTGTAAACAACTATGAAGACCCCGTTCGTGTGCGTTCATCTAGTGATGTGAGTGTTTCGAATGCTTGTGTCACCACTGCCTCGGATATTCAAGTTTTCTATCGCGACCAAACACAAGGAATTACTCTAGGAGCGGTCAGATCTAATGGTGGTCCTTGGAAATATGAGTTAGTCGACGGAGATCGAGCTACTGATGGACGAAGTACAGGTGATGTCAGTTTTCACATGAAAGCAGTTCGTGTGGGTGAAACAACCTACCTTGTCTATGACTCTGTAACTGGCTTTGATGAAAGAAAAAGCGTCACGGCCGGTTCAGTTCGTATGGCAAGTCGTACAGGAGTAAACCCATCTGATTGGCAATACATAGAGTTAGATCGCTCATCCAATAATTCATCTATAGCTGGTTACGATGTTGCAATCGCAAATGTTGGTAACTCTGCTCTGGTTGCTTGGTTGGCAGGTCCATCAACAACACCAGGGGTTGCAAGTGAAGTTCGGTGGACGAAGGTGGATTCACCTAAAAAAATATCAAAGATTGTAAGTGGAAATTTTGGGCGACCAGGTGAGCATCTTTCCACTAATGGAAAAACAATCATCTACAACTGCCAAGAGCGTTTATGTGCGATTAACACCGAGCAAAAAATTCCCAATCAAAATTCAGTTCGGCTAGTAACCAGTTCTCAAGAATTACAACCAATTGATAGTGTGTGGCTCACAATATACAAAAGTATAAATTTGCTTGCCAACAAAAAAGGAAAAATGGTTCTTCTTAAGCCGTAATTATTTTGCGTTGCGGCGCTGAATACGAGTTTTCTTTAGAAGTTTTTTGTGCTTCTTTTTCGCCATACGCTTGCGTCGCTTTTTAATTACTGAACCCATATACGAATCTCTCTTTTCTATGTTTGCTGATGTTGAGGAGGTGGTTAGATTACCGTGTATTGCGAATAAAAATCGAAACGGTATCCGCGCTTGATGTGACAACAAGCGGACCCAACTCTTTGGACTCTAGGCTTCCTAGGAGTAATCGTTGACCAATTGGAGCGCTATCGGCTGCCGAAATTGCTCCTTTTGAGTTAAAAGTTATTAGCAAGGGAGTAGGTGTCTTTGGATTCCATGCAAGTTCTGGAACTGCCCCACTTGAAAGAAATAGGAGTTGTGTAGAACCAATCGTAAATCCAGGACCTGTACCTGGAAATCTAAATGTCCAAGTGGGTAAATAGCGAGATGAGAATTTCGTGACTGCTACTTCCCTTTTATTTCCAACAACAACTTCTCCACCTAGAAGCAATGAAGCTGTGGTGCTATTCCAAATGCGCTTGCCCTTACTGATGGAACTTCGGATAGCCGAGACAATCTTTAGATCCTTTGAAACTCTGACAATCAGACCATCAACTAAACCTGCGAGCTTTTTACCAGCAATTGTTTCACCACTTGGACCAACAAGGGTGAAGGTTCCATCTGTATTTCGAGAAACAGATTCGATAGTTGTGGAGATTGAACCAACTTGCGTTAGTTTTGAGAAAACACCAGAAAAACTAAGTGAAATAATAAATCCTGCACTTGTTTTTTCACTTGCTAAAGAACCAACAATTGTGAGTCCAGCCTTATCGATTAGTACTGCGGTAGGTAAAATGGCGTGGTTTGAAGGTAAAACACTTGGCGAACCGATTACTCCTGTAGCTGAAACCTTCCAGATAGTTAATACCTTCAAATCTCCGGCAAGTGTTGGCGCAGGAATCACTGCGTTATCGGGATTAATTGTTGCTTGTGTAGTTCCAGAGGGGGCCACTACAGAGGTTGCTACCAAAGGTGTTGATCCAGCGATCCAAATATCTCCAACAGCATCCACAGCAGCAGCGGTCGCCACTGATCCTTGAGATTGATCTAACTGTATTTTCCACAACTCTGTTCCATTTACATCAAGAGCTTTTGCATAAGCCCTCGAATTTTGAGTTCCATAAACGATTAAGTTTTTACCAGAAACAACCACTCCGCTAACTTCAGATGGCAAACCAATTGTTGTAAGAAGTTTTAAAGGGTTAACGGTAATTTTTTTTGGTACTGCTTGAGCGGTAGGTGTAGTCGCTAGAAGCACAACCAAAGCTAAAGTGAAGAAGCGTTTCACGCTAATTCCTGTGCCCGATCACGAGCAGCCTTCATCGCCTTACGAACTAACTGCTCTAATCCATCATCTGTAAAAGATGCCAAAGCTGCTGCTGTAGTGCCATTAGGGCTTGTAACATTTTCACGGAGAACTGCTGCGGTTTTGCCGGATTCCTCTAGCATTTTTGCAGCACCTACAATTGTTTGGACAGTCAAAGTAGTCGCATCTTTTTGACTTAACCCAAGTTCAACTGCACCTAAGATCATTGACTCCACAAAAGCAAAGAAATATGCAGGTCCAGAGCCACTGGTTGCAGTCACTGCATCTTGAAGTGACTCGTCAACTTCAATAGTTTTACCGGCCGCACTTAAAAATCCGGTTACAAAATCTCTTTGCTCAGCAGTTACGTTATGTGAAGTTGAGATCGCCGACATGCCTTCTCCCAATAAAATCGGTGAGTTTGGCATCACACGAATAATCGGATTTGCTTTCCCAATTGCATCTTCAACAAATGAAATGCTCTTTCCAGCAGCAAACGTGACGATCAATGTCTGTGAACTTATTTGGCCCTTTACCTCTGCTAAAACTTCCCCTAAATCCTGTGGTTTAACGACCAAAAGCAATACTTGGGCTGTTGAAACATTATTTGCAAGATTATCTGAATTGATTGAGTATTTTTTAGTTAACTCTTCAATGCGCTCTGAGCGCTTCTCGGAGATAGTAATTAATTTTGGATTTAGGCCATATGTTGTAAGGGCAGAGATAAGGGCCTCACCCATTATTCCTGCACCAATGAGTCCAACCTTTAGCTTTGTCTCCATGTAACAAGACTACCCGTTGAGCCTGTAGGCTCTGCGACTATGCCAGAAGTAAAGCCGGGATTTGCGCGTGATTGGGTTGAATTTTTCGACCCTAATGATGCTGAGACAATCTTTAAATGTGATTTAACGTGGCTTACTTCTTACTGGACATGTATTTATGGCGATGGATGCCAAGGTGTTTTTAAGAATCAACCAAATTCTGGGTGTTGCACGGAAGGTGCTATGTATTCAGATGAAGAAGATGAAGAGCGCACTCTAAAGGCTGCAACTTACCTAACACCCGAGATGTGGCAGTTTTACAATGAAGCGCGACCAAAAAAGCCCGGCGGTGCATTAAGAATTTCTGAGAAAGATGAAGATGGCGAGCGCAAAACACGTCGCGTTGAAGATGGATGTATTTTCCTTAACCGAAAAGGTTACGAAGCAGAAGGTTTCACTGGATCATTTGGTTGTGTACTTCACCATGTTGCACAACGCGATGGAAAACATTTTGCAGATACAAAACCTGATGTTTGTTGGCAGCTACCGCTACGCCGTAGTTTTGAAACCCGTGAATATGGTGAGCGTGAGTACTCTGTAACGGTCATTGGTGAGTATGAACGTCTTGCATGGGGCGATGGCGGTGAAGATTTTGATTGGTACTGCACAAGCAATAGTGATGCTCACGTTGGCACAGAGCCTGTTTATATCTCTAACAAGTACGAACTCGAACTCCTTATGGGTAAAGATGCTTACAACGAACTATCTCGCCTATGCAATGCACGCATGGAACATATCCGTGAGGCATCAGCACGCTCGCTACCACTTTTTGTGATTCAGCATCCAGCTACATTGGCTGCCCAGAAGAAATAGTCAGCCCCGTGTCATAGGCTTATCGCTATGGCCAAGGTAGAAAAAGATCCGTTTCGCTGCACTGAGTGCGGATGGACTTCCCAAAAATGGGTTGGCCGTTGCGGTGAATGCCAAGCATGGGGAGCTGTTGAAGAGATTGCAGCGCCAAAAAAACTTTCATTGGTTCCAGGAAACGTTACTTCAAAAGCATTACCGATTGGTGATGTTGATCTTTCTGCTGCACATGCCAGACCAACAGGTGTTTCCGAATTAGATCGGGTTCTTGGTGGCGGACTTGTTCCAGGTGCTGCAATTTTGTTAGCAGGTGAACCCGGTGTTGGTAAATCAACGCTGCTGCTCTCTGTTGCAGCGCAAAGTGCAGCAAAGGCAATTACTTCGCTTTACATCAGTGGGGAAGAGTCTGCATCGCAGGTGCGCTTACGAGCAGAGCGAATTAAAGCTGTTGATCCCAAATTGTTTATCGCCTCAGAGACAGATCTCGGCGCCGTAATTGCACACATTGATGCAGTAAAACCAGAGCTGGTCATTATCGACTCTATTCAGACAATTGGAAGTTCAACTGCTGACGGCGCTCCTGGTGGAGTGACTCAAGTTCGTGAAGTTGCAGGTGCTCTGATTCGAATTTGTAAAGATCGTGACATTACATTGCTTCTGGTTGGACATGTCACCAAAGATGGTTCTATTGCTGGACCACGACTTTTAGAACATATCGTCGATGTTGTTCTTCAATTTGAGGGTGAACGGCATTCACGATTGCGTTTGATACGAGCAATTAAAAACCGCTTCGGCGCATCTGATGAAGTTGGATGTTTTGATCTAAGCGATTCAGGTATTGAATCTGTACTTGATCCAACAGGTTTATTTACTTCTCGCCATGTTGAACCGGTGCCAGGAACATGTGTCACGGTAACTCTAGAAGGCCGCAGACCTTTGTTAGCTGAGATTCAAGCGCTTGTATCTGCGGGGCGCGAAAATGACTTCGGGAATGCACGCCGAGTAGTTTCCGGATTGGATTCTGCACGGACGTCAATGACTCTTGCAGTTCTAGAACTACGTGCACATGTTCGAGTTGGTGGACGCGATGTCTATGCAGCAACTGTTGGTGGAATGAAAATGACGGAACCAGCTGCTGATTTGGCTTTAGCGTTAGCTGTTGCCTCTGCTGCTAAATCTCTAGCCCTGCCAGCCGATCTTGTAGCAATCGGTGAAGTCGGTTTAGCAGGTGAGATTAGAAAAGTAAGTGGAGTAAATCGCAGATTACAAGAGGCATATCGTCTTGGTTTTAAACGGGCTTTAGTTCCAACTGGTTCAGATGTAAAGATTGCGGGAATGGAGATTTTTGAAGTCTCGCGGTTAGATGCCGCACTAAAACGGGTAAAAATTAACGGCGAATGAATTCGCTAGAAAAACCAATTATCTCTTGGTTTAAAAAGCATAAGCGCGATCTTCCTTGGCGCAACACAACACCGTGGGGTGTTTTAGTTAGTGAGTTTATGTTGCAACAAACCCCAGTCAACCGTGTACTTCCTAAATGGAATGAGTGGATGCAGCGTTGGCCAACTCCGGCAGATTTAGCTAAGGCAACACCTGCAGAGGTTATTACAGCCTGGGGGCGTCTTGGTTATCCGCGCAGAGCCCTTCGCTTGCACGCAACTGCGCAGATAATCTCTGAAGATTTTAATAATCAAGTTCCTGAAGATCCTAATATTCTTCAACTTTTTCCTGGAATTGGCGAATATACCGCCGCAGCCATTGCTGCCTTTGCATTCGAAAAACGCACACTTGTTATGGATGTAAACATTCGCCGTGTTTTGGTAAGAGCGATAGATGGACAAGAACATCCAAAACCTGCCGCGACTTCGAAGGAGAGAAATTCGCGAATGAAGTTATTACCGGAAAAGAATGCACACCTATGGGCTGCTGCAACCATGGAACTTGGTGCAGTGATCTGTACTTCAAAAAAACCAATCTGTGAAAAGTGTCCCATCATTGATCAATGCATGTGGCTTAAAAATGGCTATCCCAAAACAGAGCTTGTTAGAAAATCTCAAGATTGGCATGGGACAGATCGCAAATGCCGTGGAACTATTGTTCAAGCGTTGCGTGAGAGTCAATCTCTTACAGAGGGCGCTCTTAAAAAACTATGGCCCGATGAATCACAAGTTGAAAAAGCTCTCTTGAGTTTAATGAAGGACCAGCTCATTGAATCAATTTCGCGCAAGCGTTATCGATTACCGCTCTAATGTTCAGAGAAGTTTATTTAGCAGTTATTTAGGCAGTTGGAGCTTCTGCTAAATCTTCAGGTGTATCAGGCATTGCAGATTTAGGTGCACCCTTAAAAGTGAATTCTGCTTCTGCGCCTTCACCGATGACATCTACAACTATGATTTCGCCGGCTTTTAATTCACCAAACAAGATGCGCTCTGACAATGCATCCTCAATTTCGCGCTGAATAACGCGACGAAGTGGACGAGCACCTAAGAGTGGGTCATAACCGCGATCTGCCAATAGATCTTTTGCAGCTGGCGTTAATTCAATTCCCATATCTTTGTTCTGCAAGCGATCATCAAGATTCTTAAGCATCAGATCAACAATTTCAATAATCTGAGGCTTAGTTAACTGATGGAAGACGATTACATCATCGATACGGTTAAGGAACTCAGGGCGAAAGTGTGACTTAAGTTCGTCAGTTACTTTGCCCTTCATGCGCTCATAGTTTGTTAAATCATCACCAGAATTAGCAAAACCAAGTCCTTGTGATTTAGAGATATCGCGAGTTCCAAGGTTTGTAGTCATGATGATGACCGTATTTTTAAAGTCAACTGTTCTTCCTTGGGCATCTGTTAAGCGTCCGTCTTCTAGAACCTGTAAAAGCGAGTTGAAGATATCTGGGTGTGCTTTTTCGATCTCATCAAAGAGAACTACAGAGAAAGGACGGCGGCGAACTTTTTCAGTTAGCTGTCCACCCTCGTCATATCCAACATATCCTGGAGGTGCTCCAAATAGACGTGAAGCCGTATGACGCTCAGAGTATTCAGACATATCAAGTTGAATTAGTGCATCTTGATCACCAAACAAGAATGAGGCAAGAGTTTTTGAAAGCTCAGTCTTACCAACACCTGAAGGACCGGCAAAAATAAATGAGCCACCTGGACGGCGTGGATCTTTAAGCCCAGCACGTGTGCGACGAATTGCTTTTGATAAAGCTTTGATCGCTTGCTCTTGTCCAATGACTCGGTTATGAAGCTCGGTTTCCATGTTTAGAAGGCGTGCTGTCTCTTCCTCGGTTAATTTAAATACAGGAATTCCAGTTGAGATTGAAAGCACTTGTGCAATCAACTCTTCATCAACTTCAGTGACCTTATCCAAGTCAGTTGCTTTCCAGTTTTTCTCTGCTTCTTGTTTTTCGATGATAAGAGTTTTTTCCTTATCGCGAAGCGCTGCTGCTAATTCGAAGTCCTGGCCATCAATGGCAGACTCTTTCTCCTTGCGTGCACTTGCAATTTTATCGTCGAATTCACGTAGTTCAGGGGGCGCGGTCATGCGCTTAATACGAAGGCGTGATCCAGCCTCATCAATGAGGTCAATTGCCTTATCTGGCAAAAAACGATCTGAAACATAGCGATCAGCCATGTTTGCAGCAGCAGCTAATGCACCATCTGTTATGGATACACGGTGATGTGTTTCGTATCGATCACGTAATCCCTTGAGAATTTCAATCGTGTGAGCAACTGTTGGCTCTTTAACTTGAATTGGTTGGAAGCGGCGCTCTAAGGCTGCATCTTTTTCAACATGCTTGCGATACTCATCAAGAGTTGTTGCACCGATTGTCTGTAGTTCACCTCGCGCAAGCATTGGCTTGAGAATACTTGCAGCATCGATTGCACCCTCTGCAGCTCCTGCTCCAACTAATGTATGAATCTCATCGATAAACAAAATAATGTCTCCGCGAGTTTTAATCTCTTTAAGAACCTTCTTTAAACGCTCTTCAAAATCTCCACGGTAGCGACTACCTGCAACAAGTGCGCCAAGATCAAGTGAATACACCTGCTTATCCTTAAGAGTTTCAGGGACATCATTTTTAAAGATCGCTTGTGCAAGACCTTCCACAACGGCTGTCTTACCGACACCAGGTTCACCGATTAGGACTGGGTTGTTTTTTGTGCGGCGCGATAGAACTTGCATAACGCGCTCAATTTCATTTTCGCGCCCGATGACAGGATCAAGTTTTCCTTCACGGGCAGCTTGAGTCAGATTTCGTCCAAATTGATCTAGAACTAAAGATGTTGATGGAACGCCTTCTGCTGGGCCTGACTGAACAGATTCTTTTCCTTGATAACCAGAAAGTAATTGAATTACTTGTTGACGCACGCGATTTAAGTCGGCGCTAAGTTTTACTAGAACTTGGGCGGCAACTCCTTCGCCTTCCCGAATTAAACCAAGAAGAATATGTTCAGTTCCAATGTAGTTGTGTCCTAACTGCAACGCTTCGCGAAGTGAAAGTTCAAGAACTTTCTTTGCGCGCGGAGTAAATGGAATGTGACCACTTGGCGCCTGTTGTCCTTGGCCAATAATTTCTTCTACTTGTGCTCGAACACCTTCAAGTGAAATACCAAGTGATTCAAGAGCCTTTGATGCAACGCCTTCACCTTCGTGAATAAGACCAAGCAAGATGTGCTCAGTGCCGATGTAATTGTGATTGAGCATGCGTGCTTCTTCTTGGGCCAAAACGACAACGCGTCGGGCTCGGTCGGTAAAGCGCTCAAACATGGGCGGTGCTCCTTTGTATCGATCTGTCATTAAGCCTAATACCTGCAGCCATTGACCCGCGAGGTGGATTGCTTACGACCTTTACAACCCCAAATGTGGCGGTCTTATGCCCGAAATAGGGCTAAATCTAGGGTCAATTTTTCTGCTCGAGTAGCGGTTTTTCCGCTGAGTTCGCTTACAGCTCTTTCAGCATTTCCTTCGGCTGAGTTCGCTTACAGCTCTTTCAGCATTCGGGTATTTCCCAGGGTATTTGGTTTCACCGCTTCAAGATCTAAAAACTCTGCAACACCTGCATCATAAGAACGCAAAAGTTCGGCATAGATTTCAGGTGCAACGGGAGTTCCTTCTATCACTTGAAATCCGTGACGACCAAAAAACTCAGTTTCAAAAGTCAAACAAAAGAGACGCTTAACTCCGATCTCTTCAGCTCTAGAAATTATCGATTCTAAAATTTGATGTCCGACTCCCTGACCTCGAAGTTTTGCATTAACGGCAACTGTGCGAACTTCGGCCAAATCTTCCCAAAGCACGTGAAGTGCTCCACAACCAACTACATCATCTCCTTCAATTGCTACCGTGAACTCTTGAACACTCTCATAAAGAGTAACGGTTTCTTTTGTGAGCAAACGGCCTTGTGGTGAATAAGAATCAATGAGTTGTCGGATTCCTTTGATGTCACGGGTATGTGCTGGGCGGATCTGCATTACTTAATCCATCTCAGGCTTTACAAGTGGGAACAAAATTGTTTCACGAATTCCTAGCCCGGTTAGTGCCATTAACAATCGATCAACACCCATACCCATTCCACCTGTTGGTGGCATTGCAAACTCCATTGCACGCAAGAAATCTTCATCAACTTGCATTGCTTCAAGATCGCCCTTTGAGCCAAGTGTTGCTTGCTCAACCAAACGATCACGTTGAATCACGGGATCAATTAGCTCAGAGTAACCAGTTGCTAATTCAAAACCATCTACATATAAATCCCATTTTTCAGCAACTCCTGGGATTTCGCGATGTGCTCGAACTAGTGGTGATGTATCAACGGGAAAACCCATAACAAATGTAGGTTCAATTAGTTGATCTTTGGCAACATGTTCAAATATCTCTTCAGCTAATTTTCCTGTAATCCACTTAGGATCAACCTTCATCCCAAGTTTTTCAGCGATTTTCTTGAGCTCTGCTATTGAAGTTAGGGCTGTAACCGTTTGGCCAACTCCTTGGGAAATGGCTTCGTATAGTGAAATCTGTTTCCACTGGCCACCTAAATTTGCTTGGCGTCCATCGTGGTGCGTTACAACGTGTGAACCTGCAATTGCCATCGCAGCATTTTGAACAAGCTCTCGTGTTAAATCAGCGATCGAGAGCCAGTCTCCGTAGGCCATATAACTCTCGATCATTGCAAACTCAGGTGAGTGGGAAGAATCTGCTCCCTCGTTGCGAAAGTTACGGTTAATTTCAAATACGCGTTCGATGCCGCCCACAACACAGCGCTTGAGAAAAAGCTCTGGGGCTATCCGGAGGTAGAGCTCCATATCGTAAGCATTCGAATAAGACTTAAATGGACGTGCAGCAGCCCCACCATGCATTACCTGAAGCATGGGAGTCTCAACTTCTACAAACTTTTCTTTTTCAAAAGTAGCGCGTAAAGATTTCATTACAGTCGGGCGCAATCGTGCGTTACTTCGAGCCTCGGGTCGAACTATTAAATCAACATAACGCATTCGTACGCGAGTCTCTTCTGACATTGGTTTGTGATCATTTGGTAAAGGTCGAAGAGACTTTGATGCCAATGTCCAAGAGTTAGCCAGTACAGAAAGTTCACCACGCTTTGAAGTAATGATCTCACCTGTTATTGAAACAATGTCGCCCAAGTCAATGTCTGACTTCCAGGATTCAAGTGCATCTTGGCCAACTTTATCTAGAGACAACATCGCCTGAAGTTCAGTGCCATCGCCTTCACGTAAAGTTGCAAAACAAAGTTTGCCCGTATCGCGTTTAAATATAATTCTTCCAGTTAATGATTCAACATCCCCTGTTGCAACATCGATCTCAAGACCAACATATTTTTCACGTATCTCTATAAGAGATTTTGTGCGAGGTACTGATACTGGATATGGCTCAACATCTCGGGCAATTAGGGCAGCACGCTTTTCTCGGCGAATTCGAAGCTGCTCAGGTAAATCTTCTTCAGCGCCAGGCTTTGATGTAGAACCAGTTGAATTATCAGTGCTCATAGGTTGGCAAGTCTACCGACTCAAGCATTTCGCTCATGAATTAGACGAAGTCCAATCAACGTTAAATCAGGCTCATGATGCTCGATTGTTTCTGAAACACCCACCATTAAGGGTGCCAAGCCACCTGTAGCAATAACTATTGGCTTTTTAGAATATAAATCAGCAAGCTCTGCCGTAATCCGGTCTACTAATCCATCAACTTGGCCAGCAAATCCAAAGATTGTTCCAGATTGCAAGGCTTCCACAGTATTTTTTCCAATTACATTTTTGGGTTTTACTAATTCGATCTTTCGAAGTTGAGCCGCGCGAGCTGCAAGTGCATCGACAGAGATCTCAATACCTGGTGCAAGAGCACCCCCTAGAAACTCACCTTTTGGTGATACAACATCAAGATTTGTTGAAGTACCGAAATCAACAACAATTGCCGGGCCACCAAAAATCGTATGCGCGGCCAGAGTATTTACAATCCGATCGGCACCAATCTCTTTTGGATTATCAACTAGAAGTGGAACCCCAGTCTTTGTTCCAGGTTCCACAATAGTTACAGGAACATCTACAAAGTAATCGGCAATCATGGTTCGAAGCTCTCGTAATGTAGCTGGAACTGTAGAACAGATTGATAGACCAGTTAAATTGTAATCCTCAATTAGTGCTCGAAATTGCAGCCAAAGTTCATCCGCTGTACTACGTGGATCAGTTTTTACACGCCACGAGCGAATCAACTCTTTGTTATCAAAAATACCAAGAACAGTATTTGTATTACCTACATCCACAGTCAACAGCATCTTTATCTCCCTACCATCGGCATATTGTCAATTAATCGGACACCTTCAACCCATCCAGCAATAATCATTCTTTTTGATTTAGTTGAATCTGTTGCTATTGAAAAATTTTCCTCGTCAATTACAGTTGCGTAGTCTTTTTTAAATCCTAATTCTGTCGAGATTGTTGAATTCAAAATCTCAATTGCTATCTCAACTGTTGGTGCTAACCGTGCTGCAGAGAGAGCTCGATTAACTACTAGTGCACTATTTCGACCCTCTGCACTCAAGCGCACATTTCGTGAAGACATTGCAAGCCCATCGAATTCACGGACTGTTGGTACACCAATAATTTCAACCTTACTTTTCATGGATCTAATTATCGAAAGTTGCTGAAAATCCTTTTCCCCAAAAACTGCTTTATTTGGCTTAGTTAGAGCAAATAAGCGATCTACAACTGTTACCACTCCATCGAAATGACCTGGTCTTGATGCCCCCTCAAATATCGAACCCAAGGGACCAGAATTAAGTGTTTGAAAACCTTGCGGGTAGAGATCTTCGAATTCAGGAAACCAAACCTGTGTAGCACCGGCAATAGTTGCAATCTCAATGTCACGTTCTGGAGTACGTGGATACTTTTCGATCTCTTCCTTGTTTTCAAATTGAAGTGGATTAATGAAGATGCTTACGATTACTTCTTTATCCAGTGTTCGAGCACGCTTAATCAATGCTTGGTGGCCTTTATGTAAGGCGCCCATTGTTGGAACTAATACGCTCATTTGAAGTGGCTCCAGTCCTTTCAGGTACCGGGCGAGATATCTATAGTTTAGCGCTAAGCGGGCAGTTGCTCCAAAAGATCTTTAATCGCTCCGTGGGTAAGCAGGATTGCATCAGGCTCAAGTTCAAACCAGGGTTGCAAAACAAATCTACGCTCATGGGCTCGTGGATGTGGAAGAACTAACTCATCGGCTTTGCTAATTAAGTCTCCATATTGAATGAGATCTAAATCAATTGTGCGAGGGCCCCAATGTTGAATTCGCTCTCGCCCCATGGCTTTTTCTATTCCATGTAGCACTGAAAGCAAATCCAGTGCAGGAAGGTCGCTGTCAACAATACAAATCGCATTTAAATAATCTGGTTGCTCAGGGCCGCCAACTGGCTTTGTAGTTATATAGGAAGAAACTGATTTTAGAATGGTGGCCTCACGTAATAAAGCTAGGGCAGTATCTAAATTATCCTTTGGGTTTCCCAAATTAGCACCCAGAGAGATTACTGCTTTCATCGTGATTTATTTACAGTTACTGAAATATCTTTGACTTTACTTTCCACAGGTGCTTGAGGTTTATGAACTGTAACGGTTACTGCATTTACCTTTAGGTGGTCCTTTAAAATTCTCTCCGCAATTCTGAATGCCAATTTTTCAATTAAGTTGACTGGATTTGTCGTAATCTCTTCAAATGTTAAATCTGTTATCTCTGCGTAGTTAACTGTGTCATTAATTGCATCAGAAAGTGCTGACGGTCCTAAATCCACATGTAGGATTAAATCTACATAGAAGTCTTGGCCATTTAATCGCTCAGATTCAAATAAACCATGATGGCCATACCCATGGATGCCGGTAAGAATTATTTGATCACTCATGATCTCAAGGCCTCCTTGTGTGGCTTAACAGAGTGAACTCTAACGGCCCAAATACCAGTTCCTTTAAGTTTCTTCGTCAAATTAATTGTGGCCTCTTCCCGTTCATCCGGAGAATCTCCACCTAAGAATCTTTTGCGTGAACCACCAACTAAAACCGGATAACCCATGTCAACAAAGCGATCAATTGCATCAATGATTGCCCAATTATGTTCTGAATCTTTTGCAAAACCAAGACCAGGATCGATAATTAGATTCTCTTTAATAACTCCATTTGATAACGCATCTTGAATTCGATCTTCTAGCTCCGAAATGGTTTCTGAGACAACATCTTTGTACACCGCTTTTGAATTCATATCTTTGGAATGTCCACGCCAGTGCATTGCAATATATGGGACTTTTAATCGCGCAGCAGTAGAGAGCATCTGATTATCAGACAAGCCTGCGCTCACATCGTTAATAATGGATGCCCCAGCTTTTATCGCTGCTTCTGCAACGCTAGCTCGCATCGTATCGATACTTATCTTCACACTGTTTTTGTCAAGGTAAGGTGCCATTTTTTCAATTACAGGAATCGTACGATTTAATTCTTCTTGCTCACTGACTCGTTCTGCTCCGGGCCTAGTTGATTCTCCACCGATATCAATAACATCTACACCTTCTGCAATCATCTCTAAGCCCCGTGATACAGCAGCATCTAATTCATTGTGTTTTCCGCCATCAGCAAAGGAATCAGGGGTTACATTTAAAATACCCATCACTAACATAAAACTAGCCTCTGGTGATTAAGGCGATTGCTTCTGAACGTGTTGCTGCATTATTTAATGCTCCACGCACCGCTGATGTAGTTGTACGTGCTTGAGATTTCTTTACACCTCGCATAGACATACAAAGGTGTTCACAATCAATAATCACGATCACTCCAAGTGGATTTAAAATCTCCACCATGGCATCTGCAATTTGTGTGGTTAAACGCTCTTGAACTTGCGGACGTTTTGCATATACATCAACTAAACGTGCTAGCTTCGAAAGTCCAGTGATCTTGCCACGAGGAATGTAACCGATGTGTGCAACGCCGTGAAAGGGCGTTAAGTGATGTTCACAGTGGGAAAAGACTTCTATATCCCTAACAATTACTAACTCTTCATGACCAATATCAAAAGTTGTTGTTAAAACATCTTGGGGTGATTGCCATAGGCCTTCGAAGTTTTCTGCCATCGCACGTGCTACACGAGCGGGAGTCTCCTTTAAACCTTCACGATCTGGATCTTCACCCAATGCAAATAAGAGTTCTCGTACAGCTTTTTCTGCACGTTCTTTATCGTATGGCGCTTTTGCCCGGCCATCTGCAACCGTGAGTTTATTTATCGTCACTTACAGCCTTTTTACGCCTTGTTGGCTTTTTTGTATCTGCACCAGGTTCTACTGCAATTCGCTCCGGTACATCAACAGGAGGCTGAGAAGATGGGATACGTGTTGCAGAGCCAGTCCAGGCAATTCTTGCAGTCACTTTCTTTACTTTCTTGAAAATAACTGCGATCTCATCTTTGTTTAGGGTTTCTTTTTCAAGTAGTTCAATTACCATCTCGTCAAGAATCTTACGATTAGCAACTAAAATATCAAAAGCTTCTTGGTGAGCAGTTTCAATCAAAGTTCGAATTTCACGATCGACAATTCCTGCAATGTTTTCACTGTAATCACGTTGGTGACCGTAGTCGCGGCCCATAAATGGTTCACTACTTCCGCCGCCTAATTTGATAGCCCCAATTGCTGAAGTCATTCCATATTGAGTAACCATTGCCCGTGCAAGTGAGGTGGCTTTTTCAATGTCATTTGATGCGCCAGTTGATGGATCATGAAAAATTAATTCTTCGGCAGCACGGCCGCCAAGAGAGTAGGCCAATTGATCCAATAGCTGATTTCGAGTTGTAGAGTATTTATCTTCATCTGGTAACACCATTGTGTAACCCAATGCGCGGCCACGAGGCATAATTGTGACCTTGTGGACTGGATCTGTGTGAGGCAAAGCGTATGCAACAAGTGCATGCCCTGCTTCGTGATAGGCGGTGACTCGACGCTCTTCGTCACTCATCAAACGAGATTTTCTTTGTGGACCGGCCATTACACGATCTATAGCTTCATCAAGTTCTAAGTTGCCGATATCTACTTTGTTTTCACGAGCAGATAAAAGTGCCGCTTCATTGACAACACTTGCAAGATCGGCACCTGTAAAGCCAGGTGTTCGTCTGGCATAGTCAACTAACTTCACTGATGAGTTAATTGGCTTACCTTTTGAATGAATCTTTAAAATTGCTTCACGTCCCTTTAGATCTGGACGATCTACTGCAATTTGGCGATCGAAACGACCTGGTCGAAGTAGCGCCGGATCTAAAACATCGGGGCGATTTGTTGCAGCGATCAAAATAACTTTTGAGTTCTCTTCGAATCCATCCATCTCTACAAGTAACTGGTTAAGAGTCTGTTCGCGTTCGTCGTGACCGCCACCCATACCTGCACCGCGCTGGCGTCCAACTGCATCAATTTCATCGATGAAGACAATCGCAGGTGCATTCTCTTTTGCCTGATTAAACAGGTCGCGAACTCGCGCGGCTCCAACGCCTACAAACATCTCTACGAAATCTGAACCAGAAATCGAATAGAAAGGTACACCCGCCTCGCCAGCAACAGCGCGAGCTAATAAAGTCTTACCAGTTCCTGGTGGGCCGAAAAGTAATACACCCTTAGGAATTTTTGCACCTAAAGGTGCGTACTTCTCTGGCTTTGCAAGAAAATCCTTAATCTCATCTAACTCTGCGAGTGCTTCGTCTGCACCTGCTACATCTTTGAAAGTTGTTTTTGGAACATCATTGCTTTGAAGTTTTGCCCTTGATTTTCCAAATTGGAAAACTTTATTTCCACCTTGGGCTTGGCTCATCATCCAGAAGAATAAGAATCCAATCAGTAAAAATGGCAGGACTGAGAACAAGAATGAAACAAATATGGATTGCGAAGGAACTTTAACGTTCCAACCTTTGGGAGGAGGATTTCCAGTTAATGCATCAATAATCGTTGGCTCTTGGCGTGCTACATAAAAAGCTTCAACTTTCTCGGAGCCGTTTATTCGGTTGCCTGGTGTCAAAATTAGTCGGATCTTCTGTTGTCTATCAACTATCTCTGCAGAGAGAACTTGTGTTTTTGAGATCGCATCAATTGCTTGTGACGTTTCAATCTGTGTGTACTTATTTCCAGCAGATGAGATTTGTCCCAATCCTGTCACAGCAAAAATTGCAATAATTATCCAAAATAGTGGACCTCGAAAAATTTTCCCAGCACGAGTTGTCGGCTTCTTGTTTGGTTTCTTAACAGAAGTTTTCTCCGATTGCTTGCTGGTAAAACTTTTCTTGATCTGCTTCTTAGGCTTTTGCACTTGTGACATGGGTTCTTATTCTCGTTTCTACAAATTACTCGTACATGTGCTTGGCAAGCACACCGATAAAGGGAAGGTTGCGATACTTTTCATCAAAATCAAGGCCGTAACCAATTACGAAATCTTTAGGAATGTCAAAGCCAACATACTTAACATTAACTTCAATTTTTGCTGCTTCTGGTTTCCGTAATATTGAAAGAATCTCTACAGATCCAACTCCTCGCGATTCAAGGTTAGATTTAAGCCAAGAAAGAGTTAAACCTGAATCAACAATGTCTTCAATAATTAAAACATTACGGCCTGTGATATCGCGATCTAAATCTTTAAGTATTCGAACTACTCCACTTGATTTTGTACCAGATCCATAGGATGAAACAGCCATCCAATCCATATCAACGTGACGTTGTAATGCGCGCGAAAAATCTGCAACAGCCATAACCGCACCTTTTAATACACCGACGAGCAAAAGGTCTTTACCTTCGTAATCTTTTCCAACCTCAATTGCGAGCTCTTTAATTCGAGTTTGCAACTGTTCTTCTGTAACGATTACTCGTTCGATATCGCCTTTAACTGCCTCTAGATCCACGGTTCTCCCTATGGTCGCTGCGTTGAGAGCGAAAGTCTGCCCGAAATTCTCTCAACCTTCACACCGCCAGGAAGATTTGAAGCTCCTTGGCCGCTCCAGGCGGAGATTAGCGCCTCAATTACGCTCACGTGCTCTGCAGTAACTGAACCTGCGGGTGCTCCTTGGGCATAGATTGCGATTCTCAGAACTCTGGTTCGAATCGCTTTTGGCATCGCCTCTAAGTGGGCGCACTCTAGATCTGCCAAATCTAATTTCATAGCCTCGTGCTCTGCCCAGTGATCTAGTGCATCTGCATCGTCTCGAAGTAGATGAGAACTACGGGCAAGGGCTTCAGAGATTCCTGGACCGATAGTTTTTTCTAAAACTGGAAGAGCTTGTGTGCGTACTCGAACTCGGGCAAATTGTGAGTCTTCATTATGTGGGTCTTTCCAAAAAGATAAATCTGATTCTTTGCAATAGTTCTCAGTTGTTTCGCGATTAAGTTCTAGGAATGGACGAATATAGATGCCCGTATGGGCGGCCATTCCTGAAAGTGAACGAGTTCCTGATCCTCGAGCAAGTCCCAATAAAACAGTTTCAGCTTGATCATCTTGCGTATGCCCAAGAAAAACTGCAACAGCATTTTCACTGATTGCAATTTCATCAAGGGCTTTGTACCTTGCTGCACGGGCAGATGCTTCTAATCCATTTTTAATGTGTACTTCAACTTTTTTTACAACGCACTTTAAATCCATTGTCGAAAGTTGATTCACTGTTTTTTGTGCTTGTGTGGCAGATTCTTTTTGGAGTTGATGATCAACTGTAACTCCGACAACATTAATTGCTAGCAGTTTGGCCTCTACTGAAAGAGCGTGCGCAAGAGCAAGTGAATCAGCGCCTCCCGAAACTGCAACTAAAACTGTATCGCCAGCCTCAAATTTTTCTAACCACGTCCGTACTGCATTACGTACTGCAGGCACGGCCATTGTCATGGCTTAACAATAGTGGTGCTTTAGACTCGTCCTCCAAATGGCATTAGGCCTGGCATCCCGTACATATCTGAGAATCGCAAACCACTCTTGGTGGAACGAGCTTCCCAAACCATTCCATTACCGGCATAAATAGCCACGTGGTGAATGGTTGAAACCGAACCTTTATATGAATAGAACAAAAGATCGCCCGGTACTAATTCTTTAAGCGATACATGCATCGTATAAGTTGAATACAGGGCGGAGTTTAAGCGATCCCAGTTTGGCCAACCTAAGCCTGCTGATCGATAGGCGGCATATACAAGTCCAGAACAATCAAAGGAGTTTGGACCTTCATCGCCCCATACATATGGCTTTCCTGCTTGTACTTGTGTTCGTGCAAATGCAACAGCTTTATCTCTTTGTGCCTGAGTTGTTCTATTTGTTTCACGGCCTTTAAACCCTAAGTCACTCCAGACGCTGCGTTGGCCGCCAGTTTGAGCAGCGGTATTAGCTTGGCTTTCTTCAAGTAAAGCTAACTGTCTTTGTTGTTCTAATGTTGTTCTTACTTTGCGCGCACTATTTAATTGACGCATTAACTCGTCTTGAACTTTTTGTAGTTTTGCTACTTCTTTGGCTTGTTCTTCTTTTGCATCATCTGCAACCTGCTTGGCAGCTGCAACTTTTGCAGTAGCGACAACTTGTGCTGCTTTTGCATCATCTGCAGCTTTTTTGGCCTTAATCGCAGCGGCCTCTGCAACCTTAAATCTTTCAAGTGCAACTGAGTTCTGGGCACCTAAAGTTCCAAGAGTTGAAATTTGATCTATCAACTCTTGCGGACCATTAGAGCTAAGAAGCGGTGCAATGTCACTCATATTTCCGCCAAGAATGTAGGCGTTTGCAGCTAAGCGTCCAATAGTTTTATGGGCATCCACAACAGATGCAGCGGTTTCGGCTGCATGCTTTGCAGCTGTATTAGCCATAGCTGTTGCAACTGCTAGCTCTTCTTGGGCTTTTCGATACAGAGCAGTTGCTGCATTTGCTTTAGCTGTCAGTGTGCGAAGATTCTGATTGGCTTCTGCAAGTTTTTTAGCCTGAGCATCGGCGATTTTCTTTTTCTCTGCTTCTGCTTTTTTTGCCGCTTCAATTTGTGCCAGCGTTGGTTTTGGGGCTGCAAGAGCTGGAACCGACGAGATCGACAGTCCCAAAATTGCAGCGAGTGAAATCGCCTTTAACTTTTTCACAAAAAACCTTTCGCAGGGAAGGCCTATAGAATAAATGGTGAAGCTTAAAATTTGATGGTTTTAAACCCTGGTGTCTTTAATTAGATACGTCACGGCGAACAAAAAGTATTGCGGCAACAATCGCCCCTATACCTACATAAATTCCACCAACTGTTAAGGCGTTTTTATAAGCCAAATCTAAGGTTCCACCTGATGCGATTGCATTGAGTTGGGCGCCTGGGAGCCAATTTTGAAGTGAACCTTTAACGGCAATCAGTAAATTCTCAAGAATGAGAAGCCACAAAACGCCAAATGAAATTGCACTGATAGGTGAGCGCAGAAGTAAACCAAGGACCATTCCAATTATTCCGAAACCGACAACTGAGATAGTCACATTTACAAATGAGGTGAAGATTGCTTCAATCCCAGCTGATGTAAACCACAAATCAGTATTTACTTCGGCACCAGGTGCCAATACAACTGATGTGCTTATTCCAATTATTGCTGCCACAACGATCATGACAAAAGCAAAAATTTTCATAGCAATCAATTTGCCAATTAGGATTCTTAGCCGACCTGGTTGGCGAATCAATAGATTACGCAAAGTTCCATATGTATATTCCTGTGCTGTTTGGGCAGCGAAAACACAAAGAGCAATTATTCCTAGAAATCCTCCAGTACTTGCAAAGCCTTGAACTCCACCTGTAGCAAGTCCCAAAACTTCACGCCCTACAACCTGTCCGCGATCAGAGTTACCTTGTGGTGAATCAATTAAAAGAAATAGAAGCGCAGAAAAAAGACCGCTAAAAAATACAACCGCAGCCATCGTTCCCAAAAATAAAGTAGGTCGACGGAGTTTTCGGAGCTCAGCTGAAACAACATTCAACATTATTTGTCCCCTGTCATTTCAAAGAAAGTCTCTTCTAGATTTGGCAGTTGCGGAGCAAGTTGTGCCAAGGTGATTCCTGCATTGAAGGCTGCTTTATTTAATTCCGGTGCCCAATCCATGGCAGCTAAAATATGAACTGAATCATTTCGAATAACTGCATGGTGCCCAGATTCTTGTGCAATCTCCACAATTTTCTTCAGGTCTGAATGATCTAATGACTTAGCAATGATTGTTGGCTGTTGTTGGGCCATCAATTCACCTATTGGACCAGCAAAAACTATCTCACCTTTTCTTAGCATCACTATGTGATCGCTGATGATCTCAAGTTCTGAAAGTAGATGCGAGGAGACAAAAACAGTTGTGCCTCCATTAGCTAAATCACGTAACAGTGCTCGAATCTCTTGAATACCTTCTGGATCTAAACCATTCGTTGGTTCATCAAGCATTAGAAGTTTAGGTTCGGGAAGTAACGCTGCAGCGATACCTAAACGTTGTTTCATACCTAACGAATATGTTTTGTATTTAGATTTACCACGATCACCCAGGCCAACTTTTTCTAACAAAATTTGAACTCGCTCTGTTGGAAACCCACCAAGTTTTGCAAGAACTATTAAGTTTTCATGGCCAGATAAGGCTGGATAAAAAGCCGGTCCTTCAATCATTGCACCCACGCGACTTAAATATTTTTCTGGGTGATTTATTGGCTCACCAAGTATGTGACCTTCACCTGTTGTTGGAGTAATAAGACCAAGAAGCATTCTCATTGTTGTCGTCTTGCCAGATCCATTGGGTCCAACAAATCCACACACTGTGCCCATTGGGACCTCAAAATTGATATGAGATACCGCTAAGCGATTGTCGTACTTTTTCGATAAGTCACGAACGGAGATTGCTGTGCTAACCATGGATCCTACTCTGCCACATTTAAGCCCTGAGTAAACAATCTTGGGGATAGCAAGTCATCAGTTCCACGACTTTCTGTCTGCTTAGAACACTCAAGTGATTTAATAAAAGCTATCGATCAGGCGCTAGCTAAGTATTTGAGCAATAACGAGAACTACTGAAAAGAGACTCAAATATGTGATTGACCACTGAAATATTTTTCCCGCCACTTTTGCATAATCTGGTGATCCATCTTTCAATTGCAGTAGCTGAATTGCAAAAACTATTCCCAAAAGGATTGTTACCGCCATTGACCATATCGGAAGCGAGGCAAGGCTAATCAGTGCAATTGATGAAGAAATCATCAAAATTGTGTGTAACCACATTTGCCGGCGAACATTACTTTTTGTTGCAACTACCGGCAGCATGGGTGTTCCTGCCAATGCATAGTCATCTTTGTACTTGATCGCCAGTGACCAAAAATGGGGTGGGGTCCAAAAAAAGATTACGAAGAAAAAAGCCCATGCGGTTAGAGAAAGTGAGTTGGTAACGGCTGCCCAACCAATTAGCACGGGCATACAGCCGGCTGCTCCGCCCCAAACAATGTTTTGAGAAGTGCGTTGTTTAAGGGCCATCGTATAAACAAGAACATAGAAAACAATTGCGATTAAGGCAAGAAGTGTTGCAAGTTTTGTAGTAAAAGCCCAAAATAAAGTTAGCGATACAAGACCAATTACAGTCGCAAAAGCCGTTGCCTGGAATTTTGTAATCAAGCCAGTAACAAGTGGGCGCTTAGAAGTTCTCTCCATTAACTTATCGAGATCACTTTCTATAACCATATTGAAAGCATTCGCACTTCCAGCTGCAAGTGTGCCTGCAACAATTGTTGCCAAAGTTAATCCGAAACTAGGTAAACCTTTTTCGGCCAAAACCATGGCTGGTAAAGTGGAAACCAATAGGAGTTCAACGACCCTAAGTTTCATCAGGTCTATGTAGGCTTTAATGGTTGAACTCACCTTCCGAGTTTACTCAACCTTTTTGGTGGGTTCTCCTCACTTATTCTCAATTTACCTAATTTGCCGAGTTATGTTGCTCTCAATCTAGCTACCGATTTCCTGTTTGACCCTGATTGCCAAGGGCGAAAATGAAAAATAGTAGTGATTTAATTGAGATTATTTTTTAGGGGCCTTACCTGAAGGCTAGTAGAGTTCTAGTATGCGAAAAGTTTTTCTATTCCTTAGTTTATTTCTTTCATTTTCATTGGTTACTTTGCCCGCTCAAGGTGAAGAAGTTTCTAAAAAGAGTTCTATGAAGTTAATAAAAACTATTGAAGGTTCAATTGCACCCAAGTCTGTCAGGACATCAAATGACGGAATCATTAGTGCACATAATATGATGTATAAACATTCAATTACGATTTATGATGCAAAAACTTTTGAACTTCTAAAAACTATTCCTGATTCAGTTTCATTGAAGGATTATGGTTTTTCAAAGAGCTCTTCGATTTTTAGAGGCTCTCCTGTTGAGGGCACTTTCTCACCTGATGGCAAATACTTATACGTTAGTAATTACGCGATGTATGGTCCTGGATACAAAAAGGAGGGAAGTGATACCTGCTCACCTTCATCTGGTTTCGATAAAAGTTTTATCTACCGAATTAATCGAAGTAATTACCAAATTGATGCGATCTACCCGGTTGGTTCGGTCCCTAAAGTTGTTGAAGTAACACCAGACAATAAATATGTTTTGGCCGCAAATTGGTGCTCCTACACGGTGTCGGTAATTTCAATCGCAGAACAAAAAGTTGTAAAGACCGTGAGTATAGGAAGATACCCACGAGGTATTGCGATTAGTAAAGACTCCAGTAAGGCATATGTTGCCGAAATGGGAGGTAGCAGAATTCACGTTATTGACCTTGCAGATTTTTCAACTACCTATATTCCAATTGGAAGTAATCCTCGAGCAGTAGTTCTCTCACCAGATGGAACAAAAATGTATGTGACTATGAATCTATCTGGACGCGTTGCATCTTGGGATTTAATAACAAACAAACCTGGTAAATCTGTGCGAACTGGTAACAAGGCTAGAAGCCTTGCTTTATCTTCTGACGGCTCTGAACTCTTTGTTGTAAATTACTTAAGCAACACGATGTCAAAAATTCAAACCTTAGATATGAAAGTTTTGGAAACAATAAAAGTTTGTCCAGAACCGATTGGAGTGACTTACGACAATCCGACTAAGAACACATGGGTTGCTTGTTACCGAGGGCAGATAAAAATTTACTCAAACAGTTAATTAAATCCCTGAAGGTAAGGGAGAAATCTCTGCTGGAATATTGGGGGCAGCGATTCGCCCAAGAATTTTATCGATCGCTGCACGTGCTTTTTTGAGTGATGTGTACCCTCTTGGAATCTGATCGGCAAGTGTGACAAAAACATACTCGCGATCTGAAGACTCTACATACCCAGCCAAAGTGGCAGTACCGTTAAGCGATCCAGTTTTTGCCCGCACTAGACCGACCGCTGTTGGTGCTGTATCGATAAAACGCTCGTTTAAAGTTCCAGAGACTCCGCTAACTGGTAACACCGGATGAAGGCCCGTAAATCGTGGATCTTTTCGAAGTTTATATAAAAGTTCACCGATCATCTTTGCTGTAACTTTATTTGACTTTGATAAACCACTTGCATCCTTTACTACAAGTTTTGATGAATCTATTTGAAGTTCAGTTAAGAGCTTTTTGAAGATTCTTTCGACACCTAAAATTCCAAATGGTTCCCCGGCAGCCTGTGAAGATAAGCGAGCCAATCTCTCTGCAAGCTGATTGTCACTCCACAACATCATCCAATCTAGAATTTTTGCAACTGTGGGTGAAGTCTCCGTCACCACCAGGACTGCAGTTTCATTTACCATTTGATCGGCTTTCGCAGCTTTGAATACCGGTTTAAAGCCACGCTTGGCCCAATATGACTTGAAGTTTTTTACATCTTGCTCAAATAAATCACTGTATATGACGGTGTAGTCAACTAGCTCACCAGCGTTATAGCTGCGTATTGCATTGGTTGCATTGCTTGCCATATGAGTTAATGAAGCTCTACTCATTTTTCTCGCAACCGAATGAGTGGTGCCGACCCATGGGTCCAATGAACCTTTAATATAAATAGTATTTATTTCAGGAGCGATGCGAACTTCTGTGGTGAAGACTTTAAGTGGATCTAGATATTGCAAAACCATTGCTGCTGTTAACAGTTTCATTACTGAAGCGGGTTTACGTTGTGCGTATACATTCTTTTCATAAATTGTTTCACCTGTCGAACCATCTATAACAATCATTGCCGGGTTGGACAAAGTGGGGGAATTTAAGAGTTTTTCAAAAACGGATGGGATTTCTGTTGGTTTAAGATTTGCATTAGCTGGTGATGAAACCAAAGTTAATACAATAGTTGCCACTAAAACACTTCTGAATTTAAACATTGAAACCTTTATCGGGCAGAGGCAATTACAATATTAAATATCGTTAGCCCCAACAACAGTAACCAAACATTTCTAGTGAGTTCTGGTTTTTTTAGATTTTTGTATCCAAGGCCAAGTATCACTAACAACACTAGAAACTTTATCCCGATAGTTGTGTGATTAAGGGTTTCTTCTGGTTTTACTGAGTTATGTAGGCCGACCATGATCAGCCCTGCAATTAACGCAGTCAGAGTCGCATGCAAAACGCCAGGATTAAGTCTGCGAGGGCTCTTCTTTGTTTCGCGGAGCAAAAGAAAAAGAATGCCCACTATAGAAAGTAGATGAATCACATATGCGATCGTGTTGATTGCTCTCATGAGTTCAGTTTAGAGTGCTCACATGTCTTCTCCAACCACCCCAGCCAATATTGGTCCTGGAGAGTTTTTTCCAGTAGTCGGGGTTGGGCCACACGAAAAACCTTGGCCCCAAGATGCCCACTTTGATCCTGAGTTATTACTTAATGGTGATCGCCGTAACGTATTAGATAAGTACAGATATTGGAGTGTTGAGGCAATTGTTGCGGATTTAAACACAAAGCGACACAAGTTAGAGATTGCAATTGAAAATTGGCAACATGATTTAAATATTGGATCAGTAGTACGCACTGCTAATGCCTTTAATGTCAACGCTGTTCATATTGTTGGAAAACGGGATTGGAATAAGCGCGGAGCAATGGTTACTGATCGCTACTTAACTGTGATTCATCATCCATCTGTAGCTGATTTCTCAGAACACTGCAAGGAGCGCGGGATTCCAATTATCGGTATCGATAATGTTCCGGGCTCAACACAACTTGAATCAACACAATTACCAGAGAGCTGCGTTTTACTTTTTGGTCAAGAGGGTGCAGGAATGTCTGATGAAGCAATTGCAGTGTGTAAAGATTTATACGAAATTAATCAATATGGATCAACAAGATCAATGAATGCTTCTGCTGCAGGTGCGATTGCAATGTATCACTGGGCCTTACAGTATCTACCCCGCTAAGAAACTATTTCTGCTAGCAATCCATCGACTGCGCGTTCAACCATAGCTAACGTTGTTTCATAGGCTTCATCACTTTGATTATATGGATCTGGAACTTCTAACTTAAAATAATCAGCCGAACTTGGATCAATATCTTTTAGCTCTGGATCAAAACTTCGTAAGTAAAAAACTTTAGAACGATGCTCTTCATTTTCTGCCAATGAAATAACGTTGTGATGATTTCTTGAATCCATCACAAGAATTAAGTCGTGAACATAGAAATCAATGCTGGTGAACTGCTTCGCGGTGTGTTCATGCGTATATCCAGCTTTTTCCCAAATCTTCTTCGAAGATGGATGCGGACCTTGTCCTATATGCCATGGGCCAGTACCCGCGCTATCTACAGTGATAACTGGCGACTTGATTGCCTTTTTTTTGTGCGCCAGTACCGCCGCTGCCATGGGTGAGCGACAAATATTTCCTAAACAAACCATGGTGACGCTGATTTGATCAGAGTTTTTAATTGAGGAGATCACGCTCAGGTTCATCTTCTAACGCCTCTCGAACTGATTTCAAACGACGTTCAATCTCATTTGCCTCATCGATTCGACCTTGCATCCTCATAATTTTGCAAATCCGCGTTTCAATATCCACAATGAATTCAAAATCTTTAGGCTCATCTTCGCTGACAATTGCTAAAACATTATCTAGAGTTGCTAAACCATCATCGAATTTTTCAAGCAGAATTTGTGCTTTCCCGTACTCAAACATCGCAAAAACCTCACGGCGGTGATCATGACCGGTCTCAAAAACATCTACAGCTTTTTGCGCAGTCTCGAGTGCAAGTTCACCTTCGCCAAGTTCAATTAGGCACGATGCAATTTTTTGGTCGCACCTGGCAACATGAATAACTTCTTTATTACGCTTAAATAACGCGCGTGCTTCTTTGAAGGCTTCAATTGCTTTCGTGTAATTTTTCAACTCACGTTCGGCGCAACCGATCAAATGAAGATCATTGGCTGCACCAATTTCATTGCTGTCAACAAGGTGCTCCTGAGCACACTCATTCATTGTTAAAACGACTTTCTCATACTGCTTTGATGTGTACCACCATTCACCTAGTGTGCAAGCAAGTTCTAATGCGATAGGTGATTTGTTCTCTCTTAAAATCTCAACTGCCTTACTCATTGCAGTTGCTGCCTCATCAATTCGCTTGAGTTGATTTAAGTTGTAACCAATAGCCGAATAAGCTTGAGCTAAACCTTCAGATGCCGATGTAACTCCAAGTTGTGAATAAATATCGCGCGCTGTTTCAGCGAGTGCGAGCGCTTCGTCATATTGACCGCGAGCAAATATTCGAGCGCTTAACTCGTAAAAAGTACTGGCTCGCTCTTCGCCCTCAACCTCGGGGATTCGATCCCAAAGCATCTCTTCGGAGACGAGTTCTTCCATACCCTCGTCATCGCTCATGCCCGTGACCTTATACGCACAACGTTAAGGGCGAGTGAGAATATCCCTACGTGCCAACGCAATTTTGGTGGGCTTGAGACGGACTGGCGGTGTGCTCAAGCCTCAAAACCAGAGGGTAGGGGCCTAATGCATTCAAGATGCAGATGCGAATGATTTGCGTTAACATTTACCCATGCATATTCCAGATGGCTTTATAGACGTGCCCACATCGGCTGCATTCGTTGGACTCTCGGCAGTTGGCATAGGGGCAGCCCTAAAGGGCGCTCGAACCCAATTGGACGATAAGACCGCTCCACTTGCTGGCTTAACTGCCGTATTTATCTTTGCAGTTCAAATGCTGAACTTTCCAGTTGTAGCAGGAACAAGTGGCCACTTAATTGGCGCCGCGCTCGCAGCTGTTTTGGTTGGCCCCTGGGCTGCAACATTGGCATTAACAGTTGTCTTACTAATGCAAGCATTTTTGTTTGCCGATGGTGGCCTTACCGCACTTGGACTCAGCGTATTTAACATGTCCATTATTTCAGTATGGGTTGGCTATGGGACCTTTTTATTGATCAGAAAAATTTTGCCGAAGAATAAATCATCGATTGCAATTGCCGCATCCATCGCCGCAGCGGTCTCAGTGCCTGCTGCCGCGTTTGGTTTTTGGGTTCAGTATGTAATTGGTGCGACGGGTACTTTTTCTGATTCAGCAGTCTTTACATCAATGATTGGAGTTCATATTCTGATCGGAATTGGTGAGGCAATCATTACAGGACTTACGGTAACTGCAGTATTAGCAAGTCGAAGTGACTTAGTTTTTGGTTGGAAAAACAACAAAAATAAAGAGGTACTGGAGATTAAGAATGTCTAAAAACCGCAAGTTTTATATTGGTGGATTTATCGTCTCGCTCTTTCTTGCCGGGGTAGTTTCTTTTTACGCCTCTTCATCACCCGATGGTCTGGAAAAAGTTGCTGGAGATATCGGTTTTATTGAAACTGCAAAGGACCACACATTGGCCGATGGTGCACTCGCCGATTACGGCGTTAAGGGAATTGAAAATGAGCGAGCTTCGGTCGGTGTTGCTGGAGTCATTGGTGTCATCGGAACAGCCGTGGTTGCTGGAGTCTTTTTTAAATTGATTGCTCGAAAGCCTGAAAAGAACAAGAGTTAATACGCAGGTTCAAACCCATCATCATGGACATGATGTAGGTGAGAGACTTTATCTCCACCGCCATTCAATAGTTCATGAGACCGCCTCCTACCTTAAAGTTATTGCAGCAATTACCTTTATCCTGGTTGCGGTCTCCACTCCAATCACAAATTGGCAGGCATTCATTGGTTATTTCATCTGGGTTTTAACGGTTGCAGCTATTGCAAAAATTCCTTTCACCCTTTTGTTCAAGCGCGCATTAATTGAAATTCCATTCATTTTCTTTGCAATTTTGATGCCCTTTTTTGGTTCGGGCGAAAGGTTTGTTGCTGGTCCATTTAATTTGTACCGTGAAGGTTTACTCGCTGGTGCTGGAATAGTTGTGAAAGGCACTCTTGGCGTTCTGACAGCAATCATTCTTTCTACGAGTACAACGGCCAGAGAAATTCTGCGCGGTTTAGAGAGGTTGCGACTTCCTGCACTGATGGTTCAGATCGCCTCATTTATGTTGCGCTATGTCAATGTTGTTAATGATGAAATGGAGCGAATGAAAGTTGCTCGGGATTCGCGTGGCTTTGAAGCAACCGGCATTAAGCATTGGAAGGTGATTGCGACTGCCGCTGGCGCACTTTTTATTCGTTCATATGAACGTGGAGAGCGCGTGCATCTATCCATGCTTTCCAGAGGATACGAGGGAGTTTTACCCCATGACGAAGTTGAAAAATCTAAAGCATCCGACTGGTTAATGGTTTTGATTTATCCCTTAGTTGCCCTTGTAATTCTTCTGATAACCACTCTGATTGGAAACTAATAATGTCTACGCCGAGTTTGGAAATTAAAGAGTTAGCTTTTGCATATCCGGATGGCAATCAAGCTTTATTTGGAGTCAATCTTTCAATCAACAAAGGTGAGCGAGTCGCACTCTTGGGACCAAATGGAGCGGGCAAAACAACTTTAGTTATGCATATGAATGGAATCCATCCAACAGCGCAGGGCTCGGTGCGAATCGCCGGTGAGTTAGTGGATGCAAAAAATAAAGATTCACTCAAACAAATTCGAGCAAAAGTTGGAATAGTTTTTCAGGATCCTGACGATCAATTATTTATGCCCACCGTTGGTGAAGATGTTGCATTTGGTCCTTACAACATGGGTAAGCGTGGAGAGGAGTTAGACGCAATTGTTAAAAATGCACTCGATCTAGTTGGAATGGCAGAGTTTAAAGACCGCCCGCCTCACCATCTCTCTTTTGGCCAACGCAGACGTGTAGCAGTTGCAACAGTGCTTGCGATGAAGCCTGAGATACTTGTTCTAGATGAGCCTTCATCAAATTTAGATCCAGCAAGTCGACGTGAATTAGCCGATATTTTGCGATCTTTAGATATCACTATGGTCATGGTCACTCATGATCTTCCTTATGCAAATGAGCTTTGTGAAAGAGCAGTAATTTTAAAAGGTGGAATTATTGTCGCCGATGGGTCCACGCATAATATTCTTACAAATAAGGCGTTGCTTGAGGCAAATCGACTTGAGCTTCCAGTTGGTTTTTCCATTCAATAATCTGGGGTAGAATTAAGTTATTGGTGCATTCGCATCGATGTACTTCCCCCAAGTGCTGCAACATGCAGCACTACATGCGAGTCTTATTTTCGCTCTGGACGCCATTAGTGCGATCCATACCCGAGACGCGCTTGTCGTCTTGATTGGTGTTTATTTTCATGTCTCTACAACCACGTATTGCCGCGCCCGGAAAAGCCCGTCGCGCCGCCTCAGTCGGAAAACCTAAGCGTGCAAAGAAGGCTGCCGCCTTTAAATCTGCCGCGCCAAAGGCACGTCACACTTCCGCGCAAAAAGCTGCCCGTAAAGGTGCAGTAGCAAAATCAGCGAAACCAGCATCAGGAAAGCCTGTAACTCGTCGCTATTCAGATGTTGATGCATCTACAGTTTCAAAGAAAGAAACTCGACTTTCCGATCGCTCAAAACTTCGCGCCGAGCGTTATCAAAAACAAACTGCATCAAAGCCACGACCAATAGAGGCACCTGATGAACGCAAAGCGCGTATCGAGCGATCACAGCGTCCAGACTCTCGTGCAAAGAAGTTTGTAAAGGAGCGCGATGCTCGCGAATCTGCGCCACGCGCTAACCGCACCGAGCGCACTGAGCGTCCGGAATCTTTAGGTCGCACTAACCGCACAGAGCGTTCAGAAAAACCAACTTCTCGTAGATCAGATAAATCAGAGTTTAAAAAGAGTTACCAGAAAGCAGAGCGTCCAGCATTTAAGCGCGACGATGCACGTGGAACTAATGCACAAGGTTCTTCTGCGCGAGGAACTTCAGATACACGTCCCACTAATCGACGTGATGCAGTAAAGGCAAAAATTGCACGCACCGATGATGGTCGCCCAAATTTTGAGCCACGTAAGTATGAAAAGTTTGATCCAACTCGACCAAAGAAGCGAAGCGCGGCACCAGATACTCGTGCAGCAAACTTTCGTGCAGAACGTCCAGTCCGTGATCGCCGTAATGACTCACCGGCATATGCCCGTGATGATTTCAAAAAACACAGCAAAACGCACTCAAATGCAGCTGTAGATTTTGGCGCAGATGACAATTACATTTCAGCAAACTTAGCTGATGCAAATCTTGTAGATGCAACTCCGCTTACAGAGATTACAACTACATTTGCAGAGCTTGGAATTGCAGCTCCGCTTGTAAATGCACTCAGTAAGCAGGGAATCATGCATCCCTTCCCTATTCAGATTGCAACACTTCCTGATGCACTTGCCGGTCACGATATTTTGGGTAGAGGACAGACTGGTTCAGGAAAAACTCTTGCTTTCGGTTTAGCTCTTCTTAACAACTTAAATGGCAAGGTTGCAAAGCCTCATAAGCCATTGGCCCTTGTCTTAACTCCAACTCGTGAACTTGCACAGCAAATTGATGAAGTTCTAATGCCATTGGCACGTTCAATTGGCCATGAGTCAGTTGTTGTTGCTGGTGGAATGTCTTATGCAAAGCAGATCACTGCAATGCGTCGTGGAACTGCAATATTAGTTGCAACCCCTGGCCGCTTAATTGATCTACTTAATAAAGGTGAAGTCCAGTTTGATCATCTGCAGATCACCGTTCTTGATGAAGCAGATCAGATGGCAGACATGGGATTTTTGCCCGTTGTAAAAGAGATTCTTGATCAAGCAAAACTTGATGGTCAGCGACTTCTATTTTCTGCAACGCTCGATCGCGGCGTAGATTCACTTGTTCGTCAATATCTAAAAAACCCAAAGACTCACTCGCTTCAAAATGATCGTGCCTCTGTTTCGACTATGGAGCACTTTGTATTAGTCATGAATCCATCAGAAAAAGATGACATTACAAATCAAGTTGCAGCGCGAAATGGAAAAACAATTTTGTTCGTAAAGACTCAGCGCGGTGCTGATCGTTTGGCCGATAAATTAGCTCACGCAGGCGTGCCTGTTGGAGCTCTACATGGCGGAAAATCACAGGCCGTGCGTACCCGTACTTTGGCGTTATTTAAGGACACTGCAAATGCAGCATTGGTTGCAACCGACGTTGCAGCACGTGGTATTCACGTAGATGGAATTTCATTAGTTGTACATGTTGATGCACCGACTGATCACAAAGATTATCTACACCGTGCAGGTCGTACTGCACGCGCAGGTGAGGCAGGAACTGTTGTTACTCTTGCAACAACTCGCCAGCAAAAATCAATCGGTTCACTTATCCAACGTGCAGGGGTTCTTGCGAAGTATGTTGGTGTTACACCATTAAGTACTGATTTAATGAAAATTACTGGTGCACAGGAGCCTTCTGGTATTCCTTACATCGTGCCTATCGTTGAAAAATCTGTACGAAGTGGTGGGAAGCGTCCGCGCCCTAACTCAAGTCAGCGTCGACGTCGTCCTCGCTAAAAAACTTAGCGTTTATTTAAAAAATTAAAGTTGTTTAAAAAGTTAAAGGTGATGTTGGTTTAACCAGCTGAACCAGATCCTGACGGACCAGCTTTACGCTGAACTTGTGGAGCGCCTCCGCTTCGTTGTCCTCCACGAATCTTCGATCCAGAGTCGGCGTGTGCCTGAGTTCCTGGTGCACCTTTTTTATTCTTCTTAGCTTCAAGGGCAGCAAGCATTCTTGCTTTTACATCATCATTTTTATCAGGCATGGTGTAAGTCTACTGCACTATCAACGGAGCAATTAAGCGTTAGATTCCTTATATTCACGCAAACGCTCCAAAACTTCAGACTCGCGATAGCGTCGATGACCACCTAATGTTCGAATAGCAGTTAGCTTTCCCGCTTTTGCCCAACGGGTTACAGTTTTTGGATTGACATGAAAACGCGCGGCAACTTCTTTGGGTGTCAAAAGAACTTCTGCATCTGGAATGCGATTCATGAAGTCTGCTCCCACTTATCTCGTTTACTGCTGGTCGGTATTGTCCATATTGACCCGTATTAAGGTGAAGTATTGCTGGATTTTGGAAGGTAAGCAAGAGCAATTATGAGGCTTGTTCGAACCCTTGAACTAATCGCCACCTGGACATTAAACGCTGATAACCAGTTCCGGCCATCATTGCATCTGCTGCTGCAAGTCCTGCAACTGAATGCAAAACATCTTCAATGGATGAATCAGATTCCAAACCATCTTCTCCAGAATCTCGCAAAGCTTTGTCCATGTAATTAGCTAAACCGCCATAATCGAGTTCGACTAAAGACTCTGGATGAAACATTTCTAACCAATCTAATAAATTTTCTAACTCTTCTTCGACAGGGCCTTCACCAAAAGCTCCAAACACGCTCTCATGGGCGGAGGAGCATCTTTGCTTTGCATTTGCTATCGATGTTAACGCCTTAGAATAAAGACCATGTTCATCCTTACCCCGGGTTCGCTCTTCTGGAGAAAACAAAATAAACCAGCGTGGTGGAATTAACCAAGTCTCATTTAAAATATGTGGTGTTTTGTCATCAAGTAGGTCTACGCCAGCAGTAATAACTTCTTCCATCGCTGGTGAAATAAAAAATGGAACAACTGAACTTGGAAGTGATTCTTTAAAATTATCAAGGGCTGCCCAACACCGTGTAGCTGTGGACCATGGAGATAGATATCGAATTTTATCTTTATCAATAATATGTACACCGTCTGGTCGTCCCGCAGGTGGTTCGGGATGAGCAACACGATTAAGTGCTAATTTTTGTTCGCGATCAAAACTGGATGCATCATTTTCAATTCCCTGCCAACGCAAACGATCAGCAGCATCGAATGCAGAGATTGGTTCGTAGATACGAAGTGATGCGACGTACGGTGTTGCTCTCACGAGCGTGGAATGTAATTGCCCTCGGCAAATGGATCGTCATCATCCTTGCGTGTTGTCGTATCGAGTTCACCATGCAACTCTTTTGTCAGACGATCTAGATCCATGTCTTGCCCGTTATATTTCAAATCACGTGCAACTTTGGTTTGTTTTGCTTTTGCGCGGCCGCGACCCATGGGCGACCTCCTTCACTTATTGCTCTTTTTGCTCTTTGTCAGAGTGGAACTTTATCGCGCTTGGCAATCACCTTCCACCAGGTTTTTAGGCGCTAAAGGGGTAGATATTCTGTGAGATCCGCCCTTAGGCCAGATGCTAAAACTGCTCCACTAGCCACAGCCTGATCCCAGGTGAGCTCACCCGAGGCTAAGGCCAACCAAGTCTGGGCATTCATTTCAATTGTGTTGGCAGGAGTCCCTCGCGTGTGGGTTGGGCCTTGGCCACATTGAACAGCTGCATATGGCGGAACTCGAACTTCAATTGCTCTACCAGGGGCTTTAACAGTTAACTCTTGAAGAGTCTTCTTTACTTGTTGTAAAACTTCAGGATCGCGCATAAATTTTTTGTGACTTATCTAATTGAATGCGGCGCGTATTTTGCTGCAGCAGGATGGGCGGTGATCACCGCATTAATTCGGGTTACTACACGTAAAATTTGTTCACGGGCTTCGCCAGTAAATTCAATTGGTTTACTAATCAACTTATCTAACTCTGAACGATCAAAAGGCAATCTACTATCCTGCGCCAAATCATCGAGCAGTGTGTTTTTTAAACCTTCACGCATTCCTAATGCTGCCTTTACGGAGTGTTCCTTGATCACTTCATGAGCAAGTTCGCGGCCGACGCCAGCCTTAACCGCTGCCATTAAAATCTTGGTTGTTGCTAAAAATGGTAGATAGCGGTCAAGCTCTGCTGCAATCACTTTTGGAAATGCACCAAATTCATCAAGAACGGTAAGCATTGTTTCAAGTAAACCATCGATTGCGTAGAAGGCATCAGGTAGTGCAACACGGCGAACAACACTGCATGCAACATCGCCTTCATTCCATTGATCTCCAGAGAGCTCGCCGACCATAGAAGCTTGGCCGCGAAGTACAACTGCAAGTCCATTAACTCTCTCGCATGAACGCGTATTCATTTTATGAGGCATTGCACTGCTGCCAACTTGTCCAGCTTTAAATCCTTCAGTTACCAGCTCGGCACCTGCCATCAATCGGATTGAAGTTGCTAATGATGAAGGCGATGATGCGATTTGTACCAATGTTGTAACAACATCATAATCAAATGAGCGTGGATAAATCTGTCCAGTTGAGTCCAAAACTTTATTAAAGCCAAGCTCTTTTGCAATAGCGCTTTCTAAAGTTAAGTGGGCTTTCGAAGAGCCAAGTAAATCAATGGAATCTTGCGCAGTACCCACTGGGCCTTTAATTCCGCGCATCGGATATCGATCTTGTAATGCAACTAAGCGTTCATATGCAAAAAGTAACTCCTCTGCCGCAGATGCAAATCGCTTTCCCAAAGTTGTTATCTGTGCCGGAACATTATGTGATCGCCCAGCAATTGGTTGATCGGCGTACTGCACAGCCCGCTCACCTAGTCGAGCAAGGAGTGCAACAACTTTGTTATGGACAACTTCTAGACCATTTCGAATCTGAAATGCTTCAATGTTTTCAGTTAAGTCCCGACTGGTCATTCCAGCGTGAATAACTTCATGCCCAGCTAATGCATTGAACTCTTCAATTCGAGCCTTAACATCATGGCGTAAATTTTTCTCGCGCGCATCAATGGATGATAAATCCACTCGTGTAATTACCTTTTCGTAATCTGTAATTACATCTTTGGAAATTGCATGGCCTAGAGCGGATTGAGCGCGCATGACTGCAATCCACAGTTTGCGCTCAGCAATAATTTTAGATTCTGGCGAAAAGATTTCACGCATCGCAGAAGATGCGTAACGATCGGCCAGAATGCTCATTAAATAAACTCCTTTACGACAATTGTTTGATCGCGCCCCGGACCAACACCGATTGCACTCATCGGTGCTCCTGAAATTTTCTCAAGAAAAGCAATGTAGTCCTGAGCATTTTTTGGCAGATCAGAAAGTTTGCGTGCACTAGTTATGTCTTCAGTCCAACCAGCCAAGTACTCATAAATTGGTTTTGCATGGTGAAAGTCGCTTTGTGAAGCAGGAAGTTCTTCAACTCGCTTGCCATCTATTTCATATGCCACACATACTGGAATCTTTTCCCAACCAGTTAAAACATCTAACTTAGTAAGAAAGAAATCAGTTAATCCATTTACACGCACTGCATATCTGGCAATAGGTGCATCAAACCAACCACAACGGCGTGCACGACCAGTTGTGACGCCTATTTCTCCACCAATTCGTCGTAACGCTTCGCCATCTTCATCAAATAACTCTGTTGGGAAAGGCCCACTTCCAACACGAGTTGTATAGGCCTTCACGATTCCAATAACTCGATCGATCTTTGTTGGCCCAATTCCGGAGCCAGTACAAGCGCCACCTGCGGTCGGATTACTCGAAGTAACAAAGGGATAAGTCCCGTGATCGACATCCAATAATGTTCCTTGCGAACCTTCAAGAAGTACTCGTTTTCCTGCTTTTAATGCCTGATCTAATATTAAAACTGTATCTGCAACATATGGTCGAAGGATATCTGCATACTTCAAATACTCTTCTAGTACTTCTTCGACTTCGATATTCTTACGGTTAAATACTTTAATTAAGATCTGATTCTTATCATGTAAAGCACCCTCAAGTTTTTGTCGAAGAATTGATGGGTCAAATAGATCCTGGACTCGGATTCCGATGCGATTGATTTTGTCGGCGTATGCAGGGCCTATTCCGCGGCCAGTAGTTCCAATTTTTGACTTACCTAAAAAACGCTCACTGACTTTGTCAATTGTTCGGTGATACGGGGTAATTAAATGCGCATTCGTTGAAATGAGTAATTTACTTGTATCTATTCCGCGTTCATTTAATCCACGAATCTCTTCTAGCAAAACACCAGGATCAATTACAACGCCATTTCCAATAACTGGAATCACATTTGGTGAAAGAATTCCCGAAGGCAATAGGTGTAGTGCATATTTTTGATCACCAATAACAACTGTATGACCAGCATTATTTCCACCTTGATATCGGACCACATAATCAACGCGATCACCCAATAAATCGGTAGCTTTTCCCTTGCCTTCATCGCCCCATTGAGCGCCAAGTAAAACAAGTGCAGGCATTAGTAAAGCCTCTCCGATTAGTTGTTAACTATTTTAGTGATGAAGTACCGGTTGAACGAAGATCTTCGCAGGCACGAGCAACGCGAGCAGCCATGCCAGCCTCTGCTGCCTTACCCCAAGCACGTGGGTCATATGCTTTTTTATTTCCAACTTCACCATCAATCTTTAATACACCGTCATAGTTTTTAAGCATGTGATCAACAACTGGACGAGTAAATGCATATTGAGTATCGGTATCAACATTCATCTTGATCACACCGTAATCAAGTGATTCTCGAATTTCAGAGAGAAGGGAACCTGATCCACCATGAAAAACAAGATCCATTGGCTTACTTCCCCTAGGTAGTCCGAGTTTGGCTGAGACTGCCTCTTGCAAAGTTGCAAGAATTTTTGGCTGCAAAACTACGTTACCGGGCTTATACACACCATGCACATTTCCAAATGTTGCAGCAACTAAGTAGCGGGCTTTTGCATCAGTTCCTAAAGTTTCAACTGTCATAAGTGCATCTTCGGGTGTTGAGTACAACTTGGCATCATGTTTTGCTTCAACGCCATCTTCTTCTCCCCCGACAACCCCAATTTCAATTTCAAGAATAGTTTGTGCGGCAACTGACATCGCTAACATTTCTTTTGCAATCTTCATATTTTCAACCATATCAACGGCTGATCCATCCCACATATGAGAGTTAAACAAAGGTGCTTTACCCGACTTAAGTCGATCCGCGCCAAAGGCTAATAGTGGTCGCATGAAGCCATCTAGTTTTTCAACTGGGCAGTGATCGGTGTGAATTCCAATATTAACTTTGTAGTTCTTTGCTACAACATGGGCATACTCTGCGAGTGCTACCGCGCCGTCAACCATATTTTTTACAGTTGAGCCCGATGCGTATTCAGCGCCGCCCCAAGAAAATTGGATAATTCCATCAGACTCTGCTTCGGCAAAACCACGAATAGCTGCAGTTACTGTCTGTGATGATGAAACATTTATAGCCGGATATGCGAATGCGCCTTTTTTTGCACGATCTAACATGTCATTAAAGACTTCAGGGGTTGCAATCGGCATTGTGGTGACTCCTATTAGCTCGTTTTAAATCATTGTAAATCTTTAGACTAAGCGCTTCGTTGAGTCGTCTAGAGGCTTACAGCCAATCCTCTCACTTTCGATGTGCTGGTACAAAAAAGACCACTCGAGACACCCCGAGTGGCCCTTTTCAATCTCTCTACGCCATGGTTTTCAAGGCGTTTGCCAGAAACTTGGCCAAGGCAGCTACGAGCATGGGGCTACTTAAGAGCTTTAGGAAGAGTGCAATAAAAGATATGAGCATGAGTTCTCCTTTCTGTTGCGGTATTTTCGATCAATGTCAATCAAGTCAATTATCTGAAGGCAAGTACTGTTGATAACTAAGTCAAAGATGTAATGTTCTGAGGCATGAGCCAAGCCCATGAATCAATCGCGAATCTTTCGAGTGAAGATAGAAGATTTCCACCAACTGCAGAGTTTGCTGCGATGGCTAATGCAAAAGCAGATTTATATGAGCTAGCAGAAAAAGATCGCCTTGCTTTTTGGGAGTTGCAAGCAAAGAATTTAAAGTGGGATAAACCATGGAGCCAAACCCTTCAATGGGAAGCCCCATATGCACAGTGGTTTGTTGGTGGGAAGTTAAACGCATCTGTTAATGCATTGGACCGCCATGTTGAACAAGGTATTGGTGATCGAGTTGCCTTCTATTTTGAAGGTGAACCAGGCGATAGTCGAACAATTACCTATTCACAATTACTGATTGAAGTGAAGAAAGCTGCAAACGCCCTAACCGAATTAGGTATCACTTCGGGAGATCGTGTGGCGATTTATATGCCAATGATTCCTGAAGCTGCAATTGCAATGTTAGCTTGCGCACGAATCGGTGCTCCACACTCTGTTGTTTTTGGTGGTTTCTCGGCAGATGCGCTTTTGTCTCGCATTCAAGATGCCGATGCAAAATTAGTGATAACTGCTGATGGCGGTTTTCGAAAAGGAGCTCCTTTTGCATTAAAACCTGCTGTAGATGAGGCCTTGAAAGGCAAGCACAATGTTGCCCATGTCTTAGTGGTCCAACGAACCAAGCAAGAAACTCTTTGGAATGATAAAACTGATGTTTGGTGGCATGAGATTGTAGGTAGACAATCTGAGGAGCATGTCGCCCAATCTTTTGACTCCGAGCATCCACTATTTATTTTGTATACATCTGGCACAACTGCCAAACCAAAGGGAATTTTCCACACTACGGGTGGATATTTAACACAAGTAGCATTCACACATAAAGCTGTCTTTGATTTAAAACCAAGCACCGATGTCTACTGGTGTACTGCAGATGTTGGTTGGGTTACAGGACATAGCTACATTGTTTATGGTCCGCTAATCAACGGTGCAACACAGGTTATGTATGAAGGAACACCAGATACTCCACATAAAGGACGCATCTTTGAATTAATTGAAAAGTATGGTGTGACTATTTTGTATACAGCTCCAACGTTAATTCGTACATGGATGAAATGGGGAGATGAATTTCCACGTGCCCATAACTTAAATTCATTGCGTTTATTGGGCTCTGTAGGTGAACCAATTAATCCGGAAGCTTGGATGTGGTATCGAGATGTTATTGGTGGTAACAGATGTCCGATTGTAGATACATGGTGGCAAACAGAAACAGGCGGAATAATGATTTCTCCATTGCCCGGAGTCACTGCTACCAAACCTGGTTCTGCAATGTCAGCAATTCCAGGTATCAGTGCTGTGGTTGTTGATGATAAAGGTGTTCCTGTTGCAAAAGGTCATGGCGGATTTTTAATTCTAGATAAACCGTGGCCAGGAATGTTGCGTGGAATCTGGGGTGAAGATGAGCGTTACAAAGAAACGTATTGGTCTCGTTTTCCGGGAATTTATTTTGCAGGTGATGGAGCCAAATTAGATAAAGATGGAGCAATTTGGCTCTTGGGAAGAGTAGATGATGTGATGAATGTTTCTGGACATCGCATTTCAACAACAGAAGTTGAATCGGCGTTGGTTTCACATGAAGCTATTGCAGAGGCTGCAGTTGTAGGTGCTCAAGATGCAATGACAGGGCAGGGAATTGTTGCCTTTGTAATCTTGCGTGGAGGCATAGCACATGCAAATGGGGATGAACTTGTTACCGAACTTCGAAATCATGTTACAAAAGAGATTGGTGCAATTGCTAAGCCGCGACAAATATTGGTTGTAGCAGAGCTTCCAAAGACTCGAAGTGGAAAGATTATGCGTCGATTGCTCAAAGATGTCGCTGAAAATCGTCAGGTTGGTGATGCAACTACTTTGGCTGATCCAAATGTGATGAAGTTGATTTCAGAGGGTTTAAATACAAGTAGCGAAGATTAAGCATTTCCGCTGAAAGCAGTGGGGTTTAACTGTGGATTTTAAACCGAAACTAAATCTTTATTCCAAGATGCTTTTGCGTCAAATCGATTAACTCTGACTCGGAGTTGATGACGCCGATGTGTTTATAAGCCACGTCACCATTGGCTGCAATAAACCAGGTGACAGGTACGCCCATACCGAAATATTGACGTGATCGACCATCAGAGTCATAGAGATTTGGCCAGGTAATACCATTATCTACTACAAATTCTTGTGCATCTTGCAAATTTGCCTCTTCAACATTTACACCAACAAGTTGAACAACTCCTTTTGCTTTTTCGTAAAAAGTAACAAAATGTGGAATCTCTTCAACGCAAGGTGCACACCATGAACCCCAAACATTAACGATCATTGGCCCTCGTAATGAACCTAATTGGGCTCCTTCGCCCTGGTCTAAACAATCTAAAGGGGTTCCACCTGTCCATAATTTTTCACTCGAAATCTCTTTGCAATCGACTACTTTCCCGATCTGTTTAGAAGTGGATTCGTTGTTCTTTCCCGAATTAACTGTTGCTTGTGAACATGAAGTTAACAAAAGTATAGATAGGCAAACTAAGAGTTTTTTCATCGGAAGTCCTTGTCGGTCTTAACCAGATCCATAGCCTTCTTTTTATCCATTTCACCAATTCCAACACTCGGGCAGATTTTAGCAACTGGACATGCACCGCATGCAGGTTTACGTGAATGACAGATTCTTCGTCCATGCCAAATCATTCGCTGCGAAAGATTTGTCCACTCTGCTTGTGGAATGAGTTGTTGGACAACCATTTCGACCTTTACTGGATCTTTTTCATCAGTCCAACCAAATCTTCTGGATAATCTTCCAAAGTGTGTATCTACAGTAATTCCTGGAATATCAAATGCATGACCTAATACAACATTTGCAGTCTTTCGACCCACTCCTGGCAATGTAATCAACTCTTCAAGAGTGCTTGGTACTTCGCCACCAAAATCTTCTAGAATCTTTATATTAAGAGCTTTTATGTGTCGAGCCTTTGCACGGTAAAAACCACTTGAATGAATTAGATCTTCAATTTCGTGCAGATCTGCTTTTGCATAAGCTTTAGGGTTTTTATACTTTCTAAAGAGCGCCGGAGTAATAGTGTTAACTCTCTTATCTGTACATTGTGCGCTTAATACGGTTGCAATTATTAGTTCGAGTGGATTGGTAAAATCTAATTCACAGCGAATATCGGGATAAGTCTTGGTCAATATGCGGTAAACCGCCTTAGCCTCTTTTCGAGTTTCACTATCAACCAACATGGATGTAAACTACCGTGCGTGACCCCAGAAGAATCTATTGTTCGCAAAGCGCCTTTATTTACGGCCCTTGAGGAATCTGCTGCACTCTCACTTCATGCCTCAATGGATTCAGTAAAAATCTCAAAAGGGTCAATCTTGTTTGCTGAGGGCGATGAAGGCGATCATCTTTATGTGATTGTTGAGGGAAAAATTAAACTGGGTACATCTAGCGGGGACGGGCGAGAGAACTTGCTTTCCATTCTTGGTCCTGGTGAAATGTTTGGTGAGCTCAGTCTTTTTGATCCAAATCCCCGCACCTCAACTGCAACAGCCGTAACAGATGCCAAACTTTTAAGTCTTGGCCAAGCAAAACTTATTCCCTGGCTAACAGAAAATCCCCGAGTATCTCTTAATCTCTTAGCCAGTCTTGCTCAACGCCTGCGCCGCACTAATGAAGCAGTTGGTGATTTAGTGTTCTCAGACGTTCCTGGAAGAGTCGCAAAAGCACTTATTGACTTAGGTGAGCGATTTGGTAAACAAACTGATGAAGGATTATTGGTTAACCACGACTTAACTCAAGAAGAGTTAGCACAACTAGTTGGTGCTTCTCGAGAAACGGTTAATAAAGCACTTGCAGATTTTGCAGGGCGTAATTGGTTAAAACTTGATGGACGCGCAGTTCTCATCACGGATTTAGAGAGACTTTCAAAGCGAAGTAAATAAAGGCAGCATAGTTCGCGAATATCTCTGAGATAAATCTAGATCTGGCTATCTAACTAAAATATTTGTTACTTCTTAAGAATTACTTCTAGTCAGTAATTTCAACTGTAAGCTCAATTTCAACCGGTGAGTTCAATGGCAATTCTGCAATTCCAACTGCACTGCGTGCGTGCTTTGCTCCATCTCCCCAAATAGAAATAAACAACTCTGAAGCTCCATTGACAACTGCTGGGTGATTCACAAAACCAGCAACTCCATTTACATAGCCGACTACACGTACAATTTTTGTAATTTTATTTACATCTGCAACTGTTTGAACTGCTGCTAAAGCGTTGAGCGCGCAAATTTGTGCGAGTTCTTTAGCCTGCTCGGGAGTAATCCCACCATCAACTTTTCCTGTTGCAACCATTTCCCCGTTTCGCAAAGGAAGTTGACCTGCAGTAAAAACAAGATTTCCTGTTCGAATCGCAGGCACATAGGCAGCCACTGGCTTTGCAGCCACTGGAAGCTCTAATCCAAGTTCCTTTAGTTTTGCTTGGACATCAACTTTATTCACGCGCTAGCTCTTTTCATGCAGTTGCAAGTCATCCTATGGCCCGTTTCATGTAGGCAACTAACTGCTCACCTGTACCTGGTGCAGGAATTACTTGAACAAGCTCCCAGCCATCAGAGCCCCATGTATCCAATATCTGTTTTGTGGCATGTGAAAGAAGTGGAACAGTGGCGTATTCATACTTAATCATTTATTTAAACTCTCTTTAACTAAGGATGAAACTAACGCTCCATCTGCTTTTCCTGCGATTTTTTGCTTTATTGCGCCCATTACTTTGCCCATATCTGCAGGACCTGCAGCCCCAGTTGAAGCAATTGCATCGGCAATAATCTTTTTGATCTCATCGGCAGTTAACTGTGCAGGCAGGTATTTTGCAATAACTTCACCTTCTGCTTTTTCTAGTGCGGCTTTTTCTGGATGCCCTGCACTTTCAAAGGCTTCAGCAGCTTCGCGACGTTTTTTAGCTTCACGAGATAGAACAACAATTAACTCTTCGTCGTTTAATGTTCGCGCCTCTTTGCCAGCCACCTCCTCATTGGTGATAGCTGTTAGGACCATGCGAATCGTGCTGGAGACTATTTCATTTCGTCCACGAATTGCATCTGTTAAATCTGCTCGCAAAGTTTCTTTTATGCTCATTTTGTTAACTCTACAGCTAATAGTTCACCGATTTGTGCCGTATTGAGTGCAGCCCCTTTGCGTAAATTATCGCCGCAGAGGAACAAATCGATAGATTTTTTGTCATCTAACGATTGGCGAACGCGACCAACCCAGGTTGGATCGGTTCCTACAACGTCATTTGGGGTTGGAAATTTCTTGTTTTCTGGGTCATCAAGCAAGATTACGCCTGCAGCTTTTTCTAGAATCTTTTGCGCTGCTTTTCGTGTAACTTCGTTTTTAAATGTGGCATGCACGGCAAGTGAGTGCGTCGTTAAGACAGGAACACGAACGCATGTGGCAGAGACCTTTAATTTTGGCATTCCAAGAATCTTGCGTGACTCATTGCGCACTTTGAGTTCTTCCGATGTATATCCAGCTTCTGCAAGTGAACCGGCCCAGGGAATAATGTTGAGCGCAAGTGGGGCTGGAAATGGTGAAGAGTCTTTAATAATTTTTCGAACATCAGATGTTGCTTCTCCCGCATTTGTTCCAGCAACCTTAGAAATCTGATCGCGCAGTCCATCAATACCTGGCTGACCTGCGCCAGATGCTGCTTGGTATGAGGCGACTACTAACTCTTTTAACTCAAACTTTTTGTGGAGTGCGCCCATTGCAACAATCATCGACATAGTTGTGCAGTTTGGATTTGAAATAATTCCTTTTGGTCTTTTCTTTGCCGCTTTTGGATTTACTTCTGGAACCACCAAAGGCACTTTTGGATCCATTCGGAATGCACCTGAGTTATCCACGACAATCGCACCACGGGATACGGCGATTGGAGCCCACTTTGCAGAAATCTCATCAGGAACATCAAACATTGCAACATCTATTCCATCAAAGGCTTCTGGGGAGAGTGCAACAACTGTTAACTCTTGCCCGCGGCAAACAAGTTTTTTACCGGCACTTCGTGCAGATGCAATCAGACGGATCTCGCCCCAAACATCTTTACGCTCGGACAAAATGCTGAGCATTACTGTTCCGACAGCTCCTGTTGCTCCTACTACCGCTAAAGATGGTTTCTTTTTTGCTTTACTCATCGCCCAGTTCCTCCGTATACAACAGCTTCATTTTGGTCTGCATCGAGTTCAAAAGCGGTATGAGCAGCCTTTGCGCCTCTTTCTAAATCTGCTGCGCGGCAAATAATTGAAATGCGAATCTCTGACGTTGAAATCATTTCGATATTAACTCCAGCATCAGATAGTGCTCCAAAGAATGTCGCTGTGACTCCAGGATGTGAGCGCATACCTGCTCCAACTAAGGATAATTTACCGATTTGATCATCGTATTGAATCGATGCAAAACCCACCTCACCTTGAAGTTTTTGCAAGGTAGAAGTTGCCTCCGCGCCTTCTGATTTAGGTAATGTAAATGAGATATCAGTTAACCCTGTCGCTGCTGCGGAGACATTTTGAACAATCATGTCGATATTGATGTCTGCATCTGCGATCGCCTGAAAGATGCGTGCTGCAACACCAGTGCGGTCAGGCACTCCGACTATTGTAATTTTGGCTTCACTCTTATCGTGAGCGATTCCTGAGATGATTGCTTGTTCCATTGCGCCTCCTTCTGGATGATCTTTGACCACCCATGTTCCTTCGTTGTTGGAAAAAGATGATCGTACGTGAATTGGTAAGTTATAGCGGCGTGCATATTCAACACATCGCAGGTGCAAAACTTTTGCTCCGCTTGCCGCAAGTTCTAACATTTCGTCATAAGTGACAGTCTTTAATTTTTGTGCATTAGGGACAACGCGAGGATCGGCGCTAAAAACGCCATCAACATCTGTATAAATTTCACAGACATCGGCATCTAATGCAGCGGCAAGAGCCACGGCAGTTGTATCACTTCCACCGCGACCAAGAGTTGTTACATCTTTTGTATCTTGTGAAATTCCTTGGAATCCAGCAACGATTGCGATTGCGCCACTATCTAGAGCCTCTTTGATTCGACCTGGAGTTACATCAATGATGCGAGCGCGACCATGTGCCGATGTAGTTATTACTCCCGCTTGGCTTCCCGTAAAAGATAAAGCTTCATGACCTAAATTATTTATGGCCATTGCAAGTAAAGCCATGGAAATTCTCTCTCCAGCAGTGAGTAACATGTCTAACTCACGGCCCTGAGGAATTGGGGTTATCTGTTCAGCTAAATCGATTAATTCATCAGTTGTATCGCCCATCGCTGAGACCACAACAACGACCTGATTGCCATCGCGCTTAGCGGCCACAATTCGGTTTGCAACGCGCTTCATGCCCTCAGCATCAGCTACGGATGAGCCACCATATTTTTGAACGATCAATCCCATGTATTAATCATGAAGCAAGAAAAGAGTTGGGGCTACCCAATTTTCTATATTTCTCAAATAATGAGACGATAATAGTTTCAAATAATGAGATTAGACGTCTCGGCGGCCCTCAAAGGCACGACCAAGAGTGACTTCATCTGCATACTCAAGATCCCCGCCTACCGGCAGGCCACTAGCAAGCCGCGAGACCTTAATGCCCATCGGTTTGATGAGGCGAGAAAGATATGTGGCTGTTGCTTCACCTTCCAGATTTGGATCCGTCGCCAGAATAACTTCGGTGATCTCAGAATCAGCTAGCCGTGTCATTAGCTCACGAATTCGTAACTGTTCTGGACCAATGCCATCAATCGGAGAGATTGCCCCACCTAGTACATGGTATTTACCGCGAAATTCTCGTGTTCGCTCAATTGAAATGACATCTTTACTTTCTTCAACAACACAAATAGATGTGTTCTCGCGGCGCGGATCACGGCAGATGCGACATTCATTTTCTTCAGAAACATTTCCGCAATGAACGCAAAACTTTACTCGCTCTTTAACTGTTTGAATTGAATCAACGAGTGCCGATGCAACTTCAGGATCAGATTGCAAAATGTGAAAGGCAATGCGTTGAGCACTTTTTGGACCGATACCAGGCAAGCGTCCGAGAGCATCAATTAGATCTTGAATTGCTCCTTCATACATTCCAGACATTAACTACTTACCTTCGATTACTTGAGCGCCAAGTTCTTGCATTAATAAAGCAGCACCAGATAGTTGATTGGGATCAGACGGCGCCTCTGAAGTTCTTGTCTCTCGTGCAATTGGTGTATTTGTGTCGATTGATGGATCTACTACAACCGCTATTTTTCTATCTATTCCAACAATATCAATAAACGCATTACGTAAAATCACATCTGATTCAGAGCGCTCAAAACTTTCTTTAGCTCCTGGATTAACTATTCCGATTGTGATTGCATCATCATCAACTGACAACACTTGTGCTGAAGCACTAAGAAGTGACCACGTAAGCCTGCGGCGTTTTTTAACATCCTCAATAACATCTGGCCATGCTCTACGCAAAGCTGCAATATCAAAGTTGCCTGGAACCTTTGCCTTTGATGGTGTACTAGGAGCAGCGTTAGGTGCAGTTTCCTTTGCTTTAACAGTTGGTGTTACGGTTTCAACTTTAGAACTACTAGGCGCATCAGTCGAATGAGTGGAGGCTGCTTTTTCTTTTGCCTCCACGTTTCGAACTGGAGCAGATGCTGTAGATGAAGTAAGTGGAGCAATGTTTTCTGCGCGCTCAAGTCTTTCGATTCGAGAAAGCATGCCTGACTCTCCGTTGTCACCGATCGGCAACAAGATACGTCCGCAGATAAGCTCAAGAATTAAACGTGGCGCAGTTGCTCCGCGCATCTGTGTTAAACCTTCGGCAGCAATATCTGCTGCACGCGAAAGATTAGCACTCCCAATTCGATTGGATTGATTGCGCATTCTCTCCATTTGATCTTCTGGTAAATCACGCAAAATAGAGTTTGCAGTTGAATCCTTTAAGGCATCTACGATCATCAAATCGCGCAAACGCTCCAACATATCGCTTGTAAAACGGCGAGGATCATGGCCAGACTCAATTACACGATCGATTGTTTTAAACAACGTTGCACCATCGCGTGCTGCAATTGCATCAAGTGCATCATCTAATAATGCGCCATCTGTAAAACCAAGCAGTTGAACTGCAATCTCATAGCTGACGCCATCTTTACCAGCACCTGCAAGTAGTTGACCAAGTACTGAAAGTGCATCTCTTACAGAGCCACCGGATGCTCTCACAACAAGTGGGATTACACCTTTAGCAACTTGTACACCTTCGGCATCACAAATCTTTTCAAGATGCTGGGCAAGAACTCCTGGTGGCACTAGACGAAATGGATAGTGATGTGTTCTTGATCTGATTGTTGCAATTAACTTATCTGGCTCGGTTGTAGCAAAAATAAAGATGACGTGTGCAGGAGGCTCTTCGACGACTTTTAGGAGTGCATTTGCAGCACCTGGTCCAAGTTGATGTGCTTCATCGATAATATAAATCTTGTAACGACTGTGTACTGGAGCAAAAAAAGCTTTATCGCGAAGATCTCGTGCGTCGTCAACTAAGCCATGTGTTGCAGCGTCAAGTTCGATGACATCAAGTGATCCTGGACCATTTGCAACTAAATCTGTGCATGATTGGCATTGGCCGCAAGGATTTGGTGTTGGCCCTTTTTCACAGTTAAGCGAGCGCGCCATGATTCGGGCACTAGAAGTTTTTCCGCAACCACGTGGGCCGCTAAATAAATATGCATGATGCGTGCGTCCTGTTTCCAATGCATTTGAAAGTGGAACAGTTACATGTTCTTGCCCAATTACATCGGCAAATACGGATGGGCGGTACTTACGATACAAAGCTAATGACATCGCCACATCTCCTCTGCTGACCTCTAATGGTCTCTACTCAACTTCACTCATCACTGCTGTTGTTCATGTAACTAAAAACTCTTTGTATAACTTCAAACTGTAAAGGACCCCTCGCACACCCGCCAGAGCGGACCTACCCTTGCTGCATTCCTGCCCTGGGGGAGTTCAGTACGGTAACGCCGTACGAGGGATCTGGCGTAATCATAGTTATAGCCACCGATAGAGTTCTCCCTCTCGGGAGGATTCGCATAGCGGCCGAGTGCGCACGCTTGGAAAGCGTGTAATGGGTTAAACCATTCGAGGGTTCAAATCCCTCATCCTCCGCCGATTTAAATATCCACAGCTATGTATTTAGTCTGCAAGAACTCATGAATTCCATCGAAGCCACCTTCGCGTCCTAATCCTGACTGCTTTACACCACCAAAAGGCGCGGCTGGATCAGAGATAACACCTTTGTTGATCGCAACCATTCCAGATTCCATCGCCTCTGCAGTTCGTAACGCTCGAGTCAGATCCGATGAAAATATATAACTAATCAATCCAAATTCGGTGTCATTTGCTAACTCAATACCCTCTTCATCGGTATCAAAAATAACAATTGGCGCAACTGGTCCAAAGATTTCGTGAAGCAATATTGGATTATCTTTTTGCAC
>Ga0209769_1000006_pt1 | contig 95322 bp, 77 predicted proteins | sample LauGreSuBDMM15DN_2_FD_187569 | JGI IMG/M metagenome (GOLD analysis project Ga0209769, IMG submission 187569) | Freshwater lake microbial communities from Lake Michigan, USA - Su13.BD.MM15.DN (SPAdes) (version 3) | ecosystem: Environmental > Aquatic > Freshwater > Lake | place: Lake Michigan, USA...
CTTCACAGCTTTGCTTCACAGCTTTGCTTCACAGCTTTGCTTCACAGCTTTGCTTCACAGCTTTGCTTCACAGCTTTGCTTCACAGCTTTGCTTCACAGCTTTGCTTCACAGCTTTGCTTCACAGCTTTGCTTCACAGCTAAGATATAACTTAAAAATAGACACACTCGAAAAGATATAACGTAAAAATAGACACGCTCGAAAAGATATAACGTAAAAATAGACACACTCGAAAAGATATAACGTAAAAATAGACACGCTCGAAAAGATATAACGTAAAAATAGACACGCTCGAAAAGATATAACGTAAAAATAGACACGCTCGAAAAGATATAACGTAAAAATAGACACGCTCGAAAATGCATTGAACATAAATGTTACAAACAATCGAAAAAGTCAGGAGATCGACAATGAAAGCTTTGAGTTTAGAACATATATGACCTGAATTGCGTCTGTCGAAATTTCCTGTTTTTTTGTCCCAAACAATTGGTCAATGTTAGCAAAGTCAACATTGTGCTGTTTCAACAGAGACATTGCCTGCATCTTGATTTGCATTTGCTGAGTGACAATATAAGAACACTCATCATCATGATGATCATCTTGTTTCAAAAAAAGACTGGGCTTGATGGTGTTGATCATCTTACAAAACTTGTAGGAGCTGGTAATTGCGGCCCAAACATTCCATTGGTACTGAAGGTTGTTTTTTTTGCCATGCAAAAAATTGTCAGGGTTGCGCATTTCGAGGTATCCAAGGGCTCTCATGAAAAACCAGCAAGCCATTTGAGATGAAAGGACTTTGGAATTCTTCTTTTTGTTTTTGTGGCTTGTCTCAAAAGCTTCTGTAGAATATAAGCGTTTGTAAAAAGTGTCCATGGCGTTCTGGTCCACGAAAGACCAGGCGAGCAAATTGAACAAAGGCACGATGTACTGTGCCTTGACGACAATGTCGACGACGGAGCCGAAGATATTTTCGATATACCCTTTGCGTTCTTTGCGTGGTTTTTTTGACTTGATCCCGGCATTCTCATTTTTTGTGATGGACTGTTCAGGTTCATTGCGCTTTTTTCCAATCCCTGACATCTTCCTTTCTGACGCCTTAGTTTTTGTCTTGAGTTTTTCCTCAAGTTCTTTGGAAGCCTGAGTTTGTGTCTCGAGCGCCTGAGTTTTTGTCTCGAGCTCTTTCTCAACTTCTTGAAGCCTCTGCTTGTAGAAGTGTAAAGTTTGAGCAGATGTCTGCGTTTCATCAGAAGGCTGCAAAAAGCTGTCATCTTGTTCATCGTTATGCAGATCATCGTTTTGCGGAGGGAAATCTAAAAAGGGCGTGCTGAGAATTGCTGAAAATTCATCTGGCATCATGTCTTCTTCCTTCACAAAAAATGCCGGGGTAGAATTGGCCTCAATTTCTTGATTCACCGCTGGAGTAGAGTTAGCCTTCGCTGGAGTAGAGTTAGCCTTAGCAAGTGCTTGAGCACTTTCTTGATTGTCAAGATCTTGTTTTACATCGTCCAAAGACATTTGTCTCGTCATTGTTTTTCTTGCACGATTTAGGCCTCCATACATCGTGGCCAGGCGCACAGGGTGGTGCACCACGCTGCCGCTGGCTCTGAAGCACCTGTTTAACTCCAAGCGCGAACAGGCGCAGGACTCAGGACTCAGGAGGAGCTATTCTGCGGCCACAGGTTTATTCAAGGGGATGGCGTGGCAGACCAATGAAAATTGGCCAAATTCTGACTCGAAGAATTTATGGGGGAAATCTAAATTGGGATTTGGCCAGGCAACACATAGCTATTTGGCCAGTAGTAGTAATTTTTTGATTTTTAGTATGGAACGTTAAAATTTGAACAGTAACTCATTTTGACATGGACCTAAATGATCAGTACAAAAATGAATTTGAAACGTTTAAATTGACCGTTAAAAATCAAAATTTGATCAATCTTAAATCAAATTTTGATTTTTAACGGTTACTTGGTCGAAATGATCAGCGTGACCGAATTTTGATTTTTACCCGGTCGAAAATGATCAGCGTGACCCAATTTTGATTTTTACCCGGTCGAAATGATCAGCGTGACCAAATTTTGATTTTACCCGGTCGAAAATGATCAGCGTGACCGAATTTTGATTTTTACCCGGTCGAAAATGATCAGCGTGACCAAATTTTGATTTTACCCGGTCGAAAATGATCAGCGTGACCAAATTTTGATGTTACCCGGTCAAAAATGATCAGCGTGACCAAATTTTGATTTTACCCGGTCGAAAATGATCAGCGTGACCCAATTTTGATTTTTACCCCGTCGAAAATGATCAGCGTGACCAATTTTTGATTTTTACCCGGTCGAAAATGATCAGCGTGACCAAATTTTGATTTTACCCGGTCGAAAATGATCAGCGTGACCCAATTTTGATTTTTACCCCGTCGAAAATGATCAGCGTGACCAAATTTTGATTTTTACCCGGTCGAAAATGATCAGCGTGACCAAATTTTGATTTTTAGCAAAATTGTGTTCCGAGTTTTGGGTGGGAAAGGCAACTGGCCTAAAACTCCAATCGTTGATCAAATTTGACCAGCTACTGGTCAAAATAAAAGTCTATAAAAGTCAACGAGAATCATACACAGGATCAAGACTTATGGAGCACGCTCTTGAATCTGTGCTTGATTTTGAACAAACGTGTCGTTCTGCTTTGACATTTTTTGAAGATAATAAGCTAATCCATATCAAAACTCTCGAGCTTGTCGACCAGACATTCTGCACGCATGAAAAATCCCTTGGTATTGTGCCTTTGTGCGATTTGATTCTGTGGAGCAACAAGAAAGCCATCGGATCTATCAAAATTTGCTGTCGTTCAGAGACTTCAGATGATGAACTGGCGCAAAATTTGATAGAAAAGTACCTGACTAGCAAATTTCTTACAATGGAAGACTTTTTTGGGCGCTTTTTAGGAAAATTGCATGGTTTTGATTTTGACCATAAGCGTGAACTTTGGGAATTTACCCCAGATTATCATATCATAATGGATCGCTCGAATTGGAAGCCTTCATCGATGAATCCTTCACCCGGGTGGAAATTATTCAGATGTTTGGGTTTTTATGGACAAAGCTGTGATCATTATTCTGACGTTCATTGCCCTCTCTCCCACACTTCTCGTCATCCTTTGCAAATTCATTTTATGAATCCTGGATTTTCCAAGAAAATTTTTGACAAACATTCCGTTGATGGGCAAGTGTTTACTTGCGAATCTTTTCAGCTTGCAAGCTTGATGCCCGCAGGAGATGACCCTCTGCAGATAAGCTTACTGAACAACAAGGCCAATCACATGATACCCTTTATTGGCACTATGGCAGCAACTCCCTTTGAGCAATCTTTGCAAAAAATAATTGGTGGTCCAGCATTCGATGTCGGCTGCCCTGAGTTCGACGAAAACAAGCATGCCATTCATCGTAAGATGCTTGGTGTGCTCTTTGCGAATACCAAATCGCAAACCAAAGAAGTTATCTTTGCCTTGAAAAGGTGTTTGTATGCGTGTATGTGTGTGTTTGTAAGTGTGTGTGTGTGTGTGTGTGTGTGTGTGTGTGTGTGTGTGTGTGTGTAAACTGATAAACAGTTGCTTGCTTCAACAGGTTCAAAATCATAATCGACATTCATGGTATCTTCAATGCGGAGGCGATCAACAATGGCAAGATTCTTCCAAGTAAGCAAGTTTCAGACGAAATCAGCAAAAGGATGACTGATGCAAAAGATTGTTTGCTGCACACACAAAAAGCACTCGAGACTATTGAAGTTAGCCTGGAAGAGCATCATTGCAAAGACGTTCATTTTGAAACTGACATTCAGTTTCGAGGCATTCAACACTTCAAAGTGCTTTTTCTTTTCGGCATCTACATGCAAAAGACTGCTTCCTTGGATATTGGTGAAAGCAACGCTGCTACATTTTATATGCGTCTGTCAGTAGAGGCTCTGATGGGAATGGCTATGTGTTCCTTGAGCGCTTTGATGATTGTGGATGCGTTGCAGTACGCTCAGCATGCTCTCTTTTTCTGTCTTCGGTTCGCAGATCAAAGTGCCTTTACGAACTTCAAAATGACGTCTGCCGCCTGTGACGGGGATGAAGCTCACAATGTGAACGATCATTATGAGTTTTTTACGCAGCAGGACGGTGCTTATTGGACGCTAATGGGAATCAGCTGCATTATGGCGGAATGTTATCGAAAGACCAACCTGTCCTTTGCTGAAAAACAATGCTTGGAGTTTCATCAATCAATGTTTGCTGTACTCATCAGCAAAATTGTCGCCCATCCATATTATGAGCAGTCCACCGTGAGGCTGAATTCGTCCGAAATGGACGATGTTCATTGCGGTGATAACCTTACACGTGTCAGAATGGAACATTGGGCCGAGCTAACAGGCTGCTTCAACGGCGAAGATTTGTGTGTGGATGGGTTCTCTGAGTTGTGGATGGAATTGCCTTCGGTTCGTGGCACGCGCAAGAATTTGGTTTACACGTACCTGGTTGAAAGATGGCGCTTGAAATTGCTGGATAAGGCACAATTTTATTCCGACTCCAAATGTCACGCTTTGGCGCTTGAATGCTACCAAGAAGCACATGCAATCTCGTTCAAAGTGAAATCGGAGAATGGTCGTATGCTTGATTCGCTGCTGACTGCCGATTGTTTGAGGAAAATAGGCAAGGCCAATGCGTCTCTCGATTGGTACAGTGCATTTTTGACGGTGGTTGGTGACTTCAAAACAAAGAAATGGAAAACGTTTTTTGCCAAAAGACCTGCTTTGGAGTCTCTTCTTGTCCTTGGGTTTACCGAAAGTTGCTTGACTGTGCGAGAAATTTTGATTTCGTATTCCAAGCCTTCGGCACGCCATATAGCTTTGGAGGCCAATTTCACAGATGCATTGGAAAAAAATTTCAGAAGCAAGACGCAGAAGCAAGACGAAGATTTCAATGCCAGCAAGCGCACTAACGAGTTGATGTTCAAAATGGCATCGCAGCTTGTCGATCATTATATACAGAAAGATTTCACCTCAGATGTCATCAAAAGCAAGCTTTGGATTTTCAAAGCAGCAATGAGTCTGCTGAAAGACCCATTTTACCCCAATATCAAAATGGTACAAATGCCCTCTATGCAAGATGTCAGGCAAGCAAAGATTTTTCTGATCAAGTGCCAGGCCTATGCTGATGTCTGGTACGGGAGGGCGGGCATAGATGAGAGAAAAATGCTCACAGAGAGCAAAACGCTCGACAATATGACGCTCAAGTTCAGACACCTCGAACTGTGGAGACGCAAACTTAACTGTCATCCTATTCGAAAACTCATCATGCCCTGGAAAGATCCGTTTCTTGCTGACCTCGAAAACCAGTGGGAGATGGAGATACAAATTAACGTTTATCAAATTATCAACGATATCACAAAAAATACCTACTTTGGAATGTGGAAAACCGCAATCTGCTCCAAACACTTGGGCATAACTTGGGATACTAAAGACAAGAAAAAGACCAAGAAAGAGCCGTCTTTGATGAAGGAGTCGAGCGTCACTGGCGACGCTGCAGCCAAGATTAAGGTAATCGCAACAAAACAATCAAGACTAGCATATTTGTTGGATGTCTCTTAGTTTTGACGTTTTGTTGTATACTACACAGGTGGCTGAGATTGACATAACCAAAAGCACATCTTGTAACGCGACGGTCAAGAACTTTGAGCAAGTTGACTATGCAGACGACGAAGCAAATCCAAAAATGCTCGGTTCTGTTGACCCCTGGCCCGAGGACGTCGAGGCGGGCGCTAATATGAAAATCGAGGACACAAAGTGCAAAGTCCAAATCAAACTGAGGAAAACCGGTCAGCAACAGCTATGCAATGTCAAAGTTTTGGATGTCAAAAGGACAAGCAATTTCGAAGTTGCTGGTGCTAAAGAAAGATTGAAAAACAAAGTTGTCGATGTCGAAGACACAGGCAAGGTTCAAATTTCCAGTCCCCCAGAGCTTTCACATCCTTTTTTTCTCATGTCCATAGTCGAGGAGCAGACCCAACAGGGCTCAACAGCTGGTGTCAACAAGCAAGCAATGACTGCCAATCAGGCATGCAAGCCCAGGCCCAAGCAAGTTTCAAGATCAGGACTGAAAAAATTCCTCTTCGACAAAAATGGCAACGCTGCACACACTTGGAAGAAGCACACGCCTTTTCACCATGTACTGATACTCTCTACTATTCAGAACAATTTTGAAATCACAGCAAGCGGCCGCGGAAAGCTTTTCTGGCATTCTCTGCTCTGGAGTGAATGGGCCAAGCTTATCACACCAAAAGCCATGGATGATGAGTGTTGCGTGTGCATGGATGCGCGCAAGGAATTTGTTTTTGGTCCTTGTGGACATCTCTGTGTGTGCGAAGTTTGCGCCAGGGATGTGATGACAACTCAGAAAGAGTGTCCATTATGCCGCACGCCCACTGAGACAAGCTTTAGAGTGTTTTTGAAATGACACCTTGACAAATTAATATCACCGAGATTGGTTGCCAGTACTAGTGTGTTGTTACTGGTAGTTTTTTGTTCTCTATGATTGCTCTCCTAGTTACGTTTGCATTGCAAGTCCCCGAGACGCATTCGTCAAAATAATTACCGCCCAAATTGAGGACAATGACGTTCATGAAAGCTCTTTTATTATGGTTTATGGAAAAAAAATAAACTTTTCTGCTTGCAAATCAAAACGCACAGACAACATGAAAATTGTTGACCTTTCTTGTTTTGATCTCATAAAAGAGGGAATAGAGTTTGTCACTTCTTCTAATAAACAACGTGAACAGCCTTTGGAGGAACTTTTGCCGTGTATAGAACGCAACGAAAGTGCAGTGTATTGGTTACAGCCCAAAGGTGGGACTGTAGACCAACAGGAAGCTTGCATTTGCGTGAATGGTATGTTCTACGCTCTCAACAGTGCGTTTGAAAAGGCAATCTTTCGCAGCGTAAGGCTTACGCGTGACTTTCAAAACTACGAGCGTCTTGTCGACGGCACGCCAAAACTTGTCATACCACGTCGTCTGTTTCAGGAAAAATTGAAGACCTCCCGTCGGGTGTGTTTTTTTGTATATATCAATTTACTCTGACATTAAACTAAGTGTTATATTGTATATACGCAGAACATGGATCTTATGAAGAGGCTTGGATGTCGCAAGAAAAGTGTTTTCAAAACGCCTTTGCAGAAAGGCATGCAAGGACCATTATCTACAAAACAAAGTAAAATGTTCTCAGCAACAGAAGCACCCGCGGTGACAGCGCCGGCAGTGACAACCGCGGCGACAGCACCCGATTTTGCAGAGCAAAAATCAGGGCCAATTTTTCAAGAATTGCGTTTGCTAACTAATCAAATGAAAGACAAAAAGCCAGTTTTGCAAACCGACCGCAAACGCAGAAAAAATAACGTGGAATTTGTCAAAAAATTTGAGATAGTAAATCAAGCGCTACAGCAACCAGAACCCAAGCTTTTTCACACACCGCATAGTTTATTGACAATGCTTTTTGAAGTCTTTTGTCTCGACTTTCCAGACAGCCTTCCGCAGGATCACATGGCTCAATTGCTGCTGGCTGTGCAGCAGTAACCGTTGTTGTGATTTACGTTGCGAGGCTCAGCAGTGCGCGCAGGTCGGTGGCGACAAAAGAACTCATTTTGTTGTCCACAAGCAAGACGTATTTTGACCACACGACCCAACTCCACGGATATTTGGCATGCTGTGCGCGACAGCCAGCGCCAGTGTGTTCAAAAAGCACGGGAATGTCAGGACGAAGTTCAGTAAGTAGCGGTAAAAGATTGAGAGAAGGGGCGTTTGAGCGTTGTAGTTCAACGAGCGGCAATTGAGTCTGGCGGACGTAGCTGGGGTGGTTGTAGTATATCGCCTGTGAGACACTGTGGAAAAGGTGTGCAAAACGGTGCGAATATTGTGCGATGCTGCCAATGACGCAGTCGGAGGTCATTGAGTGTGTAAAAAAAGTCTCGCTACTAGCCTCACGGTGGTGCGCGTGCACCTCAGCATACTCTCTGGCGCTCGACACAAAGCTGGCGCGCGTAAGCATTGCGTGCAAGCAATACATGCTGTGGATTGCGTCAAGTATGAAGACAAAAGTCTCGGTGCTTACGGAGCAGAAGCCTTCTTTGTCAACTTGAAGAAGGCCTCGCACTGCCGCAGCAGGAGGCTCAGTCGCGTCGGAATTTTCAAGGCGCTCTCTGATTTCTAAAAGCGCTCCAAGCTGTGTCATGAGGCGCAAACAGACTGTCTCTATGTCGACTGCTGCCCAGTAGCCCGCATCTGGCCCTGTTTTTTCCAGCGAATACAGGCTCTGGAACTCCAACTGCAAGGCTGTGACCAGGTACTGCAGCTCTTCGATGTCGTGGTTCACAAGCTCTTTTTCGCAAAGCAGCACGCGATCGGCAACCGGGCCCAGCGCAGCGCGCAGGTTTGAGTCTAAGCTAAGATCGCTTCGCTTCAGTAGCACGCACAAAGACGCCCCCACAAGGTGCATGAGGTTGCATCCGTCTTCCGAGTCCACCTTGTCGCCGCGGTCGTAGTCCTCAGCCCAGGCGTCGACAAGACCAAGCAGCTCCGCGCCGGACGGCGCAGCCTCGTCCAGCAGCTCAAGTAGGCGTTCGGCTGTGTTCTCAAAAGACATGGTTGGTGGACGTGAAGTACGAGATCTACGCTTAAAGCATTGTTTCAGAAAAATTCATGTAAATATTCACTTTGAAAAAAAATGTATATAAGAAAGATGTTGTTACCATGGCGTCTTACATTCCCGCGTGTTATACTGGCTACTTGAACAGTGCAACGGAACTTACTTGCAATGAGTATGATTGGTCGACACAAGAAAATTGTGCAGATTTCACAACTGGAGCGATGACCTTAACAAAATTCAAAGAGTATCTCAACGCCCTTGATCATGAAAAACTCTCCATCACGACGGAACCAACCACAAAGAATCCGGACCATGAGGTGTATCGTCATGACGGCAATAAGGTGTCAAAATGGCTCTACGAGGTTTTGAAAAAAATAACGCCGCGTACCTCAGACCCACACAAGTACGCAAGTGATTGCCAAAAAGCTATTGCTGAATTTGAGAAAAGAAAAGCAAATGATAAGGGATCACGCAAAATGACCGTCGCTGGAAAAATCGCAGCAATCAAAAAAAAATGTCAAACATTGGAGAAGGACATGATTGCTTTAGTCGGCCATGGACATCCACAGTTGCACATTCAACTTCGCACTGAGGCTTTCAAACTTGCTTGGACACAAGCAAAAAATGAATATCGTGAAAACTTGGCATCACATCTAGATTTACCATCCAAAAGTGAATACAATCAAATGTGTCGGGCATCAAAGATAAGTCTGTTGAATCGGGAATTGGAAATCTGGACACAGGAACAAGAGCTTCATGCTACGGACACGGAGGTAGCAAAAAGACGAAAGTTTATTGAGAAAAAACTCGAAAAAGAACAAAAAAAACTCGAAAAAGAACAGGCCAAACCGACGCCTGTGTCTTCAAATTGGGATGACGGCTCCAATGGTCCAAGTTATTGGAATCAGTGGAGAAAAGCAAAAAAACAATTGATTGTTGCATCTAAAAATCCGGATAAAACATTAAGACAACAAGCCGTGAAAGCTGCCAAACTAGAATTTACAATGGTGAAAAAGAACGCCCCTGGGTTGAAAAAAGGCGTCCCTTGGTTGAGGAAGGACGCAATTGAACAAACGAGCTCTGTAGCGCCGTCGTCGCGCACAGTACTGTCATATAGAGAACAAAAAAGACTCCATGACGAAGCAAAAAGGGTCGGGCCTGCTTAAGAAGACTATCGGTGTTTGAGATACTTGTACATTGGCAAGGCGGAGTCGCGGGAATAGTCGAAGATTGGCGAAAACTCGTTGGAGAAAATCGGGAGAGAGATGGCGACAAAGCGGGTGTTTTCAGCGCTGATGTTCTGGTTAACGCGGGAGCCGATGGTGGCGTGGTCGTCAACGCTGGAGCTTTTGCCTGGGACAGAACGCTTGCTGGCAATGACGCAGACGACGTTCACTGAGTTTAACTCCACAGGTTTGTCGTGAACAGAGCCGCCCAAGACGTAGAAGGAGCGAAGGTAGCAACAAGGCTGATCTGGAAAGTTCTCGTGTAGGGTGGAAGTGACTGGTAGCATCAATCTCAAACCTTTCTCTTCTGCTTGCTTGAGCACGAGGTTGTAAGTGCTCTTGTTGATCTTGATCCATAGCTCAGAGCCCTCGGCAAGCATACAGCGGGACATGGTGATGAAGTCCATCTGGTATGTTTGCGACTTGAATTGCTGGTTGGGTTGTTCTAACAGAGCGCTGACAGTGTAGCAACCGTTGCAAAGAAAAGCACCGTTGGCTTCGACCACAAGGCCCCAGCTTGCGTTTGTTTGTTTTGTTCCTTCGCCAAGTGGCATGATGTTGGCCACAAATTCATTGAAATCTTTGCTTACTTGAATGTCTCTGAACGCCTCGCGTAATTCCGGTTGACTTTCTAGCTCTCTGAGTCTTTCTGCGATTTCTTCTTCCAATTCTTGTATAGCAAAGTTGTTCAGTTCAAGTGTTGCCGTTGCAAGTTTATCTTTGAGAGTGTTTATAAAATTGATATCCTCGGACTTGTCGTAGAAGTAGGAAAACGAAGCAACCATATTTGAAGAACTTTTTTGATCAGAACATCGATAGCGTACTGAAGCCAGACCCCATTGTTTATGATGAAGCATGTAATGTTCGCCAACAATTTGGGTGTTTTGCACGAAAAGCGAAACGTCTATTCCTTTATCCATCGATGTCATTAGGTGATGAAGAGAATCAAAGTGCATGCGCATGCCGTTAAACCTGACCCATACACCAAGTGCATTTGTTGTATCGCTTGACAAAAAGTAGGCTTGTGTGTCACTGAGCTCCGGTCTTGAATTCAGAGCCAAAAGATGTGGACAGTTTGTCTCGAGCCAAGTTTTTTCTGTCTCTGAGTCAATCTGCCGAAAGTGAAAAATACCAATGTGTTCCTTCAAAAAAATTTCACTGGTGTCCAAAAACAGATCAGAACCGATGAACTTCTCGTAGATATCAGGCATAGGCATAGTCCAACCCTCATGTTGCATCAGGACTAAAACTGGAAAGTGCACCACGGGAAACATGTAAAACGGAAGTCTTTTCTCTTGACTGTACTGAATGTCGACGACGACTTGAAAATTTTCAGTAGTGTCAAGCACTTTGAGTCCATGGTGAAAAAGCTTGAAAAAGTCACAGCTGTCTAGAACTGTTTTTGTTGGCATCGGGGGCTTCTGAAATACGTGAAAGCCGTCATTAGTAAGGTTTTGAACACGGTTCCATGCATGTGTTGGTGAGACGGGTTGAAGGATGAGTTTTGCTTTTTCAAATGTGAGTATAAAAAGAAAAGAATGCTCAAAAGTCACACACGGAATTTCGCGGACGTCCTGCATGACGCAGTTTGTCAGCGAAGGCTGAATGTGCTGCACATCCTCGAAGCGAATGCTGTTGGATAGCTGCAGCATAGCAAATGCAAACAAATTTTCTGACGAGACAAAGTCGAAATCTGGGTTTTTGAGAGCTTGGTCTACTGTGCGCTTGTTAGCAATGAACATTTCTTGGTACATACAAGATATGTGAGCCATGCTTTCAGGGGGAAAGGGAAGCAGATGACTGATGCTGATAATGTTGTGCAGTTGTGGCGCTGCCTCCAAGACACTGTTGTAAATTAAAGCACTTGATCCGCTCGGAAAGTTTATGACTGTCCAATTGCTGTTTAAGGCAAGTCTGGAGTCAATGGACAACATGTTGTCGCTGCTGCCAGCCATGAGGTGATAATGCGTGTCGATGTGCAAACGACTGTCATACTGCACGAAGCTCTCTGTCTTGGACTCAAAGTCTGGACTCGGAAGAGGCAAACGAAGATGTCCATTGTTGCAGGGTATCATTGCTTTCTCACAGCTTGTGTGTAGCAAAAGACTAAGAATGCCCAAGGTCATGTGCGACATGTTTCGCAAGTGTGTACAGGACACAAAATCCGAGTCGTCGTGGGCAGTCTTGTCCCAGTCATTTGTAATTCCAAGGCCTTGCATGAGCACGTAGTGCACCAGGCGCATGCAAATGTTTACGTATACGCCTTCCAGCTGGTTGAGATGGTCAATATGAGGGTTGCTGCTGAACTCAAAGACATTAAGTTTTTCAAGCACTGGTATGTTCCAAGCGTTCTTGTGCACGCCCGGTGCGTCAGGTCCTCCGTACACAGTGTCGTGGATGCCTTTGAATTCAAAATATGGACCCATGAGAGCCGTGAAGAACTCGTAATGACTGATTTCAAGGTCCAGATCACTTTGGAGCAAAAAGTGTTTCAGGATGCCGTCGCATTGTCCTGCATTGTTCATGCTATTGTCCCACCAGATGCCAGTGTATGGCGTAAACTCAAACTTGACCTTGAAAATGTCATTGGTGGATGTGCTGCATTCCGGTAGTAACGTGCCTTTGCGCACATTGTTCCAAAACTCGACTGTGTTTTCGTGATCTGCAAGCTTTTTTTTCTGATGCCTTCCGTGCAAGATCTCGTTTGTGCTTCCGTCAATGCATGCGCCTTTCTCCATGCGCCTCATGTGTTCCACAGGTCGCTGCGCGTGGCCCAAGGCGGTTGCAAGCACACGACGCGCCGTGCCGCTGACGTTGGGATCCGACGTTCCTTGAACACCCTGTTTTGGAATCCCAAAGCCTTTAATAGTGTCGGTTTGGACAAACCCCATTCGAGGCTGGCAGAACACACTGAATTTTTCTTGGTCGTCTCCTTGTAGACGCGCAGCTAGTGAGGTTCTTATGTCGTTTTGTAATGGCTGTAGGTGATGACTGTACCAATCACCGAGCACTTTCATGTTTGGCATTTGAAGCGTGCCACTTCGCACGTTTCTTGGGCCATTGTCGGTTCGAACGCCCTGCACGTGATGCTGTAGCACACAAGGAGCAAGATGCTCGCAGAAAAGCAAGTACTTTTCCTGGTCCTCGTTTGAGAGCTTGTGTCCCAGCAAGACCAGAGATAAGACACGCAGTGGACATGTGGTTTGAAAGGAAGTGAAGTGGTAAATGTAGCAACACAAAATCATTGTGTTGTAATCAAGTACGACGCTAGACAGCCACAGTTGTAAAGACGACAGCATTGCCATGATGCCGATTGTGTTGGTCATGAGTGCGCGGATTCCTTGCATAAACCCCCAGTGCAAATCGAGAGGCCAGCCGTCGCGTGTGCGGGCCAAAGTGTTCAGCAGAGTCGTGCTCATTGTCAAATAAACGTGCATTGATACTTGCAGCACCTTGTTCCATGGACCCATCGCGTTCCTGTGCCAGTATTGTGCATTTTTGTCCAGGTAGTCGCGCTTCATACCCTTTGTCAGCTGTCCCACGCAGCACTCCATTCGACTGTAAGTGCACTTCATTGAGTAGCAGTAGCCTCGAGCCTCGTGCGTGAGAGTGGACAATAACAAGGCAGTGTCCTTACGCAGCCATTGCATAAGAAGAAAGTGCATCATATTGCTCAAAACGTCTTCACGCGTGATGACTTTGATGTCTCTGCGGATATCGCACGTGCTCTGTGAGTTGGCCAAGAGTGCGCGAGAGGATATTTGAGATTGCAGCGAACGGTGAGTGTTTGTTGTTGCCTGTTGCATCATGGCGCCAACCAATGGTTTGTGTGAAATCTTGTAAAAGCCGTTTTCTTTGTCTTGTGTGCTCGATGCGCAACACATCCATCGCCCTCCCTCGACAGCAGACGCAGGCGTTCCAATTGCAGGACGATTGCCTGTCAACACAATAACAGGCATGGGCTTCAACCGTAGTACGTTCCAGCTTTCCAGGGCCATGGTGGTTGTCCACGCTGCTTGCTTTACCCCGCTCTCAGCTCCAACCTGCACATCGCCACTGTGGGCCATCAAAGACTCGAGCCATGCAAGCATTGAAGGGTCTTCGTCGTTTTTGAAGAGTTCTGTAAAGTGGGCATTGTTTGAGAGTTCTGTTTGGAAACTTTTGCTGTTGCTCATGATTTCGTTTTTTGCATTGACCATGACACCGCTACCTTGCAGCAGGGCGTAGCTCATTTTGCTAACGTTTTTGTGAATAGTGTCTACTGCGGTTGACGCTAATTCTTTCACTTCTCTTGTTAGTGAGATGTGGGACATGGCGCTGACAAGCATTTGCATCACAAAAGAAATTGTCGTATCGGCTCCTGCGCCAGGGCTTTTTTCGGTGATTTTGACCACCATGGTGCTTTTGTCATTAGATCCCTTTTTGTCAATTTCCTTCAAAACGTCAACGGTGCCGGCCATGTCCATAACACGCATGGTCATACCGTACGCGCCCCTTCTGCATTCGTTGTGAGCCATGGAGCAGCAGATAAAGAGCCACATAAACATTTGGTTCATGAACGAGATATCGGCGTCCAAGCGGGACATCGATGAGTTAAAAAACAAAGAAGAGCTGGTCGCTGAGGTAAGCAGTTCGCACCAGTCATCGCTTTTTTGCTGATTTTGCTTTATCATATGCATGTTGTCATAGTCCTCGAGCCACTTGTCCACTAACTTGTTTTGTTTTTTGAGGTCATCAATGTTCATGGCGGCAAGTCGCCACTGCAAAAGCTCTGACGTGTGCATTTGCACCAAAGCGTTTTTGATGGAGGCGTTGATTTTTTGCATCCGCGTTCTCCAAAAAAGCTCTACACGACAAGTTTCCTCAAGATTCGCAATGCCCTTGTGTACAGAATTACGCTCTTTGCCGACAAGCTGCATAATCTCCGACAGTCTGACATTCTGGCTTCCAAAATCTTTTTTTGAGCTAGTGATGTAATCTCCAATCATCTCCTTCAGCCAGTCCATGTTGTCGTTCTGCTCGTCAAAAAACGGCAAGACCGTGTGCATCCACTCAATGTCAGGAATCCATTTTGAGCGAAAAAGCATGAAATCAAATGGATCCACTCCTAACACCCGATCCTTTGCGTTTGCCAGCCAAATTTTGATCAAGCGGCACTGCTGCTGAGGCTGTGCCCATTGCGGCTGTAGCATGTCTTCGTCTCGTGATTTCTTTAACGCAGTATCGCGGATTTCTTCTTCGTGCGTCTTGCTGTTATTTGTTTTGATTTTGATCCACAACCCAGAGTTTCGCGCAAATCCCTCTCCTTCAGGCACGAAAATCGAAAGACCGTCACGCGAGCTAATGTGCGAGTTTTTCCAGTCGTTTAGACGCTCAAGCACATCAATTCGTTCTGCTTCATCTTCCCACATCGACGCATACTCAGCAATTTCTTTTTCAACATGTGCAATTTTGACTTTCCAGTACATGTGTCCGTGATAAAAGTCTGTCCACTTGGGATTTTCTGGCACAGGCAGCTGAGCTTCGCGCTGATGAAAACGGTCGTGAAGTGTTTCCTTGATTACCATTCGGTAGTGAGCTGCGCGCGCGGTAACAAGAGGACCAACGTAGTCTTTCCATATCTTCATTTCGGCCTTGTTTCGGACGTCCATCCGAAAGCCCCCAATATTAACGTTTCGCAGCTTTTGTGTATCGCAAAAGCGAAAAAGACCCTCCAGCATTCGCGACTCCGGAGTTATTTCGGCTGCGCCGGCCCTGTCAGTGTTGAAAAATTGGTCCCAGGAACACTGTTGCTGTTGAAGTACATTGTTCATGTGTGAGAGGGTGCTGGCAAGCAAAATGCTTGCTCCAGGATTATTCTCTGCAATGCTCTTCAAGAAGACCAGTGGGTCGTTTGCAGGAGATGTAGCCATGAGATAGATTGCTTCAATGGTGACAGTCGTTGTCTGGTTAAGTGTTTCATCCCACACAGGAAGCACGTCTTTGTACAAAAACATTTTGAGAGGATTGGGGTCTGTTGCTGTCTGCCTTTCCGGCTTTATCTCCATTCCTGTCAAGTCCGGATTGTTTGTCTGGTGCCTGTCGTGCACAAGTGAAGAAAGATCAATGAAATGATTGCTTACAGCATCAAAGTCCAAATTTTCTGCATCTCTGTTTCGAAACGTCCATATTTTGCGAAGCAGTCGTGGGTCAATGTCCTGCACTGCACAACGCGATCCCTTTTTAGTGGCCTCGTGGAAATTGTAGTCTCTGGCTGTTCGAACTCCACATTGAACTTTTGTCAAGCCATTCCTACCCTTGGTGAACCATTCTACGCGTTCAGTGGACACTATGTGAAAAAGCTCATCGCCTCTGCTTCCTTGTTTGGCCATTGTCAAAATTTCAACAAGTCGCAACATGCTTGCGCTGATGTTGCTTGTTTCATCTCCATGATAAATGTTCCAAAGGACATCGACGGCACAGCTTTGAAGACCGCCGTTGGGACCACCGTCCATTTCTTGACGAAGTGCTCGTGAAGTGCGGTGAAGACCCAAAAAAACCTCATCGTAGTGTTTGCTGTTCATAAAGTCAAGCTCGGTGGGGGGATTAGTGGTTCTTAAGCAATGCAAAATTTTGGTCGTTGCGTTGGAAAGAAGCATAGTTGGATTCAAGGGCGTCCCCTCAACGTCTGAAGAAACCTTTTTCAAAAAAGATGTTTCGTCGTAAGGGATGCTGAAAGCTTCTGCAAATCTTGTTTGCTGCTCGTCGCTGTTCATCCATCTAGCGTGCGCCTCAATTCCAAATGCACCCTCTTGTAATTTTCCTCGCTCGTGACCGACCGCTATGATTTTACGCTCTTGTTGTTTGTCCCATGGTGTGATAAAGTCGGAGCACGGCAGAAAAAATGGAGTTATATCATTGTATTCAAGTACGTCTCGTCTAGTGTCCCCCCTGCCCCTTTCCTGTGTTACACCTATTTCTCGTTGCTCAGACCTTGTTCTTTTTTTTTTGTCATCATTGGCAGTGTCAAAATTGAGCCTTTTTTTACCGTTTGTGTCGGATTGAAAAGCTCCTGAATTCTCTGTAGCACGCTGCTCCATTCCACTATTGTCTTCATTTTCGTCAGGGTTGTCATCTACAAAATTCTTCATAGACTCGGTTTCGGTAAAGCTGTCAAGAGATTCCTCGCCATCGCTTTGCGACAAACTTATGTCCTTCTCATTATTTTGAACTTTCTGCTTTTTTGCAACGCGTTTGGTGGTTGCTGGTGTTCTGTTTTTCGGTCCACTTGAAGCATTTGTGCTCAAGTTTGTAGAGGTCGAAGCAGCTGGCGTTTTTGACACAAGGAAACTTGACAAAGTTTGTTGTTGCATCTCAGTCTTGTTCGTGCCTAAAAAAGCATGTGAGTTGTTATCTGACAAAACTATGTCTTTGAGAGAATATGCTCTTGCCTTTGGTAGTGGCAATTCGGCGGCAATACTTTTGAAGAGAACTTCCGAAGATATAGACGATTTGACTTTGGCCAGCGCGGTTTTTTGCCCGTCGCCATTTGGCCAGTTGCCAAGATGACGATTGGCCAGTGTGGAACTTGCAGATTGGCCAGTGTGGAACTTGCAGATTGGCCAGTGTGGAAATTGAAGATTGGCCAGTGTGGAAATTGACGATTGGCCAGTTTTGAGTTGCGAATTAGAGCTGTGGACGTACTTGAGCATAAGCATTCATGACCAATAAAAAACCCTTCAAATCAAATAGACTTTGTACGAAAAGAGTAGATTTGTATATACGCATTTTGTTAATATACATGAGCGTGTTGTATATGTGTGCGTTGCATGTAAAGTATCAAACAATACATACTCAAAGACGTTGGCAATTTTTTTTTGAAAATCAGACATCCGGTGCTCCGTACATCAACGTTTCAAATTTGAATGGATGAAAACAAAATATTTTGATATATAACAAACAATAATTAGTCTTGGCTGTGTCTGAGGTCCTTGGCCTTGTCAATGGTCCTGATGACCTCTTCAAAGGTCTTGATAGCCTTCATGGTGCTGTTACTCGTGCATGACGTCACGTGCGACAACGAAGACAATTCGTGGATGAAGGGGACGGGTAAAACGTTTCACGTGCCCTCTAAGCCAGCGACCGTGCCAGCCGCACCGGCCCTTGAGGCAGCGGCAGAGCCTAATATCAAGGTTCTTATGACAGAGGTTTTGAAAAAACTAACCAATATTCAGCAGGCACAAGGAAATGTCCAGCAGGAACTTCAGAACCAAGAGACACTCTTGAGGGCGTTAACCCAACACTTTCAAGAAGAGAAAAAGAATCGCCCACAAGAAAATGTGGCGGACAGCTTGAACAAAACTTGTGAATGTGACACAATGCATGCATCTGCAGCCTGGAACGTGTCCGAATACATTTTAGTTGAAGTTGTAAAGGTGTTGAAGACCACCTCTGATCATTGGAAGCTGGAGACCACCTTTGGGAAGCCATTTGCTTCTGTGATGGAGACCACCTATTGGGAGGCATTTGCTGTTTACGTCCTATTGAAACTATTTTTCTGGTGCTTAGATTGGATCATCATATGCTCTTTGTCGAAATTCTTGTGTATCTTGTTCAAAATGCTGCGTTTGATCTTTCGTTGGGACAGGACGGACTCGGCGAAGGCTGAGGCTGCGGGGGTGCCAGGGGGGCAGGGAGCGTTGGAAGTGCCACAGGCTGCAGATGGCAACCAAGGCAAAACCCAGGCTGCAAAATCCCAGGCTGCAGATACAAACAAGGCTGATATGACTGCGAAAAACAAATGCCAAACCTGTGGGCGCTGTGGGCGCCTCCGTGCAGACTGCAAAGTTACGGCCCAACAATGCATGGAACCACATGGCCCTCGTTCGGAAGGTGATCCAATGGTTCACTTCAAGTTCTTGCAGACACTAAGCCCGCCAAAAGGTTTTATTTGGGTGGCAGAAGGGTTGTATTCTGAGCCTCTGAGGCTCGAGGAGAGGTTTCGAAATTTGCCAACTAAAAAGTCAGTTGTCTAAAATTTGCAATTCTTCTAAGCAATGCACGTGTTATTTGTGCGTGTAATAAAAAGTCTATGCAAGCAATTCTTGCGAAACACGCAACAAACCTTGCAAAAACGAACAAAAACAACTGTCTGCACTTGTGGCTGCACTTTGTGGCTCTGTCACGGCCCCCCATCCGCAATGCGTGCACTGCGCGTTGCTGCCCCCACTGGCAAAAAAGCCATTGCCACATGGCAAGCAAGCGTTTTCAAGGTGGTCTTGTGGCTGGATCCCATAACCGGCTATACATGTGCAGTTGTAAAGACCTGTTGCTGCTGGCGCAGAAGTGTTTTTGAAATCAGGGCAAGCTTCGCACTCAGTGTTGCTGTGACTGGAAGCAAAAAAGCCATGTGCACACAAGCGACAAGGGTTTGTTGAAACGGAGTTTTCACGGCCGCTGCCAGGAGGACACTTGCAGTCACTAATATCGCTGGAACCTTCGCTTGAAAATTCGCCCAATGGGCATGGCGCCGGGTGAATTGCGCCAGTTGTACAGTAGTGGTTGGCTGGACAACGTTCACAGGCTTGCTGACTTTCGTTGGCGGCCCTGCTCGAGCGAAATGTTCCACTTTCGCAGAACTCACAAACGTCAAAGTTATTCAAAGGCTTGAAACCAGGGCCACAGACACATCCCTGCTCCGTAAAAATGCCCTGTGCTCCTAGAGTGCTTGAGTTTAGCGGGCATGCAAGACAGTTTTGTGCGGCAGTTGAGTTTTGAAACGTGTCGAATGGACACTCTGAGCAAAATCGTGTCAGGTTGCTGCCACGGTACTTGCCTTTCTCGCATGCTTGACATTTGTTTTCAAAATTACGCTGGTAACCCAGGCGACAAACGCAGTCGTGAGAGCTTGTTGCCCAAGGTAAACTGTGATCGATGCTATTGAGCAGCAGCTGGATGTGCGCTTCATTTCCATCACCGTCTAGGTGGCAAGGCTCGCATTGCAAATTGTGAGAAACAAAGTAGAAGCCAGTGTCACAGAAAATACAAGCAGTGTCGGAAAAATTTGGCTGTATCATGTACTCAGGACACATGCTGCAGCCAAGAGCAGTGCGGTTTTCATGCCCCGGAAAACACTTACAGTCATTGAAATCGTCCATCAGCAACAAGCCAGGGCCTACAAGGTCTTTGTTTTGGCCACTGGAGGCAGGACATGGCAGACAGTGTGTGTATTCTGACGCTCCATGATTATCTGCTCCAAAATGGTGCCAGAGAGTTGTGCCTAGCTCAAGGTGTGAGGCGCCGCAGTATGCACAATGATCGTGGTTTTTGTGTGCTTTGAATGATCCTGACTTGCACGGATGGCACGCCAGAACTCCTTCCACGTCAAGCGGCTCGTGACCTTTGTCACAGACACAATCTAACACCGACACGGAGGCCTCAGACACTGTGGTGTTGCTGTGTAGCACGAAGAATGAGCTCTTGTCTGAAATGTTGCCGTCAAGGTTCGGAGCCAGAGTTGCGTCGCTGCAAAAGTGGCAATAGGTAGCGTTAAAATTTGGGTTGTACCGGCCCACAGCGCAGGGCGCACAAGCACCTCCTTGCCAAGCTGAGTAGTACCCAGGCGCACACGCCTCGCATGGCCTTTTAGAGACATTGTGCTCGGCATCTGGACGCTGGAAGCCAGCGACACACAGGCACTGGGTGCGATCGATGGCACCAACCTCTATGTGCCACTCATTCAGCGGACAGGTTTCACAGAAAAGTGAGGCATAGGCGGGCTGAAAGTGACCCTCCAAACACGGCTGGCACGTCTCGGTGTTGCCGCGCGTGGACCGCGTGGGCTTAAAGTGCCCAGGTGCGCACGCAACGCACTCTGGTTGCGTGCTTGCACACACCCCTGCGCAGGTTCCGTCAACAAGCAAGGAGTGGCATGTCAAGTTTGCGTCAGGCCTTGAATTGCACACACAAGCCTTTACAGATTCACTTCTTTCTGGTGCCCACGCGCCTGCTGGGCACGTCAGGCACTCGCCGTTGCTCTCAAAGTGTCCTTCAGCGCAAACTTGGCACCTCGGGATTCCTGAGACGTTCCACGGCGCCACGTGATGACCGGTTGCGCATCTACAGGCGTCTGAACCAAGAGGCATGTTTGGCGTTGGCTTACTGTTTGACATATTGGGACATTGTAGACACTCTCCGGCGCCCGTTTCAAGACGCATCCAAAAGCGGTCGGCAGGACACAGCACACACACGTTGTTGTGCAGCACATAAGGCGGTTGACACTTGCATGCCGCCGAACCTGGATGTGCCATTGCAAGCGCAGGGCAGGGCAGACAAGTAGTGTCGTTTGCGGCGTATTGATTGATTCCACAGGCTACGCATGGAGTGTCACCAATGACGGGTTTAACAAAGCCGCGAGGACAGCGCATACATTCAAAGTTGACAAAGCCAAATCCAATTTCGCAAACGCACTGGCTGTGGTCAGCAGTAATGGCTTTGTTTTGCAGATGACACTCAATTTCGAGCACAGACCCGCCCTGGCAGCGCTCACCTGCAGTGCATGCCAAACACTTGGCAGTGTTTTCCAAAGTGGCAAGCTTGAAGCCTGCAAGACACCTACAATCCAGCCGCGAGCTTGCGCCTGCATGTGAAAACTCATTTTCTGGACAGCGCACGACGTTTGGAAGCGCAACGGTAGCCTCTGACGGGCAGAAGAAGTTTGCTGGACATTTCTTGCACACGTCAGTCTGTGCAGTCCTGAAGTGACCTAGAGCGCACACAGCTTGTGAAAGAAAAACAGTGCGTGTTGCCATCGTGCGAAGGTTCTGGTCATATTCGGCTACAGGTCGCCGCGTTTCGTTGTTGCACACGTGGTGCAGCGGACACTCTTTACATGTTTGATCAATGTGTCTGTAGAATCCTGGCAGACAACGACACTGACTGTGTCTGCTGCTGTTTGCGGGCGCAAACTCGTTTGCTGCACACGCGGACATGTTGTTGTCAAAGCACCAGTGATTGTGTGGGCAGTCTGTACAGGCACCAAGCAAACACGAGGCCTGCCCTCCAGGGCAGTAGCTGCCCGCGAGACAGACGCACCGGAAATTGACGTTGAACGCACCGGTCGCACACGTCTGCACTTTGTTTTCGCGGCAGATAAGATTCGTCTGGCATGCCGCGCACTCGACGCCTGCCATCATTGACTGCTGTGGAAGCAAGCGAAAATTATCGTCGCAAATGCAGTCGAGTACACTGTCCGCTCCGGGAATGGCGGATGAATTTGCGGGACATGCCATCTGCGTTTCTCCAAAGCAGAAGCTGTTGCGCTCGCACTCTTGGCAAGTGTTGTTGTTGCGGAAGAAACCACCGACACACACACAGGCTGAGATGTTGGTGCGCTCCGCCTGGCCCAGCGTGGTGGAGTTTGCCGGACACGGCGCTGGTGAAGCCGTGTTTGAGCCACAATATGTGTTTACAGGACACACCGAGCAATTTCCAGCGGCGCCAAACAGGCCGGCTGTGCACTCGCAGCTGAAAATTGTGGATTGGCCTGTCGAGGAGTGAGAATGCACAGGACACTTCAGCTGCTGATACTGCTGTGGACAGTAGGAGCCAGCAGTGCAAAGCGAACAGGTGTCGTTTGCAGTGCGATGGTAGCCTGCGTCGCAAATGCAGCCCAGAATGCCGTAGGTGAGGTCTGTCAGGCGCGTCGAGTGGGCAGGACACGCTTGGCACTGATTAAACGCAGGGTCCGCCCCGACTGGCCAGTAAGCACTGGCGCCGCAGTCTGTACAGGTTGCCTCGCCCTTCTCCGTCTTGAACTTGCCAGAAGCACAGGCAGCACAGGGCCCCCCTGCAGGGCCCGTGAAGCCCGCGTCGCACGTGCAGTCCGACGAGGCGTTGTTTTGCAAGCCCCCCGTCGAGTGCGCCGGACACTGCTCGCACGCGGTCGCAGCCGCGCTGTGGCTGTAGCTCTTCCCGGCACACAAGAGGCACGAGACATCGTTTGACACTTGGGGCTTGTACGCGCCTGCGTCGCAAGGCAGACACGCTGGAAATGCCACTTGCGCTAAGAGGCCGCCGCCGCAGAGATAGCAAGCTTGAGACGCGTCAACGCCGTCGACTGCGAATGACGCGAATGTTCCATCACGTGATGCACTCCACAGAAGATCTTGCGCTGTTCCGAGTGCGTTGTCTATGCACCACCGCATATCTGCGTACTGGAAGCAGTAATAGCCTTCGCTGTCACGCCAAGTCGTGTTGTCGCTGTATTCGCCCGCAGCGATAATCGAATAGCGAAATCCAGTATTGCAGCTGCAGTTGCTGGCACTTACAGACCCCGGCGATGATAGACTGTGGGCAGGACAGGCTGTGCATCTTTCACCAAACGCTGTCCAGTGCGTGTTTGCCGGGCATGCAGCGCAAGCCGTGGTCTCCTCTGTGCGCCCCGCCGTGCCTTGTTTTCCAGCAGCGCATGCGGTGCAGGTATGGTTGCCCGCCAGCGGCTTGTAGTAACCAAAGTCACACGATTTGCAGGTCTCGAGAAAAGGTTGAAAGCCTGCTATGCATTCACAGCCGTCCACAATGCCAGGCTCGCTTTGTGCGTTTTCGCCGCACTGTACACACGCCACACCCAGCTCGCCTCTGTCGGCAGCGTACGCGCCTGCAGGGCACTGGTAGCAGCCGTCTGCACTGACTGTGGCTACTGACAAAGTGCTGTAGCCCGTCGGACACGGCAGACACGCCAGACTTCTCCAGTCTTGAGTATGTGTCGCGTTGCGGAAAAAGCCAAGCGCACACGAAGCGCACGCCAAGCTGTTGTTGTCAAAGCCCGTCGGCCGAAAGAATCCCGCCACGCACGAGCAGTGCTCAGCACTGTCTGCGCCAGGGGCACTGAATTCATGCGCTGAGCAGTTGACGCATTGCGCGCTGCCAAGGTTTGAGAAAGTGTCGGCAGGACACGTCTTGCACGCCGTCATAGCGCTGTGCGGAGCAAAGGAGCCTGCTGCACACATTTCACACGCTGTGTTTGCTGCCGCCATCTTGGCACTGCCTGCCGCGCACGCCACGCAAGAGAATGTGGTTTCTTGCGCTGCGTAGCCAGCAGCACACGTGCAGTAAGCAAGAGCTTGCGATCCAGCTGCAGAACTGCTGTGTTCTGGACATGCAGTGCAGGATATCTCGCCTGATCCAGAGTACGTGTTGACATCACACTGCTGGCACGCTGAAGAACCAGCGGTGGCCTTAAACGTGCCAGCAGCACACGGCGCACACTCAGTGCCGTTTCCAAAAAATCCGTGGTCACAACTACAGTTGCTTATTTGTACTCCTGGCCCCTGTTGCACAGACGCATGTACCGGACAACTCAGACAATTCAAAACGTGCTTGGCTCCTGTCAACGGTTGGTAGGTCTTGTATTCGCAGAGCTTACAGCTACTCTGGTTGATGCTGTCCTGGTATGTGCCAGGCGGGCACAGGCGCGCCATTCCTTCCATCATGTACGCCCCCTGTGTTGCTACACAGTCTGTCGCGCTTTCTGAGCTTGCTTCTGATTGAGTGTGCAAGGGGCAAGCGCCGCACGCCGTTGAGTTTAGGCTGTATGTGTTGGCTGCACAGGAAGTGCAAAATGCGTTGCCAATTGAGTCTTTGATTGTGCCTTTGGCGCAGGGAACGCAGCTCAGGGGATCTTCTGAAGAAGCTGTGAAGCCTTGCTTGCATTTGCACATTGACGCGAGCGATGAGCCGGAAATAGAAACGGCGTTGTCTGGGCAGGACAGCTGCAGCTGCAAGCGGCAGTAGTGATTTTCCTCACACAAATTGCAATGGTCGCCGTTGCGGTAAAAGCCTGCGTGGCAAATACAGTCAGACACGTTGTCCGAGCCCTCGGGCGCCGAGGAATCTTGAGGGCAAAAATGCTGTGTCTCAATAAAGCAGTATGTATTTGCTTCGCAATACTGACACTCAAAATTTTCTGCCGCCGCATAAGCCGCCACATGTGCCAGCATGACATCAAACAAAACCAGAAGACAAAACCACTTCATGCTAGCTCGCTCTAATATACATGGGATTCTTGCAGAGTTCAAAATTACTGTTACTCACACACCAAGTAAATTTTGCGATCAAATATTGAAATTATTTCGTAGCGCAATAAATATTAAACGTTTAACTATCTATGCGTGCTGTAATCTTTATAGCAATGATAATGACAAGGGTGTCATGCAATTCTTCATCTGACATTGATGATTCTATTGTACAGATAATGCGAGCTGATTATCACGCATATGAAAACGCGTGGTCTGTATACTTTTCAAAAAAACAAGGGTATGAAAATGAAGTGTTTGTTGTGCAAATTTGCCAACCTCCATGTGTCAGCAGTGTTTTATTTGCAGAAAATCACCTCGACTGTGCGGCCCTGACATCTAGCATAAACGACACGGGCTGGTATAACGGCTACGTTGCGTTGCACGTGCACAATTTTTCCAGCGTCTGCGACTTGCTTCGCTGGCGCTCGGGTCAGTTTCAGCAGTATGTGAGTCGTGTTTTGGACAAAAGCGAGCACGTTTCATTCATCCGCCTTCGACCTCCACGTGAATTAGTTGTTTTTAATGACGAACAAATGCTTGGCAAGTGGAGTAAACTGGTCAGCTCAGAAGTGTTCAGCTTAACAGTGCGGGTGACTCAAATTGCACCGCTGGCAGGTGTTTTTGTGGTACATAGGACTGTGCTGACAATACAACTGCAAAAACCAGCACAGAGCCTACTCACCCTCAGTGTTCAAAACCCTTGCACGGCTGTTGGGTTTGCGGCGCCAACAAACGGTAACGTACAAAGTGTGATTGTAGATGGACAACAGCGTTGCGTGTGGAATTGTCGCGGAGATTTAATTCGCAAGCCATACAACTCAGTTCCCCCGACACGTGAGCAACTCAATCTGTCCAAATACAGATGTGAGCAAATGCCTTTGTTGTGGACTGCCACTTTATTTGAATTCAAACTTGAAGTCGACGTGCCAAGCCCTGATTCTGACTATGCACAGATCATCTACGACTCGCTGGATCATTTGGCTGCGGCCATCGAACAAAATCTCACCACCACTCAAGGTGAGTCGCCTACTGTGCTGCTCGCCATTCCTAACAGCCTGTATCACCCTCGCTCTTTTGAGCAGTGGCTACGCAACTTGCACTCCTCTTCTTGTTTAGTTTCTGACTGTGGAGCTATCAGTGAGTTGAATAATCCACACTTTTTTTATCAGCGCCGACGTCTGCTTGTCATCTCGCAGCAGTTTACCGATGTGCTTGTGGAAGGAGTGTGTATTCGTCAAGATTTTTCAGGCTCTACAACCAACCACTTGCAGCTGGTGACAGACCTGCGCAGCTCAATTGTGGAGACGGAGCTGAACGCCAGTTCTGTATTCAACAGCTTACGCGACGTTGACTTTTCAAAAATCATATTTGTGAGAAAGGTCCACACAGCAGCGCCCTCCTCGAGCGTGAAATATGACGACAACATATTGATAGAAGAAGCATCTGCAAGCTGGGTGGGAGGGGCAATTGGTATTATAGTTGCAGTAATCTTTGCATTATTTGTTGGTTCACGAATGTTAAAATAGCCAAAATTAGATAAAAGACAGAAAGACTATGGCCTCACTCACAAGATTGCTGTTTTCGATTTCTTCTGAAGACAATGAGATAAAATCAACTGAGGTTTTTGACGTCACTGAATCGCAACTAAAAGCTTCAGTATCGGCATTAACAACAACCCGACAAGCCTTGGATGTCTTAAAAGAATCTAAAATGCCAAAAAACGTGATCTGTGCCATGAAAAAGTGGCTGGCGTCTTGTAACTTACGCAATTTTCAATCTTGCGAAAACGTTCATTTGGCGGAATGGGACGTGATTATTCGAAAGGCACGCGAGCGCAAAAGGCCAAAATGTTTGCTGCAAATGGGCTTAGGCTCTCTTTGCTTGAACGACATTTGTCTAGAAACGCCACTGCGCACATTGAGAGCACAGACCATAGTGGACGGACTAACGTTCAACCTGGTCGCGCTTGTGCGTAATGTCTCTTTGCCAATACAATCATCTTTACATAAAAATCCGCTCGTTGGCAACTTTCATTTTATTGGATTGCAAGGCACAGATCTTTGTTTGCTGGAAGCCCTAAACATTGGCAAACGGTCTTCCGTCGTCATGACACATGGCTTCAACTCGTCGTACTTTTCGCGGCGCGAGCAGCAGAAAAAAGAGCATATGGCAGCAATGCAGAATCTTGGGCTGAGCGCTGCTGCCCCGCAGCCATTGCACAGAATGCTTTTTGACGCGTACGAGTCTTACGTGCAGCACCAAGACAAGCAAATGCATTGTGTTTCAGTGTTTATTTGACACCAGAGTTAATTACCATTTAGACATAGGCGGCGCAGCGCAGGCCACGCGGACATGTGTTGCAGCTCGCAACGTTGCTGAACACAGACCTGGAGCGAAAGACAGCAGCGCCTGCCTGCAGCCGGCCGGCGGCGGCCCAGGCCTCTGCCTGGGCAACGGCGGCGGGCCACCAGGGCTTGTTTTCTGTGCCAACTGCAAGAATCAGCTGCCGGCGCGTGCGGTAGCGAAGGGTGAGTTTGGCGGCGGGCGCGCTGGCGTTGAGCGTCCCGCGCATGCCCTGGAGCTCGAGTGTGGTGTTGCGGCAACTGCCGCGCCCGCAGGAGTAGACTAGGCGGCCCGCCACTGTGACGCTTGCTTCGCCACCTGTTCCCTTGAACGCCATTGTTAGCCGCCAGAGCGGCCTGCTTGCGTTTGCGGCCAGCAGGAGCGCGCCAAGCGCGGATACGGATTCTTCGGATTCGTCGAGCAAGGGCCCCAGGCTATCGACGACAACCATGTTTGTGACATCAATCTCAAACGTCTGATGCGGGCAAGAGCACTTGGCAGCAACAGTGTTTCCCGGCCTGGAAGACGGCCGTGAGTCGGGGCAGGCGGTGCAGAGCTTGCCTCTGGAGGCCTTGAATGTGCCTGCGGGGCAGACGCTGCAGACTCCGCGCTCACCAGCGAAACCAGCATCGCACGAGGCCACGCAATACCCGCCAAGCACGTCGGGCCCGTCGTGTGGCCCCGGCTCGTAACCGGTCTTGCAGGCGCAGGCGGTGCGGTTGGCGCGAGGGGGGGAGGAGACGGTGTTTGGACCACAGGACTGCTTGACGCCTTCGTTGCCGATGAAGTCCTTGAAGAGCCCGTCGGCGCACGCCGCGCAGACCACGGAGCCGTTGGCGAGCGTGCTCTGGAACTCGAAGCCCGCCGCGCACTGGCAGCTCGCCGCGTGGCCGGTGATGACAAGCGTGCTGCCGGCCGCGCACGCCGTCAGCTGGCAGGTGCCGCCCACGCGCTCGTAGCCCGGCAAGCACACGCAGTCGGAGGCGTTGGCGCGGGCAGTCTGCAGCGTCGTCTCGAACGGCGGACACGGGGTGCATGGCAGGCTGTTGATGCGGTTTTCGGGCTCCGCCTTGTACGTGCCCAGCTCGCACGCTGTGCACTTGCCAAAATGGCGGTGGTAGCCCGGCCGGCACGCACAGTCCGCGACGTCTGATAAGCCCGTTTTGTACGTCAGTGTCTCTGCCGGGCACTGCGTGCAGGCCTTCGCCGACCCGTTGTTGTAGTGGTTCGCGGGGCAAGGCTCAATGTTGGCGCCGGAGACAGCCACTTGGTAGCCCGCTGGCGCGCGGCAGATACCTGCGCACTGCGTGTTTGTGTTTTGAAAGCTTGAACCAAGTAAGGTCAGAAGAACAAAAAGAACAAAGCAACAGCGCGTCCATGAACACATACGTTGGCCAGGTATGTAGCAAAAAGCGTGGCACGCGATCATGCCTTGTATGTCTATTATAATCATAGTGTTCAATGTGGCAAGTCAGATGCAAGTACATAACAAACATCAAAAATGAGACGATCACAGCCTTTGGCTTCTTGGAACAAACGTTATTTCGTTGACGAAGCTCACTTACTCAGGTTCAGAGAAAGGCCTCTACACGCAAAAAGCCCACACTGCACCAAAGTAGTGAACGCCACCATAGATCCAGAAAATAGCCCGTTGGATGCAGCAGTTGAGCGCGAACAGCACTTTGCTTGTGTGATTATCTATAAGCCTATTCCAAAACTCTTCATCAAACTTTTACTGCAAAAATAAAACTTGAATTTCAAAATAAACAAAACTGAAATTTCAAAATAAACAGCGCGTCAACCAGACAAGGTTGCGAGGTCGAGTGCATAAGCGCGAATCATGTCGCTGTAGCTGCCAAAGTGGTCTTTGCCACATGCGTTGCACTTGACATCGTTGGACAGCCGGCTTGCTTTCCAGTGCGAAGATCCTTGTTGAACGATTAGCGAGTCTGGGGCAACGGCAGCGAGGGGGTAGAACCGGAGGTCGCTTGTGCAGGCCCCGTAGTGGTCGAGCAAGTAGGTGCGGAAGATGGCGCAGTAGATCTCGTAGGCGCTGTTGACAGCACTCCAATCGTCAGTCAAGTTTTTCCAATCTGTTTTGATGTAAAGCGCCGCCATGTTCCGCTGTAGCAGCTCAAGCGTCGCTTTTTTGCTGCGCGCAATCTTCTCCTCGTCTGCCTTCGGCCTCAGGCCTAGACGCCAGTTTATTACGGCGGTCTGCAGCAGGTCGAAGCTCGACGCGATCCCGTCTGTGTTGTCCTCGCCCTGAAGCACCATCACAGGCAGTGGCGGGAACGGCAGGCTCGCCACAACCATGCTTGCAAACGCACGCAGCTCGTGCTGCGAGCGCGGGCCGTCTGCCATGCTGTCGATGTTGTGGTGTCTGCTGCAGACAAAAAAACAGAAAAAAACACCGAGCAAGGCACCAAAATTTGAATTATAATATATTAGATAGAAAATAATATGTCGGTTGTCACTGAATCGACCAGACAAAGAACAAATGTAAAAGCAAAGACAACAATTTCAGTAATTGAGATCAAAATGGCGCATTTGGTTGATTCAACTGGACGACTTGTTAAGCCATTTTCGTGTTTTTTAGCTACAGGCAAACTACTTGATGAAGACACAAGTAAAGATCAAAACAGAAAAAAAAATTTGATTAAGATAGACAAAAATAGTGCAGTGAAACAAATCGTGTCAGAAGTCGAACAATTAACAAAACGACCTACAACACATAATAATGCAGATTTGAACAATGTGCTTTGGAATGCATGCGAACGTGCAGCTCTGGAAAATTCTGACGTTCTAGTTGCTTTCAAACCAGTTTATTTGAATTTCTGGAATGCATATGTTGACACTTTGGACAAAACCACCTGTCTCAACGAATCAGGTCTTTCAAAAGAACCAAGCCAGACTTTCAGAAGTGTTCTTCAAAAAAATGACGATCGCGCTGTCGACAAAATTAAGTCTTTTTTTTTACAGCTGAGAACAAATCCCAAGAGATTTTGGGATTTTACACACGATAGTGTATTCTACGGCATATTTTATAGACAACCTGAAGGAGTCATCACCAATGATGATGAACACTCACGACTGCAACCAAATACTTTATATATAACTCAACACTTTGACGAACTCGTGATAAGATACCAAGATTGCAATAATTTTGAAGCCGGCGACTTGCAAGTATTTGCCACTCTTGAACAAGCAAAACGTTTCTGCTTGATCCATAAAATTCAGTTCACACAAAATTCAACTACGCACGATACTCAAAGTATTCAATGGATACCTGACAATTATTTTCCTGAAGCATGGCACGAAATACAAGCTTGGAGAACAGGAGGATTAACTGAGAGTATTATTGAAACGGAAATCAAATCTGTGAAAGACATGATTTTTGAACAGAGAAAAGCAACTTTTCATTTGCGCAAACCCGACCAGCAATTGTCAGTGACTTTCAGAAACCTGACCACCACACATCAAATTTTGTGCATTTTGCACGCCGAGCTCACTAAGAATTGTCGCGCCGATCACACCCCTCAAGACATCAAACAAAAAAACAAAGACAAAATATTAATTATACAAAATGTCCTCTTGGCAGCGGCTTGTAAGCAGACGATTTCTGAAATGACATCACCAAAACCGTGGGTCTTGAGGAGGCTAGCGGAAGCTGATAATGTTGACATTCAAATTACAACAGGTGATGAAAGCAACCCAAACGGAATACATTTTTTTAAGACAACAGAATTGAATCCTGATGCTGATGCTTTTGATTCGCAAATACATTTAATTCGTCCACGTCAAAAAAATAATAAGGATGCCCCTGCTTTTCACCCACAATCTTTTCATAGACCCCGGACACGGAAAGAAATTGCTGAAATTTGTGACTCTCCTTATACAATACATTCAGAGAATGACATAATTCACAAAATGCCGTGGAAACAATTTCTTCAACTTGTAGTAATGAATCTCAAAGACAAGTCGGAAACACCAAAAGAATGGGAACAAAAACTCTTAGCAACAGCAAAAAAAAAAATCTTATCAGGAGAATATATGCAAGAAAATCAATTGTCAATTCCCACTGATAAGTCGCCGAGTTTTTTGAAATTTCAGGACAAGGACTGCACAGATTTATTGTTTTTTGTTTTGTCAAGGATGCTCAAAAACAATATTTTGTTTCAGATATGGGACAATAATTCATTATATTTTCAACAAAACAACTTTGGTTACATAATATCCAGTGCTAAAACAATTTGGTATGAAACGGTAAAATTGTTTTTGGAGGTAATCAATAACTTCAAAATCTCGAACCCACAAATATCTCTCAAGTTTGAATTAGACCCTGAAGACTCACACAATAGTATACAAAAAATAAATATCAAGTACAGCACAAGTGGTATAAAAGACTCTCACCACAGACTATTGGAACCAAAATGGATTACCATCAATGCAGAAAATCAAAAATGGTCAAAGAAAATGCACACACTACAACGTGACAGTATCAAATGGCTTTTAACTGACTATGAAGCAAAGCTGATGAGTTTTGTCACTATGATGGACGAAAATGATTTTTCAAAGGGTTCTCTCAAAAAAGAAACTGGATTGTTTGAGTTTTGGTTTAAGATGGACGATGTTTTGAGCAATCTAAAACTGTTGCAATCAAAAACTGAAGGAGCAAACATTTTATATTCTTCAAAATCAGAGATTTTTGATGAATTTCTAGAAGCAGACTTGCTAAAAAGAGATCATCTTGACGATGTAGATGAGAGTTATGAGGAGTGGCAAAATGGTCTTGTTGGTGGCAAAAAAACAATTGCGACAGGTCCATTCATGCCAGAACCGAACCTTGAGAACGTCCGGACACTGAATCCGGACGAAGAACACGTCAATGAACAAGTCAATGATTCAGAAAAATGGCCTATTTGGCCTTCAATATTGGATTACAAGGATAAATGGAACGACCCAAATAATATGACTGAAGAGGGAAAAAAACGTTATGATAAATGCGATTACAACAAAAATTTGCGAAGGTTTATGAAGCAAAGAATGTCATCTCGAAAACAATTAAATGTTCGCGATCTTCCTTTTAAATTTAAACTTGAATACCAGCTGCGAGGTGCAGTAGCATTTTTAGGAACTCTTAGGGCGTTTGCAAATCAAACGAAAATGACTAACAAGCAATGGTCTTTAACACCAGAAAATGAGCAGAAACAAATGATTGACCAGACTAAAACAATGTTGGCACGAAGGCATGTGTTTGTTGGGACTCTGAGAGGATCAAAACATTCTTTAACGGGTCAATATGAATTTTTATCAATATCTGACTACAAAGATTTGGAACCAAACTATAGATCATGGAATGTTGAAAAAAACGAGGACGGAAAACCAACTCAAAGGATCGTTGCTTTGGGAAGTGCAGCCAATGTTTATGTGTACTAATACTTCAAATTGCTCGATTTCTTCGAGAGCAGAAAAGGACGTTTATTGTTTTCGAGAACAAAAAACCACTCGCGTTCCTACACTGGCTCTTCGTGGCTTATGTGGACGACTTTGTTTACACGGCTTCTTGCTGGGAAACATGCAAGGCACGTTGTTTTTCCTCATCTTCATACGACTGGAACCTTTCTTCGCAAATTGTCTTTTTGGCCATGAGAAGAGTCAGCTTTTTTTTGAGGACGTTCTTGCGCGCCGTCAAAACGTCGTCATCAAGACGGCGGTGGGGCCTGCCGGGCTGCCGCGTGGGCTTTGACTTGTCCCTGTTCTTGCGAGGGCATTTGAGGGTTGGCTCTGTTGGTGTCTGGGAGTTCATCTGTGACATTGCTTTCCGTGCAATGCTTGTAGCATCAAGTAAAAACAATCAAAAAAAACATGTTTGGCACGGATATCTAATTGACCAGTGCGTTTGGCCAGTGCGTTTGGCAGTGCGTTTGGCCAGTGCGTTTGGCCAGTGCGTTTGGCAGTGCGTTTGGCCAGTGCGTTTGGCCAGTGCGTTTGGCAGTGCGTTTGGCCAGTGCGTTTGGCCAGTGCGTTTGGCCAGTGCGTTTGGCGGATTGGCCATCCAGTTTTGTTCTTCTTGAGGCCTGTAGTTGCGAAGCACGTATTGCAACTGAAGACAAGCTATCATGAGCACGCTTGTTTGTATTTTTTGCGGAGTGTGCAACCCTGCGAGCTACAAACAAGTCGGACACCGATACGTGCAAGATTTAGTGCAGACTCAAAAAGATGCTGGTGTGTCCGAGCCCGTGTTGGATTTCATGTGGAACACGTTGCAGCGCGAGGATCTGGGCGCGGAGGCAGAGCTGTACTCCTGCATGTGCTGCTATTACTGGATAGAGCGGCGAAGGAACATGCTTGTCATTCCTCTGCCTATGCAGACAATGCTGTGGTTCCTCAAGATGCTCAACTGGTGTGAAGGCTTGAAGTGCGACAACCGCATTCTTCAGCGACTGGTGGAAACGGTAGTTGAACCCGGCAACGCGTTTGCAGGACTTTTTGACGAATGTGAAATGCTCGGACTTCAACAAATCGCAGGCCAAATTGCAAACAAGCGCATAAGCAAAGCTCAGACTTCGAAGGCTCAGTCGACTGAATCTTTTTGCGTAAAACAAGCAATAGCGGCGCTCTGGAGAGAGCAGAACGGAAATTCCTTGCTCTTGCCGCACTCTCATGCTGCAGACCTGATGCGCAAAAAACAATTTGTTGAGGAGATCTAGTAGATGTAAAGAAGTTCTGTGTTTAATCTTACTCTTTTGATATTTAAGAAACGCAGGGATAGCTTACAGCCTCATGCCTATTAGTGCTGCCCTGGTCGTGCTGGCCATGCTGGCCTTGCTGGCCTTGCTAGCCATGATTGCGTGTTGCATGCGTGCTCCGAAGCAAGACACCTCAAAAGCAAGATTTTTGGAGATGTGGGAAGATTGGACAAATGCCAACACCAACAACCAGTCTTTTGCAGATTATCTCCGAGACCACTCCAATGACACCGACTGTCAGAATTTCTTGGATTTTCTCCAAGAACTCAAAACATGGAAAAGCAGGTGAGAGGTTTTTAATTTGCTTGAAAGGAACCACGTGAGGTGTGTTGTCAATAAACACAAAAACAAAAAAATAAAATATCCGAACACAAATGAATTGGTTCGAGATGATGGCCAAATTCGCTCTCTTTTGTACTTTTTCACTTTTGACCTTTGTACAAGCACTCCTCAGTACTCCTAAGACGCCTAGAGTGTTTACGCTGAAACGCACTTCAAGTACACTGTTGGCAGAAAAGCCTGTGTACCCACCCATGTGCAACCGCTCTCGTTGTCTTCAGCCTTTGTTTTGTGGAAGCACAGAAAGCAAACTTTTACTCGTAGAAAGCAAAGTTGTACTATTGAATGAAAAGGTTTTGCGCCTAGAAGACATGCTTGCTTCAATCTTGCAGGTGCTGGAAACGTGTGATGATACAGCCTTGCTTGAGAAAAACACATGTGCAGCGGTTATATACAATGAAGAGCTCACAAAAACGCGGCCTCTACGCTTGCTTCGTTCCGAACTGAAGATCATACACGACAAGTTCACGAAATAAAAAGCTTTTTTTCTTGACTCACAAAATCTCCGATAGTATTAGAAGGCGCGTCAGGTCCCAAGGAAACGTGTTTTGTGTGGTGAACTTGTAGGCCAGTGGCTCCCAGGCTTGTTTGAAGGGTTCAAGAACATGGCGCTTACACGCCAGATTTCCTCCTAGCACCTGCATGGCAGGAAATATGCGAAGGTACATCTCGGTCGGAATGCGAATCTTAAGGTGGAAATGCCGCGAGTGGATGGAGGCGCCCTGACGCTCCTTGAGGCAAGTGTACGCATAGGACTCGCCTTGGAGCCGGAAACGGCACTTGAACTGCCCAATGGCAGCCTCAAGAAGCGTCAGCTGGTTCATGTTGAGGGTTTCAAGCTTGCCGAGTCGGGCGTGCACTGCGACCAAGATGACGAGCGGCTCCAGCTGCTCTGAGGCCATGAAGCAAAACATGATCTCTTCGTCGCCCGCTGCGCTCGCGCGCTCGTGGTGCACCATTGTGGCAAAGGACGGGTGGACACGAAGGTTCACGTGGTTGCTGAGCTTTTCCACGCCTTCCTCGACTCGCTTTGTCGTGATGACACGCACTTCGAGCACCTGCGCCAGCAGGGGATCGCCCGCGCGCACAATGGCGCATGCCTCCGCCTGCACACGCTGACGCGTGCCTGCGCATAGCTCGGTGTGTTTGAGGTGAGAAAGGAGCTCGAGATTCTGCCCCACGTGCCGAGGCGGGGTCGCGATTTCAAGCGAAACATCTGCGTCTCGCTTGCGTTTGACTGAATGCATCTCTGAGCGTTTCATCGCGACGAAAGCAAGCGCACCCTGGCGTTCAGACACTCTAGTTTTTTGTTCTCCAACTGTCCGTAACACGCTGCAGCTCCGCATCGTCTGCCACGAGTAGATAGGGATTGCTGTGTCGCTGGTCCTGCAGCTCTGAAGTCGACAGCAATGATCCTTGTGTTTTATCTAAATTTGTTTTTTTTACAAACTTTTTTGTTTTTTCTTTCATCCATTTTCTTAATTTTTCTACTTTCTGGATAAAAGTAGGCTTTGTGGTGGATGATGTATCAGATGGATTTGTAGTGTCATGTGTGCTGGATGGCTCTTCTTCAGGTGTTTTCTGTTGCTCTGGGGTGTCCAGGTCATCAGGTGATGTTTTGACAGTTTTTGTGAAGAACCAATTCAATGGGTTCTCACCGTCTTTATCCAATTCAAGTGTTGTTTCAGTTTCGCAGGACGAGGGCCAGGCATGGTGTTCATGACACAATTTTTCAGTTGCTGTTTCGTTGGCGTCAATTTGGGACATGCATTGAAGAGCATTGTCCAAATGCTGGTGCATCTTCTCACATAGATCTTCAGACGAGCATCGGCAAGGGGTTTTGTTGCATTTGCATTTGCATTTTTTTGAATGATTGGGCATAAATTGAGTATGTTTTATATGTCATGTCCAGCTTGAGACATCAGATTGTTTTTTTCAATGTAGGAGGGGCACTTGGCCATCGTGACTTGTTGTTGAAGGCAAGTACAAATCTGCGCCTCCGTGCGGGCTCTACCTCAAACGCAGAACGCTTGTCCACAGTGAGAGGTGGAGCAGAGGGTTCAACGTCGTTCAGCGTTTTGACGGATGTTAGAGATGGCCCTGATGCGGGCACTACTGCGGGCAAATTGACAAGACTTCGAAGCTCGAAGACGTCAAGCACAGCAAGCAATAACGACAAACCAAGATGAGCGGCAAAAAGAGGCAATGGTAAACTTTCCTCATCATAAAGCAGGTGAAATGCGACCACGCTGATCAACTGCAGCAAGTGAATGCAACCAAAGCGGCGGTAGCCCCTGGGCTTCAGAGATGCGTGCATATCTGCCAGAATGTCAAGACAGCAGAGCATGACAGCGAGACCAAGCACGCGATCGCTCATGACCATCTTGCTGGCGTCGGAAGCGACAACTGCACTTCTGCAGTGAGACAAAAGCCCTGTGTTTTGGCGAAGACTGTAGTTGACGTGAATCGTAAGAAGAAAAGCACAGTGGGCCGTGCATAGCCGACGGCACGGGTAGCAATTGTGTAATTTGCACATGCCAGACGCTGTGATCAGCAGTCCTACCTGCAGTGCTGTGACAGGAAGAAGTACTGCCAAGTACACTCCGTACGACCTAGAGCCGACAAAAGTCTGAGACTGCGCGCAAGTTTTTCCCCACAGCTGACACAACACACAAAATCGTTGATCTGTCTCGTACAAGAGGCTCAGAGTGCCAACGTAAATCAAATTCAGCAAGACTGCTGTGGAAAGCCGGCCTGCGCTTCTTGCGCAAGCATTTTGTATGTTTGACGCAATCTCGTGATGATCAGCGTTCAAGGAGATTGCACTTTTTTCATCGTGGCCCGCCGCAAGGAAGCAACAGAGCATCTGCAGCCCTGCGCCGTACCACAAAATCAGCTGCATGCAGGTGCTAAACACTGGCCAGGTGTGTTCAGGAGGCCAGTCAAAAACGTCAATGCGTTGTGCTACCAATATGGTGCACAGTGTGCCAAACACAAGGGCTTCAACAGTCAGCACGTACACAAGTTCGTTCATTCAAAACTAATCTTATAACCTAGTTACGTCTCATTGCTTTTTTTACTCGCTTGATTTTCAACAGGCTGTTGAGTTGTTTTTTCCTTGAGAAGCTTCAGTTCGTCTTCTTCTTGACATTTTGCGGCTTCTTTTGCCGCTCGTGGTGACAACACCACGATTTGCGGAAATCTTTTTTTTTCTGAATCATCTACCGAAGACGAATCATTTGAAGGTAACTCCTGTGAGTTTGTTGGGTAAAAGTTGACTGAGTCTTCAAGCACAACCCGCTTGTGTGGACCCATAATGAGACTATCAAAAAACTTAGACAAGCAAATATTTAATTTTTTTGTTCTGAATTACGTTTCCTCAACCGCAAGTCTTTGCTGCTCATCCAAAGCTGCGTCGCCTGAATCGTCGCCTGGAGCGTCGCCAAAGTCGTCAGGAGCATTTGGAAGTTGAGGGACGACCACAACCACGGCATTTTGTTCTTGCAAAGCAGGTTTTTGAAGTTTTGGCTTGACAGGTACAACAGACAACGCGTCCTCGGACAGCATCAAGGCGTATTCGGCCTCAAAATCCTCATATGAGCAACTCTCATCCATAAAGCTTCCACTGAGTGTATTCGTGAGCGAGTTGATGTCGCTTGTCGAATCCTCAAGGTCAAGCATGATGGTGTCTGCATCTCCAGCTTTGAAGCCCAAGGTCTGAAGAGCCTCATTGGTGTGCTTCATAGACTGCAGCATGTTTTGATTCAGCTGACTCTGTCCAAGAGTCTCAAGCTGCAACTGCATCCCATTTTTTTTCTTGCTCATGTTGGACATGGTGGCCCGGAGCATGCGGCTTCTGCTCAGGATTTCCTGTGCCTGACCGCGCTGCTTCGCTGGGTCAATTTCGCGAATGCGACGCACTAACACAGTAAGTTCGTCCTTGGTTTTTTGTTCTGCAGCGGCAATGTCGGCAATGCTTGCTGATAAGCTCATCTCTGCCAGATGAATCTTGTCGCGGGATCCCATGCCAAACACAGCAACAGCAATGCTCCTGTACGCGTCGGCAATGCTGCCGCGCACGCTCTCTGAACATCCATTGCTCATGCCACAGCTATGTGGCAAATATAACTTTTTTTGGATTTGCAAAATAAGCTTTTTATTTGTCACACAAATTTAGCAATTGTCTGCAACAACGTTTCACACACAGCACACAAGCGTTGCTCTGGCGCACTGTTTAGTGGAACACCGCCTGCAATTCCAAAAAAAAAGTTAACGATTCCGGTGCGACAAATATTAATGCGCACGTTCATGTTTGTGAAGTCACTCACTCCAGCTTCGGCCAGCCACTCTTCATTTTGAACTTGAAGGAGAAAACAATGCACAAACATACAGTCGTCCAAAGGCATGCATTCTTTGACACTGCCAATGCCAAGCGCCAGCAGCGCTTGTTTGATGCCGTTGTTGTGCCGCGAAACTGGGTGGCCAAGTCGAGAGCTATACACGATGTTGTTGACAAGAACATCATGTATTGTTTCCAGCGTAAAGACATGAGAAATTGCTTCGTTAATTTCTTCTCGCGATGTTCCGGCCCTGAACATGGTTGATGTCTTGTTGCTACCAGTGTGAAAATTACAGAATTTTGTGAAAACGCAGTCAAAGATTCCGAAGTTGTTTTTCTGTTTCACGATGTATGGATGGATTCCAGGCGTGTGTATGTCTTTGGCGATGTGATGTGTAATTTTGCCGCAAATGTTGGCTATCACAGGCGACATGCTGCTCAATATTTCAAAAAAAGATTGCTCGTGGACGGATATTTTGACGACGCTTTCTTGCCTCACGTCTTGAACCATACGGATTAAGTCACTTACAGTTGCGCAAATGTCAGAAACAACCGCCTGATTGACTGTGCGCATCAGCTCGTCCTTGGTACTGGTCTTCACAATTACTTTCATCATCGGTAAAATAGCACACTCGCCTCCTCTTCTCACACTGGACTGTGCTGTCGCTGACTTCTTGTTTTTGCGCAAAAGCGTGCTGAAAGCGAGCAAAATTTTCCCGGCCGATCTCCTCTGCGTCTTCCTTTTTTAACTCAAGAGCAATTGCGACGATTATTTCTGGGGGAGAGTATGACAGAACTTTTAGTGTCATCTTGCAATCTTCTTGCAAAAGATGCAGACGTGTTGACTGATGCGAGCGACTCAGATCGACAGTGCACTTCATGACAATGTTGTTTTTTAACTGCACTACAATGCTGGGGTTACCACTGTCGCTCAACACCCGCAACAACCGCGCATGCATTGATGCGCAACCAAGCGTGATGCGTTGCAGAGAAGAAATCACAAAAAAGAAGCAGGCAATTTTCAAGTATTTGAAGGCTACAGTTTTGGCCTGTGTGTTTTGTGCTTGGCCAGTGTGTTTTGTGCTTGACCAGTGTGTTTTGTGCTTGGCCAGTGTGTTTTGTGCTTGGCCAGTGTGTTTCGTGCTTGGCCAGTGTGTTTCGTGCTTGGCCAGTGTGTTTCGTGCTTGGACAGCTGCTTGGTCAGCTCAAAGAGACCAATTTGATCATACTTTGAGCAGTCTAGAGTTGAGAAGTGGGTACACAAAAAAAATTACCATGAACACGGCAAAGTATGATAACACAATGTCCAAGACGTTTCCAAGAAGATGCCCATGTCTCTGAGATTTTTTTTTGGAAACGTGGTCCATGAACCAACTTTCACATATACAGTTCGCGGCAACGTTGCCAATGTTGGTGTTGGCATAAAAGATTAGTTGTTCATGCCTGCAGTGACAATCTCTCGTAGCAGCTTTCCGTTTGTGGCAACAGCTGACACGCGCGACCCGCTACAGTGGAACTACGGGCCATTGCACAACATTCTGCTATGCACCGACATTGTGCGCGTCAGCGAGGCCGGCGTCTCGTGGTGTGTGACCTGCGAGTTGCACAGAAACAACTTTTTCAACAGCACAGCCTACCGCCTGAGCGAGCTTTTTGGTTATATGTCCAAACCTAAGCGATATCCCTCATTTTCTTGCAAGCCAGAAATGGACGCGCTCTGTGCAGCGCCAATCAAGAATCATCGCGAACACATGTTGTTGTTTCCATCCTTTGTTGTGCGCATGGCTGCTGATGAAAAAGATCTGCTGCTGCCGGAGTCTCTGCAACGTGTGCTTGAAAGCACCAGCTCATGCCTTGGGCGCAACTCCAACCGACAACTGACGTTTGGTCCAGTGGGGTACGAAATGTCGTTATGTGACTTGGTGCACAACCAGTATCAGTTCGCGCTGTTTCCAGAAGATTCAATGGTGTTTTGGAAACAAAACGACATGAGTGTGTTTTGGAATGTGAGTATCACTCTCATGATTCTTTTTTTATTCACCAGATTGAGCGAGTACATGAGTCTCCTCATTCGAGGAAAAGAGCGATGTTACAGTTGCTCGACGCAGGTTGCGATGTGTCTTACCCTAGTCTACAGCTTTGTGAACTTCAATCACGTCGACTTTTCCACAGAAGAAACGTTGCTGAACGCGCTTTTGCTATGCTACACCGCTGTGTACATCCTAGCTGCAAGGTTTGCAATTCACGACCAATCGCAAGCTCCGCACAACACCAATATCATGGGCGCACTGATTGCTTTGCAGCTGGTGTTGACGGCCCACATGCAGCATTCATACGACACGCCTTTTCTCAACAGCTATGTTATGTTGTTTGGATCACGTTCTTTTTTGAAATTTCTCAATTTTGTGCTCCAGCACTGCCAGAAACTCACATCAAAGGCGAAAATGTGGAAATTTTTCTTCATGTGCTTGGACACGCTTGTCATGGTTAGCATGCTGGAATTGGCGGTGCGTAGCAGCGCGCGCAGCACCGCTGCTTACATTAGCACTGCTGTTTCATTGCTCATAAGCAGCGTGATTTTCGGGACGTTTTTACACATCGTGATTAACACCCATGTGTAACAAACGTTAATCACATGTATTTAAAGTGCATCAGGAATGCCGTGTATGTCGTCTTGCAAAGTATGGTTTTACAATCCCACAGCAGAGGCTGTCACAGGCGCAAATATTGTCAACAAGATAGTCGCAGGAGTGTATCCACCCTACTGTCACACTGAACTTCAGTTCCCAAACGGCGAGGCCTGCTCTGTCGTGATGAACAGCACTGTTCGCCTGCGAACCCGTACTTACAACACAGATTTCTACACGTGCTTGGTAATACATGCAGATGAGTGCGTCATTGAAAAAGCCTTGCAACTTGCCCGCAGACACGTGCAGTTGCAAACACAGTTTGGCTTGAGTGCTGGATGTACATTCTGCAGCAAGCTCGTCGCCGAGCTTTTGGTAGAAAGTGGCATCGTGTCGCCGCAAATCTTGCCTGACTCGTACTTTCTGAGCCCAAGCACACTTTATCACAGACTTACACAATGCAGACAACAAGTCACAATGCCAGTTCCAGCCTCCACACGGGTCTTGCCTATTTCTTTTGTCAATCCGCTGGCTCAAGAGCACGAAATTTTGTTATGTGCACGACATTGCATTGTAAAGCAAGTAAAAAAGTAAAATCCAATGTCTCAAGCACGACTATAGTTCATGCAAATTGTATAAAAAAAATAAAATATTTGTAGCCCGACAAAACACCAACTCGCATGACTAACGTTTCGCGCAACGTCATAAACGACGTGCTGCGCTGTATACATCGCTGTTCTGAACACCAGGACACCATGTCAAAACTTGTACAAAAGGACAAAGAAGCAGTGCGCGCGCTTGCACTGGACATGTTCAAAGACATGGAGCTTGAGTTGTGCAACTTGGCCGCAAGTCTAGTCAGTGCGCCAATTTCGGGACGTATGTTCATTCCCTTCCCTTCAGAGTACATCCCCGAAGAAGTGCAACAGGACAGCATGTATTCTCAAATACTTCAAGAACAAGTTTGACATGACAGTATATCAGCAGGTCAGCTTATGTCTGGCCGAAAGCACGGCAGTACACTGCTGCATCAGTGCAACCTGCTTCCGCACCAGACAAAGAAGTTGCCCGCGCGCAGCGACAACCATGCAAACGCATATGTGCGCTTGCATCCAGAAGATGTGAAAATGCTTACTGGTCGCAAACCTCATGCACTGCAACCATTGGTGGCGCTTTTTTGCACAAAAAACACCAGCGAGCCAGTTGTTTTGCGCAATGATGAGGTCATCCGTGTTTCTATTCACGGCAAAACTTCGGCCGACGCACCATCCGTCTCTCTTCGAGTGGTCGCACATCACGCGTACGTGAGCGGCATGCGAGTTTCAGGCACTATTCACCGAGCCATCGTACGTCTCGTGTCTAATTGACCGCCACGCAGTCGCAATACCAGGTGTAGCGTTGACTCCTTCTGAATGTTATAGTCTGCAAGCGTCCGACCATCCTCCAACTGTTTGCCTGCAAAAATGATTCTCTGCTGGTCAGGAGGGATTCCTTCTTTGTCCTGTATTTTGCACTTCACCATGTCAATCGTGTCTGATGATTCGACTTCGAGCGTAATTGTTTTTCCCGTAAGAGTCTTGATAAACACTTGCATGCTGGTCATCTGTTATATAGATTTATTGGTCTTGCACGTGAAAAATATATATAAAAGAATGAAAAAGAATGCCTTCTTCTTGGAATCTTTCTGATTGTGAAAATTACAGAAACCTTGATGATAATAAGGAAAGTCCTTGGAATTCTGAGTGGCCAAACAAAATATTGTTTAAAATTTTGAAAACATTTGATGCACCTCCTACACCGTTTGTGATTTCAGGTTCAAATCAGACACCTCAACAAATCATTGATTTGAAACCATCTGCACAAATGTCAAAATTTTCATGGGAAAACATTATAATTCACCCGATATATATATCGAAGTACATCCCGAAATTGACACATGAATTTGTGAAGTCGACAAAAAATAACACAGGTGAATACGTTGTGTCTTGCGTATTGAGTGATTCAAATTTACAAATACCAGGAAGAGCAGAAAATGTTACTGTTTTAAAATATGGACCAATACAAACAGCATATAATTATTGGTTTGAGTGGATTGTTTGGTATTGGGCACGTAACTGGTACAAGGCAGAAATTCTGATTGGCCAAACAAAAAAATTGTCACCAGCATCAGCAACGTTCACTGCTGGGATGTCAAATAAAACAAATATGCTGATTTGGATACCTCACTTGTGGGGTAATAATTTCAGACATAAAATAGATTCGACAGAACCAAATGACGTAAATTATTTGTTTGACAAATTCGCTCAAACATCCCCCAGGGACAACGTTCAATTGATGATTTTTTTGAGTAAAAATTGGACCAATCACAAACTAACAGACGTCAACAAAATAATAGCGACAAATTTCTTTTTGTTTCACATGGCATATCAATTGACAACAAATACAGAGTCTCAAAATACGTTGACAAACCTGATAAAATTTTTTCCTATTTCAAAGTTTGATAGACAAATATTTGGAGGGTGCGCATGGGGGGCGAAACCTGACCAGTTTGCTCAATTTCCATATCCAACAAGCATGAAAACTTGGTTTGTGGATTTGGATACCATTTTGGCTTTTGATCCAAATATTTTTGAAGAAATCATTCCAAAATCTGATGATTGTCAAAGTTCTTATACAAAATCCGTGTACGACAAACATTTACAAACAATAAGCGACTCAAAATTGACTATCTCTGAGGTTTTAACACTCACTCAAAACAATTTTAAAGACAACTATATATGTTTTGCAAGTTATCAAATCTGGCCTTTGCCCCCGAGTCCTCAAAATAAGAATTACAATTTACATTTATTTTATGTTTTTGTATGGACAAAGGAAACAATCAAACTTTGCAAGGTCGCATATGTAGTGCTCTCAAGCACGGTCACAATGACTACAAACCTTCCGCAGTTACAATCTGACAACGTGTCCATCTTCAAACAACTTGTGTGTCTGAAGCTCTCACATGATTTTAGCAAATTGACAACTTTGTCATATGATATCAAAGAATTGCAAGCTAACCTCGGGTTTTGTTTCCGACAGATGTCAAATGTTACAGATCGTGAAAAAATCATCGAAGCAGCCAGATTTTTTGCAACTCTAATCAACAAAACAAAGAAAAAAGTGTCATTGCAATTTTATTTGACTGAGTTTGTAAACAAACACTTGAGCTCTTCACATTTACACAATCAACAAAACAAGAAGCGCTGTGCTTTGTTTCAAGCCAATCAGTTGTCAAGTAATTTGGAAATATTTGATGATACAGACAAAAAAAAATTTCTTGATGTTGTTGCGCACATTTGCACAAATATGTGGCATGATGCGCCAACTACTGAAAATGAACCTGTACGAAATTTTGTTGTATTGATATGTGGTATACAATGCCAAAGTAAACAGGCAAAAGAGCGGCCATATGCCATGGAACCTGACTACTACTGGGATCAACATGTCAAAAAAATTGTCAGTACAATTCCAAATACGTGCGTTATGTTTCATACAAAAGATCATTTTGAGTTCATAATTGATTTTGAAACCAAGGCACAGACAGGCCAATCAGGACAATCAATTTTGTATCGCAAACAAATCCATGATTTCTAAAAAAACGTTTCTCAAGCAAGGTAGACACCAACGCAAAACTCATAAATCTTATGAGCATAACCATTGTTCTTGAGTATGAAACACGAGGTGTTTGAGCAGTTGTGAAGCCTGGAGCCACGAGCAGATGAACTGCAACAGTTCACTGTCCAAAACATGCAACGGACTTAGTTTGCCCAGACGAGCGTGCAAACCCGTGCAAAGAGTAAGAATAAGAGTGTGAAACTGAGAATCTGTGAAAGCAGTGAAGTCACTGTTGTCGAAGAACACGAAATTTTTGACAAGTAGGGTAGACACAAACCCAGAGCATAAGGTATAAATACTGAAAGGCATGGCCCCAGAAAACGTGTGCCGAATTTCCTGTTGCATGATGTGGACCATGCAATCGATACGTGTCTTATTGAGATCTATGTCGTCTTCAAAGTCTGTCCCAAAAGCCAAGACGTCATTGTAAATGGACGCCGCTCGAATGACGCGAGTGTATACAAGATGAGCAACCATCTGACACCAAAACATTCCTTTGTTTTTTGTAAGTCGTGCAATAATTTGCGACCCATGCTTTTGGAGATGTGGAAGGTTTATTGGCGTGCTGTGTATCAAACACACACTTCCAAGAACTACAGAAGTTTTGTGCTGTAAAAGCTCATTGTGCACGGCAGTAGCAAGACAAGAGCAATAATCATCCTGCACCTGATACACAAGTCGCGCAAATTCTGTCCATGATTCGTAATTTACCTTTGGAGTAATAAGTTCATTGACAACGTGCACGGCACGTTCTGTTTTGCAACCACATATATTTTCTTGTTGGCTTGAGCCAAGAAGCTGTGAAATATCAGAGGCTGCGTCTGCGCCTGATTGAATCAGTGTGGTGAAAGACATGCTAATTTTTTGTGATATAGCAAAGTAGACACCAAGAAAAAAGGACAGCTGTCTTGCATATATATGTCAATTGATCACATGGTGGCCGTGACAATCACGGCAGTTCAAAGTGTTTCTTTGTTTGGTTGGTGGAAACAGCCTATTCTGACTCTTTCCTGGAACGACGTCAAATACCACCACTTTACTTGGAGACAACTGCGGTCAGTTGACATTGGAGAAGACGTCCTCATGAGGTTACAGAGTGACAAGCATGAGTGGCTGCAAAGGGGGGGAATTCGGGTACAGGACTTGCTGGATATGACTATTTTTCCAGTAAATCCTCTAATTGACTTTGGGGTTGATCTCGCAGAGCTCTGGCAGTTGCAGTGCCCTGCGTCCAAAATGGCAAGCATGGGTATTACGATGGACCATCTTTTATCAAAGGGCATGTCACCGGAAATCATGGCAGCTTTTTCCTTTTCGTTGAGCGACTGGATGGAGTTGGGATTTGACGAAGCGCATGCAGGAAATCTTACATCAGAGGAGTGTGTCAAAATATTTCTTCTTGAAAAAAAAGAATTACTCAGGCTTTTATCAACGTTTTCCTCGCGCAGTGATGTTCATGCCTCTAATTGTTGTCGGGTGTCTTGTCCGTGAATTTTCTCAAAATCACAGTCGTGATTGGAATGAATAAGGCTCCAATCACAACCACTTGGCTTTCAACGTGTAACAACATGCATATTGCAACGTTGTGAATTGACAGCAAACTCCAACACATGCACATATGAGTTACACTTTGTTCCCTTGACACTAGCATGACGGTACAAACTGGCACGAAAAGCAAAATTATTGACCCTATACTTGTCCAGGCGTTTTTCAAAAGCATTCCCTGTGCAAAGATCAATACAAACACAACAAGTTGTATGAGCGCCACATACAAAACAATGTGAATTTTCTTGACGATACATTTTTTTAAAATTGAGGGCTCTGCCGGAAATTCCTTTTTGACTTTGGTTTCGTTAGCGGACTGGGGTGCACTACTAAATACAGTTTTGGTGAACAAAAGTTTGTCATTCAGAACATTTACACTGACATCGAACGTCTGCATGTCGCTTACTATGTCAAATACACAATGCGTGCGTCAGTGAATGTGTAACGTCAAGACTATCAGCCGCGTTAATACCGTTATTTGCAAACTGTTGAACTCGTATGATTTAAGACGCAAACTCCGATGATTTCTGCATTGAGGCAACAGCAAGAAAAAATGCATCAATTGATATACCTTGTCCGCCACACGCCTGCGGTGCGGTCTTGTATGCAGCGAGTGTTCAATGAGATCGTGCCGGCCTCTGTGCAAGTGCAAGAAAGTGGCAAAGACTTGACGTTACCTTTACAAAACTTTATTGGACCACTGTTGGCTCAGTTCTTGGAACAAGCTTTGGAAATGGCATACATGTGTGGATTTGTTGTGTTTGTTTGCAAGAAACAAAATCAGAATTTAGTGCCTGTGCTCTTGCCATTGGGTTCGTTCACATGGAATGTCGAAGTAGTCTCTAACAAGACCAAAAAACGCAAACGGGAAACAACGTGTTTATACCGCTACAACATTCGACCCCTACATCCTGAAGTGAGCTCAGAAGATATTTTTGTCTACAATTTTCAGGATCCCGTGCTAAATGACAGCCAATTTTTGCAATCTCCTATGGAACACCTACGCTTATTGCAAGAAACAATTTTGTTTATGCAAGAAAAGTTTCTAGGTGTACTGGATTGGAATTGCTCGAAGCACATTGCAACCTCTGAGCGCGTGGAGCATCCAAAAGATCAAACCACAGAAGGCATTTCACTTCTCGATGAATTTCGACGGTATCTCATCACTGGCAATCACACAGGTGTAAACCGATTTTACATGACTTTGAATGGAGATGCACCAATACACACCAATGATCCAACACAAATGTCAGCAGCACAGATAAAAGATTCCTTCCATTCTCAAGATCAAGAATTGAACAAAACGCGCGTTCACATCCTGCCTCCAAACACAGACGTCAGTGAACTCGGTTTTGTAAATCCTCAACTAAACCTTCTTGACATTCAAGAACTTTTTCAGAGACAGGTCATACAGTTTTTTCACATGACTGCTCAACCTGACATTAACCAGAAAACGAAACGGGCATACACGGAGTTGAATGACATTAAGTACATGCGACATATGGCGCGATTTGGGACTCGTCTTCTTCAATTTACATATGCCAGTCTTTTTGACATTGACGAAAAAGACGTAGCAATTTTTCTAGAAGAACCCTCTTCATTGGTGTTAGAAAGCGTCGAAGACATCAAACATTTGGCGGAAATGCAAATTTTGTTACCTTCGGACAAGCTGAAGATTCGAAAACGCTTGATGCGGTCGGTTTGAATAGAAACTGATGACTAACACGTGTCAGGGAATATCATAATCAGCACTGTAATGAGGTATGTGCTCAAAATAATAGCTAACATCAGATCAAATACAGACTCAAACTGATGCACATTGAGTCCGAATAAACTGAAACTAAACACCATTGCCATGTAAATGACAGTAACACACCCCTCAAACATGGTGGGGATTTCTTTAATAAACAAATTTGTTTTGGTTACTTGAGTCTGTTTTACCAATCCACTGCATTGTCAACTAAAAGTTGTGGATATATGACGTGACGAGCTTTAGACGAAATCTGCTGAGGAGACATGTACACCTGTTGCATCCACAACCATCGGTGAAGATGCACTCCAACGACAAAAACAATCACGAGACAGCAGCTTACAAGCGTGAGTGACATCAACCCTTTGTCCAAAATCCACAACACAACTGTTTGCACGGCCTCTATGCACGAATTTTCTCCACACACATGGGTTTGATCAATAACGTCACGCAATGCGTGCAGCCAGAGAGAGTCTGTGTGTGCCAACGCAATATCATCACATAAAGTTGAGTGATGTTTCATGTTACTGTAGAACTCAGCCGCTGTGCACTGTTTAAGCAACCATTCGCTGTTTTGAAGATGTTGTTGGCGTGTACTGTATGCTATGTGAAACATATGCGACCGTGTCGCTAGAAATCCCAACAAGCTGATTGACATGACAAGCGCACTGGCGGTCAACAAAATGCCAGTTACTACGCTATTGAGTCGCCGCTTGTAAAATTCTGAGGGACTGGCTTTTAGCATGTACAATAGTACTTTTATGCTGTCAAGTTGCACTCATGAAAATATTTCGATACAAAAAGTAAACGTATTTGGTGGACAGTAAGTTTCTGAAATAGCGTTCAAAATGTTGTGTGCAAAGTGTTTGGACATTATGAATCAAAATCCGATAGGTGTAATTTATCGAAAAGACAAGGATGGAATGTTTCTTCTGTGCAGGCCATGTAAAAACATAATTTTCGATGTCAATGAGAAGGTGGCAAACGGGGAGATTTCGTTTTCTTTCATCAAGCCTCACCCACAATACGAAAGTAGCAAAGCACTGTCAAAAAGACATTTACATGCTATTCCCAGGAAAAAGATTACTTGGCTTTGTCACAAGTGCAACAAGCAAATATTTGCCACCCCACGAGCATACGAAGGTTCCAAAGAAGAACCAGTCGATTGGTGGTGGTGCAAAACTTGTCAATGGCTCAGAGTAGAGGACATGCAGGCATCCATTGCGAAAAAAAAGGTTGATGAACAGTTAGCCAAAAATCGCTCAAAAAAAAAATCTCTTACCGACAAAAAACATTCTGCAGATTTACCTCTGTCTGACTTGCAGACTCTGGAACGCTGGTTTAAAAAACAATGAATATTCTGCAAGTAACTATATTTAAGCATGTCTTTTTATGATGCATACCGAAAACAGGATGATCCACGAAACCGGTCAAAATTTGGTTAGGCGTTTGAATGTAAATATTCGCGGAAGTATGCATCAATTTGCAAACTGTGGACAGGAAGCTGCGTGCTGGACAACAGCCAACGGAAAAATCAATGATATCTTAGGCGTGAGTGAGTTGTTAGACGGAACTGGAGACTCAGCTTCTGCTGCTGCTTTGCTCAGCAATGCTTTACTGACCAAGGTGACTGTTATTGAAACCAAAAACGACTTTCCGGTGCCGCTTGGGGTGTCTATGTCCTGTGTGCCCAACCGCGAGTGCACTCGCACGGGGGCAGCATATGCTTTTTCGTGCTTGCCAGAAACCACCAATTCAACTCCGCTCATTATTTATCACAACGAAGCAAGTACAAATGAAAGTCTAGCCTGGCGCGCGCAGTACCCAGAATTCAATACAAACAATTTGGACACACACGGGGTTTTGAATGTACAAGGCGAAGCTTTTGTTTTTGTGTCCAAAAATCATCCTGTTATAGACCTTTTGCGCATTAACAAAGACATTTTGAACGCAGACATTGATTCACAGCCGCTTATTGACGACCAGTGGCTCAAGGTCACCAAACAGGTCATGGCGACTTGTTGTCAACAGCTCAAAACCAAAGTTCTGAGTAAAGTAGGAACGTGTGATTTGAACCAACTGAGCGTGCAGCTTTCGCGCATGGACGGGATCCAGTGGGTTGAATTGACTGAAAATGACGAGTTGTTTTCAAAGATTCCAGCGCATTTAACTTCTTTAGCTGCCCAAGGTGACATGTCAAGCGAAGAGTTCCAACAAGCGCAAGCTGAAAACAAACGCCAATTTACTCAAGCTGCTAACAATTTGATAAAGCAGCCGTTTTCTTTTCATGCTCGCATCCAACTCGAGTTTGAGTTGATTCCAACCTCTGTATGAATGTATTAAATTTAAAATAAAATAATTGTAACTGTTTCTGGGTTCAAAATTGGTGCAAGCATGAGTCACACACTCTTAGTAGATATCTGGAAGTCGCTTCGACGACCATTTATTTTGCCAGAGCAGTCTATACGATTGCACAAATGTAAATATGAAACCATTGACATGGGTGTGTTGGGATGCTGCATATGTTCAACAATACACATATGTGATTTTTCCATGTGTCAAGACGTCATAGACACCAATGATGGCAAAGTATGTTGTCTGAGTGGAATCGTTGTTTACCCCAAAAAATATGCAGAAAACGAGTACATGGACACATTAACTTTGTCTGATAACATTCCAGAATCTTGTGATTACTACGAAGATTTGGTTGCCACTGTCAATTCCATGCTCGTTTCTGCACTTGCTATGCGTACACGTCGGCATCTCATGTGTGTCAATTTGCTGCGTCTCACAACACTTGTGCAGAATTCAAACAACGTCGTTACTAGTTGCTCAGCATGGTTGAAAAGTATGCAAACAAATTCATATCTTTGTGACTTTGTCAGCATTCAACGACGTGAAAAATTGAAAAAAAGTGCAATAGATGCTTGCTCACAAGCAATTAGTTTGATGCTCAATACCGGCATGACGTTCAAGTCTCCCGAAGTCAAAAAAATTACAGTGGGATTGTTGTACTTGATGCGAAGTGGGGTCTTTATCAAACAATCGGTTATTCTGAAACAATTAGTAGACATGCAAAAAGTGCTACCTCCAGAAAATATTTTGCTGAAAAGCTATGGTATACATCCAAAATTCATTACCGAAACGGAAAATCGTTTGAAGTTCAGCTTACGATTGCAGCTGCAAAAACAAAATATTTGATCTGAAAAAAATATCATACTTGATGTGGCAACCCAAATCCATTCTTGACTATGCAAGATGAAAAATGCTGGAAGTCTTTATTTTTTGACGAAAATAATATAGTATCCACTTTTCAAAATTTGCTTTTGAAAGGTACTCAAACCATAGATGAACTTTACCATCTTTGTGTTGTTGCACATGAATCAGAATTGGTGCTGGGGTTCACGATGTATGGTTTATGTCCCTTTGTCACACACAAAGACTACATTATTCCGTTTGAATCAATGAGCAAAACTCAATTGCAATGTTTACGAAGCACGTGCAAACAATTGGGAAAAGACCCAATCGCGTTTGACTACGGAGTCGATTTTTACATTGTACATGATGAACAATCTTGTTCCAAAATTGACGATGCTCTGATGCTCTTTGCAGCAATGTGTATTATCTGGAAAGGACTCAGTTGTACATCTCTCAAAAAGCATGGATACGAACGTTTGATTTTGCACTATGAAAATTCTCATCTTCACTCATCAACGCTGGCATACCACTTGAACGCAGCTTTGTTCAAAATCATACATTCGTGCTCGTTAAAACCAGGGGTTCAAAAAAAAACTATGTATTTGATCACGAAACACAATTTGCTGGAAGACCTCAAGTTCCCAGTATCCTGTCAATAATTCTGCGTTTCTTCATGATACGAATTACTTCGAGCTCAGTCGTACATATTCGTGTCAGCGAGTCGCTGAGTTCAATTACAAAATACATGTTATTGTCATGCAATAAGGTTCGTAAGTCTAGAATCCTTGCAGGACTGTAAGCCTGTATGCTTCTCATAGTGCTCAAAGACACAGAAGGTGACGGGCCAGTCAAAATACACTTGATTGTGAGCTTTCTGCCTTCGATGCAAAGAGTTGCACTTGCTAGATTTAACGTATTCAATTCTGCCTGTGCCACTCTTAGCACATTATCTACCAACATTCTATCCGCTTCTGGGCATTGTTTGAGTAAAGTATCTGAAACCTCGTTTTTCAACTCTCGTTGCATCATCGAGTTCAGAGAAAAAGGTCCAGACGTCATGAAACTTTCTTCTTATATGCATTTTTGCATTTTGCAAGATTTTAATTCACTTTGTAGCTAGAACTGGTGACTTGTTGCCATGAGTCAGGCAACATTCTTGCTCCGAGATATTGGTCAAGATTGTTCTTGCGTGCATATTCTCTTCTGCAGTCGCCAAAGTTGAACTCAAACCCAGTTGAACAAAAAAAGGTATCGGTATGTTGATATTTTGGATCCTTTTCTGGAAGTTGTGGAAAAACTGGATACATCAAGGCTTGCCACCAACACGTCCATGCATATACTTTCAAGTCTATCGGAGAAAACTTGTGTGAGAGATCAAATGTGAACTGAGGCCTGAACATCTTGTTTTCTTTTTCACATAAATTATCTAGAACATCGGCTATAAGCTGGTTGGACTGAATACCAGAACAGTTGGAATTAGGCATTGACTGTTCCAAAGAAATGTACTGAATTTTCTCGTGCTTACTGAGTTTGGTTGCTGATTTTTCTGTTTCAAGTGCGTAACCTGCTGCTGTAATGATGACAATAAAAATCATCGATGTAGTCAAGATTTGTCGGACATGTTTCTCAGAACTTGATGACCAAGAAAAGAATAATTTAACATATTGGAAATCATTCTCAGAAAAGTGAGCATGACCTGTCTGATGTACTTCAACTTCAGACATGTGTTTATGCTTCACCTGCTGATTCATTGTTACGACATAATATACTTTGGAAAATCCGTACAAAATCCCAAAAATCAACAGTTCGATGACAAAAGCGTTAGGCTGTTTTACTGAAAGCCTCCAGACAATACTCATATACGGAATGGCAACGAGTAAGTTGGTCAGAATACATAAAACTTGCACAAAAGTCATCAGATGGAACATGAAGACACCCTGGTCGTCGTTGATTTTCGATGCTATAGTATTTCCTATGTCTTTGAATTTGTTTTCTTTTGCTCTTTGTTTCCATTTTAACATTTGAATGCGTTGTAGTTCTCGTTCATCTTTTACCTTTTGCCCCCACTCCGTTTTTTCAAACGCACCCAAATTGAGATGCGATGCCATTGAATCTGTGGTATTTGGGAGACTAGTAATGATGTCGGGCCACACATATACTTCTTGCACGTACCCAATATACCTAATCACAACTGTTGAGAAATATTCAATCAATCCCATGGCAAGCGCGCATGCAATGAGAACTTGTGCTTCTGTTTCCAAAATAACGGACGAGCTCAATCCAATGATAGTACATGTCAGCAGCAAAAAAGCGATTGCTCCAAGAAAACAATATTCAATGTTGTATGGTTTTATATCTGTCGCTTGCTCGTAATCAAGAGGTTTAGTTTCCACACAAAGATAAAATGCGTACAGTGAAATCACAATCCCAGCGTAAAATGCAGAAATATAACTACCCTCAACGTAATAACGAAAAGAAAGTTTTGTTTTTTGGTCCGAAGCAGTCCATTCAAAGTCTTGCCATTTCTTGAAAATGAGGATATTGCAATAAACAAAAAACCATATGAGAATCACTAGAGCAAAAACGTGTGATTTCCATCTATGTATCAATTTACGAATTTTCTTCATAATATTCGAGCTCGAATTTTGGTCCAGAGTTGTCAACACATGCAAAGAGTACATGAAAAAAGTCAATAACACGGCAGACATGTAGTTAGCTGGTCCTATGCTTGTCAAAAGACCCAACGATTCGCCGTTGATCATGAATTTGAAATCCATCCATTGCGTTTGTGTATCAATAGTGTTTTCATTGTCATCATCTGTGACAGTAACATCAAACACACCATATCTCTGAACAGAAATGGGCTCATCGTTAGAAATATCACCTTCCAGGTACGGCACAGTAGACATCAAAGAAGTCCATTGCAAAGCCATTTCATGAGAGTAATGCAGGGTTTTTGTTTGTCGAAATTGATTTAGTGTGCGATTTGGATGGGGCAATGCACCCGCGCAAAAAATGAATACCACTGCAGCTCCAACAATATTCAAGACAGTCAAAAACCTAATTAGTATATTAAATTTCGGTTCTGGATCGTGAGTCTGCTCTTGTGTTCCTGCCTGACTATGATGACCCTTCTCCTGCACATGGGAAACTGAAGACTCTCCTGAGCCATTTTGAATAAACCAGCCTACATGCATGCACGCAAGACTCGTTTATACAAAGTTTTTCAAAAACTACACGTTTTGTTTGACACTCATATTGTTTCAATTTCAATGCATGACGCACACAAAACAAAGTAAGTGCAATAGCAAACTGAACAACGAGCGCAGTGTTTTACTGTCGCATTCTATGTCACAGCGAAAGATGACGATGAATCCGCTGAGACTTGTCTCACAAGAAGCCACTGTATATGACACATGTGGAAACCTTGACTCAATACATTTCATTTCTTGGCTAGTCAATGTACTTTTGTCAGCCAATATAAGCGTGCTGTGGTCTCTCAAAAAAACTGCTCCTCCCGTTCGATCAAGGTCCAGTTTATCGCAAAGATATCGCTTTAAGGAATCAAATGTCCGCATACACTTACAGTTGTTTTGTAACATAGTTTGATATAAAGGAATTTGCTTGCTCATGTCTTTCGAGGATTCAAAATGTACTGTTAATGAGCTTGTGATGCGTCTGGAAAACACAAAGCGGCTTGACATGAAGACCAGTGTACAAATTGCTGGAATTGCAAACTGTCTGACGCGCGATGCCAATGGAAATCTTCTTCCTTTTGTGTGGACCCGTCAAAGCGTGTGCAACGAATTCGAAAATGCCACCTTATTGACACGAGATTCATTACAAAAGCATCTGGAAAGCTTTATCGAGGCAGGAGTAAAAGATAATCTTGATATTATTCGACAATGTGAAGACCCAGCTGTCTTTGTTGACTGGGTTGTTCGCATATCAGAGTTTTGGGAGCGCAGGTATGCGGAAAAACGCAACGAAAAGTACGACATCTCACAAAATGTGTATGCTGTGATGTTTGAGCTTCTCAATACAAATCAAATCTGGCCCATGCTAAAAACAAAGGGTCTGCAAAAAGTGATCTTGACAGTTGAAGACAACATACACCGAGTGCAAGAAAACAAGTTTTATCAACAAATGAAAAAATATGTTAATCTGGACTCTGAAAAGGAACAAGATCTTGCAAGTAAATTTTGGCTGCATCAAGGCACCAATGCTATTGTCCGACTTTTGTTTCGCAGCGAAAGTATTTCTGAACTACGTGATCGCTTGTGTGTTCTTTCGGGTAAGCTTTTGCAAAAAAAAGAGGTCTGCAACAAAGCAGGGGGGTATGCATCTCAGCGGCAGCGTGCTGACGTTGTGCAAGAATATTGCTACGCTGTGGAAAATTTTCACATGTGGTTGAATGGCTTGTCAAGTTCTTTTTTTGAGCCTCTCTTAAAGGAATTGACAGAGCAAGAATGGATTTTTCTGATAGTTGACCACACTGCTCTGCCTATACCAATGACACAAATTGTCACACCTTCCTTTCGATCTACTCTTGGCAACTCGTCAATCAGCTCTGCCGCTCATGGAGTCAAAAGATCACGATCAACTACCGAGGAAATAACGGAGGAACAGATGCCCTGGATACCGCAATGGACCACCAATTTTGAAAACAATTAATTTATACACGGTAATACGTGGATTCGATGAGGGTACATATATAAGAATTCAAACTTCATGGAGGGCACAATTGACCGTTCTGCTGTCGCACCAGCATATCTCAGTACTGCCGACCCTGGTCGGTATGGCGGCGGAACAGCAGTTTCTGGAGACCTACAGGCGTTGATGACAGGATATGAAAATGTATTTGGCCCTGCTGCAAGAGAAATCAAATTTGACTCACAACGACACAAACGCCATCAGCGCTGGCACCTACCCGACGTCCTCAAAGGCTCCAACAGTTTTCTCACAGACCGCATTGACGGCTTGATTACAGACGCTACTTCCTCTCCTTTTACCAAGAACATTCTGCCGTATATGTACATGGAGCAGCCCGACCGTAAGATCAAATGGAACGTCTATTCTTTTGACGAGGGTATTGCAAGCCGCGTGCCGTACGAATCTGCCGCACGCGTGCTGCCACAGAGCAAGCGCTCCTTTGCCGGCTACGCAGTGCGTCAGGGTCTTGCAATTGCTATGGAGCACAACTTCATGATGTCGCCACAAGGCATGGAAAACTTTCGCCGTCAGCTGACACAGCTTGTAGGCTCAATTCAGCTCACAAATGACCTTGACGTGCATATGGCACTTCTTCATGCTCCTTCTTACCAAAAACACATGGACGAGAAGTTTTGGGATCAGAGCAAAACCATAAGCAAACAGTGCCGTACTTATGTGGACTTGTTTGGTTTCATGCAAAAAAATGAAAATGCACTTGACTTCATTATTGAAGATGCCAAGTTACATCTTACACAGTGGGGCAGCAAGCCTCCTACGTTTATGCTTTGCAATGGCGCCCTGACACGGCAAATGAACATGAATCCTGAAAAAACTAATTACATCACAGCAGGCCCAGACGGAAAGCAAAAGCTTGCACAAGGCCCAGACCTGCCGTCATACAGGGGCTTGAGCATCATCAATACAAAACAGTTTAGTCTTGAGGCAGGCTCTGCGCCGCGTGACATGCTACGTCGTCGCGTGCGCGTCTGTGAGCATTATCGCATTCCCTGGGAACTGAGCAACTTGCGCAAGCGCTATGAATTCTACGATCAGTCGCGAGATTCCATGTTTTACGTTTCTTGGTCTGATTTGTGGAAGGCCAGTATGCCAAGCGCAAACGCAGAGTTTCCATTTACCTTCCAAAAAATGACCAACTTTCCAAACAATCAAACAACTGGAAAGTTGTGCGAGTGTTTCTATGACAAAGAGGTTATTACTACACTTGATTGGCAAATGGGCTCAATTTTGGGAATTTGGGATCATCTCTTTTTTGAAGCCAATGCAACACTGGATGATTGGGTTTCACCTTTTCTTCAGGACATTCAAATAGCATTCTCAAAAACGAAAGACGGAAAAATAGAGTACGGAACATTCACTTTGCATCTTGTGGATATAAACAAAAACAAGCTAAACTGTGAAACAGCAATCCTTGTAGTCAAACTATTACTGCTAGACTTATTTCCACAACTACCACACGATACTAATTCTGTTGAGTCAATTTTGAAAGAGTTAAATAATGACAGTTATACCTTAAAACAAGAAGATAACAGTGCAGACAAGATTGATTCCAAAAGATTTCCAAGTTTTCTTATGGTCAAAGACGAAACAAATGCTTTGTCTTTTGGTAGAACCTATAACGATTATATAGCAAATGATTTTCAAAGTAAGGTGAACCACATCAAATCTTTGAAAGATTTGCTTTTACTTTTGAACAGTGGTCAATGTCAATGCTTGTCATCATGGCATTGTACTTTACCCTTTGATGAGCATTGTAAGATTGAATGCTTTGCAACAGATCTCTTTCTCATGCGCCCAAACATTGAGCACCACATGCTGGCGGTTATTTTAGGTCGTGGTGGGGGGCCTGAAGAGCTGGGGGCGACGTTCTGGGGACAGACGGAGCTGTCCTGTTACGACGACTCACAGCACGGCATCTGGGGCATGAGTTACAAGTACCACGAGCGCGCCATTGTTACCAACGAGCGCAACCTCGTCCGGCTTTTTGACGTATGCTTCGATGGTTATTGTGGGGGCAACGACGCGCGAATTATGCGGTGGGAAAAAGACGAAATATCAAGCTTTTCTGCCAACACAAAAAACCTTTCGCAGGCGTATTCTGGACCGAGCTTTTTAGTCATGTCGCTTCCAAGATACAAAAATGTATTTGAAAGTTTTCCCAATCCAATCGTGTGGCATCCTCAAACGCCTGCAAACATGAGTACATGTCCAGACAGAGGCGGAAACCTGAACTTACAATCACTGCAGGAACACTGTGTGTTTACAGAACTGACTGGTTCGACTGAAATGGATCTTCGTAGGAATGCTGTAAACTACGTTTACAGAGCCTATTACAATGCATTAGATCTGTCTCACTGGTCGAGTCTTTCTACGCCAATGCCTCCAGGAGAAGCGTCGATTTCAAATGAGACGGAGGCGTATCAGTTTTCGTTCCACGGCCACATGACTTCTATTCTTGACGGTCATCGTGAGGAAACGCAGGGCAGTGGACACCTTGGGCCCAACTTTGTCGGCGTGGCCAGCGTGCGCGAGGGCCGAGGCATGCTGCCGCGCGGCATGCCGATGATGGCACATCTTATCTGAGAGTTTTTACTTTTCTCAGTCGTATAATAAATGCGTACATACTCCCAATTCTTTGTCTCAAGTTCTTTTTTTATGCGTTTTTATTATGTTAAATAAAAACGTTACTGATGGGTGTTGTCGAGCTCTCACATGAGTCAGATGCTCACCAAAAGAGAATTTTCGCCATGAGAGCGACAATGATCATGATCAGAGCTGTCAGCATCAAGTCGCGTGCCTGCTGTGCGTTGTGGAACTCGCACCGGAGTTCGAGCAGTTGCAAATCATGGAACACCTGCAGCCAAATCACATGATTTTTGAAATCGCGCTCGGTGCCTTCAAGCTGGCGCTGAAAGTTCTGGAGTGTGTCCAAGGACTCCGACCTTCTCATAGCACAACTGTTTTGTGTTTCTTATATATGAATTGTGTCGACCGTTTCTCAAATCACGCGTACATCTCCGGGCGGGCGCTGTAGTACACGGCGAGCTGCAGGGCGATGACGACGTCGTCCTTCATGCCGCCGACTTTGCCGCAGAGCGCAACGCGCTGTTTGCCAAAGCAGTTGACGGCCTGTTTGTACTGGAACGAGTAGACCTTCATTTGCTCCTGCACGCGGCGCCGTGCCGTGAAAGGGTCCTCGCTCAGCAGGGGGTCGCAGAAGGCGACGCGCTGGTCGCGAAGCATGTTGTTGAAAAGTGTCATCATGCCGTACTTGACCTCCTCGGTTGTGAGGATGCCAAAACGCCGAGCGCTGTGGTCGACGCGGAACCGCGTAAGCGGAAGGCCATTGAGCGCGCGCTCGTGGTGCTCTGCCTCAAAGCCCAAATTGCGCTCAACCATAATAATGACTTGGCTGTAGCTCAGCTCTGGCACCTGGCGGATGCGATGAACGTGTTTTTGCACCAGGGCAAATTGCTTTTCAGGCTCTGTGACAAAAACACATATCACACCCACGCGCGCGCGCACGCACATCCACACACACACATTGCAATTTTTATAAGTATCAGCGCAAAATGGCACGAAAAGATAACAACGTGCGCATGCACCTCAACGCCACACGCACAAGACAAAAAAAATACGTGTCTGCTAGGCACCTTTGCAGCCCATGAGCATGTCGATGCCAAGCACCTGCACAAAAACAAGCAAACAGTCAGCAGCACAGTCAGAAAAAAGCATCATGCACGAGCATATTCCACATTTCATTCCAAGAGTCCTGATGCCACTGAATCACCCACATGTCAAGCACTATTGCCTGCAGAGTTTGAGTAGGATATGCATTGAGTATAATTTGCACACAGAGCAAGCCCCGGTGTGCAACATACGCAGCATGGTCAACTGCGAGACATTCTCTTACATGAAATCAATTGCTCTTTTGTTTCTTCTCATAAACATTGATTCTCACATAAAAAAAATGATTTTAGACAGTGAAACGCCGGCCCAGCAACTGAAGTGTGCCAATTTCTTCATGAACCTCCGCCGACATGCAGTTCCAAACTTTATGAGCAATGAGGGAAGTGAAGTCATCAAGTTCGCAACCCAGTGCCAGGACTTGTGGTCGGTGGCATAACAAAAAGCAAAAAGAAAGGAGGAACTGACTCACCGTCACGCTGCCACGTTCGCGGACAATCGAGACAATAGCGTAGTCCGACTGTGGGCCGCCTGCCGCCGGATCAATCACGATGAAGACAAATGAATTCTGTGTGATCGGCAGTGGCTTCAGCGCCATGGCGATGGCTATGTCACTCTTGCGAAAAACCTGCTGCAGGCTGTCAAAGGCCAAACCTGCCAACTCAGACTGGATGAGGTCTGGGCGGTCCTGCATCATGATTTTGAGCTTGCGGTGTCGCTCCTCGCTCTGCCACATCGGCACAAGGTGAAGCATGTGCACACACTCCGCCTGCTTGCCTTCTTCCTTGCATTTTTCGCAGCAGAGCTCGATGCAGCGGATGGCAAAAAGCGAGCGCTCTGTTGCGGGGTCCTTCATCTGGATGAGTCGTGTGTAGAAGTTGATTTCAGAAGTGAGTGTCGAAATTGCTACCAGCGACGCGCTGCCGATTGAAAGTATAGGAGCAACGGTTTCGTAAAAAAAACCCTCGTCGCAGTAAGCGGCTTCCTCCAAAATAAGCACGTCGCCGCCCGTGCCCTTTGTTGTTCCGATCTGCACAGGACATGCGTCAGCGCCACTCAAAAACAAGTCGACTTTGACGACTGGCTCGGAAGTACTCTTGAGAAGGATTGTGAACAAATTGGAATCTTTGTGTTGAATTGATATTTAAGAATCCCTGTGATCGTCGCTATCGATGATCGTCGCTATCGTCGTCCCTGTGCTCCTCCTGTGCAAATTGGACTATCAGTGCACCTTGGAGGTTCTCACCATGGCTCACACTCTCGTGCACATGGGCACTACATTTGCCGTGACTGTCATCGTGGCGACTGTTTTTCAGAGGCCCGTTTCCCAGATCACTGAAGATAAGACTGTTTCCGTTTCCCACCTTGAAGCGTTCATGTCCAGGGCGTTCACCGATGTTTTGGGTTGAATAGAAAGGGGATTCCGAACAAATGCAAATCAAATTTTTTTATTGTATTGTATTTGAACATAGTCACCAAAGTTTTTGATTGTATGTCCAGACCCTGTGTTCTTTTTGTATTTAGCCTCATGCAAATGCTGCAAAAAAACTCAGGCTTGGTTCAAAGAAACCTTTTGCTCAGGAAGAGTAGCAGGCTAGCTCTCACAAGCTTTCAGCAACCCTACAAAAGCCAAAATTGCATTCAGCACTCCTTAAATCTATGTCCTGTCTGCCACAGCGATGAATACATGTGTCACAGGATTAAAAAAGCCGTTATTGGGGCGTTGAAGAGGCTTGGTTTGCGTAGAACAAAGTCAATTTTGCACTATCTTGGAACAAACTCCTGGGATACGGTGCTTGGCCACATTTCATCAAAAAGACAGGCCTGGAACGCACTACACCCACAAATGCCAATGACTAGCACCAACATTGCGCTTGATCACATTCGACCCGTGCGCGAATTTCAAAAAGAAAGCAAAGGATCACAAACCCTGTTGTGCAATCACTACACCAACTTGCAGCCTCTGCTTCTTGAAGACAACAACTGGAAAGGAGACTCGTGGTCAGAAAAGGATGAGAAGTTTTGGCATAAAAACATCATTTTGAAAAACTCTTACCTTGAGACTTTTTACCCAGAAGCTGCTCCTACACAACCGAGTCTGCTGTCAACGAGAACTGGACGTTGATCGTGCTTTCACTCTTTTTGAACATTTTCTTTTGCTGCATGAACATGCTCATCACGTCGTGCAATTTCTTCTCCTGTGCGCTAGTCATTCCAAAGCCTTGTGGGAACTTTTCAGTAAAAATTTTGTAATCTTCTACAAACCTTTCCTTGCATTGCCAAGTGTTGATAAGCATCTGACCATCCATTTGAATGATTGACAAAAATTTGACAGGAAGCTTCAGCTTCTCAAACAATTTTTTGGTTTTTGAAAAGTTCCAGGCCTGAAGGTGGAAAGGGTCTTTTTTCCAATCCCAATCTTGATCTTCTGGAATTGAGTCCGATTGACGAACTTTTTGGAAAAAATTTACCAGTGGGAATTTATGAGAGAATGAATGCACGACACTATATCCCACATTCCTGAACTCTTTGTTGCTCGTGTACTTTTTATGTTTCTGGAAAAAAATATTGGTGAACGCCATGTACATGAACGCAATTTTGTCGAATCCCATGTCACAATTCACGTTTACGGCAACATCAATGACCTTGAGAGCATTTTGAAAGTTAACGACAATGTCGTCCGAATCGCTGGTAAACAGGTGCTCGACAAAGAGAACTAGTTGTGTGCCCACTAACCCCGAAAATACATCTTGCCAAGCGCTGTCGAAGTTCTGCCAAAAATCAGAAATAAATCAGAAAATCTTTTATTTTCTATCAAGAGAACATAATGTATTCAGTTCACCTGGATTTTTTTCAAGATAATCTTTGACGGCCAAGTGCGACTTTTGATAACTTCGTAGTTCAGCGTGAACACGTCCAGACAAGCTTTCCATGACTTGTTCAAAATTTCAAATTTTTTGAAGTGGCTGACTGGGCCGCAAACGAGCATTGTCAAATAAGTCTTGAAAAACTTGAACCCCATTTCATTCCATTTCATCTCCGCCAGAAGAGATAGCCCGCAATTCTGTTTTTTCTCTGTTTTGCATGAACGACTGAAGTCTTGATACAAAAGCTGCATTTCTTTCTCTGAAAGAAGACTCCCATCAGCCAGTTTGAAACTGGCGCTGCCATATTTTTCGACGTGGGCCTCCAATTTTGTGAACGAGGCAAATTCATCTAGAAACTTCATCTCTCCATTCTTGTTGTACTGCGCGATCCAGCGCAAAGAATATTTGTCCATAATATCAAAAGCTGCATTTTTGAACTGCGTTGAAGTCATGCTCATGTTTTTGAGCGATCTGAGGTCACAAAACATTAAGATTTGCAATACTGGCCATATTCTCCAGATCTGCACGTCTTTGTCAGCATACGTTGTGCTGTAGCGGCCGTTAAACGTATTTTGCTTACCAAAAATCTCCTCAAAATTGGAAGAAGTTGGTGTCTCCATCAAAAAAGATCTCCATTCTATAATTGGAATGTCGTCCTCAAACAATTCCCACGGTTGCTCGAGTTTGTTCTCGGCTGAAAAAATCACCAGTTCTGGCGAATCGTTCATGTAATTGCTTGAAAAATAGAACTTTAGAAAACAGCATTTATAGGGCTGTTTGGTTTGGCCAGTAATACTCAGAAAAGACGTTTGGCCAGTTTGGCCAGTTTGGCCAGTTTGGCCAGTTTGGCCAGTTTGGCCAGTTTGGCCAGTTTGGCCAGTTTGGCCAGTTTGGCCAGTTTGGCCAGTTTGGCCAGTTTGGCCAGTTTGGCCAGTTTGGCCGGTTTGGCCGGTTTGGCCAGTTTGGCCAGTTTGGCCAGATTGGCCAGTTTGGCCGGTTTGGCCAGGCATTTGGTTTAATCAGAAATTTGGCCAGTGAGTTTGGCCGCTTATTTAATGACATTGCAATTTAATGACATTGCAATCCCAGAGACGTAACATGCTATTGTTGCGCACGCAGACACAGCACAGACGTGCCATGAGCTTTTACGAGCGCGAGTACACAAATTTTGAAAGACTGAAAGAAGTTTTTGTTCAATGGACACAAGCGACTTTTGAAATGCGACTGTTGCAGACTTTTACTTGCAAACACACCTTGCTTGGATAGCTGTTAATTATTCGAACGTCAGTGATGCCAAGAGGACCTTGCAGGTTGATTTCCTCCATATTTGCCCGCTTCACCTTAAAATGAAGAGAAGAATAGTCGTTGTTTGCAATCATAAGAGCAAATTTTTCGACATTTCGCAGAATTTTTTGACTGATTCTTTTGCAGGTACTGTATATGCTGATTTCCACCCCTGGACAAGAAAGCAGCATTGCCGCGCAAAACATGGAGACACTGATTGTTTTGCCAAACCTGCGTGGAGTAGAAACCAATATCTCTTGCGCAATATGATCCCATCCGTTTGTTTGCAAGACTTTTTGATGATCTCTTGCAAATTGACCAGGTGGTTCAAGTTTCCAGAAGCTGCGTGTGCATGCTTTCAAAAAATCATCGTGAAACAGACGTTGGTGATAACTTCTGCTCCACCCACGAGTGTCAAGCTTTGCCAAATATTTGCGGCATAAAGCCATATATTCCAGCGGATTTTTTTTGAATTCTTGTGCCCCCAAAGACCACGTTAGTTTTTCTTCAGTCGTTCTTGTGCGGATCTCTATACGAGATGCAAGTGCTGGTAATAAAGGTTTTTTATGCACAGTGAGCGGAGCGTTTTTTTGTTTGTAACGAACGAGACCAGCGCGCAAAAATTCAGCTATGCGGTTGTTGACTGTGCACAACGTGTTGTCACCAGACATTTTTGTTTGTGTGGAAATAGTCAACACTGTTTTTGTGACCAAATTAAATGTTTTATTATCAATCATTATTACACTCTGTCACCCACTTCTTTCAGCATTGGTTGTGTGTCAAAATGAGACTGGTCTGTGAGCTCAAGAGAATCTTCAGAATTTTCTATTAGCTTTGAAAGCACTTTATGTGATGGTAATTTTTCTGGAGCACCTGATTCTTTCCAAGTATTATATCGAGCTGGATCCACTTCTTTGCCTCTCAAAAAGTAATATGTAGTATGAGAATTTACCATTAAATCCGCACAAATGCGGATCAGCATAAAGTCCACTTGCGTCAGAGCAACAAACATACCTATGACACTCATTATGACCATGTAAATTGTAAAACACTGCACTATAAGCAGACATGTCAATTTTGAGTAAGGAATATGCTTTGTTTTGTGGTCTTGAATCACATTGTTAAAAAAAGGAATAAGTGAATCTCCAGCAAATGCAGCAATTGCAGTGCTCATAAACGTGTAAATTGCAGTCACCCACCATTTGAACCACGTGTCCATTTTTACGCCTAGCAATTGATTAGAGTTATTTGGTCCTATCATCAAAAATTTGCTGTTGTCTTTGATCATAATAAAACAAAACACTGAACTGGAAATGACTGTCCACATCATCAACAACATCGACAATTTCAGCTTGTCATCAAACAAGTCCAGAATCACACTCATTATAAATTGCATCTTAAATCTCATTGAAAGCACAGATGAAATTTCAAAAAAATTGTTCAATACGTTTGTAAATTCAGTAACAAAAACTTATTATTGCTATATATAAGAAAGACAAAATTAGTCATGACGACCTTGTTGTTTCAAGCGAAACAACAAGGTCCGCGTTTGCCCACCGACGACTTCGAACAGGTGCTCCGCACCTTCCACTCCAAGAAGGTGCGGAGCAACGGTTCGAACTCGCAGAAGACGGGGAAAAGGAAGACGAGGAAAGCAGAAGAAGTCCCCGAAGAATTGCCTCTCGTGAAGTCGCTGCTAATCAACTTCGGATTGGAAAAATTGAGTGGAAAAAATAACAGAATCCACCAGAACCGAGTGACCAGAGTGCATTACAAACCGAACAAGGTGGTCTCGGCAATCAACAAGTCTGTCGTTAGGAATGTCAAAAAAGTGCTGGCAAAATTCATGATCGCCAACACCAGCGCAGGAAGGGTGGTCTGTCAGCAAGAAGATTTGATGGAGTTTCTGAAGCAGAACTACACCAATGGACTCGAAAGGATTTGTGAGGTTGGTGAGGTTGATGGTTGATGCATCACTTGCACGTGCTAGGTTCCATAGCAGGCGTTGATTGCGGCGTTGAAACGCAATTTTTACAAAACAATCATTGTTTCAATAAATGTCCTGCCTTGTCTTGAAATCACACAAACTCAAACAAAGCAAAAACCCTGCTGCTACTGAGTGCCGCGGAATGATTTTGCAAATCGTGCCATTGCACTGTGCGCGGAAGATATGCTCGCGTGTTCAACAGAGTAACAAGAAATGCTTGGTCTCTGTGCTGTGCAAGGTCACATAAAGCCTGCACGTGGCCTGCGTCGTACACTACACCAAGTGTTTGTTGGAGCCAGGCGCGCGCTGCCTGCAGCGAAGCGGAATCGCAGTTTCGTAAAAAATAAACGCCGGGACTTTGATACACATGTTGGAAGTGACAGAAAACGTTTGATGCGCATGCAACGCTAAAGAAGTCTGTAAACTCTAGATTGCCCGAAATCATGGTTGTGACATTTGCTGTTAGAAGAGACACAGCTGGTTGGAGCGCGAATGCTGCTAAAATACTGACTGCATTGATTTTGTGTACATGCGCGTGAAGTGCACGGGCAACAAACGACGTCAAACCACCAAGCTCGCCGTGGACTGTCTCTATCGGTCCATGCAGCGCCGTAGCGGCGGAGACGACATGAGCACCAAGGCCGCTGCAGCTAAGCACCTGGCCCAAGTTCGTTGCGAGAGGGAGCGGCGCTGGCGCGCAGACGGCATGCGCGAGCGAAAGATTGCGCCAGACGGCAATGGTCATTGTGTTTTTTGTCTGTGATGTCGCGACTGTTTCCACCGACTGTGCAGACTTGGTACCATACACCTCAATTTCTCGAATGTTTAAAATCGCATAATTTGTTATCTGCAGGGTTATGTATCTTCCACTCAACACACAGGTAAAGTCCTGAAAATCAAAAAAATTCTGTCCATTTGTCACACATGCAGGGTTTTCAAGAACCCCAAAAGAATTCCCTACACGAATTTCAAAATTTACTAGTCGTTCTTGGCAGCACGCACCTCTGTTGTAAATTCGCACCCTCACAACAGACACAGTTTGTTCCATGTCGACTCTGAGAAAAGAACCAACTTGCTCTGATGAAACAAACGTGTTGTCAGAACTTAAATCCCCATCTACTGCTTTGTCTGGGTGATATTGAGCCTCGCCTCCCCAATAAGAGGAAGCTGTCGTCGGACAAGCTCCTTGTGAGCATGCGCGTGCCAAATTTATTACACTTGCGGCGACAGGCATGCCTTCGCGATCTCGAAGGCGAAGAGTGTAAGAAAGCTTGAGAAACGTTGTGCCCGGGTCGGCGCGAAAAAATGTGCTGGCACGCACCGGGACATCGTCGAGCGACCAGGTCGTGATGCTGGAATTGTGTTCGTGCCCGGCGTAGCGAAAGCAGTTAATCTCTGGTCCAGGATGCACGTGCACCAACAGAGAGTTCAGAAAAACATCTGTGGTCCCAGCCTCAGACAGAGGAACAGTGTCTGTGATGACTAAAAAAACAGGCTTGTCTGCGTCCATGTAAGCAAGCTGTACCTCCACGTGAAAAGAGTTTAGTGGAATGTAAGTGTGATGACCTGGCAAAAATGCGCGCGCCTCGCCGCGCAACAGCTCGAGAGGCACGGCTACGGAAAAATAATGAAGAAGCACAGCGTCGACAATACTGACATGCAAAACACACGCCTGACCGCCAAATGAGGAATTCAAAACTGTTTTGCACGAGGCAACCTGCAAAAGACGGTCGTCCAGAACATCAAACTGAAGCTGTGTGTCGCTGAGTTGCAAACTCGGTGGGGGATTGTGCAACGAGCACGTCTCCTGCGCGCTGTTGACAAGGCCAAGCTGGTGCTTGCTTGATACCCGCCAAAGCTGCTTGAAGCAACATATACTTTGCAAGCTGCTCTGCAGTGCCTTTCCTGCGCAGTTTGGCTCTGTGGGCCCCACAACCACAACAAACCGTCCGTGCGCAGTGTGTGAGACGGTGAAACGAAAGCCTCCGCTGCCGTTGATCGCGACCCGTTGAACATGCGTGACGTTGAGCGAGTGATTCCAGTAGTTCGAGACGCTGGGCTGTAAATGGCCCAGCACACAATCGTCGCCGTGCCGGACGTAGCCCACCACGCAGGTAAAAGTGCACTCCAGGTCATTTTGAGTAAAAATCTTGAAGAGCACGTTTCCAGTCTCACACGTTTCACAGCCTAGAGTGGGATTTTGCGGATCGCGGAGGCGCGAAAACCGGCGGCAGCTGATGTTGCAAGAAAACTTGTCGTCGTACACATTTCCAGGCGAACTCAGATCATGAAGGCGCTGCCCCTCGTACAGTGTGTCGTTCATCTCGCACTGCAGGCACTGGCTGTTTTTTGTGCGTGAGTGGTTGCCCGCGTACTGGCCCACTTCACACGTCCGGCTGCGCGAAATTATCGAGCACAGGCGGTCGGTGTTTTCTGAGCACGGCGTCTCCTCATACTCAAGCAAAAAGTTGCAGAGAGTGCAGTTGGCACACACAGTGTCGGCGTTTTCGCTGCATTGCACGCCGGCCCACTGCTCCGCAGCTGTGTCGACATCTGCCTGATTGTGACAAACAGTGCACGCGTCACAATGCGCGTCAAATGTAGTGTCGCATGCGATGTGCGTGTACACGTTTTGCGACGGAAGACAGCGTTTGCACAGCGAACAGGCCTTGTTGCCAGGCTCGTTTTTGAAATAGATGTGTTCGCATCGTTTGCACGAGTGAGGCTCGGATACGTTGTTGCTGTGCACCACCTCAAAGCTTGCGTTGCACAAGCACTGCGAGATTTGACTTGCGTTGTTCGAAATCGAGTTTTCTGGGCATTGTTGCTGGCTGTCGTCGGTGCCGTCGCAGAAGAAATTATCGGCACACTTTACGCATTCCGTGCCTGCTCGCAAGAAGGTGGGCCTGCACTTGCACGCATCCTGCCGTGTCAAGCCGTTGGTCCACTCCTGCGGGGGACAGACATGCTGCTTCCCAACGACGCAAAAGTGATCGACACTGCAGTCTTCGCAGCGCGTGCCGTTGTTGTAGTACCCATCTACGCAGGTGCAGTTATCAAAGAAGCCGGACCCAGCCTCTGACTGCATGAGCGAGTCGCTGCAGTTGTAGAGCGAGTTATTGAAGCAATAGTCGTCTGGCGTGCAAAGCGTGCAGTTAAATCCCTCTTCATCGGACAGGGGGTCCCGAAAGTGCCCGCGCGGGCAGTGGCAGTCCATGCGGACCGTGCTGCCTACGGACAGCGTGCGGCCGGGCATTGGGCACGAAACGGGCTGCGAGACGCCATTAGGACAGTACGAGTCCAGAGGGCAGATGACGCAGATGTCGCCGGAGCGGTAGAAGCCAGGGTCGCACGTGCAGTCCGCGACAGCGTTGCTGCCTGTCGCGCTCTTGCCGTGGTCGGGGCACGGTTCTCGCGCCTGCGAAACAGAGCCTCCGGGGCAATAGTAGTCCTCCGGACACTCGGCGCACTGCGTGTCAAGGCGGTCGTTGCCGTAGCTCACCCCGCAGGTGTTGTTGGCGTAGAACCCGGCTGAGCACGTCTGGCATTCCTGGCAGACCACGTCGCGCGAGGCGTTGCACTCCTGCTGCACATACCTATACATCAGACGGGCCTGAGGATTCGTGAAGAAAAACTGTAGGTTCTCGCCCAGGAAAACCCAATCATCGCCTCTTAGTTCCAGAACCTGACCTGTTGTGTATGCTGTTTGGAACTCACACGGAGAATTCCATCGTGTATCTGCGCATGTCTGCTTCAAAACGTTGTCAATGTACAAATACACGAAACTGTTCAACAAAGCTCTGTAAATTACCCTAACCACAGTGTGCTTCAGTGATAGAGCTAGTCGAAAGTTGACAGTAGGAACTGAGAAACCATTTACAAGGTTATTGTTATTAGTATAGACACCTGTGAAACCAAAGCCGTCAGGATGTCCACTTCGCGAGCCCATTGCATTAACACTTGTAGTTGCACCAATACTTGCTGCGTAATCTTTCCACAATGTTAACCGAAGGTTTGCATCAAAATTGCCCATATCAGCCGGGAATAAAGGGTTATAAAAGTCATATGTCAAGGGAAGACCAAACCACTCAGAGTTGCAGATAGCAGAGCACATGTCGCATGTGATGCTGCCAGAAACCGATGTGAAAGTTCCAGAACCACACGTCTCGCACATGATACTATTGTTCGCGTTCGTTTGGCGGGCCTTGCCTACGGGGCAGGCCACGCACAGCTCGCCCTGCAGCTCGTAGCCGGCGTTGCAGAAGCAGAGGTCCAGCCGCGTGCGCCCGGCGTACGACCAGCTGTTGGCCTGGCACGCGCGGCACGTGATGTCGAGCGTGCTGTTGCACTCGGTGGCGACCTGCTGCCCCGCCGCGCAGCTGCTGCAGTTCACGCACGCACGGTTCGCGTACTTGTCGGTGCTCGCGGCTTTGTAAGTTTCCGCCCGGCACGTCTGGCAGACTTCTGTCAAGACTCCGTCCGCGCCCGGCTCCGTGCCAGTATCACAGACACACTCCACCTGCCCGGAGCGCCCGTCCGTCGTTTTGCCCGCCGCGCACGCAGAACACACATTGGAGCCCGTGTTGTTCGTAGCAGTGTTTGATGGGCATACCAGGCACTTGAACTCGTCCGCAATTGGCTCAGTACCATAGACTTCGACCTCCGCCAACTGAAAAAACTCAAAAATCCCGTTCTGCACTGACAAATACCTTCCGCTCTGCACACAAGCATAGTCTTCAAAACCAGAAGGTGTGCCGTAGATACCGCATAAATGGTTAGCAGAGAATGTTAAAGAATGGCCTATGCGAATTTGAAACGCTTGCATTCTGTACCCACAGCAATCTTGTCTGTTGTAGATTCGCACCTTCTCGACATTGACAGTTTGTTGCATATCGATTACAACCCAAGCATACCACTCCTGTTTTGAATGCCACAGGTTGTTTGTAATGCCATCTACGATATTTTGAGGCGAGAGTCCATCATAAGATGATGCTGTGACAGAACAAGCACCTCCGGTGCATGAGCGAGCCAAGTTAACCTGTTTATTAGCAGCATCCCAAGCTATCATAGTCTTGCCAATGTTTGCTGTCTCGTTCTTGTATTTCCCTGTGCTACAAAGATTACACAGGCCTGCATACGGCTCTACAGCATTGAAACCAGAAAAGCATGTGCAGTCCAGTGGTCCTGTGCCTCCCGCCGGTCCAAATGAGTTTGCTGTGCACGCGGTGCATGTCTGGATCAAGTTGAATCCGATCTTGTACTGGTTGTCCGGACAAATGTTGCACCTGTCGCCATCGAAAGCGAATCCCGGCACGCACGCGCACGCGGAGGCGTTGGCGTTGCCCGTCTGCTCGGTCGTCAGTGTGGCCGGGCAGGCCGTGCAGTTGTGGTCGCCGGCGTCCGGCTTGTAGGTGCCGAGGGGGCACTGGCGGCACTTGTTTGCGGCGGCGGGGTCGGGCTCGGCGCCCGCGAGGCAGAGGCAGTCCGCTTCTGTTGTTGCCGCGTTGATGAAGCCAGGGCGGAACTGGTACTGTGGACACGCAGAGCAGGACACGCAGGTGTTTGCATACCCATTGTATTCTATCGAACTGCAGGCATCGAGGCTGCCGTAGAAATTTTCGTCGCAGACGCAACTCAGCACGCCATTGTTGCGCTGCGACTCCGTCGTCTGGAGGAACAGAGACGCCCCCGCCGGGCACGCCTTGCATTCACTCGGCACGTCGAGTCCGCAGCCCGAGCCCCTGCGCGCCGTGTCGTAGTGGTCCGTGAAGGCAGGATTCGTTGTCTGGTTGCACACCGCGCACGCCTGGCAGTCGTTGGGCGTGTCAAACGGAAAAACAGAGGAAGGAGTGTACGTGGCAGCTGGACAATCAGCGCACTGCGCTCCGTCAAGGCCGTCAGTGTACTTGCCAGCCGTGCACGCGACGCACGCGTTTGCGCCGTCCTGACGATAGCCCCGCTTGCACAAACACATGTCTTGCGACGTCGACGCAGGCGGTGCCTCCGAGTTTGCCTGGCAGAAAGAACAACTGGCGGCAGGGCCTGTGTAGTCTTTGAACGTGTTTACAGGACACGCGTCGCATTGGCCTGAACAGACAGCAGGGTCTTCGTTCAAAAAATGGAGAATGTTGGCAGGGGGGTGCACACTGGAACCAATATTGGCAACGTTTCCATCGAATTCATAACACTTCATGCCAGAGTAGTCGAGATATGAACAGGTCAACCACAGCCACCTCGCCCATGAAGTACCCACAGCATAGACCTTGAGCACGAAGGCGGGGCAATTGCCCTTGGCTTCAAATGTGCCCCAATTCATGCCTCCGTAATCTAAGATATAATCATTATTTCGCCAAACACTGCGAGAAGGAGTGGTGATGTCACAATGTTGGCAGGCCGGATTGCTGATGCGGCCACTGTCTTCAATGATACATTGTGGCAGCGATTGCTCAAACCTCTGTGCAACACCCCGTAACGGCCACTCGCCAGTGCGGCTGTCGTCGATGATTTTTGTGTAACATCGACAATTTCCCCAAGGATCTATGCAGGCTTGAGTGGGGCAAATTGACGCGTAAGCACCGCCACCTATTGCCGATCCACAAGCAGTCCCCCACGGTGGTGGGCTTTGCCCGCAATAGATTTCGTTGATATCTCTATGCCAGCTGTTTCCCCATCCTGTATATTTGTTCACATAGGGAAACGAAATGTTGTAATAGAAGCTCGTGAAATCATTGAACTCTTCGAATCCATATACGGGATTGTTGAGTCCATACACCCGCAAAAGCCGATAATCCCCAGACCTGTAGTCTTGGGACCACATTGCTGTACTGGACTCAGAGTTTTCACATGGTTGTGGAGACGCGTATCGAGAAGGATTCTGACATGTGTTGTCTGCAGGTTGTTTGACACTCATTTTGCGGAGATTACTGTTGAAACATTTGAAACCCTTGTCACACTGACAGGAGACATGGGGATGGTCGTAGGAACTTGCGTTGGCCGGACACAGCTTGCACCCTGTCTGTCCAGCCTCGTCGTTGTATGTGCCGTTGGAGCAGTTTTGGCAGCCTGCCGAGCTGGCGTAGGTCCCTGCTTCGCAGCCTGTGCACTTGCGCGCCCCGTTGATGTAGACGGTGGAGAAGCCCTGCGACACGTCGCACTCGCAGGCGTCGGAGGAGTCTTGGCCTGGCGCGAGCGTGATGCCTCCGTAATCGAGGAAAAGCGTACAAGACTGGCAGCTTGTCGAGGCGGGCGCGTCGCTGTAAGTGTGCAGCGGACAGGCCTCGCAGGCGCCGCTGCCGTTGGCGGCCTTGAGGGTGCCGGCCTCGCAGGCGGCGCAGGGGCCGCCGTCGGGCCCGCTGAAGCCCGGCTCGCAGAGGCAGTCGACGAGGCGCGCGCTCTGGGGGAGGGAGAAGGAGGCATTGGCACAGGCGTTGCAAGGCTCCGTGTCCTCGTCGTCGTCGGCCGCCGCCTCCTTGTACGTCCCCCCCGCGCAGGACTGGCACTGATGCTCAAGGTCGTCGAAGAAGCCGGCGTTGCAGAGGCAGGCGTACGGCGTGACGGAGGCCTCCGGCGAGCGCGCGTTGGGGTCGCAGAGCTCGCAGGTCGTCTGCCCTGGGCTGGGCTGAAAGCTGTCTGGAGCACACGCGATGCACGTTGGCGTGGTGAGGTTCAGCTCTGTCTGCGTATACCCTGCGATGCACTGGCAGCGGACTCCACCCTCGGACGGGTTGGCGGTGCTGAACGGCGAGAACACGAGGCAGGACGAGCACGCCGTCGCGCCAAGCTCCGAAGCAAACGTGTTGCCTATGCAAAACCTGCAAGGTTCGTTTGCCGTGGTGTTTTTGAAATGGCCTGCGTGGCACATGGTGCACAGGCCCTCTGACGGGTAAAAGCCCGGGTCGCAAAGACAGTGCTCGACGCCGGAGCTAGCAGGCAGCGACGACGAGTTTGCGTGGCAGGCGACACAGACTGTTGCGGCCGCGTTGGCGTACTCGTTGACTCCGCATTCCTCGCACGCAGCAGCGCCAGGCTCCGCTTTGAAAGTGCCGGCGGCGCACGCCACACACGGGCCGCCGTCGGGGCCGGAGTAGCCGGGGTCACAGAGACACGCGCTGACGTGGGTGCGCTGGGTTTGCGCGTGCGAGGAGTGCTCAGGGCACGGCACGCATGTGCTGATGTTGTGAACGTCGGCGTACGTGTCTGCCGGACATTGCTGGCAGTTTACAGCCTCTTGCACAGGCAGGCCCGCAAAGCCCGGTTTGCAAACGCAATCCTTGTGCCCACTCGCACCCGCTGCGATCGTCTCGCGCGTCGACACGCACGAATCGTTCAATCCATGCATGTACCACGCCGGCGGCTGCCCAAGAAGGCACAGGTCATCCTTGCGCATATAGCCCGCATTACAGACACACTCCGAAATTTTGTCCGCAAACTCCACTACAGCCAAAGAGTTTGCAGGACAGTCAAACTGCTGCCCATCAAGGCAGTAGTACGACGCGTTGCACACTTGGCATTGAAGACCTAAATGCCTGTCGGGATGGAACGCCTTGACGACGGTCAGCGAACACAAAAGCAAGAAGACACGCATGCAAAGATTCATATATATACTGCAAAACACAACAGGGACGAGTGCAAAGTTTATTGGTCAAAGTCACAAATTGCGCTATGACTCCGTGTCATTATAATAAGCGGACACAGCACGTTTGTGCATTGAGCTATGCAGCGAGTCGGAGCTCACGTAGACAGCCGCCGCCTGGTTGTTGCAAATGCCCGTCATTATTATTACAGGAGATAAAAATGTTTTGTTCAGGCCTCCTGATGTTGAAATTAACTCTCTTGTCAACTCACTGTCCTGAGTAAAGATCCGCACTGCCAGGTTGAACCGCATAATGCGATCGTTTTTATCGTTACCGCGCAACAGCGTTGTGACATGCTGCTTTTCAGGGTCAGCTTCATAGACACGCTCGACCATTTGCTCTGACATCTTGTTCACCTGCATCTGACTCACATGAAATAGGTTGAATATTTTCGAGACAGGAGCAGTCGCACAAAAGCCAGACGCGAGCCAAATCAATCTCGCAGCATATTGAAAACTGTATGCTTGATTGTGATTTTCAAAGTTAGAGTTCAACAGGTCTGTCACTTTGCTGATGACACCTTTATTGTTTTGGACAAATGTTGGATTTATACGCTTGAGTTCTGGAAGGTCCTGCAAAGGAAAGCACTGCAAGTTCTGTAATTGAGTTGACAAACAAAGTGCAGTCATGTAATTTGGTAGCAGCTGCTGTTGAACAAAGACACAGAATTTCTGTATCGATGAGTGCATTTTCGACGATGGATTGTGATTTGTGATTTCAATTAAGTGAGGTTCAATGCTTGCCTGCCATGCAGGTTCCAATTTTTTCAAGTTCCACACGTCACAATAAACACAGAAACAGTTTTGGTTTTGGTTTTCGATAGTCAGACGTACATTTTCATTGTGAAGCAGCACAAAATGTTCTTTTTGATGCAGCATAGCTACAACTGACTCAATTTTTTCTTTTTGCACTTGCACCGTCATGTTTGAATTGTCTGGCACCGCACGAAGATTCATACATGTTTCTTGAATTCTGACACGAGGAGTCACAATCAGAGACATTATTGACAGCTTGTTTTATACTTGTGTTTCTTGGTCAGACACCTGCTATGAGAAATTATTCTTCAGAGCACGTTATCATTGCGTACAAATCGCTTTCAATGCACGAAGGTTTCCTCGTGGCCACTGTATCACGGTTTGTTACGAACTTCAAAACACCAGTTTCCATCACTGGCGTCATACCACAATGATAGTACGACTTTTCTGCCCCGTTAAGATTCAAATTTCCAAGGCGCTCCAAAGCAGCAACATTGTGAGCCAGTTCCAACATATGAACCCTTTCTTGTTTGAGTTCCAAATATGCTATCTGTGCAAATTCGAGCAGCTGTTGTCTGTCTTGGAAAAGACGCAAAAAATTTGCTGGCGTATAGGGCATGTTAGTCACGCCGTCTGTTAATAAATTTGCAGCGCGCTGACGCTTGAGAACATTCCACAGCCTTTCTAAGTCTCGGTTGTTGTGTTTTCCCATGTTCCAAGACAAATTAGTGCCATCGTGGATGCGTTGCATACAAGTCAGCATCTGTTCCCCCATAAAATCCGAAAAAACAAGTACTCCGGCAGACATACAAAAACACTCCAAAAATTTTTCCAGCCAAGATTCCCAGAGTTTGTGTTGGCGGCCATTTTTCAGGCGATCACATGCGATGACCATCATCATTTGCACTTCACTGCTGCGAGTCGTCGAGGTCATGAAAAACCGCGGGCGCAATACTATAGTGATGAATTTTTGCAACGAAATCCAGGCAGCTTTGGTCGCCGGAAATCCCCAAAAGCTCAAACATATCTCTGGCAACATGCTTCCTTGAAAAGAATTGCCGCAAGTCATATCAAACATGGAGGTCACTTTTTCCTGTGTTTCTGGTGTGAGTTTGTACGCTGTGCTCAACAGTTTCATTTCTGAAAAAAACAAGTCTGAGTTTACAAACACTTTGTGTTGTTTTTGATTATCTTCGAAGGAATTCATGTTAGCTGTTTCAATCATCAGCTCAGTTCAAGGTATTTGATTTTTTTATTTGCCCAACGTTGTTAATTTTTTAAGATGCACGCTCGAGTTCCAAGTAGCTCGAGATACTCATTACGTTTCCCATGCGCATCCATTTGCTCAAAAAAAGAGCGATCAATAATTGATTCATGATGTAAATTGATATACACAAGCTGCAAATATGACAACATTTGTGCAGTCGTGCGTTCTTGTAGTTTTTTTTTGATACCTGAAACTTCCGTGTCAACTACATTGGCGTCACGCAGCAACTGCGTGAGCCGGGACGGCAAAGGTGTCTTTTTCTGTGCCATGCGACTTTGAAGGATTGTCACGCCCCAAACTAGTTTTTTTTTTTATGTGTAGTGCTTTTGTGACACGACCAAGCAGAAAAACGTACTGTAAAGATCATGACTGCTCGTGTTTATCAAACACCGTGGTTTTTGTAGGCAAAACATCAGAAAGCGGCTCCACATATTTCTGCAAAATCTTGGAAAACGTTTCCCAACTCTTGTAGACATCTTGCATGTTTTTGGCACCAGTGATTACTATCTTTCCTGAAAAAAAAACAAGAAGGACTACTGACATGTCCACAGGTCGATAGATGAGCCCAGGAAACATGTTAGGCTGGTAAGTGCAGTAAACGTTGTAGTCTAAATAAAATCTGTTTATATTCAGCCACTCTCCAGACTTGAACTGCAAATGAGCATTACCAACAATATTTTGTATTTTGATAGGTTCCAAGGTAAACTTCACACCCGGAAATCCAATGCACATACACATAAAAACCTGTTTGCTGGCAAGCACACAATCTAGCACGGACTTACAGCCCGTCAACACCATTTTTCCGGAGGTAAAAAGCAAGACGGTGCACATGGGTTGTCCAAGACGGATCGTAATGGCAGCGAATTTTTGTTTCTCAAAACACGCGTTTGGCAAAAGATGGCTTATAGCTTTGAGGTCCAATTTGTGTGATTTGCAGCAGATCCGACTTGTTCCCACAAGATTGTGCACTTGCGCCATTTCATGTACACACGAGTGTCTTTTTGCATTGTACTCAAACTCAACAAAGATGTTCTGCAACGCTTCGGCACTGCAATTACGTTGGTTATTTTTCAGTTTGGAACATTTCCATTTCATGTACTGACTTTCGAGCGTGCATGCTCAGTCTAGTAAACACAAAAAACAACAGTGCATTGTATAAAAGTTTACTCAAACATGAATGGCGCTTTTGGGTTTGCATTTGTTATTTCTGGAATCACATTTTTTGTTGTTTCTGTGTTTCTTCTTAGTGGGGACTGTGCCAATGACCATTGGAATCCGCAATATATCAGCACCCAACTGGCAGCATGTCTGGACACATTCCCTGCGGTAAGTTGGATATTTGTGGTCACGCTGGAAATCCAGACGTTTCTTATTCTGGTCGGATGGGAAAATCTTTTTCGCAGTACACAGATGCTCGTACACTTCGAAAGTGTCATCATTGCATGCGCTGCCACCCTCATCATCAGTTTGGCCTGTGTTGTCGAATTCCGAGAAGACCGCACCTCTGTCTCTGCCAATTTTTCTCAAATAACTGAGCAAAACTTGCACATAACAAGCGCTATTTCTGCCATGGTTAGTTTTGGCGTTATGCACGCGTTGATGGGCCTTAGTCTGCTTGACCTGTCCATCTGCGAACAAGAAATGATCAAATCGGCAAATATTTCTCATGAAAACTCCTTAATTTTCAATAATGAACTCGAACTGATTGTTGAAAATTACCAAAGAGTAATCAAGACTTACATACAGTTTGACAAGGCATACTTTGTCTGCATTGTCGTGTTCTTTGTTGCTTGGCCCTTTGTGTTTACCATGGCTGTGTTTGCTGAGTGGCTGCTCTTGATCGTGGGTGCCAGCATGCATGTTTATTCCATTGTGCAAATCACCCGCCCTGTACCATGGATAAACAACATGAAAAATACAGCCGATCGCTCGTTTGGTGTCTTGACATACAGTTTGTTGTCTTTCATTTGCTCTTTGACTTTCTCCTGCGGAATATTCATTGTTGCTCCGTTCTCGATGAATGACGACTCCGAGAATTTACACAGCAGCCTTGCGTTGTTGCTGGTGGTCGTCACAACATACGTTGGCACAGGGATCATTTTGTCCCACATTGGTGAACATAAGATTTAAAAAATTGAATTCAAATTCAATCATCAGGTATTTAAGAAAGAACTTCACAGCAGACACAATGATCTACTTTTTCTTGATCGTGATCATCGGCGTCATGTGCATTATGTATTTCAAGATGCAAACAATGGAGAAAATGCTCGACAAGATCACTCAGGCGAGAGACACAAAAATGCAAGACAAGCCTAGGGCCCAAGCGAAGGCGAAAATGCACACCCATATATCTCAACTGCATATGTTAATGATTGATCCGCGATTACATGAACACTTCGAGGGACTTCAGAAACTCTTGCGCGAGAAGGAGGCAGAGATGGAATCGCTGCGGGCAGCGTTGGACATGCAGAAGCAAGAGGCCAAAAATTTGAAGTCTGAAAATATAACCCTCATCAAGCGTGCAGCGGACATGGAGGCAACGATTGCCGAGGCGACGCTAAGCATAAAGAAACTTGAGACGAGCACAGCGTGCATTGGGTTGCTTGTATGGAACAGCCTCCAATTCGTAGAAAGACATGCAGCGAAAGAAGACTAAGACGATGCAAGACATACATGCACTTGAGGAGGACGTGGGGCGGAAGGAGGCCTAATTGTTTCCGCGTACTGAAAATTAGGGAGTTTTCACAAGTTGCAATAAAAACGACCCTCAATCAGACTTGTATTTAACAGCAATAAGCGTCAATGCGAATATTTGCGTTTCTCTGCATTGCATGCTTGCTCACACCAAGCCACGCGCAGCAGTCCAACGGGTTTTCCGTGAGTGTAGAGTGCTGCGACGTGTTGCAGCATATACACAAGTACTTGGTAGACAAACCAAGAGATAGAATGAGTACAGAAACATGCCGGAAAAATACGAAAGATTGTGTGTCGTACAATCTCATCAAGACGTTTGTTAAACACACCAAAGTGATGCTGGACCCTTACAACAAACAGTCACCTAGTAGCGTGGAGGTCAAAGACGGTTCTTTGGCATTTGTTCTGTCAAACGAAACCATGGATGTAGTGTCCATGAGTATTTTTGCCTTTATGGGACGCTCAGTGGCTACAGACGCCAGCATGAAGAGCGTGACTAAATGGGTCAGTTACGATGTACAAAAAGACAAATTTTATATGGAGGACACGGCGTGTGAGATTAACAAAGACGTCTACACCACACTGCTGCTCACATCAATTATTCTTCTTATTTTTTTTATAGCCATCCAAGTACAACGAGACGAGGCAAGAAAAAATCAGGACAATTTTGTACATGATACTGATGTCACAGCACAGCTTCTTCCTAGTTCGAAACCAAATACAAACATGCAGTTTTTGTTTCGAAAAATCAACAAAGTGTAGCATCAATCACCTGATCATTGATACCTCACTATTTTTCTTCATTGGTCTTGATCGAGGCGGACAAAGCTGAACCTCATTGCCGGTGCGCGCGTAGACTGATTGCACCTGAGCTTGTGTTCTCGCCATTTCTGTTTCTAGATCACGAAGTTTCTTATCGTGTTCTGCGGAGTTTAGTAGATTTTGCACGTTATTTTTTACTTTACAAAGTTGCTCACCGACTTTTGTATAGTTCTGTTCTTGTTGTCTTGCACTGGATTCAATAGTTTTTGAAAGATTTTGCACAGATTGACGGTGTTCGTGGTGCATTTGTGTGTGTGTTTCCATTTTATTGTAAAATGAGTCCAATGTTTGGGCTTGAGCAATCAATCCCTGTTTCAATTCTTTGATTTCTTTTTCATTCAAGTTTTGGGTTGAAATGTTGTCTATTTGTGTTTTTAGATTCTCCATACGTTCGTCCATAGTGAAAAGTCTATGCTGTTGCACATAAAATTTGTTGTCCAACAATTCGGTATCCTCGACATGGCGCTCTAGCATGCCTTTGAGTTCGTTGATGTTGTCACGGTTTTCCCTCAGCTGTTCGCTTGTCATTTTGTTTGGGTTTGCCATTTTTTGCTCAAGATCGCCAATTTGCCTTTTTATTGATAGCACTTGCTGCTTGTTGTCAAGGTTATCTTTTTGAAGACACTGCATCTGGTTCTCATTCTGTTCTATTTTTCGCCAGTGACGGATTTCACAGTCTTTCAATGTCTTTACACAGTCTGCGTGATCTTTCAAACTCGAACCAATGTTTTTTAAGAACATCGTGTGTTGCTGCATCCCATCTTTGATGTGGCTCACAAACGTTTCATTATTACCTGGCAATTGTGTGACGTTTTCATTTGAAGCAAAAAGCACGTCCGCCAAATCTTCAATGGAGGAAAACGTCACTTTGACCGGCGTTGGCTCATTGCCGGAGATTGATTTTGAGCACGTTGCAGTCGAAGCCGGCAGCACCACCATTTCAACGCGTGCCATCTGCTGTTGCTCCCACGGACTTGCAGTCTCAAATGCGGACAGTGTTTTGTCAACTTTCATCATGGGCAAATTCGAAGTCAAACTAGTCTTCGGCGCACTGACAAAAGACTGCATGTGCTCTCGAGATTTTTTTTGATCCACAAGCCAAGGGACTTGTCGAGGTTGAATCGCTAGTTTTGGATTTGTGTCATTGCTTTCCATGTTGGCTGTTGCAAAAGACATATCAAGCTCTGTGTTAAATATTAGGTCAGACCGAATTTGTGTCTAATAAGTCTGCTTTTCGTTTTTTGGAAGTTTTTTTTTGCGCGCTATTCTCAAAAAACATGGGCAATATTTGCGACACTGCACATTTGTTGTCACTGTACTCCAGCGAAAACCCCTGTATGTAAGCCTTCAGGCATGCGGGTTTTCGAAGTACAACCATTGTTTGACGCAATTCTTTCAGGACCTCATGACGCCACGACTGATACTCCATGGTCATGGACGCTTGACACGGACGTCCCGTGCTTGTAGAGTGCAAATCTCGCAACATCATGTCAACGGCAATCAGATCCGCTGATGTGCGCACGGGCAACTCGACATAAATTGCCATGATGTCTTGACCTTTTATACTTATGCTCGTGCTTCAAAACTCATATGGAGAGGCAGCAATTGTCGAGTCGAGGTTGTGCGTGCAGGTCTGCACAAAATGTGCCAATGTTTCCAGAAATAGAGTTTGATGTTTACTCTCGATGTCGTTGTGACCAGCGTTCACATACATCACAGGATAATTGGAATGATAATTCACTTTCAGGTGCAAGGCCTCCGAGTTTTCTAGTGGCACGAGTTTGTCCTGCGTTCCGTGCATCAGCAGCACCAAACACCGAACTTTGCTGATCATTGACAAATTGTTCAGTGCCAAAGAGTCCAGTTTGCCCATCACATAACTTGGAACAAAGTTGGTGTCAAACACACAACGCGCACCGCTGGCTACGGGCGAAATGAGCACCAAACCTCGAATGCGAGCGCAGTATTCCTGAGCCGCTAACGACACTGCCGGAAAAGAGCCGATGGACTTGCCACAGAGCACAATTTCGGAGACTTCACATTTCAGCTTGTTCGTAATCAGCTCAAACGCACAGTTGGCAGCCTCCAGCATTCCTTCCTCCGAGGTGCTATCTCCAGAGCTAAAGCCGTATCCTGGATAGTCAAAGCTTATCACGTTCAGATCCAAGGCGTCTGCCAGCCACTGGCAGTAGGTCTGGCTTGAGTGCACGTCGTCTGCATTTCCGTGCATGAACAGTATGATAGAACTTGTGCTCTTGTAGTCATTGATACTTGTCGGCTTGTCAAACGGACATGTCAGTTGACAGTGAATCATGTCGCCGGACACCGACCGCACCAGAACGTTGGCATCGTCTGCTTGAAATTTGGCGTGCATCAACCTGGACGGTGGGTGAAACATGAAGCCTCCAAACGTTTTTCTCAAGAGGAAATTCATACTCAAAACACCTTTTATAGCGCTTTAAACCTGTTTTTTTTCTTAGCGTCGAGTGTCATCACCAACAGAGTAAGGAAAATTTCCAAGAAATAAACGTTTATTCTTATTCAGGAAAAAACGTAAGAAGGATTCACACACTAAAACTGGCTTTCCGAATCGCTTGATTCTTGTAGGCGCACATAAGACATAAACATCATGTTCTCACCGTGACCGTCAAACATCTCGTTATCACCAAGACCGTCTTGGGCAATGCTCGTGTTCAAAGACGGTGAAGCTGACCCGGCAGAGCTCGGCGTGGACACCAGAGGTTCAGCATTAGCCATCTTCTCCAAGAAATCATGAAACGCCTGCTGTGCTTCAGAGTCGTACCTGTCTTTTTTATTCAAAGCTTGACGCAATTCATTGAGGGCCAACTGAATTTTGAAGATGAGTTTTTTTACAGCATTTCCCTCTCCCGGGTTCATTACTTCATACATTTGCATCTTCTTCGCTTGTATCTCCTCTAGTGTGAAGAGAGCTGTCAAGTCTTTTTCTTCATATTTATGTAGAGCACAACAGGAAGCGAACTCCTTCTTTATCTCCTCTAACTCTCCGTCAGATTGCTCCGACATCTCAGAACAAGACTAACATTTTTTGTCTTAAATACGAATGTATGGGATTTTATTTACAAACCAACACAACATTCTAAAAAGCTTCTCCCAAGAAACTTTAAGACAGCAAATTGCCGTTTTTTCATTCTCCATCATCATCAATCTCCTGAGCATCGAAATCATCAAGAACTTTGCGTGCCTCTTCAAACACCTCCTCAAAGGAACTTGGGTTCTTGTTTGGCAAGCAAAGCTTCTTATTCTGATCCTTTTCTTCCTCCTCAGAACGGTTCCAATTGGACAAAGACAACGGTTCTGACGTTCCTAACCAGTCTATGTTCTTGGTAGCGGCCGCCATGTCCTTCATCTTTTCGGTCCTTGCTTTTTTTTCTTTCTGTGCTATCTCCTGTGCTTCCTTCTCCTGCAAGCGTTTCGACTTTTTCGTGGAAAAACGCACTGGCATCTCTGACATTTTTCTATGTTAAATACGACAACCCTTGATTTGTGCAAATAACTTCACTGATCACGCGTTGCGTACTCGAAATCGCGGAGCATTTGTGCTATTCCCGTGAAATTTTGCGCCAAAGCCGCATCGTAGCAGGTGGTGCCATCATGTGTTAGGAGCGTCAACAGCTCGCGCCCCCCGGCCTTCAAGAGGATTTCTACTGAGTCAGTGTGTCCGTCTGAAACAGCCGCAAAGAGGCAGCTGCAACCTTGCCAGTCGGTCATCAGAAGCAGATCGCGCCCTCCCTGCCCTAAGAGATAATTGATAATATCTTCGCGCCCTTGTTCAGCACTGCTAAAAAGACAGCTTCTTTTGTACTTGCAACACTTCGTCAAAAGCTCCAACCCACCGACCTTGCAAAGCTCCTGTACAACAGACAATTGTCCTTCATTGGCGGCGATGTGCAGGCAGGTAAGTCCGTCACTCGTTGTCTTTAGCAACAGCTCGCGCCCACCTTCCTTCACCAAGAATTGCACCACCTCCAAAATGCCTGGTGTGAAAGATCTCGACGCCGAGTGCAGGCAAGAACCCACAGAGTCGCAAAACATCAGTAATTCACGACCTCCAGTTTCTACCAGAAGTTTTACGATTTTGAGATTTCCACCAACAACAGCGGCGTGCAGGCAACTTCCAGCACTCCAAGTGTATTGAGTAGGGTTCGTGTGCCTCAACAACTCAGACCCTCCAGCCTTGAGCAGGAGGCTTACCACGTTGAAGTGTCCGTGACGAGCAGCCACGGCAAGACAAGTTACGCCATAGCTTGTCATCATCAGCAGCGTCGTCCCCCCGGCCTTGATCAGCTCCTCCACGGTCTCTTCTTGTCCTGCTTCGGCACTCACAAAAAGGCAGCTGGCTCCGCTGTTCTCCTTCATGTACAGCAGCTCCTGTCCTCCAATCTTGAGCAGATACCTGGTTATGAGGATGTGGCCGTGCTTTGCACTGGCGTGCAAGCACGTCGACATGTTGTGTTTGCGCATTAGTAACAGTTTTTTGGCAGCGCTAGAGTGCAGATGGCTCGTCAAGAATAGCACCACATCGAAGTTTCCTTTCTCAGCGGCGACGTAAAGACAAGATGCGCCATCGTTTGCGCAAAGCATCAACAAATCCGGAGCACAGCGATGACGCCAGTCCAAAGGCGAGAGCGTCCATAAAATAGATTTGAGCGCAGGCAGATTTCCATACTCCGCACAAAAATAGAGAGCACTGACGTCATCGTCGCGCAGGAGCAAAGTCAACTCAATGCCTCCAACTCGCAGCAGCATGTGCATCATCGTCATATTGTTGGCCTCGATGACGGCAAACAGAGAGCTGCTTCCATCAATTTTGCAAATCAGCACAAGCTCGCGCCCTCCGACCTCTAGCAGCACGTTCACTATTTCTTCCTGACCTTCTTGAATTGCAAGGAACAAATACGATGGAGTCTCCACATAATAATCTTTGCGAGCTACAGTGTTGAGCTCCCAATGATCGTTAACAGTCAGCAAAAGGCTATTTTTCAAGCTGTCGGGCGTAAACAACTTACGCCTCACTTGTGGGCTGGTCATTCTTGAGGCCATTGGCTGCAACATGACCTTCACATGATCAAGCTTGTGCTTGCAGATAGCGAGCTGAAAACACCAAGCAAGCTCTGCTGGCCTTGCAAATTCACAGCGTGTCTTCCACATGCTTTGCCACACGGGTTTGCACATTTGACAAAACAGACGGTTGAGCTGTGCAAGCATGAGCTGATCACTAAAGTTGAGATATTTGCCAAGAAGGCAGTCCGCAACGATCACACGCCACGTGTCTTCGAACTCTATCATGGGCAAAACGCGATAAAAATTCACTCAATGCATGTGTTTCCTTTTTATCACAAAAACGTTTGGCCAGTCAATTATTTTTGGCCAGCCCTGAATCTCGCTGGTCAATTATGTTTGGCCAGCAAAATGGTCAAAAACCCTAGCCAAAATTTGTGTTTGGCCAGCAATACTGGTCAAATAGCTGGCCAAAATTTGTATTGGCCAGCAATACTGGTCAAATAGCTGGCCAATTGTGTTTGGCCAGCAATACTGGTCAAAAACCCTGGCCAAAATTTGTGTTTGGCCAGCAATACTGGTCAAATAGCTGGCCAAAATTTGTGTTTGGCCAGCAATACTGGTCAAATAGCTGGCCAAAATTTGTATTGGCCAGCAATACTGGTCAAATAGCTGGCCAAAAATTGTATTGGCCAGCAATACTGGTCAAATAGCAGGCCAACCTGCTGGCCAACTATCTGGCCAATTTAAAAAGACAAATCTCGCTGGCCAAATAAAAATAAGTCCGTATGAGGGATTTTCCAATTTTTTTAACAAATCCGCACACAAATTGAAATATTTGTACTACATGATTATGAATCCACTCCCCTTCCTCCTCTTCCTCAGAACCCTGAGAAGAAGAAGAGAGTTTTGGAAAGAAAGAAGAAAGAAGATATTGATTTGACCAGTAAGAATACTGGCCAATAGGAAATTCCAAAAGAGAGAGAGAGAGAGATGAGCGTAGTCTGGAGGACGTGGTATGGGAGTGGATTCATGTTTTTGGACAAAACACAATGGTTCGCTGAATCGGATTTTTTGGCCAATTTAATTGGAAAATCAAACCAATTTTTTCAAAAGAAACCTATTATCGAAATTAGAGGCTGAAAAAACGATTCTGTGAAAATGGTGTCGGACATGTTTGAACTAGCCCACATTGACAAATACCATTTAGTTCATTTAGTCTTTGATGAGGGAGTGCACCAGATTCTCGACTACAGAGTTAACATCGTAAGTGTGCTTGCCTCGAAATTCGGCGCAGTCAGAGGAAATAGTGTGATTCATGACAGGAAGAATATGCCACCAGCACTGCTTCCAAACGCTGTCGTGCTGAAAACAGGAAATGTAAAGCTGAAGAACTTGAACAAGAGAAAGCTTCTGCCGCGTCTCCTGGTTTACTCCTTGCAGACACTTGGCGGAGAAGTCAATCAGCTGCTTGACGTTGTTCAGGTAGTGACGCAAGCTGTCGAGCACTTGCTGCAGCGCCTGTAAGTCGATAATGTCCACAGTCAGCGCTTTAGCGCGGGCACACAGCTCTTGTGTATAGAGGCTCTGGTAGATTTCGACTCGCGGCGCCTGCTGCTGCACACAGATGAAATACATGAGCCGCTGAAGGTGAGAGCTGGTGTTCACGGAAAAGCGAACCGCCTGGCGCCACTGCGCCCAGGAGTTTTGGCTGACGATTGTAAGCTTGCTTTGCAAAGCCATGCGTGCGTAGTCGCGCAGAAGTTTTCTGTTGTTCTTAGTCTCCGCCTTGCTTTGCTCGACCTCGTTGAATTGCTTGCGCAGCACAATAGCGACGTTGCGCGTGAAGTCAGAGCGCACTCGGAAGCAGCGCATAACGACAGGCAGGGTGTGTTTGTTAGCCTCCTCGTCGTCCATGGTGTCTTTGAAGGCGGTCATTGCTCGCAGGCATCGCAGCTCCGCGTCCCGCGCTGATGTTGAAATGTCTGTGTAGAGGCGCTCAAGCATTTTGCCGGCAGGCGTGGCGCGTGGGCTGAGGTACAGCAAGGCCAGCAGAGCCGTGTCAAGGGGCGTCGTTTTCTGCTGCGAGCTGCACACCTGGCTCTCGATCAGAGCCGCCTGCATCCTTTTCACAACGCTGTTCTCTTCGATGTCTTGCCGCACACGCTGTGTCTGCTTGCACTCCTCACTGTGCCAACAGAACTCTAAATAGCCAAAAAGCAAGAGCCAGTCCCCCATGGAGTTCAAAAGCAGCTCGCACGCACTCAGAACGCCTTTGCGCTCCAGGTCAAGCATGTCTAGCGTGGCTTCCTCCCCCACCAGCTTCATGTACATCCTCGCGCTGTCAACACAGTGTTTGTTCTTGGACATGAAAATGACCACAAACGGAAGCGCAAAGGGATGCAGTGGATCCAGGTTGATCCTCTTGCACACGTCAGAAAACTTATGAAGCACAGTGCTGTTGTTGGAGAAAATAAGTTCTGCCCCCGCGCGCGGAGCCTTGTGTCTCTGAAAACTTTGCTCAAGATTCTTCAGCGACGCAAAGTCCACGTCAAACACGTCAGTCGTGGCTGGTTGTGGACTTGAGCTAGTCGCCATACTTAGGATTCGTCTTATACAATGAAAGTGCCTGTTGCATATGTGAAAATTGCCTGTGCACTTGCTTGTGCAGTCACTATATTATTGATCTTGGAGCTGAGACAAAAAAACAACACTTTGACCAAGATGCTATGGCTCAGCGTGACGATCGCTTTTTTGCAGAGCTCCGTGACTTTTGCCGCGCTAAGGGCAAATGACGACACAGAAGAAAAATGATGGGAAAAATGATGGGCAGACGAGTCTACTTGCGCAAAGGACTGCGCCCCCGTCCTTTCGTCTGCACTCGTGGGCTCGGACTATTCTCCTCGTCGCTTCCGTGCTTTTTTTCCGCTCCTCGGTCGTCGTCATCTTCGTCGTTCAGGTAGCTCGAAGCAGCGCAGAGCACAAAAACAACAACAAAAAGAAAGATCAAGGCCATTTCGGTCAGAGAGTTGCCGCCTGCATGCCTGCCGCCTGCTGCGGGCGGAAAGAACATGGCCTTTCTCGCCTATATATCTCAAGTCACCTGCCACAATTTCTCATCGATAGCACCATATCTTTGGCTCAACAAAGGGTGTTCTTCTAACTTTCGTTATATTAGACGGCCCCGGCATGATCGCCGGCCGCGTGCTCGCCTGCCTCCTGCTGTGCCCCCTCGCGCACGTCGCCGCCTTGCAGTGTGCAGCAAACACCTATGGCGCTATCCAGATTCATGTTGTTCAATACATGTGCAGCTACTATACATACGTTGGCAGCGATCCAAGACCTTATCCACAGTGTGATGCAATATGTAACAAATTTTCACCTCACGGTTATTGCAACCCTCCATCTTTTCAGCAGGTTGGAACCACAGCAGCAGTGGCCACAGGCCAATTACCTTATGTACGTGATGCAACGAACAGTCCGTGCAACAATCGTGATGTTTACAAGTTCACCTATGTCGGAAGCAAACAAACTTTCACTCATTTTATCAAATACATCTCCGGAAAATGGGTCTATCACGATACTGCGACCTGCAATGACGCCTCCTACTATTTGCCAACCAGTCCAGCTACATCTTTGACTTCGATTTTCGCCGTTGCAGGAGCATGGCTAGGTACTTACGACAATATGGTACCTGACAATCTCCAGATCGACATGTTGATTGTCACACCCGATCAACCTGTCTGCACCCAATGCCCCGCCGGCACAACCTCGCCGTCTGGCAGCGATGCGCCAGAAGACTGTATATTGCAAGGGTGTCCGGTGGGCCAGACGGGGCAAGACTCGCAGAATTGCGTCTCGTGCGCGGCAGGCAAGTACAAGAACATTGTGTCTTTTGATGCCTGCATCGACTGCGAGGCCGGCAAGTACTCTACGACCGTCGGCGCCACTGTAGCCAGCACCTGCATCGGCTGCGAGGCCGGCAAGTACTCTACGACCGTCGGCGCCACTGTAGCCAGCACCTGCATCGGCTGCGAGGCCGGCAAGTACTCTACGACCATCGGCGCCACTGTAGCCAGCACCTGCATCGACTGCGAGCCCGGCAAGTTTACTTTGCCAGGCTTTGTAGGCTGCTTCAGTTGTTGGGCCGGCACGTACTCTACGACGGTGGCCGCTGTTTCATCCAACACGTGCATCGGCTGCCAGGCCGGCACGTACTCTACGACCGTCGGCGCTTCCGTAGGTAGCACGTGCATCGGCTGCGGGGCCGGCACGTACTCTACGACGGTGGGCGCCACTGTAGCCAGCACCTGCGCCGACTGCGAGGCCGGCACGTACTCGACGACCGTCGGCGCCACTGTAGCCAGCACCTGCACCAGCTGCGGGGCCGGCATGTACTCTACGACCGTGGGCGCTACTGTAGCCAGCACCTGCATCAGCTGCGGGGCTGGCAAGCACTCTACGACCGTGGGCGCTACTGAAGCCAGCACCTGCACCAACTGCCCGGCGCAATTGTACTCGGCGGCCACTGGTTCGACGGTGTGCTCGGAGTGTCCTGCCAACTCCATTCCAGCGACAGACACGGCGGCCTCCTCTTGCATCTGCAGCGCCGGCTACACGCTGAATACGTTTGGAATCTGCAGCCCATGTCCGATCGGGACGTTCAAGGAGATGGCGAGCAACATGTCTGTTTCGACCCATGCCTGTGTGCCTTCAAACGGCTGCTGCGCGTGCGGGTTGAACTCGACGACGCTCACGACGCAAAATGTGAACCCTGCAGCGTGTCTGTGCATGCCGGGGTTTGCAGGCCCTAGCTGTGATCCGTGTGCAGTGGGCTTCTACAAGGAAATCACAGGCACTGAGGAGTGCCAGGCCTGCCCCTACGGCAGCACAACTGTCTACAGCAGCACGTTTGCTGAGGAAGAATGCGTGGCGGCGCCGGGCTTTTTCGAAAACGTCGATGGCGGCTTCCAGCAGTGCCCGGCGGGCTCCTTTGCGCCGACAACAGGATTGACAGTCTGTGATTCGTGCCCTTTGGGCGCCACGTCGCCGGCTGCCTCCACCAGCCAGAGTGAGTGCAACTGCTCGATGGTAGGCTGGAAAACGTCAGTGTATCCAGAAACCAGCTTGTGCACCTGCACGCCAGGGTACGCGAGGAACGCCAGCGGCTGGTGCGCGCCGTGCCCAGCCGGCTCCTTCTGCACGGGAGGACAGGCCACTGCAAGTGTCTGCACGCCTGACTCCACCTCGCCCGCCGGCAGCACAGCCGCAGCCGCCTGTGTCTGCAACGCGGGCTATGCTGCAAGCGGGGGCGTGCCAAGCACCTGCCAAGCGTGCGCGATCGGACAGTACGAGAGCGCGGGCAGCTGCCAGCAGTGTCCCGCCAGCAGCAGCAGCGCCGCCGCAAGCGACGCCATCTCAGACTGCCTGTGCAACGCCGGCTACAGCGGCCCAAACGGCCAGGCGTGCACCGCGTGCGCTGTTGGCGAGTACAAGCAGACACCTGGTTCAGCAGAGTGTCAGGCGTGTGCCGCGCTCGAGACCACCACCGGAGTGGCAAGCGTGAGCATTGACGAGTGCGTTTGCGCAGCGGGGGTGGGGCTTTTCAATGGTTTCTGCACCACCTGTGCGTCTGGCACGTTTAAGCAGCATCCGGGCGACCAGGCCTGCGGCGGGGTATGTCCTGCTTTCAGCTCGAGCCCAGCCGGCAGCAGCAATCTCACAGACTGCCGCTGCGACCCCGGCTTCTCGGGGCCGGACGGCGGGACGTGCGTGGAGTGCGCTGCAGGCAAGTACAAAGTCGCATCTGGATCGACGGCGTGCACCCCCTGCTCGCCGAACTCTTGGCACGAGCAGACGGCACAGGCAAGCAACGTGTGTGTGTGTAACGCGGGGTTCACTGGCGAAGCGTGCTCGGCGTGCGATGCGGGCAAGTACAAGGCGACGCCGGGCGCAGACGCGTGCACGTCGTGTCCAGCGAGCTCAGAGTCGCTGGCAGGCAGTGACAGCCCTCATGACTGCCTGTGTGTTGCCGGCTACGAATTAATCACGTATGATCAGACGACAAACGCGCCGGAGTGCGCCGCGTGTTCGCAGGGCAAGTACAAGGCGGAGTCGGACAACTTCGCGTGCGCACCGTGCCCGAACCATTCGACAACAATGTTGGTAGGGTCTACAAATGTGAGCGCGTGCATCTGCGACGCGGGCTACCAACCACAGGCGTCGGAGTGCTACGCATGTCCTGCTGGCAAATACAAAGCAGATGGGAGCATAGCTTGCACAGACTGTCCTCCAAACTCAAACTCCGCTTCCGCCAGCACGATCTGCGAGTGCAACGCTGGATACTCTTTGCAAGGCGGGGCGTGTACGGCCTGCCCCGCTGCCACCTACAAGCCCGCCGCCGGCAGCGCCGCGTGCGCCGCCTGTCTCGCCAACTCGACTTCGCTACCATCTTCGACAAACGTGACTGCCTGCGTGTGCAACGCCGGCTTTGCCGGCCCTTCCGGCGGCCCGTGCGCGCTGTGCGCAGCGGGCAAATACGCGCTCAACAGCTCGTGTTTCCAGTGCCCCGCCAACTCCGAGTCGGCGCCGCCTGCCGCTGGCCTTGCCGATTGCCGCTGTCGCGCCGGCGCCTACGGCGAGCCCGGCGGCCCCTGCAGGCTGTGCGCGCACGGCAGCTACAGCGAAGCCAATGAGCTTCAGTGCACCGCGTGCGGAACGCACTTCAACACCACGGCAGCCGGCTCCAGCAGCTTCGCGGCCTGCCTCTGCGTGCCCGGTCACCACCTCTCCTCGCCGTACCTGTGCAGCCCTTGTCCCAACAACACGTACAAGGCAACGCTCAGCAGCGACAGCTGCACGCCCTGCACCGCGCACTCGGCGGCGCCCCCGGCCTCCACCAGCCCCGACGCCTGCGCGTGCGTCCACGACTTTCACAAGCGCGCCGGCAACGACACCTGCGCACGCGTGTGCGCCGCGGGCTTCGAGGCGGGCGGCACCGACCTGTCGCAGTGCGTCGGCTGCCGCCCCGGCTTCTACAAGACCCTCGAAGGCGACCACGCCTGCACGCCGTGCCCGCCGAACGCATTCTCTGACCTTGTCAACCAGACCTCGGTCGGCTCGTGTGTGTGCGAGCATGGCTTCATTTGGAACGCCACAACGCAGCTCTGCGACTCCTGCCCGCCCGGCTTTTTCAACAACCAGGCCAACGAGAGCCAGTGCTTCGCGTGCGTGACAGTGTGTTGAATATTCATTGGTTAAGTATTTATTGTTTATTACTTGAGTGACACTATCAGTAATAAAGTAATTTGAACCTATTTAGCAGAGTTACTGGTATGCAAGCACGCCCGGTGTTGTTCTGGTTGCTCGTGTGTGTGAGTCTGCAGTTTGCTGCAACCACAAGTGTGGAACCTGCATCTGCCAGCATAACCTTCGAGCCCCTGAACTGCGTGGCCTGCGAGGCGGGCTTTTACCTGTCGCAGGAGAGCCTGAACTGCACGGCCTGTCCGGCGGGCTCAAGCACTTTTGACTACAGAAACGCGAGCAGCGCGCTGCACTGCGTCTGCCGGCCGGGCTTCGAGAACCAGACGGAGATAGGACAGGATGGCGAGATGTGCGAGCCGTGCCGCCAGGGCTTTTTCAAGGAGAATCTGGCGAACGCGAGCTGCGTCAGGTGCCCCGCAAACTCCTGGACCCTCGACGACGGCAGCGCGAATGTGAGCGCCTGCGTTTGCGACCCCGGCTTCTCGAAGCCCGAGCCGGAGGACCATGCGCTGCCTTGCGAGCCGTGCGAGCCTGGCTACTACAAGCCAACGCAGGCGGACGAGGCTTGCTTGCCGTGCCCAGAACACCACTATTGCCCGTCTGACTCGTCGCAGGGCTCTATCGAGCCTCGGGCCTGCCCGGCCAACAGCTCGGCAGCCAGCCCTTTACCCCAGGTTTTGGTTTATGAAACCTCGGCAACCAGTCGTCGCGCGATGCGCTGGCGCGCAATAGTCGAGGACTGCCTTTGCGACGCGGGCTTTCACTTTGCGGTGGCCTCAGACTCGGGCGCCTACTACTGCGAGCCCTGCGCCCCGGGCTTCTACAACGAGCTGGCAAATCAGTCGGCGTGCGTTGCGTGCCCCGCCAACACCTTCAACCCCGGCACGGCCGCGGCTTCCGTCGCCGACTGCAGCCCCTGCGACGCAAACGCGGCAGCGCCTGCGGCGAGCTACGAGCAGACCGCCTGTGCCTGCAATCTCGGCTACGCGGGCGAGCCGGGGCAGACGTGTGAGGCCTGCGATCCAGGCACTTTTCGCGAAAACAGCAGCAGCTATATTTGCGAGGCGTGCCCAGCTAATACTTACAATGGCTTCTTTCATTCAATCTCTCGCGAGGCGTGTCTGGAATGTCACGCCAACACCTCCAGCGACCCACGATCTCGAAGCCAACGAGCTTGCGTCTGCAACCCCGGCCTCAGCGGCGTCCTGCTGCACGGTGGCACCGACGGAGTCTACGAGTGCACCCCCTGCGCCGCAGGTACTTTTGCCGAAGCTTCCAATTCCTCAAGCTGTGACGCTTGTGCCGCTGGAAAGTTCTCTTCAAGTGTGGCAGCCACAGACCGCGACACCTGCCAGGCCTGTGCGAGCGGCAGCATCGCTCTAGAACTCGGCATGACTGCTTGCACGCTTTGCGGCGCAAGCACCTGGCAGAACACGAGCTCGGCAGAGCACCTCGAGCGTGCGTGCGAAGCGTGTCCCGCGAACTCAAGCCACGCGCTGACGGGCGTGACCGACGTCTTCGAGTGCGTGTGCGCGCCGGGCGTCTTCAAGCTGCCGCTTGACTTCGGCTTCCGCTGCGCGCTCTGTGAGCCTGGCGCGCGCTGCCCCGGCGCGGACAGGATCGAAGACTGCCCCTTCAACACCTTTGCCGTCGGCGGCGTCGTGACGGAGTGCACGCCCTGCGCAGAGTACAGCAGGGCCGCGACGTCGAACCCGCTTACGACCCCCGAGCAGTGCCAATGCGTGCCGGGCGCAGAAGGCACGTTTCACGTCAATTGCAGCCTCTGCGCGCAAGGCCGGTTTCAGGCGATCGACCTCACGTTCAACGGCACTTACGCAACTGGGGCGGCCACGGCGCTGGCAATGACCTGCGAGCTCTGCGCCGCCGACCATTTTCAGACACAGATTGGGGCCACGGCCTGCGTAGCGTGCCACGCCCACAGCTCGACGCGTGGTGTCGCCGGCAGCGACGCGGCAGAAGACTGTATTTGCGACGCAGGCTTTGTGGGTCCTAATGGCGGCGCCTGCAATAGCTGCTCGCCCGGCAAATTTTGCCTTGGCGGAGAGTTTGCCACCGATTGTCGTCTCTTCTCGCACAGTCAAGCTGGAGCGTCGCAGGAGGCAGAGTGCGCCTGCAACGCTGGCTACTACAGCATCAACGTCGCAACTCCTTGTTTGAAGTGCCTGCCGGGCGCGTATTGCTCTGGCGGCGTCGGCTACGTGCCGTGTGCAAATTCTTCCTCAAGTTATTCCGGCTCGCGCACAGTTCAAGAATGCTTCTGCTTGCCAGGCTTCTGGCGAAATTGCACGCGCACCGGAGACGCCTGGCAAGACAGCACCGGCGCGCCATGTGAAATTCAGTGGGACTTGCCCTGTTTGGTTTGCGGAGCCAACGACCTCTGCGTCAACAACACGCTGGTGCACTGCCCTGAAAACAGCGTCTCCTTGCCCGGCAGCAGCAATGTGCGTGATTGTACATGTAATGCTGGATACAAGGCAGAATATGAGAACTAATGCCAGGCCTTTCAGCACAGGTTGTCACGTTCATATTTGAAAGGTATATCAGCTGAGGCAACGGAAGAAGGCTCAGCAAAGACCGTATATAAGACACCTGAGCTAGAGCCCCATGATAACTCCAGTTGACTCCTCTGAAAAAAAAATGTCTTATCTCAAAAAAAAGAGTGTCATTGATGAGGTTGACTGCGAATCGGTCAGGAAGATTCTCTTTCAAAAGAGCAAGCCATGGGTTCGCGTGGGCAATCATGTCAAAGACACGAAGCTCAAGCAAAACCCCCCCCC